>Ga0255047_10000391_pt1 | contig 35659 bp, 66 predicted proteins | sample JV7_2_1_MG_FD_183640 | JGI IMG/M metagenome (GOLD analysis project Ga0255047, IMG submission 183640) | Seawater microbial communities from Jervis Inlet, British Columbia, Canada - JV7_2_1 | ecosystem: Environmental > Aquatic > Marine > Inlet | place: Canada: British Columbia | collected 2016-10-06
TGTATATAAATATTATATAATTAATATATAAACATCAAGACATTTTTTCAAATTCTGCAATTTTCTTTAATCTGTCCTTTACTCTCCATACTCTCACTTGGTTTATTGAAAAGCCAATCATTAAACCCATTAGAAAAGCAGTTGAATTTTCCATTATCTAGTCCTTTTTTTGGTTAGTCGCTTTATTATTTCTTGAATATCGTGTTTTGGTTCTGGCTCTTTAGCCATTTTAAGGTACTTCTTGTGTTGTGGATGTTCTGGGGGGTACTTGTCAGCGAAAAGCCAACATTGTTGTTCCCACGACATTGCAGGCTCATCATAGGGTAATTTATAGCAGTCTGAAGAGTTTCTTTCCTTAAGAGCCATCCAAATTTCTTTAATCTCTCTGGGTTTAGGCATAAACTTTCCCTTAGCTCGGAATTCTTTAAAACAATCTCTAAGTATTTCAGGGTCGTGATTTTCCGAAAAGTTCTCTTCTGCCCAAGTATTAGCTTGAATCTTAAGGGTATCCTCTGAATCAATTTTTTTTCCTAGCGATATATGGGTTATAACCAATTGTTCGTAAATTACGGTTGCTATTCCTCTGTTCAGTTCCATTTGTTTCCTTTTGTTGGTTGGCTAGTTCTTGCATGAAATCGTCTTGAAGGTGTTGTATTTGAGATTTAGGTTTTTCAACTTTTGGTAATTCTTGTTCCCAACAGCGTTTATTTAACCAAGTAGAAAGACCTTTCCAGCTCGGACAAAATGCGTCAATTTCTGCTAAAAACTGTTTATGTTCGATTTCTTTATTGAGGGCTGGAAGTAATTTTGGAAGAATTTCTTTGAATTCAGATTTGTATTTTTTCTTAAAGTTTTTCCATTCTGTTTCATATCCGTTTTTAACTCCTGGAAAAACAGAACGAAAACTTTCAAAATCACTATTAATTATTTCATTCTTAACCTTCTTCTCTTTCTTTATATTCTTGTTTGTGTTCACTGGTTGTTCATCTGTTGTTCGTTGGTTGTTCACTGGTTGTTCATTTGGTTGTTCATTTTCTTGATAGGACCCCCAGTTAACCACTGATATCAAACGGCTACGGTTAGATTTCTGTTGTTCAATCTGTTGTTCGGTTTTCAAACACTTTATGATACGCTCAACCTTTGACTCTTGAATTCCGGTTTGTTTAGAAAGTGACCCTCTAGACGTGATAAATTCACCTGGTTTTAAGGTTATTATCTTACCTCCAAAATTGGACCGATAAGGCGTATGTGTTGCTAAAAGTAGGAAGGTAATCCATAGATTCATAAAATCTGAATCATTAGATTTGGGGTGGTCTAAGAGTTTTCTGTGTAGTTTTATCCAACCTTGATTCATGTAACCCTTCTTTTTTGTAACCCGATTGAAGACATGGCGGCTGGGGTTACGCAGCAATTCCGAGAGCAACCAAGGATACTTTACACCACGATTTAAATTAAATTAATTATTTATCATTTGCAATGTGTTTATACTAAAAAAGCACTGACTAAAAATATTGCTGAAATAGCACTAAGAGGCATTGTTATACAAGCGATTAATTCAGGAGCTATTTGATAATGATAACCTAAAAGAGCTATTATCAAAGCTGACCCTAAACACAGAATAAATCCTATCACCCTTCCCCTCATCAAACCCCCCTATCGCTGCTTCTAATACAAGTTGCAATTTTAAATAAATTTGCTGTGTTAACTTCTAGCTTTCGTAAAAATGGGATTTCGTCTTTTTTTACATAAATATTTCCATACAACATTGAAACCATTCTTGGACGAATTATTAAAAACGTTAAATAATTGGAAAAATCTTCGTGTCCTTCTTCGTATTTTTCATAACACTCTTCAATATCATCTAAGTCCGTCCTGGTTCCATGAATTCCAGAAGTTCCAAACATTATGAAGTTCATATCATCAACACCATCTTCAAAATATTCTTTTAAATAATCAACTGATTCTTCTTTTATGTGAATGTTTTTATAGTGGCTCATTGCTTACCTTCTTCCTTTAATACTTCTAACATCCTTTCTAAGTCTTTTTTAGAAAGCTTTACTTCATAGAATACTCCAGAAAACGTATTACCAAATACGATAATATTATCTTTTTCTTTATAAAAGAGACGCCCTTCTTCTGTTTCAGTCATTCTTATCCTCTAATTTCATAATAGCCTTTTGGGTTTATTTATCTTAACGGTATCCTCACACCTGCCCGGTTTATCTTTCATGTTTTTAATTCGCTCAAAGATTTCAGTTTCTTCTTTCATATCCTGAAATAATTGCTCATTTGCTTGTTTTATTTGTTCTTCTGATATTTTAGGTCTATACATATTTTTTCCTTTATTTTCAACACAATTAAATCTCAAAACCTGGTTCTGTGATTTAAAAAGAGAGATAGGGGGTTGTGCGTATATATGAGAGAATGCCCCTACCTCCCAGGGGTTATAACATTTGAATGTTGTTTGCAATTATTTCTGTTCTATATTTCTTTTGTCCTGTTTGTGGGTCCTCCCAAGAGCGGTAATTAAGTTTGCCCTCAATAAATAAAGGACTACCCTTTTTAAGGTAGTTCTCTGCTATTTCAGCTAATCTTTTATAACACGCTATATTGTGCCATTGGGTACTCTCTTTCTTTACACCTTGGTTATCAGTGTATTTCTCTGTCGTAGCAACTGAAAAGGAAGCTGTTTTTGTTCCTGTATTTGTGCTTCCTATTTCGGGCTCTTGGCCAATGTTTCCAATCAAAGTTACTTTATTTAAAGTTGGCACATCTAATCCCCTCATCTAAAATTGATTTCACTTCAGTATACATTTGTTTGTTTACATTTGATTTGAATTCATATTTGCTTTTAAGTTCAGCCAAATCTTTTAACAAGTCTTGCACCTTTTCGGAATCACCTTTATTCAAATCAGCTTGAATCCTAGCTTCTTCTTCCTCTTTGGCTTTTAATTCAGCTTCTTTTTGGGCTTTTATCTTATCTTCGAGTTTTTTTCTTTCTTCAGCTTCTTTTTTTAGTTTAGCTTGATTTTCTGCTTGCACCCTTCTATTCTCTGCGTGAAGTTCAGCCTCTCTAAAACGTTGAAACTCAAGCTCTTTTTTGCGCTCAGCTTCTTTTTCTGCAGCTTCTGCCCTAAGCTTTTCATTCTCTTTATAAACACGTTGCCTTTCAGCTTTAACCTTTTCCTCTTCTTCCTTGGCTTTCTGAGCGGCTTCTTCTCGTGTTTTAAGAAGAAGCTCATGATTTGTTTTAGCACCTGAAAGAAAGATTCCCCAAAACTTTTCGGACATATCACCCAAATCATCTGGAATAGGGTTTACACCATACTTCATTAAATCTTTAGCTCTAGAAGCTTGAACGGTTTGAATTCGTTCCTTTTCTATGTTCTCATAGTGCTTTTCAATCTCTTTTAATTTATCCTCATTTCCTTTAGATGCCATAATTTGAGCATTTTTCCAACCATCTACAAACCTCCCCCCCTTTAGGTAAAACTCTTTTAGCTTCTTATGAACTTCTGCTGTGCCAGTCCTGACTTTAACGTATTTATTCCGAAGCTTTTTAGCTTCTTCACAAACTTCTTCAGTGATATCTTTTTTAATAATATCATTGTAATCCTCTTCTAAATCTTTCATTTTATCCAACATCGGAATGAATAATTCAGAAATCTCCTTTGCTTTTGTCGATTCTAAACCATATTCTGTTGGGTTTACTGTCATTAATTCCATTTATCCAAATTCCTTTTTTAGTTGAATGTATTTTTCTTTTCTTTCTTCTTTCTCTTGAATTTCTCGTGCTTTATTTCTTTCTTTTTGTTCTCTTGTCATTGATTCTAAACGTTTTTCATACTCTTTTTTATCCACAACACCTAAACAAAGAAGCTCTGCAAGGTTGAGTTCTGACTCTTTGTAAAACTCCATTTCTAAATCGCCACAAAAAGACGTAATATCAACAACAGCAAATTTTCCACTTTTAAAATGAAAGCATATATATTCATCCTCTACTACCTTTTTTATAGTTTCACCCTGCATTGATTCAAAATCCATTATAAATTCCATTTTATTCCTTTATGATAATTGTTCGTATAGAGTGTTCATAGCTTCTTTGTTTGGATGTTTTAGTAGTGTAATTGTAGATTTATCTTTAATCTTTATTTGCAAACAGTGAAACCTTAGCCATTTATTAGAATCTTCTTTTATGTGTCCGAGTTCAACTAAAGCATCAACAATGCACTGAGAAGATTCAACAAGCTCACCTTCATCATATCGCTTGTCGTTGTAGAATCTAGCCAGGGTCCAATAACTCAAACCCTCTTCTTCACCTTGATTCATAATCTCATTAAGGCTAAATTTTATTACTTCGGAAAATTCCTCATAATCTATTATTACCCCGTTTTTATACACTGGCTTGTTTATAGTCGGGATATCCATATTGAAAATAAGAGCTTCAGATTTCATGATATTAAATCCACATATTTTTTATCACTGATATTTTTAGCCATTCTTCTCTTACTCATGTGTACATAACTATTATTATCTGTTGTCTCTTCTACAGTGAATTTATTCACAACTTCCCCTTTTTTGTTTACTTGGCATATTTGCAATACTGCATTTTCAGTTGTTACCTCTAACTTCCCCATAAACTCCTTAAATTTTTCAAAGTCCTGAAACTTTAATACTTCTCGTAAAAATCTTCCAAAAGCGTCGAAAGGTTGTTTTCCATGAATCTCTACTAATTCCTGAAAATTCTTTTTGATAATAAAAGTTTTTGGTATTAACATTTTCCGCTCTCCTGATTAATTGTTGTAAAGCTCTTATCCTATCAGGGGCAGCGCCAAAAAACAACGCTTCTTTCAATTTGAATTTATTCCAATCTAATATACTGCTTTGTAAATCCATTTCTCAACCCCTTGTTATATATAAATTATATATAATATTTATATAAATATCAAGAAATATTATGTTAGGATTATATTAATTTTGCGGTAAATTATAAATCGTTATTATACAATCCTTTCCTTTAATTATTTTAGTTAGTTCTTTTTCTGCGCTTCCTTGTATAACTTCCGGCTTAGGTCTAAACTTAGCCGTTAAAATACAGCCTTCAGTATTTAAATGTGTATTTCCCCCATGGAGTCTTATTCCTGTGAATTGAGGGACATTTAATAATTCTGGCATTATCCTTTTAAATCGATTTGAATAAGAGGTAGTCACTTTATACTCACCTTTTATGATAGCCGTATGTTTTGGAATTTTAATCCATTCAGGCCTCACAACATCTTCGAGGGTCCATGAAAACAATTCACCATCTAAATAAAGCTTTCCTATTGTTGTTTTAAGAAAATACTCAAGTCGATATAAATCTAATTTTATCATTTTTAGCCTGTTCAATTCTAGAAACTAAAGATTTGTTCACTTTTAAAGTAATCAAACCCCTAGTTAATATTACTATCTCATCCTTGGCGTAGTACTTCATAAACGATTTTATATACCTGGTCAAAGTTAATAAGAGTCGATTCAATAATTTTTTCTTCAATAAAGGCCTCCGTTATCTCAGTAGCTTTTTCATGTAAAGAAACCGTTTGCTTGTCCAATAAAGCTTCCACTTCCTCACGTCTTGCCCTCTCTAAATCCAATCTCAATTGCATTGCTTCCATTGCTTTAATCATGGGGTAATCCCCTCCCGGCTTATATTCTTTGTCTTGATAATAACGTTTTGCCATACATTTAATCTAGATTATTTTGTTGAGGTTCTTCAGCGCTTGTTTGTTGAGCCTTTTCAGCACTCGCTTTCAGAGCTATTTCAATATGCTTATCGAATATTTCATTGATTCTTTTATCTTTGGTAAATTTATCACCATAACCTTTCTCGCCTTTTTTCCATAAAATATCCAATGATTTAGGATTCTTTTGCACAATTTTACATTGTTTATCAAACTCTTCGTGATTTAGCTCTCTTGGCTTTTGTGGAGCTGGTTTCTTTATTTGGGGCTTTCTTCTTTGTTGTTGTTCTGAATACCCTTCTAACTCCTCCGCTAAGACCCCTTCACCAACTGCATCTCTAAGAGCCCTACCCTTTGCCCTAGTTTCCGCCATTCGGACAATATGAGGTTTTATGAAGTCACTTACATTACCTGGTGCAGCGTCCCCAATCCCGGTAAATGTTTTTAATATTTCTTCCCCTAATTCCCCCTCATCCATTATCACAACAGCTCTAAACATTGCCACATTTTTATCATTTTCGTAGGGGTTCATAATCATTTCAGTTTCAATTGACTTTAAGCCCATCCTATGAGCCTTTTTAAGAACTCCGTTGTAAGTGACATAAGATTTACCTTTTATGTCAATCGTATCACCGGCTAATTCATCTGGATGGATTGCATTTTCACGGTTATGTTTTCTTTCATTCATTTTAAGCTACCTCTATTTCATATGTGGCCACATATATTTTGTTTGAAAGTTTAGCTTCTAGCAAAGTGTACATCAAATTTTGACCATCATGCTCAAAGACTGAACTGGTCGGAAGCCCCATGTCATTTTGTTCGGTTGGGAATTGTATTTGTACAATGTTATCAACAATATCAATATCAATACTACCAGGTGCACAGTTATCTTCTAAGCCTACTACATTAATGTGAACCGTAATATCATCTGATATTTCGTCACCTAATTCGTCTGCATCTACCCATTCAACTAATTCAATCATTATTCTCCCCTTGTTTGATATATAAAATATATATAATAATTATATAAACACAAGGGCTAAAATAACTCTGGGATAGATTTCTTTACTTTCATGATAACATGTCTTTTTAATTGTTTGTAATCAATTTGAGGGTCTTTATTTTCCTTAATGAAATTCCATGACTCCTCTCTGATAAGGTCATAATAAACCGTGTTAAGTAGTCTAGGAATATATTTAGTTCTCCAACCGTCTTCAGCATTCCGAATCTTCTCATAGACCTTTTGAACAAAGTGAGGGGTGATATATTTATCTGTAATTTTCTTTTCTACAGCCAATTTTTCTTTAATATCCAAAGGGTCATTCATTGCTCTGTGTTTATCTTTGAATTCATTTCTCACAATTTTAGCCCAAGTTTGACGGCCATATTTATTTTGATAAGAATAATTCTTAAGCACAACCCCCTCACCAATTCCTTCATCAATTAGATAAGTGTTTTTCTCACACATTTCATAAAGAGTTTCTGGTTTTGCGTCTTCAATTCTACACAAAGGAGGAATGAATTCTATTTCAAATTCTCTTAAAACATGGGCATAGTCATTATAATGAATTACCCCACTTGGACCGTAAACATCAAATACATAGAACTTTCTCCAAGCTGTTTTTCTATATGTCTTCAAAGAATGAGGGATTAACCATTCACCAAATAAACGCCAATCAGGATAGAGTAAGAGCAAATTGGCAAAACGCTCATCTTCAAGAATAGCCTTCATAAATCCTTGATTGTCATCATCTAAGGAAAGCTCACGATTTCTTGAACCACACTTTAGCTCGTTCCCTTTTCGCCATACAGAGCCGTTTGACCCGTCTAGTTTAGGGAATACATAAACAACGCCCTCTTCAATTCCTTTTGTTTCTACAGTTTCATATCTTTCAACATGCTGATATCTTTTGAAATTCATTCTATCTCCTGGTTAAAATGTAAAGAGAATGAAGGAATTGAACCCTCGCCAGTTTTATCTGGGCCACGCCTTAGCAAGGCAGCACATTACCACTCTGTCAATTCTCCGTCTAAAAGGCCGTAGGGAGGTATCGAACCCCCTACTTTTATGTCTAGACTCCCACCTGGGCTCTACGGCATGTCTACGGCATTATACCCCAATTAATTTCTAGTGTATAGTCTTTTAAGCTGTTTAAAGTTTAACATTCTGTCCCTAACACACCCTTTTTTAAGTTTTTTAACGCCTAAAAAAGCTGTGTACAAAACAACTCTTTCTTCTTCCGTTTGGCTTAGAAGATATTTTCTTAATTGTTTTACTCGTTTTCCATTCATACTTTTAGTTTTTTCTTTTTAAAATCTTTACGTAAAAGTTCCATAACGTAAGCGGTCATGTTTCCCCTATGGCCCGCTAGTTTGGAAGCTGCTTTAATTGTCTTTTTAAACGCTGGCTCCATCCAAAATAGGACGGAGGTTATTTCTTCACTTTCCATGCAAACCTCTATATGTTATATAGGTAATATATAATAATTATATAGGCTTGACTATACCTTTCTACATTTGACATTAATTAGAAAGTCTATATGTGAAGTTAAATCTTCCATTTTATCTTTACATAAATAAGTGTCATAACCACTTAAGCCTGCAACTGTGGTAATGCTTTCTTCATGTCCTGTAAGGATTAGGAGGGGAATTCTAAACTTAAACTTAAGCTCAACTAGCTCCTGGTTTAGTTTATAGCTTTTGTCAGGCAAGTTAACATCTAATATGATTAAATCATACCTGTTTCTTTTAAGGGCTTCTAGTCCCTCTGTAAGGGTGTATTTTGATTCACAGTCATAATGGCCTTCGACCTCCATTTTAGACTTTATACCATAACAAAACCCTTCATTGTCATCTATTAGGATTATCCTTTTCATTTTGTGGCATTTCTTTCATAAAAGAGGAAAATATTTTTATCAATTCTGCATGCTGTGCATCTTGTTTAGTGCTAATATCCAACATCCACTCTGCTGCGAACTCTCTATCACTTCCTTGTGTTCCAACTAGCTTATCATAAATAATAAATTTAGGTTTTACAAAGCTTTTCCACTCTTCAAATATTCTTTTTAGTTCTGCTTGTTCTTTCCTCATCTCTCTTACTGCAACCCATATCTCTTCTTGTTCCTTTTCTCGTTCTGACCTAGCCTTTAGTAGGGGGAACAATTTAAAGAGCTTAAAAGCCTTAGAAGATGTTTTTCGAGTGAGGATAAATATTATTGCTGTGAGAGCTACACAAATAAAAGCTAGAATTCGCCATTCAATAGGCCAGCCCTCATATAAAATGATGCTCTCATTGGCAATATGTACACCTTCCTCAATGAACTCTAGTTCTGAGACTTGTATAAGAGGAACAGTATCAGACATTAATTATCTACAACAATAATGTCAAAATCAGCTGAACCTGAAATATCAGCAGCAGAAGCAATACCATTCATTTTTATAATAGCAGGGCCTTCAATTTCAAATTCTGGGTCAAAAGGGTGATCATCACTAGATTTTCCATTACTCTGGACCCCTATTGCATGGTCAGACCTAAAATTTGTTAATTCTACTGTTGGATTATCGTTTATAAGTAAACGATAAGTAATTGCAGCGGTTGACCCAGATGATTTCAAAATAGTTGCACTAAAAGCAGTAAGATAAGCTTTTTGAATAGATGGGATTCCATAAATAGCCATTTGTGTGCTCCCTATTCCCGGAAGAATAGCGGCTGTCACTGTACTATCTGTCTGAGCTGTGGCTGTAATTGTTCCAACATTTATATTAGTAGCCCCCCACGTTTGAACTTTCATTCTATAAATAATTACATAAGCGTTTGATGTTGCAACATCAGTTGTACCATTCAAAGTAACTGTTTCTGATACTTCAGCAGTTGCCCAAGATGTTAATCCAAAAATTTTAACTGTTTGAGCTCCCACACCAACCGGGTCTCCATCGTCACTAGTGGAAGAACTAACAATATTATGTAGCCTCGCTTCAGTTGGGGCTACCCAAATTTGCTGTGTGGGTGTTGCATCTGCTCTATCCCAAACATCTGTAGGCGTAGCTTGAATACCAGAATCAGCAAAACCCCATTTATTCTCACTCCTCATGCCCGGAACGAGCCCTCTAGCTATGTCAAGTTTTGACATGCCATTTCCTTGCTTTTGCATTATAAAGATACCTCGGTTTCTATAGTGTAAGTAATTGTATAGGTTATTTTACCACCCGTATCAGCTTTTAGATGAACGGCATCGCCCGACTTTAACACGTGTAAATCACCACTGACGCCTACATAAGAAGTATTATCAGCAATAGAAAGGTTTACAAAAGTCTTGTTCCCTCCCACTCCAGCTGTTGCAGTGCCACCGTTTTTAACTAAATAAGCGTCAATTACATCACCCCCTCCAGTATTATCATTTACTAGGTTAAAGCTTTGCATTTGAAAAACATATCCATCAGGGAATGTAGAAGGACACGTTAAGACCGCAACTGCAGCAGTTGTAATTGTTCCCTGTACTGTTATATTATTAGCACCCATTTATTTTAAACTCCTTGTTGTGATTAAATCCGCTTTACTGTAAGTTGTTGCATTCTTTCTCGCTTCCTTCATCACTCCAGAATTCACGAGCTCTAGAAACTTTGTATCTAAGAAATCTGCAACGTAATCTTCAACCGTTGAATCATCTGCTCCACTTAAAGCCAAAACGGAAGCTTTCAGTTTGTTGTAAACCTCTGTTTTTTTGCCATCTAGTAAAGTTACTGTAAATATTTTATTAGCCATTGTTACCCCTTAAGACATGTTTTTAGCTATTGTTTTTCCCATATATACGGTTCCATCCCATATCAATTCTACTAAATCTACTGCATTTATTGCGTTTGTAGGTACAAAAGCCCCATCTGTTGCATCCCAAATAACCGTTCCCGGCCAGGTAAAAGTTGTAGTTGGAGTAGACGAGCCTTGACTAAACTTAATGAAATACCTTGTTACAACAACGGGATTACTTAAAGTTACTGTTGAAATAGTGGCTTCGTCACTTAAATCTAAAAGAACACCTTGCCCTGAATTCCAATTAATAGCTAGGGTAGTGCCGGAAGCAACAACCCCCTGACCTAAAAAAGAGTCTTGACCATTTACAAAGAAATTTCCATTTGGAATCGATACATTTTCACTAGTATCTATTTTAATTCCGTTGTTGGTTCCTAAAGAACCTGAATTACTAATAACAAAAGCATCTGTATCAGAATTATGTAAACCAAAAGTCCACCCCCCACTTGTGCCAATTCTAGCACCAAAGTAAGAGTCACCCGTTGTTTCACCACTTGGAACAGATGTTATTATTCCAGAACTAGTAGAGCTTGCATTTTGTTCGTGAAGTAAGGCACCTGTAGCAAAACTTAAATCCTCATTAGCCCAATAAGCTTTGCTTCCTTTAAAGCTGACCTCGTTAAAATTTCCAGAAATAGCAGAATAGTTTGCTCCGTCTGGCTCTAATGTTGAATCATCAGAAGTTAAAGCACCAACAAATAAATTCATTGTGCCACCTGTGACTACATTAAAAGTACTCGTTGGGCTGGCCGTTGTAGTTAAAACATGAGCATGCAAAACAGATAAATCTAATGTATTTGTAGCATTTAACTTAAAAACTGAATTTGTTCCTGGGTCATCAAGAAATAGAGAACTGATACAAACAGAACCACCATTCATTAAGAAAGCATTTGTTAAAGAATCAACCACACTACCAGAAAAGAATAAAGAAGAGGCATTTTCAACTGTAACCCCGTTTTCTTGGTCATTTATAGACACTCCACTACATACAACCCCTTCGGCACCATTTACATATAAACCACTAGTTCCGGAACCTTTATCAGAATCTAAAACACAGTTATTTAAATTTGCTCTAACTGTAGCAGAATCAAAAGCGATTCCATATCGTTGAATGTTTGTTGTTCTTACATTTGTGATATTTGTATCAATAGCAGTTGCTAGACTTATTCCATCTTGGAATCCAGAAATATAAACATTCTCTATCTCTAAGCTTTGGCAATCGTTTGTAGCAATTGCAATGTTAGTTTTAGCAGCATCACTTTGAAAACCTATATCCCTAATCGATGCAAAATCAACCGTTGTTCCTGTACTTAAATCAAGTGCATTATCAGAGTTTACAGCATGTTTAATTTGAGTTGTAAGAGGGCCAGAGCCAACCAGCTGAATATTATCAGTGGTTATTTGTAGGCTTGAACCAATATTAAATACACCCGCCCTTAATTTTACTGTTTTAAGTTCTGCGCTTCCAGCTGCTGCATCAATTGCGGCCTGAATCTCTTCAACATCATCCGTTGTCCCATCTCCAGTAGCTCCAAACCATTCTCCATAAATAGCATCAGAAGATCCTTCTCCAAATACATAACTTCCAGCACCTGTAAAAAATGTACCACAAGTTTGGTCTATTGTGGAGTTTATTGTAAGGGTTGTTCCACCATCTGCACTTAATTTGGCATCCCCACCCCTTCTTAAACTTAATCCAGCTGGAAAAGTAACGCTACTTGAAAACTTAAATGTTCCATTATCGAATAATATGTCATGCTCTTGCCCTGAAACACTCACATAAGTAATTACTTTACTGACATTTGTTTCGTCATCTGTTGCACCGTCCCCAGTAACTCCAAACCATTTAACATTAATTGGGCCTTCAAATAATCGAATCCAACGCCCTGTCCCACTATCAGGAGCGAAAACAATTCCTCCATCAGCTGTTGCGCTACTATCTGGGTCAAAATAAAACAACCCTCCGCCTCCATCACCTGCAGTTGTAAAGCCTGTGACCATGGCCATAACACTAGTTCCATTTGCTCCAGGGTTAACAGCAGTCATCAAAGCAATTGATTCATAACGCCTAAAGTCTTGAGCTGCTGAAGAGATATTATCTACCGTCCAGACATCAACCTCAGCATCCGTTCTTAGTATAAATTTATAAGAACCATCTTCTAGCCAAATATCAGCTTCACCCCTGGAGTTTAAAACCGTTGGGTGAGCATTTGCGCTTACCGAAGATTGACTTGGGAATGTATCCTTTGGGTTAGAAGTTCCCGCTGCAAAAGCATATAGTTTATAACCGTTGGCAAGATTCCCACTAGTATCTAAAGCCTGAAACTTTGGCCAGGGTGTTAAAACATTCGCCATTATTGATTACCTCCGAATAAATCGCCTAAAGTTTGTCCTGTTAGCCCTAAGCCAACTCTTGCCGCTGATTGATTTTGTACAATATCTGAAAGAGATTGAGCCCCCTTTTCAGCTCCAACACCTAATCCAACGAGTCCAGCTTGAACCTTTGGACCACCTAAAACACCTCCAACTATTGCACCCGGAACCCCTAAACTAGGATTTATTGCACTTCCAGCAGAAGCCCCCAAACCAAAAGCTAAGGTTGACTTCCCTGTACCGATTTGATTAAATATTTTTGGAATACCTTCTTCACCAAACTGTTTAGCTAGGCTAGTCAACTTGGCTCTTTTAGTAAAATCTTCCCCTAGTATTTTTTCAATTCTTCCTAAGACTAATTGTCTAGATTTTTTATTCTTTCCATATAGGTTATTAATAAAAGTTTCGACTCTACCAAGCTGCACAGAGGGGTCACTCCCTAAAAACCTGTATAAATCATCTCTTGCATCAAGGGTTCCTGTTAAAGATTTCATGGCCTGTTCATATTGTGGCTGCCCTTTTGCCGCGCTCAATAAATCTGTTTTAGCTTGAAGCCTCACTTCTTTAAGGGCATCATTTAAAGCATTTGCCTCTGGCCTCCCCCAGTCAATAACAGCGTCTAATCTCTTCCTAAGTTCAAAATAATCTTTTGCTGAAATTGAAATAGGCTGACCACCTGTTGTAATTGGCTTACCTTTTGGCCCAAAAAGCTTACTTGTTTTTGTGCTCATTTTTTTTATCAAATCGTTAAGGACTTTATTAACAGGGGCTTCTGGGCCAATCGGTCCAATTATCGCCTCTAATCCAAAAGAATCTTTTCCTTTCAACACCTCAATCTGAACATCTTTTAATTTTTGTAAAAGATTTTTAGTTGAAATTGTTGGCATTGCATCCAATGATTTATTTATAACTTCTGATTCTGGTAACACTAAATCATTCACCTTATCCAAAAGGTCTTTTCCTATTTCAAACCCTTTACCAGCAAATTCTTTCATTTTCTTAGCAGTTGGACCAAATCCAGTTCCAAAAGCTTTTAGTGCGTCTTTGCTCACCCCAGAGATTACTTCAGCAGATTGTTGTAAAATTGGATTCACAATCTTCTTCATACCTTGGGCGCTTAATACAATTCCTCCCGGAATAAGGGCGTTTGTTGCTACATCAAACCCAAATTGACCGGGAGAAACTTTTTCTCCTTTCAATACGTTTTCTGCTTGTGTTATTGCACCACCCAATGAACCCTCAACAGCTCCAGCAGTAATCAAACCTTTAATTCCACCACCAACAGCTTGCATTATTTTAGCTGCAATCCCTGTGCCTGTAAAGGCCCCTAAAATAGGTGTAGCTGGACTAATTAGCATTGATTCAAAAAACCCTTCTCCCTCCGTTTCAGCTAAATCTTCTAAAACAGTGTTTATTTTATCTCGAACAGCTTCAACAGGTAAACCCGTTTCCTGAGCTATTGAGTCAGGGGATATACCATAAGGGGCTAAAACTTCCTCACCTAACCGGCCGAAAGCAACCATTTCTTCTAATTTTTCCTGTGCTTGGGCTTCTGACTGAGCCTTTACGCCTGTTTTTAAAGTCCTCCCCATTCCACTAGCTACATCTAAAACACCCGCAACACCTCTTTCAAAAAACCCTGCTTCTTCTGCACCCGCTTTTCTACTTCTTGGAAGAGCCGCTTCTAATAAATTAGTAGGAGGCCCTAAAGGTTCTTGGGGAATTTGTTGTTTAGCTTGTTGAGCTTCAAGTATGCCCGATGTAGTTAAATCACCAAACTTTTCATGAGCCAATTGAATCAACTCAAACCTATCTTCCGGGGATAAATCGGGAGAGTTATTAATCTCTTCTAGTGCTTCTACTAAACCAGCCATTATTTACCTAATTTAAATTTATCTATTAAACGTTGTTTTTCAGTAGCCTGCTTTTGAGCAACTTCTTTATCAGAAACAATAAAATCTTTCAAAGCCGTTGCTTTAACAGGGTTAAAGTTTTTTGATTTCAATTTTGAGTTTGTATCATTAAACAATCGTTCCTCTAATCTATTCAGCTTGTTTATAGCTACTTCTGGACCCTCCCAAATCAATTTTAATTTTTCTGGGCTACCAGTGATAGCATTTAAAATATCCAAATCTGGACCAGCTAAAACACCTAAATCCGCTCCTTCAGGCCCTTTTTCCAATAGTTGCAAACTTCTAAGCTCTGAAGAAATAGCGGCAATTCTTGGGTCAGATGCATTAAAAATTGCTCCTATAGCTTTTATCTTGGACATTTCATTTAGTGCAGTCTTAGCCCTTCTAATTCCGTCTGTTTTTCGAGAAGAAAAAGAAATAATTGATTGTCCTTTTTCTACATCTTTTTCAGAAATAGATTTTCCTTTTTTAACTGTAAGAATATCTGGAAGCCTAGATTTAAGCTCTGTTTGTTTTTCAGTGCGTATTCTAGCAGATTTTTCCTCTGGAGTTTCAGCAATCTTTCTTGCTTGTAACCTGTCTAAAAAATCCTTATTCGTGTCGTTTCTTCGGATTAGAGAGTTTACAGTATTTTCAACTTCTGGAGTATATTCAGGAGTTTCAGACCCAAACCTTTTAACTATTTGTTCCGGGGTAAATATCCCTTCGTCAAGCAAATCTTGAATTCCCGTGTGCAATCCAGCTTCTCTTTCTTCTAAAGGGAGTGAAATAATACCTTTACCAATACTAGCCGCAAGACTAACTCTACTTTTTGCGGCATCTAATTCTTTTTGCTCTGTTTCTTGAGCAAGTTTGTCTAGTTCTGCAATGCGTTTCGATTTAGCGTCTTCTTCTTCTTCTGCTTTTATATCGAACTCTTGTTGCCTTTGAGCCAACTGTTGTCTAGCTAGTTCACGAGCTTGAAGCTCTCCACTTATATCAAGAACTTTAGAACCTAGTCCTTTTTCTGCTAAACTACTTAAAAGTTCTCCTGGTTGTTGAAGTGCTCCCGTTTCAGGGTCGAATTGTGCTGTAGAAAAAACATCCTGTAGAGTTTCTTGTCTCTTCCTCTCTGCTCTTCGCGCTCTTCTTTCATCTAGAACATTTACAAGATTCAAACCTTGTTGAAGCCCTTGAAGAGTGTTGTCCTGACTTGGAGAAACCGCACCTAAAATAATATTCGGGTCAATGGCCATTATTTAATTCCACCTTGTAAGGCCAAAAGAGGGAGTAGTTGCTGAATAGTTCCGAATGGGCCACCCATAGCTCTACCCTGTGCAATTTCACGAGCGGAGCTAATATTGCCTAATGCCTGTTGACTTTGGGCTAGTTGTTGCCCTTGTCCTACAAACTGACCACCGATTGAAGAAGCCAATTGAGGCCCAACGTTTGCGAGCCCTGCTAATGTACTTATTGGGGCTTGTTGTTCTGCAAATTGTTGACGCCTTCCAGCTAATAATTCACCAAACCTTTGACCCTGTGTTTGTGCTGCGAGTTGTTGCTGTGCTAAATTCTGCCCAAACTGTTGACCTTGTTGAGACTGAAAACGATTAAAAGCTTGCCCCGCTTCTTGAGAGGCTAACCCTTGGTTAAACCTTAAAGATTCCTTTATGGCTCTTCCACCTAAAGCCCTACCTTTAGATGCTCCAAATCTTTCCAAAGCTTGTTCACCTTGTTGCTGTCTAAATTGAAAACCTGGGTCTTGTCCTAATATATCTTGAAGGGTGAATTGTTGTTGCCCTTGTTGGGGTTGAAAAGCTTGCGTTCCAGGTTCCAATGCTTGAGGCTGTTGCCCTAGTTGTTGGGTTGTTAAATCTTGTAGCGTTTGAAATGCTTGTTGCCCTCGTCTTAGAAAGGGTTGTTGAATTCCTAAAGCTTGTTGGAATTGTTGTTGTTGTTGCTTTTGTCCCTTTTCAACTGCTCTTGTTTGAATCCTTGCCGCATCTCTAGCAGATTCACCTTCAATTAAATTTTTAGCTATTCCAGAAGCTAATAACCCGCCACCAATCGCTAAAGCTGTTCCCGTTGCAACCGCCATTAATCTAACTCCTTAACATAATGAGTCTCTATTTCTCTATACCCTTTTTTTGTATAGATAGACTTTAATTTTTCAGGCATTAATTCATTAAGATGAACCATTGTTAATCTTTTAACCCCTAATTCCTCACTGATTTCTTCAAACCTATTTAAAAGCCGAAGCCCTCCGCCCCTATGCTCTTTTCTCATATACCAAAACGTTTCTGTAGCAGATAGCTCACCATCTAGAATATCTTCATAAAAGATAAAGCCAAACATTCCAACGATTTCGCCTTTTTTATGAGCTTTTAATATTATTCCCGTTCCGTTATTGTAGAAGTTAATCCAATTTCTTTTGAAAACATCTTCTTTAAATGAGAAAGAGCTGTTCGATTCTTCAACAAACTCATAGCCTAGAGGGTATAATTGCTCGATATCCTGTACTTCTAGGATATCTATCTGTAATTTTTCATTAATTGTTTCTACCACTATGTTCCTTATTGTGTACTCGTTTGCATATAGTGGTAGCTATAAGAAGGGGGGGTGAGTACTTTCTATTAATATAATTAAAATTAAATAATAATCCTATAGTTTCCCGTAATTGATATTGAATCAGTCACAGTTGCCCATGTTGGAGTATAATGTCTTACCTTCCCATTTAATGTACCTGTGCTCTTTAGAACAGGCCCTGAACCGATACTAATATTGGTTGATATATTGTCTGTTTGGCCTTGCCCATCAACAGCAGAGAGAAAGGGTAAATTATTTATATATGTGGTTCCCGCTGTACTTGAAGTGTTTGTACCTGGAACAATTTTTACATCAAAAAAGACCATGGTATTGAACCTATAATAATTTCCTGTAATTGTTGCCGTCCCTACTTCAGTCAAACTCGTAAACGTTGGAGTGAATGATATGACTTGACTATTTCTTTGCCCAAGCATCTTTTCAATACTTGTAAACCATTTTCCCCACACAAGACCTAAGCCATTCATTCCGAATAATTGGGATTGAATAGGTGCTGGGTTTATATATTCTTTTGCGTCCATTAATTTCTTAAAGCCTTACTTTCAATTGTTCCACCCGTAATAGCTACTTTCACCTTGGATGTAGTTTGAATTTCATAAACTCTATTTCTTGATGTTCCGAGCCTATCCCACCTAACCCTAGTTTCATACTCTCCTTTTTTACCCATTGAGCGCCAATGCTCATTTCCCCAAGACCTAGCCCCATTTTCTGACCATCTAAGTCTTATTTGTGGGTCTACATCTGGACCAGCCACAATAGTGTAATTAACAGCTGAGCTCGTTCCTTCAGTTGTTGTCAAAGTGACAGGATGAACCCCCAATTCTAAACCGGGAACCGTCACCCCTGTTATTAAAGTGGGGTTGTATGTTGTTCCTGTAACTGCCGTTCCATCAAAATCAATTGTGGGGTCAGCAATTGAAGGAGAATTTAAAAGGTTTGTTCTATCTGAAGAGGTTAATAAATAATTATCATAATATCTGAAATCATCAATTTGACCGTCAAAATAATTAGCAACTCCAGAACCATAATCTGAAGCACCTACCCTTAAAAATCCTGTTGTAGAATCAAAAGTTGAAGATGTACCAGGGCCAATAGTTGAAACATTATCAATATAAACAGTAGTTAACATTGTTCTAGGAGAAGAAAAAAGGGTTCTAGTTACGATAATATTATACCAAGTATCAACAACCATTGAGCCACCGCGAGCAGTAAAACTAGGAGGAGTATTGGGTCCATAGTAATAATTTATCCTACCTGAAGCATCCACATAAAGAGTTTGAGCGTTAGTGTCTACAGTTGTATCTCCATTTTGGAAAATAACCATTGAATCCCTTAATACGTCCATCTTAATCCAAAAAGACATAGACCAAGTTCTTAAATCATCAGTGGTCCCCATAATTCCAGGGTGGGTTAAAGTGCTCGTTACATACTGAGAAGTTCCATTTAAATTTATTGCTTGATTTATTTTACCCGTTACATATGTGGGAGAACCCGAACTCGTTTGAGCGTAGTTTCCTAATGCGTCTGTATCATCCCCGTCAAAACGTAGGTGCATACTTCCAGCGTTGCCAACTGTAGGTTCTACTTTTAAATCGGTTCCTATTATTCCAAATGTAGAACCAACAATACCCCTATTGGGTTGTAAGCTTGTGATTGCTGGGGCGGTCATTAATTCCTCAATGGCTTAGTTTCGATTGTTCCGCCTTTTATTGCAACTTTTACGGGAGCCGTTACCCTTATCTCATAAATCCTGTTTCTCGCTACACCTAAACGATTCCATTTTATTCTCTTTCTATACTCACCCTTCTTGCCCATTGGAAGCCAATGTTCATTACTCCAATTTCTGGCTTTATTATTTGACCATCTAAGCATTATTTGGGGGTTAGATTCTGCTTCAGCCATTAGCTTGTTAACCCCACACCTGTTTCCATAACAATTTGTAAACTATTATGTCTTACTCTTTTTTCATCTGAATCTATGTGCTGACAAGTTCTAATTCTTGGTATTCTATCCCCATTATCATCATAAGTATTTGTATCAAATTCATAAATAAGAGGTTTACTGTGGTCTCCAACTAATACTTTATTGAATGCTGAAATAGCATTTATTCCTCTATGCTTCTTGAGGTTTCCCGTTGAGGGTTGTAAATAGGCTTTCTCATGCCAAACCCCTGTAACTTCATCATAACAAAATGTCATTTCGTCAGCTTGGAATGATAATGTATAAACTGGATGCCCTTCTAATTCGTATGTATACCCAACAGCATCTTCAGGAGTAGACATTTCATTTATCTTTCTTTCAATTGGGTGGGTACTTATTCTTTGTGATTGAAAGTTTACACTTTTGTAAATGCTACCAATTCCTTGTTCACTTCTTCCCAACCAGAAAATAGAATCATTCATTTTGGCAGCGGAATATCTAGCCAATATACCACGCTCAATTATAGCTCCTGGTATTCTTTCCATTGGGAAATCGTTGTTTCCCGTATCCTGAAAAACTTCAACACCATTTGAACCAAGCAACCAAATGTTTTGATTAGTGATTAAGAAAGATTCAATTATATCCGGGTTGCTTTCAGCTGTTCCGAAATCTAAAGCGTTCCATGTAGTACCATCCAACAGCCCAGAGATAAAGAAGTCTTGTGTATTAAGTTGATTAACTAGAAAGAACTGGTCTAAGAAACCTGCATGTGTTGGAGAGCTTGGAAACCCTCCAGAGTTTGGAAAGTTGGTTGTGTTTATTTCCAATAATGTATTAGTGGTTAAAGTAAGTAGATATCCATTGAACCCATCCACAATCAACAACTCAGAACCATTATCAACCATACTGACAGTTCCAATAGTTGTATTAATTGTACCTAGATTTGTTTCTATTCCTGAGCTATTAACCTCATAAAGAATATTTCCAGATACTGTAAAATACCTTCCTTTTGCTGTTTTATATTGACCCCTAATCCCTCCGCCTGTAGTCAAATTGGCAAATAGCTTTAAGCCTGGAGTTCCGTACATTATTTGACCATCTGTATTTTGAGACTCTGGAGGAGCGTATTCTAAATATAGATTTACAGACCTTTGAGCCGCAAATGGTAAACTTCTGGCCTCATAAGCAGGCCCAAGAAAAGGAAACTTCAAGAAATAGTACTCCAATAAAAGTCTTCGTCAAGCCCATCAGAAAAAACATCATCAAATATTGTAGGAGTTCTTTCATAATCATTATTAACATCTTCAAGAAGTGCTTTAAGTCTACCCGCTTCATCTTTTACAGCTTGTTCAACTGGAGCCCCGTATTCATAACTCAACCTAATAGCTAAGGCATAGATTAAAGCATATTCATAACCAGGCGGCAAGCTAGCAGAAGTTGCCAACGTTGAGAAAGCTGTAAATTGTAGTTCACTTGTAAAATGAAGAGTATTAGCAGTGTTTGGAGTTGGATACAATGTTATTGTTCCATTTGGATACCCTGGATTATAAAACAATGTACTAGGAATATCTGATTTATTTGTTTTCTGGAAAATTCTATCAAATTCACCTTTATTGACAACCCTTAAACTATAATCGACGTTGCTAGAATCACGAATAAAAGCCGATATAATTCGGGTTGGTCTCGTTGTGTCAATAGTGGCACCTGAACCAATTGTATAACTGGCCGTTGTTGCTACTAATGTATGACTTCCCTCTGTCTTCTGGAATGTCATCAACTTCTCAATTGACCACGATTCTAGAATATAATTTAAAACAATCCTAGCATCTTCTGATTGAGATGCCTGAAGTGTTTCACCATCCGCTAATATTCCTGTGAGCCTAAAGGCCCTATTGATTAGCTCCTGTGCTGTTGCTGCCATCTTCATCATCTCCTTCAATAAGGATTTCAGTTTGTTTTATCATATTCAATAAGGAAAACTTTTTATCTAAATCTTCACCTAAATGTACAGAAACAAGCTTTTCCAACTCGGATTTCTTAGCACTCAATTCATCACCTCTAAAGGTTTTGCTATCAACAGAGTCTTTAAAATCATCCAGCCATTGAAGAGTTTTTACCGAACTAGCTAAACTAGTCACTTCAACCTTAGGAGCTTCTTTAGCTTTTTTTAATTCAGCTTCAAATATTCTGCTTTCTTTAGGGCTTTTCTTATAGTTCTTTGAAACGTATTCATCGTAAGATGCTTCAGTTTCAATGAGAACACTATCACATATCCCACTAACTTCTCTATGAAGCCACTTTCGTTCAAAGCTCTCTTCTCTTAAGAGAAATTCTTTTTTAAACAACTCTTTCAACTTTAAATATTCTTGGTCTGTCATTCTATTCCTTTCTAAAAAAGGGGTCTAAATTAATAGACCCCTAAAGTTTAAGCTGCAACCGCTTTGATTATCGCATAATTAATAACTATTGCCCCTGTTTCAGCCGTTCCAGCTGCCACATTGTTATTAATAACAGTGATTTCAAAAGTGCCTGCTGCCGTATCAGTTACAACAACATCAGTATTCAATGCTACTGCATCTCTAAAGCTAATCACAATAACATCTGCTTCAGCAACTGAAGAGTTTGTAACTGTGAATTTAGCAGAAGCTTCAGCCGCGAGCGAAGAATTATCTGTTGTTATTTGACCACAAATACTATTAATTGTTACACCTGTTGCTCTACTTGTTATTTGAGTAACAGTTGAACCCGCTCCCGTCTTGTACCCTATGCCCAATGAAGAGCTACTTGAGAGTACAGAAGAAGTAGTTGACAAAGGTCCACGAATAGAAGTGGTTTCATCCGCTCCGTAATCAATGGTATTTGTACCTGCTGCGTTTGTATTTGGATTTGTTCCCATTTTTTTCTCCTTATGCTCCCCAAAGCCTTACAGCCCAACGAGGAATTACTGTTATGAAACCATATAAAATATCTAAGCGGTAAAGCATGTCATCATTTTTACCGTCCCAAACTTTGGCCAATCGCATAGAGATACCGTCAAAATTCATCCTTGACTCGAAATCTGTCATACCTGGAAGAGGTAAATCAACAGTTGCAATAGTAAAGGCTTTTTTATGATAAATCATGTTTTGGTCAAAAGCAGTTGAATTAGTTCCTAACTCAGCAATAACAGCACTAGAAGCTGGAAGAGCATCAACATTTTGAAGAGGTCCCTCAGCATACATGGCAGGGTCAACAGAAACTGTTCCCGCTCCGCCTGCATAGTCAGCCGTAACAGTAAATTCTTTCAATCCGCCAGTAGTTTGTTTACTAAGTGGATTAACTTGGTTTACTGCTGCAACAGTAAGGATATCACCTTTTGTGAAGGTTCCCGTTCCTGTTGTTACTGATAAGGTACTAGCCCCTTCAGAAGCTGCCGTATTTATAACATAGTTCCCATCTCCAGTTCCAACCGTATGACGATTAACATTCACAGACTCTGCAAATTCTAATCCAGCCATTGTTCCCATGTTACCAGTAACAAATTGATTTCTCAATTGGCTTCTGTCTTCGAAACGATTTGTTCCAAGACCGTTAACTAGGGCACTCATTCCATCAGGAGAAAGAACCGCTGAGCGTTCAGTTTGAGGGGTTGAATTTTTTGTCAAATATGCTTTTGCATCTGTAAAAGGAAGCATAGTTGCTGGATGAGTTCCGGGTGTTCCTGTATGGTTTGCCACTTGTTGGTAAGCATCTGTAAAGCATTCATATTCAATCCCACTAGATAAAGTATTCATTGCGGGAGTAATAATTTGTTCGCTAAACATTGAAATGTCTTGCTCTAGTTCTGCCGTTGAGAAACGAAGGTCAACACCGCGATACCTGGTTTTACTCAAAGTAACACTTTGTTCCTTGTTGTCTTGTACGTCCACTGTTTTACCTGAACGCATTTTATATTCTTTTGGCACCTGAATCTTAACAAAATCACCTGCTTTTGCACCTGCTACTTCATAGGAGTCATCATACTCTCTACCAATACCTTGCAAAAAGGGTGTATTGTTCTTAAACTGGGCCAAACCTTCTTTGACAATTATATCTGCCGTGATTTGTTCGTTAGCCATTTAAGCCTCTTGGTTTGTATTTATCCGAACCTCTGTTTATAATAATCATCAACAGAGGTGTTTTTATTCCTCATGCTCGGCTTACCAGGAGTTTTTTGGGTCCTACCAGGATTGATAGGTGCAGGTGCCTTACTTTTTGGTTTTTGTTTCCTTTTTTTAGGGCTGGCAAGGGTGCCCTTGATTCTTCCGAGTTCCCAAACTAATTCTTCTCCTTCCATGGATTTTAAATCGTTTAGTTCATCGGGGTGCATGCCTAGGTAATACAGAAGTCTTGCACCCGTTTTCTTTGCGCCCATGATTTTTGACCCCAACTCGGAATCAATATCAACAGAAATTGAGTGTATTACTTCAGAAAAGTCTTCGTATTCGTCACTAACTTCGTCCATTGCTACAGCGAAATTATGTTTAATATCTATTTCTTTTTGTGCGGCTTGTGTTTTTTTATTCTCTTTATCCGCTTTCTCTTGGTTCTCATCCCATTTTTTTTGGGCTTCTCTTCGCCCTACTTCCTTATAATATTCTTCTTCGGATTCAAAATCAACTAATCTCAAAGGTTTGTCATTAGAGCCATTCTTTAATTTATTTAGTTCTTCTTCAGCTCGCAAAGCTCTTTCTTCAGCTGCGCTTGCCCTTCTAGAAGCATCTTTTTCTTTTTTATGAAGACCATCAATCCGTTTTTGATTTTTGGATACCCATTTATCACGAGCTTCTTCCTTTTTCTGCTCTTCAGTTTTTTCTTCGTTAGATTCTTCTCCAGAATTTTCTTCTAGTTCTAAATCTTCAATTGTTTCTTCTTCATCTAGCATGGTTTTTACTCCAAGTTATGCGGGTTCACCGCGAGGTTTGACTAATTTGTCAATCGAAACGGATTTACCCGCCTTGATTAGTTCCTCTCCTAGTTCCCCTCTAGAATCAATAACTTGTGTTAGAACGTCCTTCTCATCCTGTCTATCTTGTAATTCTAATTTAGTTTCGTTATCCAGTTTCTTACCAGCCAACATTGCCTGGTTTTTCTCATCTGCTATTTCTCTTTGGATTTCTTGATTTTTTATAAATTCTTTTAACTGTTCGTTCTCTTGTGAGAGAATATCAACTTGTCCCTTACTTTGAACGAGTAACTGGTCTTTTTCCGCTTCACTTAAGTTTTCACTCTCTGGGTCTGGGAATATTTCAGGGTTTGTTTGTCTAAGTTTAGCTTGTGACCTATCAGCCCATTCTTCACTGCCATTAAAATCTTGACCTCTAATAATTAAATCAGCTCCAAGTGCTGCCGCCTCTGGTAAAGCTTGAGCTGTAGCTTGCATAGCTTCAGCGGCATCTTTACGTTTAGTTGCAAAGTCTGGACCAACATCAATATCAACGTCATATCTTCCAACATTTAAATGAAACAAATCCCCTTCATTGTCTTCACCTGGCTCAGCGTTAAAAGTAACCATCTCTTCAACGCCATCATCACCTAAGATTCTAGTGGACCGCTCAACATCCATAATTTTTCTAATGATATCAAAAACTACCACATATGTTTGCTTGACTGACATATTGAAATTATCAATGAAATCATACGTTGTTATTTCACCCTGAGCCACCCTATTATCAATCGCTATTCCTGATATTTCTTGCCCTTGGTCTCCAACAACTCCATCTGACATTCCCATTGTATCTTTAATATCTATCTCAGATGATTGTGCTGCTGCAATATATCCAATTGGAGCATCTGGAGGGGGTACGATTTGAGGGGCTGGAACTAAAACACCACCAATTGCGATTGGGTCGTATTCTTTTGTTTGAGTTGGGTTTCTATTCCCATCTTTCCAACCTGGGTCTGATTTAAATTGGCCCTTGGCTCCTATGTATTCTGTTTTATTAGCTTGATTAAGTTTCTCAGCTTCAGAGCTTCGCCAATAATTGTACATTCTTTGTGAATCTTTGGATTTTCTAATGAGTGAAAGAAGATACAATTTATTATTAATTACCTTCCTTCTACCAAATACACCAATAATAGGAAACAATGTTCCCGGTAAATCTTCTTCTTCTAATACTTCAATCGCGTTTAGTTTGGCCCAATGCCAGGTTTTTCTAACTGTTGGTCTTGTGTTCCCGGTTATAATCGAATCAAAATCAATCCCATCTTTTACCATATCGGATTTAAAAGCAATGATTTCTTCATCTGGGTCTTCTGCTTTGGGGTCAGTATATTCAATCAGTTCATCATGAATCTTTTTCATGTAGTAATATTCAACAACTCGAATAAAGTCTTTACCCATCCATGATTTTTTGGAATCCCCTAGATTATTTCCAGAGAAATCATTCATTTCTGCATCTGGAAACTCTTGTTTGAATTCATCTTTGGGCATATCGTGAGTAATAAAACCCCATTCACAATCGCTAGCCGTTGGGCTTTCATAACTTGGGTCTAATACAACTGAGTTGGGATTGACGATATATTGAATGTCAATGTCTTGGTCAAAAGAATCATCACTTACAAACTTTGTTAATACTCTATAGAATCCAAAGGAACTTTCAACAGCATTCTCAAAAGCTTGGGCCGCAACCATATCAAATTTTGAATTCTTTAGGGATTGTTTTATAAGTCCTTTGATTTTATCAGCTGTCTTTTTATCTGACTTATCATCTTCCGGAGATATTTTAACACCGGGTTTATTTAATCGTACTTCGTTTGATATTCTTTTTAGATATTTGAATTGTTTATTAATTTCAAGACAAGGGCGGTTTCTATCTCTTCGCCTTCTGTTTTTCTTCATCTTGTCTGTCCATGAAGAAATATATAAGAACTTTTGGTCTGATAATGAGTTTTCTACATTATGAACATTCGCATCTGAGCCAGCCTTATACCTGTCAACAGCCTCCTGAATAAAGCTATCTTGTGCACCCATTACATTGTCCTTTTGAGGTCAGAGATACTCATATGTACATAAAATAGATTAATTATTTCCTGTTTGGCAATTTTATTATTCATTAATTACCCATCCAGCCATCATCAGAGGCGTAGTAGAAGTCTTGATGGGGTGCCTCTTCCTCTTCTCGTTCCTTAATTATGGGTGTTGCATAAGTCATTGCTAGGGCATCTCCATTATCTGGAGATTTAAGCCCCCGCCTTTTCATATCTTGCTTTTTCTCTAATTGAAGCCTGTTTTTATTATCAAAGCCATATTCAGGAGCGGTTAAATCAACCTTCATTTCATCACTGTAAGGTAAGTCTACCCCCGCTTTAAAGGCATCCTTCATTGTGTCCCACATTTCTATACGCTTATTGAAATATTTAATTGGGTTGTTTGCTTTCCTTCCTCCGTTTATTTCTTGAACTACTTCCGGGGGGATTAACTGCTTAACTCGGTCAACAACTCCACCTCCAACACCGTCTCCATCTATAAATATGGCCTCTGGTTTGCGCTCTTCATAAAATTCAACAATCTTTCCCGCTGTCACCATCGTGTCAACACCTCGCCAGGTTTGAATTGGTTCAACCTTTCTACCCTGCCTAACAGCTAAAGCATTTTGGTCATCCCCAAACCTTGCGATATCAACACCGAATATAATTGGAAACTGTTCATAACCTAAAGCCTCATACAAAAAGCAATCCTCTACAACTTCAGAAGATATCAATTGGTTTGAACCTGCCCTTGGGAATTGTCCTTTTATCCTAATTCTGCAGAAATCCGAATCTTCCCCATAGTCCTCAATCCATTCTTTTATTTGACCCTTATCCGAAATAGAAACGTCTCTCGAATCAACCTGCATTGTTTTCCATCTATGTGCAAGCTTCCCCCAACATTCTTTAAACCTTCCAGTATTTCTAGTGGGATTCCCAAAGGCAACCCAACGAGCTCCAGCTGTGGTCATTGCACCCTCTGAAGTTTCCCAAATGTTATCAGAAATGGCGCTTGCCTCATCAAATAAATAAAGTACATGGTCTTCATGAGTTCCCGCAAAGGCTTCAGGATTCTTTTCGCTCCATGGAATAGCAGAAGCAAACCAAGTATCAGGGGCGCTTTTCATATAAAACTTAGTTGCTATTTTCTCATACCAACTCTTATTGAGGGCCATATTATTTATTTTAGATAGCTCTCTCCAGGTTTTAGTATCTAATTGGGATTTGGTGTTTGCAGTAACAACGACTTGAGGTTCTGGCCTGGTTGACATAAACCAATGAATAATAACAGCTATTTCAAATGTTTTACCGATTCCATGCCCAGAAGCAACAGCAATTCTTTTATTATCAACCAAGTTCTCTAGCATTTCTTTTTGCCAGTCTTCTAGGTTTTTTATTCCGAGTACATCGTAAGCATAACCAACCGGATTTTGGAAATAGTTTTCCGTTATAAATGCGCCATCATCCAAATTACTTATTCCATTTCTGTTTAATTTGGTCAGCAATTGATATTTCTCCAGAGTGTTTAACTTCTTGTGGAGTGTATTTAGCTGTCATTTTATTGCAAATGTCTAAGTATTTGGCTCTAGCCTGATGGTCTGCATAAATCTCTAAATCAAATTTGGGTTCACCTTCTTTTGCATTTGGATTCTTTTTCCACTTTTCAAAGGTTGCTTCTAGCCCTTCAACCAATACCATTAATATTTTGTCTTCAGGCATTCCGAGCCTAGCTAGTTTCTGAATAGTATTTTCTTCTATCTGTTCTTCAACCTTTTTAGCAAGACTTCCCTTAACCCAACCTTCTTTACTTATTTTAGTTTTTATTGAAGGTACTGATATCGTATGCTTTTTGGATAAGTCTTCAACACTCTTAAATTTACCGCTTTCATAGTCTACCCTAGCTCTTTTCCAAGCTGCTTTACTATAAGCCATTAAACCCACTCCATTCCGTTATAGGTTTTAATTTCATATTCATCTCTCCATAAGTCGCCTATGATTGGTTTCTCTGGTTTAGGTAGTTCAGCGATAAAACAGGTGTACATTTGAATTATATCTAGAGGTAAGAGGTTTTCAGTTGGATAACCTTTTTCAGTTAAAAACCTTTTGGCTTCTTTGATGGTTATGGTTTCCATTATTTAGTAGTCTCTTTGTATACTTCGTCTAAAATGTTTTTATCAATTTCGTCTGCTATTTTATTAGCGAAGTCTTGAATAAGTGTTGAAGTGCATTTTTTTCTATGTTCTTTAATATCTCTTGTTATTAGTCCTCCACATTTATTGCATGAGTACTTCAGCATTTCTTCAATGGTCATTTTTGCTTCAATCATTAGCTTTTAATCCTAGCAATCTTTTCATTTGGTTTAGGTGAGTATCCATAAGGAAAATCAACCGTTCCATTTGGGTTTATTTCTAGCCAACATTCAATAGTATCATTAATAAATGACACTTCATTTTCTATTGCTTTGTCTAGTTTTTCATTCCAGTTAGTACTGGGCCTTTTACTTATCTCATTAGCCTTATTCTCAATTGTTGTTGTGTTAGAATCTTTGCTCATTATATAGAATCTATATATTTATTCAATATAAGTCAAATTGAAAAAGCCCAGCTCAATTAAGAACCGGGCTCTGTAGGGGGGAGAGAAAAAGTCTATTTAGTTTCTGTGTTTGTTAATTCTTCTGGAGTTTCCCAACATTGGCAGCTTGTATTAGTTGGGATGGGTGTTAATCCAAACCAGAATTGGTTTTGGGTGTATTTTGTTTTGCATCTTCTACAATAACCTGTACATAATTCCATTTATTCGCTCTTCTAGTGTTGATTCTTTTTGTTTTTGTTTAACTTCTATTTCTCTTTTTAACTTAATAGCTTTTTCATTCCAATTAAGTAGAGATTCCAAACCATCTTCAGGGTATATATCAATCATTCTTCTTCTTTGAACCAGTAGTCTACTAGTAGTTTAAGTTTTATCAGGTCATTTTGTGCGATTGACAATACTCGTCCACCAACAACAAAAGATATTCCATGCATATCAAAATTAACTGAAGTGCACCAGTCTTTATTAATCCCGTGTGAACATTCCATTTTTTTGAAGAGTAGTTCTTTAGCTTTGTCTAGGTTAGTCATCGTATTCCTTTGTTTTAATGTTGTCTAAGAAGTTTTGTAAGGTTTCAAAATCGTTTATGTGGAGGGTTAGGCTTTCCTCTCCTTTACTAAGAGTGAATTCACCGTTCTCACTTAATGAAGCTCGTAAAGTTTCTCCATCACAGATGGCGTGACAATGAGAGATAAAGCATTTATTTTTTTCTAACTCTTCTTGAAGTTCTAAGTATTTCTTATGCTTGGTTAGTGCTTTTTCAAGATGTGTTCTAGTCATTTCATTTTCCTCTTAAGTTCTTTAAGCCCTTCTTTAAATGGTTTAAACTTGGGTTCTTTTATGCCTTTAATCTTGATTGTTCCGCCCCTTTTCTTTTTAAACCTGAGTGATATGGGCTCTACTTCACCTTTTAATTCAGAATAGTTTTCTCTAGCCCAAATTATTGAAGTTGTTTTACCTTCTAATTCACATTTAATCATTCTCATATTCCTTTATAATTGCTTTAGCTATTTTAGGGAAGTCTTGCTTTCTGATATGAAGTTTACCAGACCAATCAGAATACAACCATTTTGGGCTACTCATTATATCTACTATTCTCTCTTCTGTTATCATGGGGTGATCTCCTTTCTTAATGCCTCTAGTGCTTTGTCGACATCTTGATATAAAACATCTAAAACGAATGTGTAATAAATCTCATTAATAGGGCCTTTCAATAAAGCTTCTTGAACTTCTATTTTTTCATACATAGTTAAGGAACCCCATAACTCTATAAACTTGAGTATTTTATCTTCTCTAGTTTTACTCATCTATTCTTTGTCCCCTGTGTCCTTAATATATTCCCACTCTCTTTTAGGTTTTTTCCCTATTATTTTTAAAGCAAAGTTTAAATTTTCAAGTTGTAATTTTCTAATTTCTATTTTATCGAGAATAATTTTTCTGTATTCATTCCTTTTTTCCACATTGTAAATAGTGCCTTTTATGTGCCAGCTGTGCTTCCAGTCATCCATGTCTATCATAGAATTTAAGAATTTTTCTTTAACCCTATCAACATTGTAGTAGTTTGATGAGTGGTGTATTTCTAGCCCATCGCGTTTATTTTTAAATAAATAATTTTCGCCATCCATATAAAAATTTAGTGTGCTCACTGTTCTTTCCTTTCTAATTGTTTAGCCTCTTTGACTATTCTTTTTAAATATTCCTGTATTGTTTCCGAGTGTACAATATGAGATTTAAGAAATACTCTTCTCCAAGAGCCCTCGTAATCACCCCAAATCCCTGCGCCCTCTTCGTAAATTACAACCTTAGCCTTGGGCGCTAACTTTTCAAACTCCTCTTTACTTAAATCACAAAACCCCTCACAAACTTTACTCTTCACTCTAATTTTAGCTTGACTAGGCGTTCGGAAACAGTAAAATGAATTATTCTCTTGTATGCAGGGCATTATTATCCTCTCTCTCTTATGTGAAAGTGTATAGAGCAGGCAGCAAGCTAAAATCCGTTTTATTACTGACACCCATGTTGCCTTCCGGAAGGTGGATTACACATAAGTATGCAAACTCACCACTGCTCTATATACTATTCCTTTAGTTGTTTAATTCAAAGAAGCCCTTACAAAACAATCTTTTGCTTCTAAAAGCTTTCTTAATCCAGCCGATTTCTCTGCACAATCTGGCAATACGTGGTCCATTTCTTGGGCTAATACGCAAATGGGTTTTGAAACCTCCTGAAGTTTTTCAGGTAAATGTTCGTATTTAAAATATTTTATAATCATATTGTTATTCCTTTATTGTTTAGCTCTTAATTTTTCTATTTCACATTGTCTTTCTGTTTTCCCCGATTCTATACATTGTAATTTTATCAGTTTTCTATTCTCTACCCTCTCAAAAGCTCTGCTTATGCTTTGAAGCATATTGCTCACACAAAAAGTTAATGCGATTCCGCAAAAAATAGGAATCCAGTATTTCTTTAAAAAAGTTTTCATATTATTTCCTTAATTAAATGCTTATCTTCATGAATGTTGCCTATTTGTATTATCCCATCATCACTTGGAAGAGTGTTTAAAGGTCTTCGCTCTGGATATATTTTATTAATCTCTTTCGCATAAAACCCCCAAGCACTTGAAATCCCTCCATATTGGTCATCAAAAGAATGCTCTCCAAACTTCACAACCCATGTGCGTCCTATTTCCTTTCCACTACAGCTTTTCCAAGGGTTTTGAATAAAATCATCCTTAAATATTTTCTTGTCGTTCTTATCCTTACGGTTTGTGTATTGCATTGTTTTTATATCTAAATCTCTGCCTACCTCTTCGATAAGTTTTGGCATTGCTAGTTTATTTCCTAATGCTTCCCAATCATAAAGGAGTATTGAAAAAGGTTTTATTCCTACATTCTGATACATTTTACCTTCATACCATGCTCTAAACTCTAATTCCATTCTATAACTCCTCTAACCAATCTTTCATTTCTTGAATAAGCGCTTCTTTTATTGTTTTTTTTGCTTCCGAAATAATTTCTAGGGGTTGCTCATAATCAAAAACATCTCCTAAATCTTTTTTAATTTTAAAAATGGGAGCAACCCCAATAATATCATGAGACATTGATTCTTTATTGTAAACAATTCTGTAATCAAATTCCATTCTAGTCTATCTCCTTTAGTTGTGTGCCGCATTTAGGGCAGAAGTTTGTTTCTTCTTTGATTGTTTTTGCAACATATTTTCTTGATATGTCTAAAGCGTAATTAGAAATAGTATTCGTATGTTTACACTTAGCTCTTAGCTCCATGAGTTTCTTAGCTTTTATGTCTTTAATTTCTTGTTTAGTTTTAAATCTTAATTGAATTCCATCTCTAATTTCTGGGTCTTCAGATAATTCCAATTGCTTCTTTTCTTCTTTCCAAGCTTTGCTTTTCCAAAAATCAAGTACTTCTAATTGTTCTTCGTTAAGGGTTTTTTCTATTGCGTCAAATTCTTGACATTCTCCAGCTGATAAAAAAGGAGGGCCTTCTTCTCCTTTTTCTTCTCTCTCTAATACTCTTTGAAGTAAATCCTTACCTTTTTCTGTTAAACCCCATGAATCGACTCCATCGTTATTCCATATTACACCTTTAAAATATTCACTCATTTCTCTCTCCCTTAAATACAGTGTAGGGGGTTTCCCCCCCGATACTTACAACAGATTCACCTAGTTAAAAGTAAGCACCCCACTCTGGACACTGATTTTTATTTATTTGTTGTAATAATCGAAACAAACACTTTCAACTTCGTAAAATTGAACAAAGTTATTGGCTGTAACAACTGCAATTCTCATATCTTCTGCAATTAGATTATCACCTTTTTCACTTGGTTTAAATGAGGGTGGAAAAACTTTCAATACAACAGCTGGCGAGCCAATAGCGGGACATCTATATCTTGTTTTACCTCCAACGTTTTTCTGTGTTATCACATCCCCTTCTTTAAATAAAGGTTCTTTCAAGCCACCGATTAAATCAGAAATCATTTCTAATTGTTCCTCTTTGCTCATGCTTACTGGCTCATCCTTCCCGCTGCGCGACCCTCTTTCTTCCATGTCTCGTTCCATTCCTTCAAGTAATTCTTTAAACATCTTAACTCCTTGTTGTTGTTTGTTAATATATAAAATATATATAACTATTATATAAATCCAAGCTTTTATTTATTTATTTTCCAATTCCAATATAAGGTCTTTATCTACTAGGATTAATCTTTCTTCAAGCTGTATGAATTCTAAGACTTTGTAACCAGGTCTATTAATGTACTGTGCTGTATCAAGAGTACAGTTTGTAATATTTTTGATTCTTAAGTCTTCTAAAAGGAGTAGATTACTTTGAGTTGTATAAGAATAAGTTTGGATGTTTATTAGGCATGTATCAGAATAGAGCTCTATGCTATACTCATTTTTACTAAAAATATGTACCTGTGTGGAATCTTTTTTATAGGTTCCTTTTATGGCTAATGGTTCTACTTGCTCTCCTTCATGGGTATGCGGAGTTAGTGGGTTTTCTTCCTTAATAGCACAACCAAGTAAGAATATTAGTATTAAATAGTATCGGTAATCCATTCGTTAATCTCCTGTCTAAGTGAATCTAAAAAGGTTTTTTCTGAAGCTGTTTTAATTGTAGGTTGGTGTACTGTTTTTTCATCGTACCAATTATATTGTCTTGGAGCAGCAGCCTCCATATGGCCGCCAAGACTACCTAAAACTTCAGCTTGAAAAGCGTTCCCCATCGCCTGCGCGCCTCTTTGTCTACACCTTTGTTCATTAAGAGAGCGAGTTAAAATATCAGCATTAAAACCTAAGCTAGCCATAGCCATTATCTTTTCTCGGTTATTTTCATATTTACATTGGGAAGGGCTTCAGAGAGTTTGTCATAAACTGCTTTTAATTCAACCTTTCCTTCTTTGATTAGCTCCATTTGTTTCTCATGGTATTGTCTTTCAAGTTCTCGCTCTTTCTCTTGGTAGTCCCTTTGCATGACTACTAGTTTTTTGTCTAATTCTAATTGGTCTTTTTCTTGTTTCATTTTAACAAGATGTTTGATTTCTTTTTCTTCAAGCTTCTTTTGAAGCTTGAGTTCTGCCACCTCGTCTTTAAGTTTGATAACTTCGCTTTTTAAAGAAACCTCCTTCTTTTCGTCTTCAAAATAAATGGCGTCTCGAATAATGTTAATTAGTGTTTTTTTTGTGAAAATCATGTTGCCTCCTTGATTTTTCTTAGTTGTTTTTTTGTTATTTTTGGAAATCTCTTACCGTGCGCGTGGTCATGGTGTTTTCTACATAGGGTTATAAGATTGTTGTGTTCATCACCTCCGCCTTGGGATTTAAAAACGATATGGTGGGGAGGGTCTAAAAAAAATTCACAACCTTTTCCTATTTGACAATATGGATATAATTCAAAATATTCCTTAACTAGTTTTTTATCTCTTATTATCTCTTTTTTCGGAAACATCATATTATCCTACTGTTTACATAATTCCAAACATCAGAACCATAAAAAGCTTTTTTTTCCACTCGGTTTCGTTAATCATTTGTTAACCTTCATGAGTTTGTTTATTTCTTTTTCGTATTCCTCTGGGCATGCTTGCCAGTTTCTAACATTCTCTAATATTTTCATAGCACTATCAAAGTTTTCTCTTAAGGTCTTCGTTTCTTTAAGGTTACTTTTTGCTTGGTCATACCAAAATAATTTAGTCCCAATACACCCCTCTAATTCCTCGTTAAGTACCTTATTTTCTCTAGTGAGTCTTACTATTTCTTTTTCCTGGTCTTCGTTATGAGTCTTAAGGACTCTTAGTTGTTTTTCTAACTCTTCTGACATTTATTCCTCCAAGGGTACAAAGGTTTCAGTTTTTATTTTGTAATTACTATAAATTAATCCACCAGGAACGCGACAAACAATATATATGGTTGGTCCAACCGATACCTCTTTGAAAGAGTGGATTTTCATGTTTATTAACTCTTCTTTATTGTTAGTCATTTAATTTTCCTAGTATTAGGAGTCTTTTATGTTCAGGAATTAGATTTACTATTTCTTCAAAAGACGGAGCTTTCTCTTCTCCTAAAAACTCTTTTCTAATATTATCTACAAATCCTAATTCATGGGTAAATACAGCCCTTCCAAGTTCTTTTTCTAAACACATATGAAAATGAGAAAAATCCATGCAAAGCTTTTCTTGAAAAAGTTGAAACTTCACAACTTCATTTGGTGTCCATTTTTTCCATACTTTACTTTCTGCAAGCTCTATGGCTTGTTTTTCTGTCAGTTCTTTCATTCTTCAACCTCTATAGGGGATAAACCTTCTGCTAGCATATAATCACAGTTATGAAAATCTGCTTCTGCTTCTTCTGGAGTTCTGTAGATGTCTGAAAGGCGCCATTCTTTAGTAGTTCTGTATCTGTGTAAGTATTTCTCAACTGTTTTCTTAGGTTCTATGTAGAGTTCCCAAGGCCAGCAATAGAAACAGTGCATCTCATTTTTTTGGTTATCTACACAAAAAAAAGCATTTGTTCCGAGGTATAACACTATAACCCAAGAATCTTTTGACCATTCGCCATGCCTAACTTTGTCCCCAATATTAAACTTTCCTATAAACTCTTCTCTAGTCATTTTGCTCTCTCCTTCGTTGTATATAAATATTATATAATTAATATATAAACATCAAGACATTTTTTCAAATTCTGCAATTTTCTTTAATCTGTCCTTTACTCTCCATACTCTCACTTGGTTTATTGAAAAGCCAATCATTAAACC
>Ga0255047_10000392_pt1 | contig 35619 bp, 40 predicted proteins | sample JV7_2_1_MG_FD_183640 | JGI IMG/M metagenome (GOLD analysis project Ga0255047, IMG submission 183640) | Seawater microbial communities from Jervis Inlet, British Columbia, Canada - JV7_2_1 | ecosystem: Environmental > Aquatic > Marine > Inlet | place: Canada: British Columbia | collected 2016-10-06
CAACTCGGCTTCCTGACGCCGGTATTCCAGCGCGTCGGGAGGGGTCTCCTTCAGCCAGAGGGACAGTTCGTGATAGGCGGAGCGAAGGGCACCGCCCGGGCCGTTCATTTCGTCGAAGGCAACTGCCATAAACCAGTACGCTTCCTTCAGGGCGGGACATCGATCCGCTGCACAAACTGATGGTAGCAAGGGTTGGGCCAGCGCGATATGCATTGCCTGCGGGCAATTGGCGGGACCTTGCGTCAATCTGCCTGAAAAACGGGCGGGCGGTTGCCCTGGGATGCGGCAAAAGCTCGTGACTTCAATGCGTTGTGTGCGCCAAAGTTCCTGGCGTACCTGTGGTGGCCCCGGACGTCCGCTCCGGGACAGGTAGGAGAGACAAGATGAGTGATATCGTCACCGCCGGCATTCTCGTGATCGGCGATGAAATCCTGTCCGGGCGCACCAAGGACAAGAACATCGGCTTCATCGCCGAATACCTGACCAACATCGGCATCGACCTGAAGGAAGTGCGGGTCGTGGCCGACGAGGAAGACGCGATCATCGAGGCGCTCGACGCGCTGCGTGAACGCTATACCTACGTCTTTACCACCGGCGGCATCGGGCCGACCCACGACGACATCACCGCGGACAGCGTGGCCAAGGCGTTCGGGGTCAAGATCGATCTCCATCCCGAGGTGGTGGCCCGCTTCGAGGAGCGCTTCGGCGCGGACCTGAACGAGGCACGCCTGCGGATGGCGCGTATTCCGGACGGGGCGGAGCTGATCTCGAGCGCGACCATCCTCGCGCCCGGCTTCAAACTCGGCAATGTCATCGTGATGGCCGGCGTGCCGTCGATCATGCAGGCGATGATGGACATCGTTTCGCCCAAGCTGAAGTCCGGCGTGCGGATGCTGTCGGACTCGGTGCGCGCCAATGCGCGCGAAGGCGACATCGGCACGCCGCTGCGCGCCATTCAGGAAGCACATCCCGACACCAGCATCGGCAGCTACCCCTTCATGGACGAGAACGGCAAGCCGAACACCAATGTCGTGGTGCGCTCGCGCGACGCCGACAAGCTCAAGGCGGCAATGGTGGAGGTCGAGGCCATGCTGGCGAACCTCAAGGTCGCGAAGTAATGCAACCAGGCTCCCGAAGGCCAAATAGTCTTGAAGGCCAAGTTATTCTTGAAGGAATGCCATGAGCGAACGATTTTTTGAAGCCATCGCCGCCGGACGGCTTCCGCCGCCGGAATGCGCCAAGACGCTCGGGGTGGAAATCATCGGTTATGATCTCGCCGCGCAGGCTGGTTGCGACCGCCACGGCAACGGCGATGTTCCGGAAGATACGGTCATGAGCGGGAGCGCGCGCGATGAGTGACGAAGGCGCACATAAACCGTTTCCGGTGTCGTGGGATCAGTTTCATCGCGACGCGCGGGCGCTGGCGTGGCGGCTGAGCGGAGCGGGGCCGTTTGAAGCGATGATCGCGGTAACGCGCGGCGGACTTGTGCCTGCGGCGGTCATCGCGCGCGAACTCGGCATCCGCGTCATCGATACGCTGTGCGTGTCGAGCTACAGCCACACCTCGCAGGTGAGTGAACCGACCGTGCTGAAGGGAATCTCCGACGCGGTGGCGCGGCTCGGCGGCGGCAACGGCAACGGTTTGCTCGTGGTCGAGGATCTTGTCGACACCGGCAAGACCGCGCGCATCGTGCGCGATCTGGTGCCGCAGGCGCATATCGCGGCGGTCTACGCCAAGCCGATGGGCAAGCCGCTGGTGGATACGTTCATTACGGAAGTGTCGCAGGACACCTGGATCTTCTTTCCGTGGGATACGGGACTATCCTACCTGCCGCCAATTAGAGATGGGGCGGCCTAGCGTTCTTCACCTCTCCCCGTTTACGGGGAGAGGTCGGCAAGCGAAGCGAGCCGGGTGAGGGGCGAGCACAGGCGATGACGTTTGCCCCTCACCTCAACCCTCTCTCCGCAAGTGGGGGAGAGGGAGAGGGGGCAGGACGGAGCAGCGTAGTGCGCCGCAACAGCCGAACGCGCTAGAACCCTGCCGGTCGACCTCGTATCGTGAGGTTGTTGATGATCTGGACGCGAAGGATCAGGACAATGACCGAGAGCATGGTTGAGAACAAGAGATCGCCGTTCGACTCCTCCGATATCACCGCGCTGTCACATCTTTATCGTGGCGAGCTTTACCGCAGCACAGTCTGGCGCACCCGGCTCGATGCCACGACCAACTGGGCGGTCCTGACCACCGGAATCGCGCTGTCCCTGACGTTCAGCAGCGAGCACGCTTCACCTCTGCCGCTGGTGCTGGTCGGGCTGCTGGTCGCCACGTTCCTGTTTATCGAAGCGCGGCGTTACCGCTTCTTCGATTTCTGGCGCATGCGGGCGCACGTGCTTGAAGTCCAGTTTTTCGGACCGATCCTCAGGGGCGAGGGCGTTCAGACCGCGAATGGCTGGAACGAAATCCTCTATCAGGATTACAAGGCGCCCAACCTCCACATCAGCTACCTCGAAGCGGTCGGCCGGCGGCTTCGCAACAACTACTGCTGGATTTTCGCGATCCAGGTCACCGCCTATCTCGGGAAGCTTCTGATTCATCCGGAGCCCGTCGTCTCGCTGCACGAACTGTTTGCGCGGGCCGCGATCGGTCCGATCCCCGGCCAGATCGTCCTGCTCGCCGGACTCATTTTCCATGCGACATGGATCACCATCGCGATGGTCACATATCGCAGCCGAAGAGGCGCGGGCCGCTCGCGGCCGCCAACTCCGGCAAGGGACCGGCTGCTGGATCTGGCGCGCGGGTAGAGGAGAGACTGGAATCGGTTTTCTTACCTCTCCCCGTTTACGGGGAGAGGTCGGATCGTGAAACGATCCGGGTGAGAGGCGAGAGAGAGAGAACTGGCAGATAACTGATGGTCGTCCCGGCGAAGGCCGGGACGACCCGCTCAACCCAGCTTCTGCCGCGCCAGCTTCGCGCCGGCGCCGAGCGCGCGCAGCTTGGCTTCCGCGATGTCGCGGCGCATCGGCGCCATGCCGCAGTTTGTGGTCGCGACGATGTTTTCCTTCGGCACGAACTTCATCACGGATTCGATGGTCTTCACCACATCGTCCGGCGTCTCGACGGTGTCGCTGGCGACGTCGATCACGCCGGCCTGCACGATCTTGCCCTTGAGCAGGGCGAGAAGCTCCAGCGGCACATGCGAGTTGCGGCACTCGATGGCGACCTGCTGGATCGGGCTGTTGTCGATGGCCGGGAAGATCTGCTCGTACTGCCGCCATTCGGCGCCGAGGGATTCCTTCCAGTCGGTGTTGGCCTTGATGCCGTAGCCGTAGCAGATGTGAACGGCGGTCTGGCAGGTGAGGCCCTGCGCGGCGCGGGTCAGCGCCTTGATGCCCCAGTCGTTCACTTCATCCATGAACACGTTGAAGGCGGGTTCGTCGAACTGGATCATGTCGACACCGTCGGCCTGCAACGCCTTGGCTTCCGCGTTGAGCAGTTCGGCAAAGGCGAACGCCATCTTGACGCGGTCGCCGTAATAACTGTCGGAGAGGGTGTCGATGATGGTCATCGGGCCGGGCAGGGTGAATTTCAGTTTGCGCGTGGTATGCGCCCGCGCGGCGCGCGCTTCATCGGCGTGCACGCGGCCCTTGAGCTGCAAGGGCGCGACCACCTGCGGCACCATCGCCTTGTAGCGGTCCTTACGGATGCCCATTTCGACCTTGTGAGCGAAATCGATCCCCTCGACGCGCTCGAGAAAGCCGTGCACGAAATGCTGCCGCGCCTGTTCGCCCTCGGTGACGATATCGATGCCGGCGTCTTCCTGGATTTTCACCCAGAGCAGCGTCGCGTCGCGCTTGGCGTTGGCCAGTTCCGCGCCCTTCAGCTTCCAGGGCGCCCACAGCGTATTGGGCTCGGCCAGCCATTCGGGTTTCGGCAGTGAGCCGGCGATGGTCGTTTGAAACAGCATGGCGCGCTTCCGTTGTTATTGGCTGCTTGCTCGAACGCTTATCTGCCATGTCCGGGCCATCGCATACAAGCTGTTCGCTGACTTCACCTCTCCCCGTTTACGGGGAGAGGTCGGATCGTGAAACGATCCGGGTGAGGGGCGAGAGTGCAGCTCGAGAGATTTGCCCCTCACCCCATCCCTCTCCCCGCAAGCGGGGAGAGGGAGCGCATCGCGATTATGCGTGGGCGTTCTTGGGGTGGAATGTGTGACAAGCGAGGGTTAGGATCGCGCCTCGCCACTCCGGCTGTTCCTTGTTCGCGGATACCTCATGATTGAACTCTATTACGCGCCGACACCCAACGGGTGGAAAATCTCGATCATGCTGGAAGAGCTGGGGCTGCCTTACACGGTGTTTCCGGTGAACATCCGGACCGGTGAACAGTTCGCGCCCGAGTTCCTCAAGATCAGCCCGAACAACCGCATCCCGGCGATCATCGACCGCGCCCCCGCGGACGGCGGCGAGCCGATCGCGATGTTTGAGACCGGCGCGATCCTGATCTATCTCGCTGAGAAGACCGGGCGTTTTCTGCCGAGGGACGTGCGCGGACGCTTCAAGGTGATCCAGTGGGTGATGTGGCAGGTGGGCGGGCTCGGCCCGATGCTCGGCCAGCACGGACACTTTGCACTCTATGCGACCGACAAGATTCCCTACGCGATCCAGCGCTACCGCGACGAGGCCGAGCGGCTGTATGCCGTGCTCGACCGGCAACTCGGCAAGACCGGCGCCTACATCGCGGGCGACGAATATTCCATCGCCGACATTGCCAGCTTTCCATGGACCATGACCCACAAGGCGCAGGGTTTCACCCTCGACGACTTTCCGAACGTCAAGCGCTGGTACGCGGACGTGCGTGCGCGGCCGGAGGTGCAGAAGGGTCTTGCTGTCGGAAAATTCGACAAGACGCCGTTCACCGAAGAGCAGCGCAAGAACATGTTCGGCAAGACCGCGCAGCAGGCGCAATAGACGTTCACCTCTCCCCGTTTACGGGGAGAGGTCGCGAGCACGCGAGCGGGTGAGGGGCGGGCATCATGTTGCGAAAGTTGCCCCTCAGCCCAACCCTCTCCCCGCAAGCGGGGAGAGGGAGCGACAACGAGAAGCGTGCGACGAGCGCGCAACCACAAGGAAACGCCATCATGATCGAATTCTTCTTCGACTGCTCCAGCCCGTGGACCTATCTCGCGTTCACCAACATCCAGCCGCTTGCGAAGGAGCTTGGCGCGGAGATCGCGTGGCGGCCGATTCTGGTCGGCGGTATTTTCAACACCGTCAACAAGACGATGTATGAGACGCGCGCCAATCCGGTGCCGGCGAAACAGGCCTATACTGCGAAGGACATGGCCGACTGGGCGCGGCTGGCGAACATCAAGATCAAGATGCCGCCGACGGTGTTTCCGGTGAACGCTGTGAAGTCGATGCGCGGCTGCATCTGGGCGGATACCCATGGCAAGCTGCTGCCGTTCGCAACGGCGGTGTTCGAGGCCTATTGGGGCGACGATCAGGACGTGTTCAAGGACGAGGTGTTGACGAAGATCTGCGAGCGCGTCGGCCTCAATCCGGCGAAATTTTTCGCAGGTATCGCCGAGCAGTCCGTCAAGGATCAACTCAAGGCCAACACCGATGAAGCGATTGCGCGCGGCGCGTTCGGCTCGCCGACCATCTATCTCGACAAGACCGATATGTATTTCGGCAACGACCGGCTGCCGCTGATCCGCGCCGCGCTGATGCGGAAGAAGACAGCGGCGTGACAATGGCCGCCGTGCGAACGGTTGTGTTGTTTCCGGTCGTCCCCGCGAAAGCGGGGACCCAGGACAAAGAACTGGATTCCCGCGTGCGCGGGAATGGGCGGAGAGATTAATGGTGCGCGCCGTCGTCTGTCGCGAGCTTGGCCCGCCTGAATCCCTGAAGCTGGAAGATATGCCGCGTGCTGCTCTCACATCGGGGCAGGTGCGCGTCGCAATCCATGCGGCGGGGCTGAATTTTCCCGACATCCTGATGGCGGCGGGAGAGTATCAGCTCAAGCCGCCGCTGCCGTTCACGCCGGGCATGGAAGCGGCAGGAGAGGTGATCGAGGTGGCGGACGCCGATGACGTCCGTGTCGGCGACAGGGTGATCGTGAAGGCGCGGTTCGGCTGCTATGCCGACGAGATCGTCGTGACGTCCGACCAGCTCACGCCGCTGCCGTCAACGTTCGACTATGCGCAGGGCGCGACGTTCCTCGCGGCGCACGGCACCGCGTATCACGCGCTGAAGGATCGCGCGCAGATCAAGCCGGGCGAGGTGCTGCTTGTGCATGGCGCGGGTGGCGGTGTGGGTCTGGCTGCGGTCGAACTCGGCAAGGTGTTCGGCGCGACTGTCATCGCGTGCGCGTCGAGCGAAGAGAAGCTCGCCGTGGCGCAACAGCGCGGCGCGGATCATGCCGTTCTCTATGGGCGCGAGCCGTTCAAGGACGCGGTCAAGCGCATCACCGAGGGACGCGGCGTCGACGTGGTGTTCGATCCGGTAGGCGGCGAGATTTTCGAGGACAGCCTGCGCTGCATCGCGTGGGGTGCGCGGCTGTTGGTGATCGGCTTCACCGGCGGCGTCGGTGTGGCGAAAACAAATCTGGTGCTGATCAAGGGCGCGAGCGTGCTCGGCGTGCGCGCGGGGCAGGCGGTCCGCAAAAATCCTGCGCTCGGCGTTGCGCGTCTTGCGGAACTGACACGGCTCGCCGAGGAACGCCGCATCAGCCCCAACATCTCGCATCGCCTGCCGCTTCAGGATTATGCGGCGGCGATGCGGCTATTGATGGACCGCCGCGCCATCGGGCGCGTGGTGCTGACGATGCGGTGACTATCTTATCCCTCTCCTTGTGGAAAGGGTGGCTGGTCCGAATTTATTTTGGGGGAATTTTGGGATCTACTTTCGTCATTGCGAGGAGCGCTTGCGACGAAGCAATCCAGTCTTTGGCCTTCTGGATTGCTTCGCTTCGCTCGCAATGACGGGTGAGAGATCGCGGATGCTTACTTGTATTCCCGCTCGGTCCACCACGGGAAATAGGACGGCATATCCTTCGACACCGTCTGCGCGAACTTCGCGGGACGCTTTTCGAGGAACGACATCACGCCTTCGCGCACGTCGGCGGACTGGCCGCGCGAATAGATGCCGCGGCTGTCGACCTTGTGGGCTTCCATCGGATCGTCGGCACCGAGCATGCGCCACATCTGCTGGCGGATCAGCGCAATCGAGACCGGAGCGGTATTCTCCACGATCTCGCGCGCGATGGCGCGGGCGGTGGTGATCAATTCATCGGCGGGCACCACCTTGCTGACGAGACGTCCGGCGAGGGCTTCCTGTGCCGGAAACACGCGGCCCGAGTAACACCATTCCAGCGCCTGCGAGATGCCGACGAGGCGCGGCAGGAACCAGCTCGATGCGGCTTCCGGCACGATGCCGCGCCGCGCGAACACGAAGCCGAACCGCGCATCAACCGAAGCGATTCTGATGTCCATGGGAAGTTGCATGGTGACGCCGATGCCGACGGCCGCGCCGTTGATCGCGCCGATCACCGGCTTCAATGATTTGAAGATGCGGAGTGTCACACGGCCGCCGCCGTCGCGCACCGCGTCATCGCTCCACTCAACCTCGCCGTTCGGGCGCAGCGGTGCGCTCTTGCGGTCAGGCCGTGCGGCGCGATCGAAGGTCGCGCCACCTTCGGAGAGGTCTGCGCCCGCGCAGAACGCGCGTCCCGCGCCGGTCACGATGATGGCGCGGACATTATCGTCGGCGTCCGCTGCGTCGAATGCGTCGATCAGCTCGTTCATCATGACATGGGTGAACGCGTTCATCTTATCGGGGCGATTGAGCGTGATGGTCAGGATATTGTCCTGAACTTCGTATTTGATCTGTTCGTAGGCCATCGCCGCGTATCCTCCAGCTTGTCTTGATTGTGTTCACGCGCCAGACGTGAACGGTTCCGCACCCTAGCGCAGTGACGGAAGTGCTGGCAATTTGCGCAAGCGGGACACAACTATGCGATGGACGTTTTCCGTGGCCGGGCCTAGCCTTTGCTCCTGCCAGAACGGAGACCGGCATGCGTGCAGTTCTCGAACATTGCGTCGGGCGGCAGGAAACGTATTTTCCGGCGGATACGCTGTTGATCCGGGAAGGCGAGACCACCGGCGATCTGTTTATCTTGCTGGAGGGCGAGCTTGAGGTTCGCAAGGGAGAGACCGTGGTCGCCGTGGTCACCGAACCCGGCGCTGTTCTGGGCGAGATGTCGGTTCTTCTCGGTCTGCCTCACACCGCGACGGTGCGAGTCTCGACGGGCTCGACGGTCTATCAGATCGATGATGGCAACGGCTTTCTGCGCGAAAAGCCTGAGGTCGCGCTGCTCGTCGCCAAGGTGCTTGCCCAGCGCCTGAATGCGGCGACGACGTATGTCGCAGACATCAAGCGGCAGTATGCCGGGCACGGCACCCATCTTGCGATGGTGGGCGAGGTGCTCGAGAGTCTCGTCAACCTGCCGGCGTCGAAGCCGTCGCCGGGATCGGACCGCGAGCCTGACCCGCGGCTATAAGCCAGCCGGGAAATTCTGCGATGTTTTTGGCTGGCCGCTCCAGCGGCGCGCCGAGATCGATGCATTGCTCGCCGGCTGCTGACAGCCAGAACGCCGTGCCCGCATCGAGGTCCAGCGCGATGAACGTCGGCGGGCTTCCGAACTGATGACCGGCATTGAACACCCATGTGTTGCCGACCTCGTCGAACCACGAGCCATCCTTCGTGAATGGCGACTGATGCACGTGACCCGACAGCACGATGTCGGGGCGATATCTCTCGATCCATTGCACCAGTTCGATATCGCCCTGAAAGCGCGCGCCCGCCCAACTCGTCGGTGAGTTGGCGGGCGGCGCGTGATGGATCCAGATCCAGCGGCCGCGATGCGCGGCGGCGGCGTCTTCAAGCTGCACGCCGATCTGCGCTTTCACGCGGGGGCCGTCCCACCACGGGCAGACGGTGAAGAATGTATCGCCGATGGTCAGGCTGTCGCCGTCATGGGCGATGCCGAGATTGCCGGCTTCGCCGATCCAGCGCGAAATCTTCTCGCCGCTTTCGTCGCGTTCGTCGAGATCGTGATTGCCCGAGCACAGGATGACCCGCGTCCTGGCAGCAAGCATCCGGAGATATTTCCGCACGACGACGATCTGGGCGCGGAAATCGACAGCCGATCCAATGTCGAGCGCGTCGCCTGCGATGATCACCACATCGAACTCCGGCGCTGCATTGAGCACCCAGTCGAACTGCGGCAGGGAGTAATGCAGGTCGGCGACCACGAGGCAGCGCATGACGAATCACACCCGATCTCAATTCGCGAAAGCTCCTGAAAGGAGTGTTCGCGACGATCCGTCCGGCAAGGCAGTTGTAGCGACAAACGCGGGACCTGCAAATCCGGCGCGTGACATCCAGCCGGACTTTTCGCCGCAGCATGTGTAAAATATGCCTGCTATGCCTATGTTTTTTGCATTCCGATGCACCGGGACATTGCCGCGGCGAGAGCTGTCGTCCGCCAGACGGCGGAATTGCGATGTCAGATTTAACCCGAAGGCCGACCATTTCCGCCGCAAACCGGGCTTTCAGCCGCACCCCGCGCGATGTTACAACCCGCGCGCGCGGACGTGGCGGAATTGGTAGACGCAAGGGACTTAAAATCCCTCGATGGCAACGTCGTGCGGGTTCGATTCCCGCCGTCCGCACCAAAGTCTGGGCTGCTCTGAGGCGACAGCAGCTGTCCGAACCCCGCGCCTATCTTGCGCGAAAGCCGAGAAGCCGCGAATATCCAAGCCAGTTCAGAGTCATGCGGTGGGAATCCATACAAATGCGATTTGATGACGTTATCCTCGGTCGGCGGAGCATCCGCGGTTACAAACCCGATCCAGTCCCCAAAGCGCTGATTGAGGAAATAATCGGTTTGGCAATGCGCGCTCCGTCGTCGATGAACACCCAGCCCTGGAATTTCTACATTGTCACGGGCGAACCGCTGGATCGGATTCGCGCCGGCAACACTGAGCGGATGGTGGCAGGCGTACCGCAGTCGCGCGAGTTCCGTACGGGTCAGGCCTTTGTGGGTCAGCACCGCGACAGGCAGGTTGGCGTCGCCAAGCAACTGTTCTCCGCAATGGGGATCGAGCGCAATGACAAGGATAAGCGGCAGGACTGGGTCCTGCGCGGATTCCGTCAGTTCGACGCGCCTGTATGCGTGATTGTAACCTATGACCGCGTGCTGGACGGCAGTGACGATACGCCGTTCGATTGCGGCGCTGTGGCGACCGCCCTGGTCAATGCCGCCTGGTCTCGAGGACTGGGCGCGGTGATTAACAGTCAGGGCATCATGCAGTCACCGGTGGTGCGTGAGCACGCCGGAATAGCCGACGATCAGGTCATCATGAAAAGTATCGCGCTGGGCTGGCCGGATGAAAGCTTCCCGGCAAATACGGTTGTGTCCGAACGAAAGTCTGTCGATGAAGCTACGGTGTTCGTCGGTTTCGACAATTAGGCGCGCGCACACGGGAGAGCAGTGCGGTTGCACGGCCTTCCGCGCTTCTACGGTGATGGTGTTGACGTGTCAGTGAGACACCGTCGGCAGCGACGCGCGAATGCGCTCAGGGAAATCGGATGCGCCGTCGGCGGCCCGCGCAGCCTCATTGATCAGGGAGCGCCGCCGCAGTTCGTCAAACGGCAGCGTCGTGTCCACCCGGCCTGAGTGATAGAGGTAGCTGTCGATCAGACCATTCAAGAGATGGCGAATGTCGAACCGGCCAGCGCGTCCGGCGGCATTCGCATAACGCACGATGTTGATCGTGCAACTGTTGGTCAGCAGGTGATAGAACTCCGGCCGGTCGGCGAGTTCATTGATCCGCTTCAGGTAAACCAGCAGCAGCCGGCGCGCGTCGTCGGCCGAGGTGTTGAGGCGATAGAGATAGACCGGCTCCCGCCGATGATTGGTGCGCACGCCGACGAGATCGCGCTCGTCGCCGACCAGGTAGATCAGTTCGAACTGCTTGAACAGCGATGCGACGGGCGCAAAGCCTTCACCGACCTCGGGCCGCGTTTCGATGGAAATACTCAGCGGGGGCGCGTTGTCGAAGATAAAACTTACGAAGGTGTGCCCGACCGGCCCTTCGGTAAAGTAGGACACATAGAAATCGAGCGCAGTCAGGTGCGACAGCGACACCTCGCGCTCCTCCCAGCGCACCGTAAAATCATTGCGGTTGCGGTAGTCGAAGTTGCGCACTCCGGTGATGCGCACGCGGTCTCCGTCGATGACTGCCCGGGGCATCACCGCGACTTCCGGCCGCCACTCGCGATCGTGCGAGGGAGGAATCGATATCCACCAGGCGACCACACCGAGAAACAGCGCGCCGACGACCCCGGGCATCCGCCGCTGACGCGAAAACCAGAGCGCCCAGATCGCAAAAGCTGCAAAGGCTATCGCCAGTGAAAGGCGCAGCGCTGTCCATGGCAGGTTGGAATAATAGATGGCCAGGGTGGCCCACGCGATAAGCAAGACCTGACAAAGAAACCAGATTCCCGCGATCAACCGGCCGAGAATCCGGGACAACAATCCGCGATGCGAGCTCAATCAGTCCTCACTTGGCCAAAGCATTCTTGTAGACGGTGCCGTCCTTCATGATGACCAGAAAATTCTTGCCGGGGTCAGCGATGAGATTGATATTTTCCAGCGGATTGCCGTCGACCAGCAACAGATCGGCGAGCGCGCCTTGCTCCACCACGCCGAGCTTGCCCGGATAGGGATTGCGCTTTCCGGACAGCGCCAGCAATTCGGCGTTGGTCGATGTCGCCATGATCAGCGCCTCGGCAGGGGTGTACCAGCGGACAAGCGAAGCCAGAATGGCGCCCTGTTGCTGCGCCAGCGCGCGGGAGAACAGGACGTCGGTGCCCCACGCCGTCTTGATCTTGTACTTCTTCGCCAACTCGTAGGTCCTGCCTATGCCTGGAAAGACCTCATCCGCCTTGGCGCGCTGGACTGACCCCACCGGAAAGCCCAGCCTCAAGGCCTCGGGGAGCGGCTGCATGCTCAGCCAAATGCCTTTCTCCGCGATCAGTCTGGCGGTTGCTTCGTCCATCAGCATGCCGTGCTCGATACACTTCACACCGGCCGCAATAGCCCCCCGGATCGCAGCCGGCGTAAAGGCATGTGCGGCGACGTACGTGCCCCAGTTCTCGGCCGCCTCGACCGCGGCGCGCAGTTCGGGTTCGGTGAAGGTGGTGACGTCGATCGGACTGAAGGGTGAGGACACGCCGCCGCCCGCGGTCAATTTGACCTGGGAGGCCCCCTGCATAAGCTGTTCGCGGGTGCGCAGGCGAACCTCGTCGGGACTGTCCGCGACCATGCTCCCGCCAAGCTTCTCCATGCGGGTGAGCATGCCGCCGATCGTGCGCGGCAGGTCGGTCAGCTCGCGGAAATCCCCATGCCCGCTTGTGACAGTGATAACGGCGCCGGACGGATAGATACGCGGGCCTTTGACGATGCCCTCATCGATAGCTTGCTTGAGACCAAATACCGGCCCGCCAACGTCGCGAACGGTGGTGAAGCCGCGCATAAGGGTGTCGGTCGCCTCGTCGCCAGCCGTGAGGTTGTTGTAGCCGACGTCACCGAATGCTTGCGCCGGAGTCGCCCGTATCAGCATCGCGTGCCAATGCGCGTCGATCAGGCCCGGCATCAGCGTCCGGCCGCCGCCGTCGATGATCCTGGTGGTCGCGCTGCGATCCACCGGAATGGGCGCGCGGGAAATTTGTTCGATCTGGTTGCCGCGGATCAGCACATTCGCCGGTTCGGACAACGGCGCGCTCTTGCCGTCGAAGATGCGGACGTTCTGAAAAAGTGTGACCCCGTCGCTGGCCGAGGCGGAGGGAGGTGCCGAACCCGGCGCTTGCGCCAGACCCACCTGGCAAAGTCCGATGAGGATCGCCGTGGACACCAGCGCTGGGCCTGGAATCCGTTTCAACTTCCGGGCCTTCGTCAGGCCACACAACGTGCTCAACTCTTCCTTTGAGTTCATTGGGCAATCTCCCTTTGCTCTTGAACTTCAGAATTGAAACTAGTCGCGGAGACATTCTAGCGGAGGCCGATGCCGGTGCGTCGGCGTTGGCTGTAGCTGACGGGACGCTGTGATGGCTGTCAAGGATGCTGCCGCCGGTCAGGTATTCCGAACGGCTCGAATTCTCTCATGGCGCGCCAGCTCAAAACGCCCGCGGGAGTGGCTGCTTGTGTGGTGCAAAGGATATGCCGAGAGGGGACTTCCGCTTTCGGGAGAAGGTCAGGGCACGGTTTCACGTTTCGGCCCCCCGGCGCGTGATATACATGTATACAAATTTGCGAGCAGGGTCATGGATACTGAAAATCTTGGACCGCCGCCAATCTCCTGACCTGCCGATCGAAGGACTGACAATGGACAAGAAAGCCCTGCGCGAAGAGACCGAGCGCCTCGTTCGCGAGGCGATGGAGCGCAAGGCCCTTGTGGTCAAGCAGGGCAACACCCGCATCGAGGCGACGTGCGGGAAGTGCGGCAAGGCCAATCGCGTCTTGGCGGAGAAGGGCGCGACCCGCGTGAAGTTCGTCTGCAAGGAATGCGGCCAGAAGCAGGAAACGCTTTGACCGCCTTACGCTGCTTTCCTCATCACCACAAATTCAACACGAAGACCGGCAACACGACGCGCATGACACACGAGCGGACAGTTGAAAGCGAAAATTGCGATCATGCGCGGCGGCGGGTCGCCTCGCTGCGGCTCGCCATGGTGGGCGCGCTGGCGATCGGCCTCGGCGCTTGCGCAAGCGGCGGCGGATCGTCGCCCTTCGGATCGAGCGTGTTTGTCGATCCTTCCAAGTATGATCTCTACAGCTGTCAGCAGCTCGCGACCGCGCGCAAGGCTGCCAACGACCGCGTGGTCGAACTTGAAGGGTTGATGGCCAAGGCTGAAACCGGAGCGGGCGGGACGCTGGTCTCGGGTCTGGCCTATCAGACCGATTACCGCGCGCAGCGCGCGCAGCGCGACGCCATCGATGAAAAGCTCGTCCGCAACAATTGCAGCGCCGAACTCGCGCCGCCGCCGGCGGCCGCCGCCGCGCCGACCGGCAAGCGCCGCCGCTGATATCGTGGAACGCTGCGGCGTGTCAGGGCAGCCGCCAGTCGTAGATCCAGTCCTGTTTCGACAGCAGCCGTGATCCACCCAGCACCTTGATGACCTGATCGCGCGCGAAGCCGACCGGCCCGCGCAGATGATAAGTCCGCCCGTTCTTGCGGGCTGTTCGCTGGACGCGCGCCACACGCGGCGCGCGCTGGCGGGCGTATTGGACGAATGCCGCCGATGGATTCGTTGGCGAGGCTTCCAGGCATTTTGCGATCACGGCGGCGTCCTCGATCGCCATGCCCGCGCCCTGCGCGGCGAACGGCAACATGGCGTGCGATGCATCGCCCAGAAGCGCGATCGGTCCCTTGCTCCACACGCCGCCGTCGCGCATCGCGAACAGCGCCCACTTCCGCCAGCTGTCGACTGCGCCGATCATCATGCGTGCGGCGATTGGCCAGTGCGGATCCGCGAAATGATTGGCGATCTCGACGACATCGCCCGGCTCGCTCCAGCCCGGCCTGTTCCATTTGCCGGAGACGATCGCAACCATGTTGATGCGCTGTCCGCCCGACATCGGATAGGCGACCAGATGCGCGTTCGCCCCCATCCAGAGCTGCACGCGCTGCGTCATGAAGCCGCGCGGCAGTTGTGATGCGTCGACGGTGCCGCGCCATGCGATGCTGCCGGTGAATTGCGGCTGCGCCTCCGGAAAAATCTGGTGGCGGACGCTTGACCAGACGCCGTCAGCACCGATCAGCGCCAGAGCCTGCTCCTGCTGCCGTGCCGTGGCGCGGCGCTGAACCACCGTGACGCCTTTGGGATAGACGGCGACGTCTTCGAACTGCGCGCCGAGCCGCAGGTCGATGTCGGGCTGCTTCGCCACGCGTGCAAGCAGCGCGGATTGCAGGTCCGCACGGCGAACGATCCAGTACGGCGCGCCATAACGAAGGGTGGCGGCTTCGCCGAGCGGAATTCGCCCGATTTCCTTGCCGGTGCGGGCGGTCATGATGCTGATCGATTCGGGCGCGATCACGCGGGGCGCGAGAAGCGGCTCGATACCGAGATCGATCAGGATGCGGCTGGCATTGGGCGACAGTTGCAGCCCGGCGCCGGCCTCTTCGAGCTTCTCGGTGCGTTCAAGCACAACCACGCGAAAGCCGCGCGCGGCGAGCGTCAGCGCGGCCGTCAGCCCCCCGATACCCGCACCAGCGACAACGATGGTGCGTGAATCGGCCACGGGTTTTTAGGCGACTTTGTCTTTCAGGACGCATTCGGGAGGGCGCGCTTCGCCTGCCTTCAGATCGGCGGCATAGCGATACAGCGTCGAGCAATAGGGGCAGATGATCTCGTTGTCGTCGCCGAGGTCGAGGAACACGTGCGGATGATCGAAAGGCGGATTCGCGCCCACGCACATGAACTCCCGAGAGCCAATTTCGATGATGGCCACGCCCGCATCGTTATGAAAGTGAGGGACGACGTGATCCGCCATAGCAATCCTACCCCAATCCTGATCTTGCGCGTCTTTGCCCATAGCCCGGCATACAGCGACGACGCAGCCGCTGCTTCGCATCATACCGAGCGATACGACTTATTCCTAGTTCCTAGATCGCGGCGCTGGATTCGTCCAATTCGCCAGGAAGTCAGCATGTGAATTCGACACAATCCTGCCGTCTTGGGAAAGCCCTTCTTTCGTTGGGGAGGTTGTGTCCGAAAAACGGCACACCATGTCATCGGCAAGTCACAGGCTAGCCAGGTCATGGGTTCTGAACCCGGGCCTGCTGTAAGGTTGTCCTTTGCAATGAAACCAGCCCGGCGCATTGGTTTGACACTTGCGGGTGCAGTCGCATCAGTGGCGGTATTCGCCGTGGTGTGGCCGCACGCGCGTGATGCAGCAGCGCTGCTGCGGGCGCAGGACGATCCGGCACAGTTGTCGGATATTCGGGTCGATTCTGCCCTGCGAAACAACGATACCGTCATCGGGCGGGGCATCGCGCAGGCGCTCGAAGCCAACGATGCGGATCTGGCAAAAAGCTTCGCGGATCTGGCGCAGGACAAGGGTATCAAGCTGCCGCCCGGCGTGACCGAGCGCGTCGATGCCGCTATTGCCGATGAAAATTCCACGGTCAGTACGGCGCGGCGCTTTGCCGCCGGCTTCGTGACTGGCGAGGCGGATGATGTCGCCAGTCTCTCGGGCACCGTCGCGGGCGATCTGTTCGTTTTCGGCGACATCCGCGATGTGGTGCGCGAGGGCACGCGTCTGGCCATGGGCGAGAACGCCGATCAGCTGGTGCTCGGGCTGGCGAGCGTCGGCCTCGTGGTGACGGCGGCGACCTATGTGTCGGTCGGCGGCGCGACGCCGGTGCGCGCCGGCCTGTCGATGGTGAAGGACGCCCGCAAGGTCGGCCGCCTCGGCGCGGGCCTGACCGAGTGGGCAGGCCGGTCCGCGCGCGGTGTGGTCGATGCGCCGATGCTGCAGCAAGCGGTCGCCACCGCATCGATCGCGCGTCCGGGGCAGACCATCAGCGCGGTGAAAGCTGCATTCAAGGCGGAGAAGGCGGGCGCGCTGGTTCGTCTCGCCAAGGATGTGGGGCGTGTCAGCGAGAAGGCCGGCACCAGGGGCGCGCTCGATGTGCTGCGCATCGCCGACGGGCCGAAGGATGTCGCACGGGCCGCGCGGCTTGCGGAATCCAAAGGCAGTCAGACCCGCGCCATCGTGAAAATTCTCGGACGCGGCGCGCTGCTGCTGACTGCAGGTGCATTCAATCTGGCGTGGTGGGTGTTCGCCGCATTGCTGGCACTGTTCGGGTTTATCACCTCGATCAAGGCAACGACCGAGCGGTTGACGCTGTTATGGATTCAACGCTCCAAACTCAACCGCGCGCGGCGAGAACTCGCCGCGCAAGCTCAACCGCCGGCGCACGCGATCTGACACATCTGGTCAGACGCGCTGCATCCGGATAAACTGTACCCCGCACATCACGACCGCTCCGGTCACATCATCTTTCCCCAACACTGGACCATCCGATGCCGAGCTTTCACAACGGCTCCGTTGAAATTGCGTATCTTGACGAAGGCGAGGGCGATCCGATCGTCCTCGTGCACGGCTTTGCATCCACCAAGAATGTGAACTGGGTTTATCCGACCTGGACATCGACTCTGGCGAAGGCGGGACGGCGCGTGATCGCGCTCGATAATCGTGGCCACGGCGAGTCCGCGAAGCTGTACGATTCCGAGGAATATCACGTCGGCATCATGGCCGGGGATGTGCGCGCGCTGATGGATCATCTGAACATCGAACGCGCCGACATGATGGGATACTCGATGGGCGGACGCATTACCGCATATCTTGGCCAGCGCAATCCGGAGCGTCTGCGTAGCGCTATCCTCGGCGGTATCGGCATGGGTTTGATCGAGGGCGGCGGTCCGGGCGAGAATGTTGCCTCGGCGCTGGAAGCCGCGTCGCTTGATGATGTCACCGATCCCGTCGGCCGGACGTTTCGGGCGTTTGCAGATCAGACCCGCTCGGATCGCAGAGCGCTTGCTGCATGCCTGCGCGGCTCGCGGCGGCTGATGACCCGCGAGGAAGCGGCTGCGATTGCCGTTCCCACCCTGATTGCAGTCGGCACGACGGATGACATCGCGGGGTCCGCGCAACGGCTTGCGGAGGTCATTCCAGGGTCGCAAGTGCTTGATATTCCAAACCGCGATCATATGCGCGCGGTCGGCGACCGCGTTTATAAGGACGGCGTGCTGGAGTTCCTTGCCAAGCACGCATGAGGGGAAGCGCGTAGATAATTATTCTACACCGAGGGGGAGGTAATTATTCTGGCGTCAACCTTGCCGGATGTTGCGGCCTTCCAACAGTCCATTATGTGGTAAGATATCCTCCACGCTCATCAGCCGGACTCCTGACATGGCCAAGCATCATCTCGATACGAAGACGGCCCTCTCGACCGTCGATCCCGTCTGGACCCGTATCCGGGACGAGGCCGAAGAGATCGTGCAGCGCGAGCCCGAGCTTGCGACTTTCATCTATTCCAGCGTGCTGCATCACGACCGGCTCGAGGATGCGGTGGTGCACCGCATCGCCGAGCGTCTCGATCACTCTGCGCTGTCCGGCGATCTGATCCGCCAGGCCTATAACGATGCCATCGAAGCCGAGCCTGATCTGGGCAATGCGTTCCGCGCCGATCTGGTGGCCGTATACGATCGCGATCCGGCGGTGTCGCGTTTCATCGACGCGCTGCTTTACTTCAAGGGCTTCCATGCCATTCAGGCGCACCGCCTCGCGCACTGGCTGTATCACAACGGCCGCAGGGATTTTGCCTACTACATCCAGAGCCGTTCATCGGCTGAATTCCAGACCGACATCAATCCCGCCGCGAAAATCGGCCGCGGTATTTTCCTCGACCACGCCACCGGCTTCGTTGTCGGCGAGACCGCGGTGATCGAGGATGATGTCTCGATTTTGCACGGCGTCACGCTTGGCGGCACCGGCAAGGAAAACGAGGACCGGCATCCGAAGATTCGTCACGGCGTCATGCTCGGCGCTGGCGCGAAGATTCTCGGCAATATCGAAGTCGGCCACTGCGCGCGCGTGGCGTCGGGTTCGGTGGTTCTGAAGGATGTGCCGAACAACGTGACGGTGGCGGGTGTGCCGGCGAAGATCGTCGGCGAAGCCGGCTGTTCCGAGCCGTCGCGCACCATGAACCAGATGCTCAACGGCAACGGCAATTGATTCAAGCTGCGTGCGATTTATCGCGTCGCAGGCCCTAGCAGTCTGAGCCATATCGCATTAAAGCTGTCGCCAACATCATTTCCAGTTGGAGAAACGCCCGTGGACGTTACGGAAGTCAGAAAACTCGACGCTTATCTCAAGCGGCTGTTCGGCAATCCAAAAATTCGCGTTGTGCCGCGCCCGAAGAAAGACGACTCGGCGGAAGTCTATATCGGCGAGGAGTTCATCGGCGTGCTGTTCGTCGATGACGAGGACGATGATCGGTCGTTCCAGTTCCAGATGGCGATCCTCGAAACCGACATCGAGGAAGAGGTCTGAGGTTTTGCGTCATTGCGAGCGTAGTGAAGCAATCCAGAGTCAAGGAACCGAGAACTGGATTGCTTCGTCGCCTCGCTCCTCGCAATGACAAACCTAGCCGTGCGGCCTGCGCATCCGGCCGATCAGCTGGTCCATCGCAACCGCAACGTCGCGCCACTTTGACAGCCACTCGCGCGGAAATCTGAACGTCACATCCGCACCTTCGATACGACGCTCGGCAAGACACATGCCGGGCGTTTTTGCATCGCGCGTGCAGCGCGCGATAATCTGCGGCGACGAGGCATAAACCAGATCCTCGTTCGCGTAGGGCGTGTTGTCGCGGAACGGGCGGATGCTCAATCCGTCTTGCAGGCTGCCGGCATGCTGATCGAGGTAGCGCGGATAGATCGTCCGCGTCCGCTCATCCGGGGACAGCGCGTCGTGATGCGCCGCGATCGACAGGAAAATCCGGTCGATCTCCGGGAGATTTTCCTCCACCGTTTCCGCGCTGACCGGACGCCGCGCCTCGGGCGCCTCAAGCGACGGATAGGCAAAGTTGAGATCGACGCGCTCCTGAGGACCGGTGCGCTTTTGCAGTTTCACCCGGATTGCCTGGGTCGGCACATTGAACAGCGTGTTGCCGATGCTGATCGGCAGGCGCGCAGGATCACCGGCCTTTTCAACGCCCCAGGTCGGCCACAGCAGATAGGCCACGACAGCGATGGCGCACGCGCCAATCGCTCCCATGGTCAGCAGCGGCACAAGGTGGCTGCGCGGGGCGCGCCGCGCGGGGCGGGACGACGTTGACGAAGACAGGGCCATGATCGGGAAACAGACATTCCGTGAAGGTCGCCCGCCATCGCGGGCCGAATCGCTGTGATTATGCCATGCGCGGGCTGATTTCCCCCGGGTTCCGCACGACTGGGCCGCTGCTGGAGCCATGCGGCCAAGGCCGGGCGGCGGCTCGGTGTTAACCTTTCTTTAAGGATAAAGTGGCGGGCGGGGCAGCATTTTGCGAAGCCTGTGGGCGAGCCAATTGGCCGCATGCGGGTCGCGCATGACGTGCGGTTGGGCCTCGAGTGTTCTCGTGCGTTGGAAGTTTCAGATGTCGCCCGAAGCGTTGAATTCCTTCTTTGCCATTTTCATCGGATTCGCCATCGCGGGCGCGCTGACCAGCGGCTTCCAGGCCCTGATGGAAAAGCCCCCCGGTTTCGGACTGCTGATGCAGGAGGCGGGCGCCAAGGCTTTCGCCGCCGTGCCGTTTCTGGTCTTCGCCGCGCCCTTCATCATCATGCGCAACACCGTGCGCGGCCGCACCCTCGAAGGACGCCGGGTTCAGTTCGTGGCGATGGCCACCGTCATCGCCGGTTTCTGGAGCATGATGTCCGGAACATTCGTGCTGATGCTGCTCGGCGCGATTGCCTGATCTCCATCGATCGGCTGAGGCAGTCTCGCCAGACCCCGTTCGTTCGTGGCATTGTCGCGCCCGATTTAGCTGGAGACCGGAATGGCGATCTACGAACTCGACGGGCGCGCGCCCGAACTTCCTGCCGACGGACAATATTTCATCGCGGACACCGCGACGGTGATCGGCAACGTGCGCCTGAAGACCAACGCCAGCGTCTGGTTCGGCTCGGTGCTGCGCGGCGACAATGAACTGATCGAGATCGGCGAGGGCTCCAACGTGCAGGATAACTGCACCTTCCACACCGATCCGGGATTTCCGCTGACCATCGGCACGAACTGCACCATCGGTCATAACGTCATTCTGCACGGCTGCACCATCGAGGACGGCGCGCTGATCGGCATGGGCGCGATCATCATGAACGGCGCAAGGATCGGCAAGGGCTGTATCGTCGGTGCGGGCGCTATCATCACCGAGGGCAAGCAGTTCGAGGGCCGCACGCTGGTCATCGGCGCGCCGGCGCGCGTCATTCGCACGCTGACGCCCGAACAGGTGACCGCCATGACCTACGGCGCGCCGCACTACGTTCACAACGGCAAGCGCTTCAAGAAGGGGCTGAAGAAGATCGGGTGAGGACAGTGCACGGCACCTGTTAGTCAGACCAGAAGCAGCAGAATGCCGCCGACAACGATCAGTGCGAGACCGGGCCAGTTCTCCTTCAGGCTAAATCCGGCGGCGGGCTTGGATGGCTCCAGCGTGGGGTCCGGCGAAGCTGCCGACGTTCGCCTGACAGAACTGAGCCGCGCGCGAAACATTGGTTGAGCCGCCAGGAATATCACGCCGCCGAATATCAAAATCGCGCCCAACAGAATGGTCAGCATCCTCGCCTCCGAGGTCGCACCGTTATGTCAAAGCCGGGCACGCGACTTGGTTCCGACGAGATGGTCTCGTTCGTTGTGACGCGTCAAAAAGTTGCGGCCAGCCCTGGGGGAGAGCTGGCCGCGCACGAACCGGTCTGGGACGGGGAGGGGTGGGGATACGACCGGGTCGTGGGTTCCTATCTCTTCAAGTATTCAATTTTGAGCATGACGTTTCGATCATGCTCCAACTCTCAGCGTGAACTTGCGGTGGCAACGGCTGGACGCGAGTCTCCAAGCGAAACCCAGGTGTTGGCGTCGGTCTGCGACTGCCGCTTCACGAAGCGATAGCCGGTGTCGGTCCAGGCGACGACGTCTTCGTTCTGGTTGTCGAGGATGAACTCGCCCTTGTCGGACTTCACCGTCAGCACCGCGTGGCCTTCGCCCTTCTTGTCGCGCACCACCGTGATCAGCAGCGCTTCGCGCGGCCAGCCGGCGTCGATCAGCATCTTGCGCTTGAGCAGGACATAGTCCTCGCAGTCGCCATATCCGTCGGACGGAAGCGACCACTTCTCGATGACGCCCCAATGATCGATGTCGGTCATCGGCTTGACGGTCTCGTTGACCCAGCGATTGACCCGCAGCAGATCTTTCCACGCCGCCTGCGTCATCACGATGTCGCGGGCCTGCGTCGCGCCGCCCCGGCAATCGCGTGGATTGTCGTTGCAGAATTCAACCCAGCCGATCGGCGCACGCGTCGTGTCGCCCAGGCTGGCATAAAGCGCTCGTTCGCCTGCGGCATGCGCCGCAACCGTCATTCCCAACAGGCCGGCAGCAACCGCCAGACCGACTCCCCGTCCACGAATTGAAAACATTGTGGCCCCCGTTTCTTGTTGGGACCACTTTTCACACAAAGGATTTTCGCGGCGGCTAAGTCGACGAAGTACAATTAAAACGAATACAAGTAAAAGCTGGGGCTAATTCGATATATACTTGAGTAAAATGAGCATAAAATTTGAAATATCGACAATTGATTCAAATTTTATCTATTATAGTATAAGATACTGATAAGACTGGTATTTCTCCGATATAATGGCCAGGGCTGATCGGTCAAACCGGGCGCGCAAACAGCGTCAGGGCGACACCCGGATATGGGTATCGCCCTGATTGGCCTCAAAACTCAGAAACTGGTAACCGCGGCTCTTTACTGCGCGCTTACGTTGTCTTCGACAGTCTCGGGAAGCTGCGCGTGAACGAACTCGATCGCGAAGCCTTCTTCGAGGTGGCGGACGACCCGGGCCTGCACGCGGCCGAGGGTGACCGGTTCGCCGACCAGCGGCTTGATTTCGGCGGCGAGGGCCGCGCCGGACAGCGATAGGTCCATGATCCGGCAGGCCATGGCCCGGCCATCGTCGAACTTGAGAACCGACATCGGGTTGCGCGGCACGATACGGTCGTGGCGGCGGTCTTCCGGCAGATTGAGGATCTGGCGGTTGGCAAGCCAGGTGAGCTGGGCGGCGAGTTTGTCACGCTTGCGGGGTGTCGCGCCGACCGTCATTGCGAAGCCGTTGTCGAGCAGGCGGGTGATCTTGCCTTCGACACGGCCGATATGATCGAGATAGGCAACGACACGTTCGCCGACATTGCCGATGCCGGGCGCCAGCATGGCGAGGCCGCCGGGAGACATATTGATGACCTGGCACGGAAACTCACGCCGGTCCGCCAGCATGTAGCGGCCGAGCAAATGCACCTTCACGCGCTGAAAGCGTCGCCGCTCCTGAGCGGACGGACGAATCGATTGTCTTTGCACCAACGCCATCATCAACACCGGTCGACCGGTTTTTCGGTATGATCGACCTTACGGCTGTCTGGGTTAACGATGCGTTAGCCCTAACGAAGTGCGACGCCCCAGTGATCTGGTTCTGACATTCGTATCAGAACTTTCGCAGGCACTTTTACGAATGTCAGAACCGTCGGATACGGGACACTAGCGCAGGCCTTCGTAAACGGTGAGGCCGCGGATCAGCGACCACCTCCGGAGCGCGCGCGGGCGGTTGCGGTCCTGCTGCAGATGACGCCAGGACGTCACGCTGAACTCTTTCAGGGTGCCATAGATCTGCGATCCCTCGATGGGACTGAGGGGAGCGAGCAATCCGGTCAGGCTGACGGGGCTGTGGGAGCGGGCGCTGAACGGCAAAAGCAGCAGTTCGAGATGAATTCGGGCGGCATCCGGAGACAGCGCAGTCACGCCGACGACGGTGGCCTGGGTTTCCTCCGCGACGATCCCGAGGATGTCCTTGATCTCTTCGCGATCGGCGTCGCGGAACAGGTCGGTGAAACTCTGCCCTTTCAGGTCGCGGCCCAGCAGAGCGCACATCCGGGTTCCGGCCACCCGGAACGGGTACTCGGCGAGGGCATCGCAGGACAGGACGAAGATGTCGCCGAGCAGGTGCCGGACCTGATCGGGCGCCAGATCGCTCCGTTCGGGCGCGGCAGCGCCGGCGCGTTTTTCGTCCCAATAGGCGTAGAATTCCCGGCTTGCTGGATGCTTCATCGCTCTATCCCGCGGACGAAGCGGGACAGATTTGTCCCGATTTCAGGCACCGCGAGGCCCCTTTCTGTTGTGCGGGACTTGAGGTGCAGCGTCTATGCCGGAACCGGGATTCTGCGCCCAGCGGGGCTGGTTTGCTAAATTAACGTTAAATTAACTACGAGCTTCGTGGATATGCGTATGGCGGCTAGTATCCAGCCACTCGAGCGAATTCAGGAAAAGTGGGAACCGGTTTTCCGTTCGAATTCGCTCTGATTTATGCGTTAGCGCGTTTTCTTCACGCGAACCGGTGCCCACTTCGCTTGAAAACGCGCTATGTCGCCGGTCTTCTCCAGGGATCGGCGAGTGGCACGACGAACTCAGGTTGAACGACAGGCGGCGGAAAACGATCTGGTCATTGTACGGGGAGGGGTGGGGATGCCCGGAGCGTGAAGCAGCGCTCTCACTCGAAAGACCGTACAAAAGACCGGCGCGACCAAGGGAGGGCCTTCAGCCCTCCCTTTTTCTTTTGTGCCGCGCTGGCCCTTCCGCTTGCACCGCACCGCCAAAGCCGCCTATCTCAGAAGGTATCCCACGCTTCGGACATTGTGCGCCTTGGACTCTCCTCAATCCCCCCGCGAACCTATCCTCACCATCCCGTTCGGAATGACGGCGGTTCTCGTCATTATGGCCGGCATCCACGGCCTGCGCGCTCTGTTGCCGCTTGCGACCGATCAGGAAGTGATCTGGACCTTCGGCTTTGTGCCCGCGCGTTACGACGCATCGGTGCTGGCCGGACAGTTTCCCGGCGGTGTCGGCGCGGAGATCTGGACGTTCCTGACCTATGCCTTCCTGCATGCGGATATCACCCACATTGCCTTCAACATGCTGTGGATGCTGCCGTTCGGCAGCGCCGTCGCGCGCCGGTTCGGGACGATGCGGTTCTTCGCGTTCTTCGCCGTCACCGCGATTGCGGGCGCGTTCGCGCATCTGGTGACGCATCAGCACGAGGTCGCGCCGATGATAGGTGCGTCCGCAGCGGTGTCGGGCATGATGGCGGCGGCGATCCGCTTTGCTTTCCAGTACGGAAGTTTCCTGTCTTTCCGGCGCGGCGATGCTGCGGCCGCGGCGCGGGTGCCGGCGCTTTCGCTGATAAAGTCGTTGCAGAACTCAAGCGTGCTCGGCTTTCTTGCAGTCTGGTTCGGCCTCAACATCATCACGGGACTCGGTGCGATTGCCATCGGCGCGTCCGCGCAGAGCATCGCGTGGCAGGCACATATCGGCGGTTTTGTCGCAGGCCTGCTGTTGTTTTCATTGTTCGATCCGGTGCCGCGCGCCATCGTGCAGGACAACAAGGCTGGCGTTTCGCCGCCTGCGGCAGACTGACCTGCGTCTAATCTTCTGCAGTGCGGGCAGCCATGCGGCCTCATGCGCCGCCTTGCGAGCCGGTGGTATTTGCTCCATCATCCGGTCTGGTATTTTGGGAGACGCGCGCGAAACCAATCAGACGGTACGTTGTTTGACTCGACGGCAAAATTGACAACTGCGCCTGCATGATCGCGTGGTCGAATTTTCGGGAGGCTACAATGACAGTTCGAGCAGTTCTGGGTAGCAAGGGCCACCAGGTAATCAGCGTATCGCCCGACGCCAAGCTTTCGGCCGCAGTCAAGATTCTCGCCGAGCGCCGCATCGGCGCCGTCATGGTGATGAGCGGTCAGAAAATCGAAGGCATCCTTTCAGAGCGCGATGTCGTGCGCGTGCTGGGCGAGCGTGGTGCGGCCGTGCTCGAAGAACCTGTCCGTAGTGTCATGACGTCGAAGGTCATCACCTGTCATGAATCGGACACTGTCGGCGCCATCATGGAAATCATGACGTCCGGAAAGTTCAGGCATCTGCCCGTTGTCGAGAACGACAGGATTGTCGGTCTGATTTCAATCGGCGACGTGGTGAAGTGGCGCGTCGCAGAATACGAGCGCGAGCAGGAAGCGCTGCAGGACTATATCAAGACGGCCTGACAGCTTCCTTGCGAGACGCAGCCGTCAAGGCTGCGTCGGCTGTGCCGTGCCCGGCGTCTGGTTCGACGTCGGGGTCAGCAGCTTGATCGCTTCCTGAATCGATTCAATGTTGCGTTCGGCTGCGCGCGTGCCGTGGTTGATGATTTCCTCGGCGCGATGGAAGTCGAACCATCCGACTTTGCCGACGCGGGGCGAGATCAGCACGTCCGGGGGGTCGCCCGCGAGGCGCGAGCGCGTGATGCGGTCCTGCATGATGTTGAAGGCCTCGACCATCACCGTGGAAATTCCCGGACGCCCGGCGCTGCCGAAGAATTCCCGCTTCACGGTTTTTTCGGCCGAGAAGAATTTTCCGAAGCCGCGCTTTTCCGGCACGGCCGGTTCGGCCGGCGGTGCGGGTTCTTCCGCGACCCTTCCGTGCGCAGAGATAATGGTGCCGTGGCCGAAGACGTCGGTGGACACGTTGCAGGCGATCACGATTTCCGCGCCGAGCGCGCGCGCTGCCGATACCGGCACTGGATTGACCAGCGCGCCGTCCACCAGCCATCGCTCGCCGATCAGCACCGGCTCGAAGATCCCGGGCAGGGCGTAGGATGCGCGCACCGCATCGACCAGCTTTCCGTTGGTGATCCAGATTTCGTGCCCGGTGTTGACCTCGGTGGAGACCGCGGCGAACTTCAGCGGAAGTTCGTCGATGTAGGTGCCGCCGAACGACGCTTCGAGCTGGGCCGCGAGCTTGCTGCCGCCGATGAGGCCCGAGCCGTTGAGGCGGATGTCGAGGTAACTGAAGATGTTCCGCGGCAGCAGACCCTTGGCCCACGCTTCCAGCGTGTCGAGATGTCCTGCGGCATAGGAACCGCCGACAACCGCCCCGATGGAGGTGCCGACCACGATGTCCGGGACGATGCCGTTGGCGAGAAGCGTGCGCAGGATGCCGATATGGGCAAACCCACGCGCCGCGCCGCCTCCGAGCGCCAGCCCGATCGTCGGCTTCTTCGCAACTGCCGCCCCCAGCTTCATCTTGTTCCTTGCACCGTTGTGGCGAAATCCAATCAGACTCTCGAGCAACGTCGGTCTCCTGAAGCCCCATGACAGCGAATCGGTCGCCTTGGACCGGATTTGGTCATGAGAACGCGAATTGGGTGTGATTGTGTTGTCGGCACGCGTCTCGCGTAATCAGGAAATGTGACTGTAGCGCGGCTTCTGCCGGGGCAGAAGGCGCTATTCCCTGGATAGCGGCTCTGGAAAACTCCAGAAGGCTGTCGTCAGGCTTGAATTTGCCTCGTTTTCGGTGAAAAACCACCGCCATGACAGCCCCCGGACACAGCCGCAGGACAACCGTCCGCGGTGCGCGGACAGGCTCCATGGATCCTTTGCGTCGTCGCGCACTGGCATGGATGCGCGTGCTGGCGTGTCTGCTTGCGATTGTGGTCTCGCAGCCTGCGGCCGCCCAGTTCGTCGGCGACGCGCCGCCGCCAATTCCTCCGGCCAATGTTCCCGAAACGCCGACGCCATCGGGCCCCGCGATCAGCCTCGCGCCGCCGTCCGGGCCTGCCGCAGCACCGGGATTTCCCGCAACCCTGACGCAGCCGCCGGTTACCACTGCGCTGCCGCCGCAGCCTGCGCCGACGCCGGCGCAAGGTGTCCTCGCGCTGACCGCACGATTCGGAAAGGATCTGCCGCCCGTCAGCAGCGGTGTGGTGTGGCGCGTCTACTCCGACAAGCCCGATGCGAGCGGCGCTTTCCAGCTCGTGCGAGAAGACCGCAACCCAACCCCGAACATCGTTCTGGCTCCCGGCGGCTATGTCGTTCACGCCTCGCTCGGTCTGGTGAGCGCGGTTCGCCCGGTGACGCTGCGCAACGAGACGGTGCGAGAGCAGTTCGATCTTCCTGCAGGCGGCCTGCGCATCGAGGGCCGCGTCGGCACCACCAAGATCCCGCAGGGACAGATCACGTTCTCGATCTACAAGGGCAGCCAGTTCGAAGTGGGCGAGCGCGCGCCGCTGGCGCAGAACGTCGCCGCGGGCGATGTGATGCTGGTGCCGGACGGCACCTACTACATCATCTCGAACTACGGCGACGCGAACTCGGTGGTGCGCTCGGACATTCGCGTGCAGGCAGGCAAGCTGACCGACGTCACCGTGACCCATCGCGCGGCCGTCATCACGCTCAAGCTCGTGAGCGACAAGGGCGGCGAAGCGCTCGCCAACACCGCATGGTCGGTCATCACGCCCGCCGGCGACGTCATCAAGGAATACAACGGCGCGTTTCCGAAGGTTATCCTCTCGGAAGGCGAATATCGCGTGATCGCAAAGAACGAAGGCAAGGTGTTCGAGCGCCCGTTCAACGTCAGCAACGGTGTCGATGGCGAAGTCGAAGTCATCGCGCGATAGGCGTGCATAAATCCGTCATAGTTTCTGTGACGCACTAACCATCAAACGACTTGGAATTTTCGCAAAGCGCACATTGGTTCCATCGGCGCGCTGTGCGGATTCTAAAACCGCGTCACGATCTCGCTGAGCGCGGGGCGTGGCCGGTCGTCGGTGGGCCGCTCGGCCCTGCCGATATGGATGAAGCCCGCGAGCTTTTCATCCGGTGACAGCCCCAGTGCAGTGAGCACATCACGGTCGAACGCCATCCAGCCTGTCAGCCAGTTCGCCACATAGCCGAGCGCGTGCGCGGCGTGAACGATGTTCATGGCGCTGGCGCCGGCCGACAGTTCCTGCTCCCACATTGGCACCTTGGGATGCTTCGACGTCCTGCTCACAACAGCGATGACGAGCGGCGCGTGGGTGAAACGCTTCTTCTCGGTCTCGACCTGATCGGGCGTCGCGGTGACGTTCTTGGCGCGAAATACCTTCGCGAAAATCTCGCCGGCGCGGGTTCTTGCATCGCCTTCAAATACGATGAAACGCCACGGCACGATCTTGCCGTGATCGGGCACGCGCGCGCCGACGGTCAGGATTTTCTCTAACTCCGCAGCCGAAGGGCCGGGGCCGCTCATCTCGATCGGCTTGATGGACCGGCGCGTAGTCAGGAGGTCGATGGCATAGAGCATGTTGTATCCGGGCTGTTGGCGCACCATCGGGGTGCGCGACGCTGATATCGGCAATCCAGACCGCGATAACAAGGCTTGAAGTTTATGAGGCCTCTAAACTTACTTAGAGGCATAATCTTATCCGAAAACCGGTTTCCACTTTTCGGGATTATGCCGAAGAGGCCTCATAACGTTGTTAGGCGTTTGCCCGCTTCAGGTCCGGCGGCAACGCTTCATAGGCGAGCGACTTGAGCGCCTCGTCGAGCGGCAGCACGGTCTGGCCGTCGCTGCCGAGACGGCGGATCGAGACCATGCGGCCTTCGGCTTCTTTCTTGCCGACCACGAGCAGGGCCGGCACCTTCGCCAGCGAATGCTCGCGCACCTTGTAGTTGATCTTCTCGTTGCGGAGATCGATCTCGGTGCGCAGTCCGGCTTTGCGGCATGCGGCGAGAACCTCGCGTGCATAGTCGTCGCCATCGGAGGTGATGGTGGTGACCACGGCCTGCACCGGCGCGAGCCAGAGCGGGAAGTGGCCCGCAAAATGCTCGATCAGGATGCCGGTGAAGCGCTCCAGCGATCCGCAGATCGCGCGATGGACCATCACCGGCGTCACCTTGTTGGAGTGATCGTCGATATAGAACGCGCCGAAGCGGCCCGGCAGGTTGAAGTCCACCTGCGTGGTGCCGCACTGCCATTCGCGGCCGATGGCATCGCGCAGCACGTATTCGAACTTCGGCCCGTAGAACGCGCCTTCACCCGGATTGATCGAGGTCTTGATCCGGTTGTGGCCTTGCGCCGCGATCTGCTCGAGCACCTTCGCCATCACGGTTTCGGCGTGATCCCACGCTTCATCGGAGCCGACGCGCTTTTCCGGACGGGTTGAGAGCTTGACCGTCAGTTCGCCGTCGAAGCCGAAGTCGGCATAGGTCGACAGGATCAGCTCGTTGATCTTGAGGCACTCGTCCGCAAGCTGGTCCTCGGTGCAGAACACATGCGCGTCGTCCTGCGTGAAGCCGCGTACGCGCATCAGCCCGTGCATCGCGCCCGATGGCTCGTAGCGATGCACGACGCCGAACTCGGCGATGCGGATTGGCAGCTCGCGATAGCTCTTCAGGCCGTGCTTGAAGATCATCACGTGGCCGGGGCAATTCATCGGCTTGATCGCGAACCAGCGCTTGTCTTCCGCCTCGTCGCCGGCCGACTGCGCCGCGAACATGTTCTCGCGATACCACTCCCAGTGGCCCGAGGTCTCCCACAGCGACTTGTCGAGCATCTGCGGCGCGTTGACCTCGTCGTAGTCACCGGCGAGGCGGCGGCGCATATAGGCGATGATCGCCTGGAACACGGTCCAGCCCTTGGCGTGCCAGAACACGACGCCCGGACCTTCTTCCTGGAAATGGAACAGGTCCATCTCGCGGCCGAGGCGGCGATGGTCGCGCTTCTCGGCTTCCTCAAGCTGCTTGAGGTAAGCGTCGAGCTCTTCCTGCTTGGCGAATGCGGTACCGTAGATGCGGGTCAGCATCGGGTTGTTGCTGTCGCCGCGCCAGTAGGCGCCGGCCACCTTCATCAGCTTGAAGGCGTTGCCGACCTTGCCGGTGGACGTCATGTGCGGGCCGCGGCAGAGGTCGAACCAGTCGCCCTGCTTGTAGATCTTGATCGACTGGTCGTCGGGAATAGCGTCGAGCAACTCGACCTTGAAGTTCTCGCCCTTGTCGGCGAACACCTTCTTGGTGCGGTCGCGGGACCACTCCTCCTTGGTGAAAGGCGTGTCCTTCGCGATGATCTCGCGCATCTTCTTTTCGATGGCGGCGAAGTCTTCCGGGGTGAATGGCTCGTTGCGGAAGAAATCGTAATAGAAACCGTTGTCGATCACCGGGCCGATGGTGACCTGCGTGCCGGGCCACAGCGTCTGCACGGCCTCGGCCAGCACATGCGCGGCATCGTGCCGGATCAACTCCAGCGCGCGGGGATCATCCCGGTTGATGAATTCGATTTTCGCGTCTTGCGCGATCGGATCGGCAAGGTCGGACACCACGCCGTCCAGCGCCATGGCGACGGTGCGCTTGGCGAGCGAGGGCGAAATGCCCTTGGCAATGTCGAGGCCGGTGGTGCCTTTGGGAAATTCGCGCTGCGCGCCGTCGGGGAAGGTGACCTTCACTTTGTTGGTCTCGACGGGCTTGAGATTGGCGAGGCTGTACTTCAATCCGGGCGCGGAGGGGTCTTTATCGGTCATTCTGTTCTCCTGTGGCTCACTCCTGCGAACGGGCGCAGGTAAGCGGTGGACCCGCTGTATAGCAGCGGATTCGGGCGGTGCAATGTTCAGTTTCCGGTGAACCCGGCGATTTTAGACCATCGCGATTAGGCCGGTGCGGCGGCCTTTGACATCACCATCATGATCCCCGCCGCGACAATGTTCGCGGCAACGCTGGCGAGAATTGGCACCAGGTAGCTGCCGCTGGCGTCGAATGCGAAACCGGCGGCGCTGGGACCGATCAGGGTGCCGAATGCCACGCTCGTATAGAGAATGCCGATGATGCCGCTGACGTTGCGGCCGCCGAAGTAATCCATCACGACGGCCGGCAGAACCGCAACCCATCCGCCGTAGAACACACCGTAGACGAATGCGAAGACAGCGAGCGACCAGACGCTGGCTGCTACGGCCCAGATCGCCAGCGCCAGTCCCATGCCGATGAACATCACCAGCAGCGATGTGTGCCGTCCCATCCGGTCGGCGAGGTCGCCGAGAAAGAAACGCCCCACAGTGCTCCCGACGCCGATCACGCCGAGCAGCAGCACGGCGGACGCTTTCGTCACGCCATGGTCGATCGCGTAGGGCACGAGATGCACGAACGGCACGAACACGCCGAACGAGCAGATCAAGCACGCGATATAAAGGCTGATGAACTGCCGCGACCGGACAGCTTCGCCAACCGATGCTCCCGTCGGCGTCATCGACTGAATGCCGGGTTGCATGGCGTCGCCATCGGGGCCGAGGCCGCGGTCGCGCGGATCGTTTTCGATCAGGAGCGCCATGCCGGCGCCGACGACGGCGGTGAGGCCGCCGAGAACGAGATAGGCGGTCCGCCATCCCAGCGTGTCGATGAAGAAGGCGGCGAGCGGCGGCATGATGAGTGTGCCGACACCGATGCCGCTGACGGCCAGTCCCGATGCGAAGCCGCGGCGTCTGACGAACCAGCGCTGCACCGCGCCGATGGCCGGAACGTAGGACGCGCCGACGCCGAGGCCGACGCCAAGTCCGTAAGCGACATAAACTTCCGTGAGATTGCGCGCGAAGCTTGCAGCGGCAAGGCCGAGCCCGATGAGGATCATGCCTGCGATGGCGAGGCGGCGGGAGCCCCAGCGGTCGGCAAGGGGACCGCTGACAATCCCAAGTCCGAAATAGAGAAACCCGGCGAGCGAGAACACCAGCGACACCGAGCCGCGCGACGCGCCGAAGTCGCGCTGCAGGGATTCGACGAATGCGCTGAAGGTGTAGGCGCTGCCGAAGCCCAGCATCATCACGGCGAAGGCGGCCGCGACCACGAACCAGCCGTAGAACAGGCCGGGATTGGGGATCGTTCGATCGGTGGTCATGGTTCCTCCCCTGATGGCCGCCGGGGCGGCTCTTTTTATTCACACCAGTATAAACATCTAACTGGTGTCGATTGATGTCAACCGTTAAAACTGATTTATTGGTGTTTCAAGGAGTTGCCGTGTCGAAGGAGTCGCGAAAGTTCGAGGTTCCGGACGAGTTGGCCAATCTCTACGATTTTGCCAACACGCTCGACCTGCGCCGGTTCGTACATCATGGCGTACAGCATCCACAAAGCGATCAGCTAGGCAATACGGCAGGGCTCGCGGCATGGATGTCGGAACGGAAGCTCGGCTCCGGCGGAAAGATGACGCCTGCGATGTTCGAGACTGCCCTTCAGCTTCGATCCAGCGTGCGCGATTACCTGCAATGCGACCCGGGCGAGCGACGGCGCAACAGGGCTGTCGGTCGCGCGCTCAACCGGATGACGCAACATTTTCCGCTCGCCGTCGAGGTGCACGACGCCGGAATGACGCTGCGCCCTGCGCGGGACGATGCACTGGCCGGCTTATCAGTGGTCGTTGCGGAGTTGTACAACGCCGCCGCGAACGGGACGCTGGACCGCTTGAAGATGTGCGCCTCGGATGAGTGTCATCGGGTATTCTACGATCGGTCGAAGCCTGGGACGCGGCGCTGGTGTGTTTCGGCACTGTGCGGAAACCGCGCGAAGACCCGGACCTATCGCGAGCGGCATCACGGCCCCTGATTGCGCCACGCATGGCTTTCATGCAATTGCATTTAACCGTTCGTGTGCTAACAACGCCGCGTGAAACGCTTTGCTCCCACAGCCTTGATGCTCGGCAATTTTATCACCGGCGTGAGCATTCTCGCGCCTGCGGGTATGCTGCCGGAATTGTCACATGAGTTCGGCGTCTCGATTCACGAAGCGGGGCTGCTCATTACTTTCGGCGCGGTGGTGCTGTGCATCTGCTCGCCGGTGTCGGCATGGCTGACCAGCCGCTTCGACCGCCGGATTTTGCTTTCGGTGACCGTGGCAATCATGGCTGCGGCGCAGTTCGCATCCATGGTCGCGCCGAACTACGCGACCCTGATGGCGATCCGGCTGGTGATGCTGGCGGTTGCAGCGTTGTTTACGCCGCAGGCTGCAGGTACGGCCGCGATGATGGTGCCGCCGGAGCGGCGCGGCAGCACGATGTCGTACGTATTTCTCGGCTGGTCGCTGGCGCTGGCGATCGGTCTGCCGCTGGTGGCCTATGTTGCGAGCCATATCGGGTGGCGTGTTGCCTATAGTGGCATCGGCGTCATCGCGCTGTTGAACCTGGCGCTTCTTGTCTGGCGGATTCCGGCTGGCCTTGTCGGTACGCCGGTCGATCTCAAGACGTGGGGCGATCTCGTACGCAATCCGCTCATCGTGCTGCTGCTCGTGATCACCGTGATGCAGACCTCGGGGCAGTTCGTGGTGTTCACGTATCTCGGGCCATTGTTCGCGAAACTCGGCGGCAGCTCTGAGCTGGCGATCATCGCGTTCGGCATTTACGGCGTGATGGGTTTCATCGGAAACGTGATCGCGAGCCGCGTCGTCGATACGTGGGGCGCCTATCGGACGTCGCTGACGGCGATTGCGATGCTGCTGGTTGGAATTGCGATGTGGGCGCTGGGCGCGGGCGTCGTGCCGGTGATGCTGGCGTCGATGGTCCCCTGGGGCATGGCGTTCTCATCGGCCAACTCGATGCAACAGGTCCGGCTTGCCGGTGCGGCGCCGCTGTTCGCAAGCGCGACGGTCTCGCTGAACACGTCGGGGCTATATATCGGCCAGGCCATCGGGTCGGGTATCGGCGGCTTTCTTTTCTCGCACGAGATGTATTACGCGGTTGGCTATGTCGGCGTCGGCTTCCTCGTGCTGGCGCTGATCTCGGTGTTTCTCTCGCGGCGATGACGGCGGTTCGCGCGAGCTGCACGACGTTCTAGCCGTCGTCGTTGACGCCGCGCCAGCGCGCGTAACGCCACGGCAGATACCAGCGTGCGTCGGCGGAGATTGCAGCAGGAACGTTGTCGATGCCGGACGTACCCCATGGCTGGCAGCGCAGCAGCCGCGCCAGCGTCATCCAGCCGCCAGCCCACAAGCCGAAGCGTGCGATGGCTTCGTCGCCGTAGACCGAGCAGGTCGGCAGATGACGGCAGTTGAAGCCGACCAGCGGTGAAAGCGTGTGGCGATAGATCCAGATCATCCCACGGCCGGCATTGCGCGGCAGATTCTGAACCCCGCCGGCGCATTCGGGACATCGGGCCGAAAGTTTCATTTCATTGCCTTGGTGAATGTTCTGTCCAGTTCCTTGGCGCTTGCCGGAGTTACTGGCGTCCGGATGATGAGTTCCCGCGCAGGGAACTGCAACATGTTGTCTTTCGCGCCACACCACACGGATTATCGCACGATTTTGACTGCGCCGCAGCAAAAGTCGAATGGACGCGAATCCCGCAGACCATTACGCTTTCCATAACACCCGTATGACAGAATCGTCGTTGCGGGTTGGGGCCGATGCCGTTGTCGAATAGGGCGGGGAAGGAACCGAGTTGTTTGTCGTGGGGTCGCTGAACTGGAGCGGCTGGGTGCGAATTTGCGCCGCCGCCATTTGTCTCACGCTGCCTGGCTCGGCCATGCTCGGCGGCACGGTCGGCACGTCTCCGACTCTCGAGGAACGCAAGCTTCCGATGAACTTCAAATGGCACGAGGCGCAGCCTGCATGCGAGCGCGATTGCGCCGGTTGGATCGGCGCTGTCGGCGTCATCACCTCCGACACGCCTGCGAAGTTCGAGGAATTCTCCAGCGGCCGGAATCTCAAGGGCAGCACGGTGGTGCTGGATTCCAGCGGCGGTTCGGTTCTGGACGCCATTTCGCTCGGGCGGCGCTGGCGCAATCTCGGGCTGCGCACCACTGTCGGCATCGTGATCGAACGGGAGAATGCGGGCCGCGCCGGGCGCGACATCCTTCCCGATGCCTATTGTGAATCGATGTGCGTGTTCCTGCTGCTGTCGGGCAATACGCGCACTGTGCCGGAAGGC
>Ga0255047_10000393_pt1 | contig 35563 bp, 59 predicted proteins | sample JV7_2_1_MG_FD_183640 | JGI IMG/M metagenome (GOLD analysis project Ga0255047, IMG submission 183640) | Seawater microbial communities from Jervis Inlet, British Columbia, Canada - JV7_2_1 | ecosystem: Environmental > Aquatic > Marine > Inlet | place: Canada: British Columbia | collected 2016-10-06
AATTCCTCTTTCCAAAATTCACGATCTTTTTTAGGAAAACATTTCTCGAAGTGATTGATTCCAAAGAATCCCTTACCGCCAAAACAAATGCACTGAATAGGCACGATATTATTAATATCTTTTCTGAATTTTACAATTTGATTTATTAGACTTCTTCTTCCCATAGTCGTATCTATTCTTTTTAACTCTACCATTAATGGCTTGTTTAATTCCATTCCCATAAACTTAGCACCGTTAAGCTTTACAAATTCTTTTAAAAGCCCTTGAAGTGAAGAGCGCCAAGGTTCATGCGCCAATAACTCAGAGAAAGTAAACTCTTTTACCTTTAGCCCATTGTCTAACTCTCTATTGTGTATAACCATTAATTTCTTGTCAGCCGTTTCCACTAGGTCGAACTCAAAATATTTAAAGCCCTTTTTTGTTTGGTCAATCCAAGAGCTTGTTAAGCTTCTTATTGAATTTGGCTTTTCGCCATTGTAATCACTTCCTAGTCTATGTCCTAAATTTCCCATATTACATGTCCCTCTCTGTTCTAGGTATAATTTTGCCAAACTTCATAGAATTTTTATCCATATACTCTAGGGCTTCATCGAAACTATCGAAGTTTGGAAAATCCCACATTCTCTCATAATTTAACCCGTCTTTTGTTTGCACTAAAAAATACATTTTACGCTCCTTTGTTTTAATTTATTTCAGTTATTTTTTCAATCATACATTTTAAGCCCCATTCGCTCAGAGCTTCTATTTCAGAAAAGGCATTAACTTCACAATGATTAAAAAGAAATTCTAGTTTAGCTTCCTTGGAATAACCATGAGTTTTTTTAGATAGTAAAGTTTTCAATTCAGCCATGACAGCTTCTTTTGATTCTTCCTCTGTTTTTGGCTTTACTTCTTCTACTGGCTCAAAGGTAGCCTTCTGTGCCCCTGTCATTTTTCGGGCAACGTCAGGCAACACAAAGGAAGGTTTTCCTGCCCTAGTGTTTACGATATAGCCATTTTTCCCGCCAGTATGATTGATTTTTTCTTGAGCTGAATTATTCACTAGTGTATTCTCCCGTAGGCTTCACTTAATATAAGCTTCTTTTTATTTAAAGCCCCTTTTTCGTTCATGTGGTAAGTTTTCTTTTCATAACCATTCCCATAAGTAACGGTAACAGTATGCTCTAAAACTTCCCTTTCTTCCCCGTAAACCTTTACCATTTCTGTCCCTAGTATTATTTTCATTATAGACCCCTTCTATCTAATTTATTATAATGTCTCATTTCTCTATTTCTAAGTTTTCTATCGGCTCTTAATGATTCTTGCATCATCTTGGCCTGTTCGGTTGTAAAAACCTTTCCCATTTTTAGCGCTTTTTCTTTGATTTGTTTGATTGTCATTTGTTTCCCCTTTGTTGTTGTATATACATTAGTTCAAATTAAAATATCTCGTCAATCTAATTATTAGATACATAAAAGCTAATTATTAGATACCTGGGTTAGCAATGAGTCACAAGTCGGGACAGTAAAGCGGGACAAGTCGGGACACTATAACCACTGTCAACTTTTTGACATCTTGACCAAAAGTGAAAAGCGGATATAATCAGTCCAGAGTGAGCGGGGCGAAAGGCTGAACCAAAAGCTTTCTTTTTTTTCTTTTCTTCCCTTTACCCAACTCTATGCTTAGGGCCAATCCAAAAGGCCCAATAAGCATTTAGTTAAAATTTTTCATCTTTTTTTAATTCCACAAAAAGACGAATGCTTTAGAGGATTAAACGAAATAAACAATTCTATTAAATTTGAAAATTCTTGGATTTATGTATTAGACGGAGAAGAAAAACTTCTTACCCGTGAGATAGTCGATGAATTTTATAAATTATTAGAAGATACAAAAAAAGCCCCCATTTCTGAGGGCTAATTTAACAACTTGGAGAATAAAACAACAAATGCTTACCAGAGTTTAATTATAAGAATATTAAAAGCCTTTTCCTAGTATTAATTTCATAAATCAAAAATAAAATCTTCCCCACAATCACATGTCGGACACATATAGTCATTTTCTTCGCCTCTATATGGCTTCCAAACGTCAATGCTATCATTAGAGGGGTACTTTGAAACAACGTCAGGACTTGCAGCATCGGGTGGAGGTAGTAGGAATCCTAATAGGAAAATGAAAAAGCAAAAGCCTATTAATTCTATAATTATTCTAATTTTGTTCATTTTAGATATAATCTCCAGTGTTTCATTAAAAAACTTTCCATATTGCCTACGATGATTTCCTCTGCACCGTAAGAAATAACTTCATGTAGCGAACATTCGATTACCACAGCATGTAAACATTCATGGATAAAAGTAGACTTAAGATCACCTCCTTTAAGAGCCGAATCTATTTCAATCAGCCGTTTTTTACGATCACATAAACCGTCGCATTCTTCGCCTTCTTCATTTTTTAAATTTTTGACGAATTTAATCTTGTAATTTTGACCCTTTACATTTATTTTTTTAGGTATTTTCATTTAAAATTCTCGATAATTCGAGTAAGTGACCATTTTTCAAGGTCAAACATTCCATCGCGGGCATTTCTTAATATTATTGTACCCCTAAAATGGTGGTTACACGGTCCTTTATAGGCTTCTTCATGGAGATAGCAACTTCCAGCTATTATGCCATGTATTATTTTTCCATCTCCTGTCAATTGTTCGTGATAATCAAAACCTTGCTGATGACCTACGACAAAGGACCTATGGCGCTTGTTTAATATCATGTGAGCGCGTCCTATTGCCTTCCCTGAGTTATCATTTGGGGCATAGTGGGCAAACATAACACCGCCTGCCTTTATTGGTCTTAGAAATGGAATAACACGGTCAAAACGTGAAAAGTCAGGTTTAAGCCTTCGCATTGTTTCTCTTAAAGTTGCATCCCCTAATTCCCAAGCTCTCCTGATTCTCACTTCGTGATTTCCCATTAGGAATATTTTAGTGCATTTTTTTTTGTGACCACGCCAATTTTTATCTAGGGTATCGAAAAATAGATCAAGAGCAGCGTTTCCGCAATCTATATCCTCTTGATAAGTTTTATTTTCGTGGGATTTTTTTCCCTTATCGAAGCTAGATAATGACGGCATGTCGAAATGATCCCCTAAATCAATGACGTAAGCTGGTTTTACTGCACAAATATGCAATGCGATTGACTTAATCCATGAAAAATCAATATCTGGATTTATTTGTTTATCCGGTATTACATAAATATCTATGGGATTACTCCTTGAAAAACAAAACCCTTTCTTCCGTGAAAAGGTCTTATAAGTGGGAGTTTTTGGCTACCTTCCTAGTATTTATAAATTATTGCAGATAATCAAAAAAAAGACTTGCAAAGGGGGAGCGGCTCCAAGAAGATTAAACAACGGGAGTTATATTATCATTCACGACAGATTAAAATGGCTTAGAACGACTCTAAGACTCACTAGAGGCGAAGTTTCAGCCTCTATAGGGATTCCAGAGCATTGTATTACCGACAGAGAAAGGGGAATTATGACCCTGAATTACAATGAATTTGGTTTATATGGCACTTATTATGATTTAAAATGGCAAGAAAAATTCAATCCCCCGCCATTTCCGAGGTTTCACGGGGCGCAAGTCAAGGAAGTATCGCCAGAATGGATACTATTCGGTGTTAATAAATCAAGTGCGGTTAAGGAAGTATTTATCCATGAATTATTTAAAGTACAAAAGAAAATGACGGAAGATTTTATTAAGACAGGAGAAATCATTAATGGGAACTGACAAAATGACAGTAGGCGGCGGAGCCTTAAAAGACAGAGAAGAATATAGCAATATTTTTAAGAATAAAAAGAAGTTAAAGCCTTTCAAGTGCATGAAATGTCAAGATAAGGGTTACACCGAGGAAATAAAGCACGGAGTATGCAAGCAGATAAGTTGCCAGTGTATAAACTCAAGAATGGCAACAGCTAAAGAGCGTCAAGAAATTGACACCAAGGAAGAACAAACAAAAATAAATATGCAGCAGACAGCATATTGAGAAAGATTAATAAAATAATAAAAATAGGTGAATCAGTGGGAAAATCATATAGAGGCTTAGAAGTTAGGGGTTTAATGAGTTCTCATAACCTTTTAGGGACCATTCAGACAAACGAGGCATTAATAAGTTACGGCTCAAGAATAAATTTCAGGACCAAAAAAGGGAAATCTATAATAATGACAGTATCGGCGTATATTCCACCATCAGAGCAAAATATCTCAGGCTATGCGGTTTTAATGGTTGAAGAAGATTATAAAAGAGATTTGGCAACAATAAGAGAATTTACACCAAAGGAAGAAGATTGAAGTCAGAAGAAGCAAATAAAATTATAGCGGAGTATATGGGAATATCTGATTACAATAACTCAGCCGCATATCCTAATTGTACAGCCTACTATGAATCCCTCGACGCCCTTGTTCCGGTTTGGGGAAAATTAGGATGGTTCAATAAAACGGTTGTAATGAGAAATAACGATTTAACCGATAATAAGTGTAGTTATGAAATAGCCGTTAAAAAAGGGTTTTTTGACGCACAAGCTGAAAATTATCAAGAGGCCGCTGCAATAGCAACAGCGAAGGCGATAAGAGAGCTTACACCAAAGGAAGAAGATTGATTGACGAAGATTTTCATAGATTCGGAAATAAACCCTTTGATTTAACCGCAGAATCATTTCCTTGTTACACAAAGGAAGGTGTATGGGTTGAGACACATGATAGAAAGGCTGATTTTTATGAGCATGAAATAAAAGAGAAGTATAAATTAGTGATAAGGCGAGAATCCATTGGAAACAGTGGAGAATTTATCACATACGTCGAAAGGGTTTATAATGACTAAAACCCCAGCCAAAAAGATTAAACGTGTTGCACCAAGAAAAAGAGCTTGGGCAAAGCGATATATTGAATTAGGCATGGGGCACGGGACAGCAACGCAAGCCGCCATAGATGTTGGGTATAGTAAACACAGTGCGAAAAACATAGCATCAGAGCTAAAAAGGGATAATGTACTATTACCGTACCTTCAGAAAGCAGCAGAAGGGCATCAGATAAGAGAAATTGAAGATGCTAACGACCTTATGGATAGATTAGAGGCACTTTGTACATATAACATAATGGATATAATAGACCGGATAGACGATGGCGGAATACTGCATATAAAGGCTTTAGAGGATATTCCAAAAGAGGCAATGTTTGCCGTTCAAAAGATAAAAAGCACTGCTCATGGCATAGATATAACATTTGAGTCAAAGACTAAGGCAATGCTTGTTATGGGGCAATTACTTGAAAGCTCTAAAAGATCAGAAGGAAGTGAAAATACTAACGAATCCATAGAGGATTATTTAACAAGGAAAAAAGATGAACGTAAAAAAGAAAGCGACAAAGAAAGTATCGAAGAAGTTGGATTTAGGGAAAGCACCCCTAAAGAGGGTTGTATCACCCCCGAAACTAAGCAACTCAGTAACGAAGGGGAGCAATCAGAAGCAGAAGCCGAGCCAGAAAAGAAAGAATGTTAAGGCTCTATGCGTCGAGCAGAATGGTCTATTTGACAAGGGGCTAGTTTATCGGTGCAATGTAGAAGGAGATAAGATTTCCATTGATGGCAAATATGGGGAAGTGACCATGACTAAAAAAGCTTATGAAAAATGCTTTAAAGAAAACAAAGCAGGGAAAGCCAAGGAAAGCAAAAAAGAAAGCACGGTGTTTAAAGGGTAACCCGTATGAACCCCCATTAAAGCCGCAAGGTGGAGGGGTAAAAGGGCGGGGATCAGGGGGCGCAGTTCTTTGCAAAAGATCGACGGATTACAGGAGGCTGCGCCTTCTTTAAGGAAAGAGTGGAAAATTATTTAATTATATTAATCTTATTCATAGCAGCCATTTTAATAGGCGGCTAAAGGAAATCAAAATGGAAAACGCAAGGTCAGGCTATGCAAAAACAAGCCTAGTAGATAAAGCAAACAACGCAGGACTTAATGGGGATTCACATTGCCCAGTTGAATTAATTAACGATGGCGTAGGAATTGGGAAAGCAATAGACTACCTAAAGGAACATATTACACATAAGGTTACAAGAAAGGCGTGGCATGATGACGTTGACTATATCCACGTTTCATTGAAGCCAGTTGATCTACACGACAAAATCACAGAGCCTTGGCTTGCCTTAACAAAAGAGGGACCACACGGGGTAACAGTTTTACCTCTTGGACTTGGGCATGATTCTATACTAGCAGAAGATTGGATTTTATTATAAGGGGTTAAACTTGAAAGAACTATTATCAAAATTTGAAGTATTAAAAAGAACTTTTTCAGAAATTACAATGATTCAGGACGAAGCAACAAGAAGCAGAAGGCTGAGATTATTTAACGACACGTTAGAGCTTATTAAGAGCAAGCTAAGAAAGAAAAGCATAGATGCAGTTGGTCCTGTCCTAGCTTGGGAATTTTCAAGAGGTAGATTGGTTGACCACACTGATGATTGGTATGATTTCAATGCTTACGAGGTTAAGAGCTCAAATTTACGTTGCGAAATGCACCATCTAATTAAAGCTGGAAGATTCCGTAAAATGGAAGTAGGAATGGAATTTAAGTACAGGACAGACCCAGCAGCAGGAAAACCCTTTGAAATGTATACGGTCTTTCATAGCTTCACCATTCCATCGGTTGAAAGAGTTAAGGACGGGGTACAGGAAAAAATTAAAATGGGTATTTCACCAACAGAGTCAGATTACAAAGGTGACCTTGAGAGAGTCGATAGGATAATCTTAAGTGAGCCGGAATGGCGAAAACATTTTAGGCATATTGATGACGTTGACCTAGATAGCCTAGGAGTGAAAGCAGACCCAACGGACGTACTAGAGAATTTGGCAGTATAAGCCAATGACGTTTATAGAAGCCGTCAATTCAGGAAAACCATTTAGAAGATCGAAATATCTCTTCTTTCTGGTTGTATCGAGTGACGGCTCTATTCTACAAGCAACAGACGCAGGGATATATCTTCCTGTTATAATGACAAAAGAAGCGGTGAACGCTCAAGATTGGATTTTAAATGAGTAAGGGCATAAAATGTCTAAATTTAGTTAAATTAGAATGGACCATGAAAGTCTTAAACTTTCACGACGGAGACAAAGAACTCGCTGCGAAATCATTAAGGATATGCAGAAAAACGGTACACGATTACTTAAGGGAAGCGAGACAATTAACGGCACTTCATCCGGTAAATGATGATGTAATCGCATTAGTCGAAAAGTATGACGAAATGAAAAGATATAAAAAAAGGCTTAAAGAAAGAATGCTGGGAGTAGTTAGGAGCGACAAAGAAGAAGCCAAGGAAAGCAAAGACCCTTTCTATTGCAGATTATTTCCAACAAATGAATATAGAATTGAATACAATGACGATATGATTAATAGGGATTGGCTATGAAAAGATTCTGGGACAAGGTTAATATTCCAAAAGACCCTTTAAATAATTGCTGGGAGTGGAAGGCTGGAAAGGGTCACTTTGGGCACGGAAGAATATTTATAGACGGAAAAGCCCAACTTGCCCACAGGTTTGCATATTTCTTTTTTAAAGGTAAAGACATAAAGAAAGATGATTGCATACTTCATTCATGCGATAACCCGCCTTGTTGCAACCCTTATCATCTCCGAGTAGGAACAAGGGCAGATAACGTAAAAGACAAAATGAAAAGAGGAAGGCACGAAAACTTAGCGAAAACGCATTGTAAGTGGGGGCATCCTTTTTCTGGTGAAAATTTAAAAATAGAAAAGACGGGCGCAAGAGCCTGTAGAATATGTGCAAGAAGAAATTTAAAAAAATATAAACTTAAAAAAAGGAGTCAATCTTGACGATTACAAAAGTAAGCCCATCAATCGCAGTAACAGCAGAAGAAGATTTAACAGAGGCGACAGTAAAAGAAGCTATGAAAATTTTACAATCAGATAGCTTTATTACGACCTTGATTTTTACAAGTGGAGGAATTACGGTAACGCTAACCCTGTCAGGCAACACGCTAACAATCACAAACGCGACAGGCTCAACGACAGCAAGCCGGACCGAGTACGTTGCCATTCAAAAAACTATCATTGCTTACTTGGACCTATAAATGACAGGGCGTACTAGCGTACCAGTTAGCGAATTTATAGAGTCAGGATTTTGCAAGCACCTAATACGTTTCAGGGATTGCTGCGAAAAATGCGGAGATAAAGTACCCGACCAGGGTAGTCAAGTAAAAGATCCGAAACGGAAAGCTAACAATCCGTATTTAATAGGCAATCGGAGAGTTATGGTTGATTTTCTTGGCAATGACAAGGTGGAAATTCACATAGAGGGAGAAAGTTTCATAGTCAATATGACAATACTCTCCTATATAGCGAGGGCGATATGAATAGGTATTTAGTTTTTACCTTTTCAACTTATTACCCTTCTGGCGGGTTTAATGATTTTATAGGATCGGCTACAACAAAAGAAAGCGCGTTTGCTATGGCAGATGCAGAGGTTGCAGAATATGGAGACGATGTTATCCAAGTTATAGATAGCACAGACGGGGAAGAGGTAACGATATGAGAAATAATCTTGATGACAAAATAGTTAAAGAACTAGAAAAGCATCAACCTAAAGAAGTAGGCGGCACTGGTAACGTGCAATGGTGCTGCCCTTGTTGCTCTAATCCGAATGATATTCTTTATGGCATATTGAAGATTAATGAAATGATAGCAAGGTGCAAATATTGCGATGTTGCTTATCTAGTAAAACCGGAGTGGGAAGAATGAGTTGGACAATAATTAGGAAAAATAAAGTTTGGAGACTTATAAGGATTATTCCCGATGAAGATATGATGGAATTTGTGGACGATAAAGGGTTTATTATGTGGTTATCCAAAGAGGCTCTAGTAAACGGTGAAAACTGGAAGCCAAATATTGAAGGCTGGGCCTGTCCTTGATGGAGTTATTAGAAAATTATATAGAGTACGCCGAGCTATTTCATAGGATAAAAACTAAGTATGGCGAAAACGATCCCTTTTATCTTAGGGATTATCAGAAAAAGTTTTATAGATTTCTTGACCAGATTAAGGGACCTAAACGGGTCATAGTTTTAAAACCTAGGCAAGCTGGATTCACTACGTTATGCGCCTCTATTTATATGTGGAAGATGTGTACTTCACACCATTTTAGAGGTATTGCGATAGCGGACCAGTATGCCCGTACCATGGAGATGCGTGATGTATACTCGAATTTTCTTGTGTCACTTGATGACAAAATTAGACCGCAAGTTGAGTCAGATAATATTGAAAAAATACTACTTGATAACCCACGCCGTGACGAGCTTGGGCAAAAAGCTGGGTTGGGATCGGCGGTAAAATACGGGACCGCAAGGGATAAAAACTGCGGGCGGGCTGGCTCAAGATTATTTGCCCACATGACAGAATGCGCTTTTTTTCTTTATCCTGATGATATTGATGAAGGGATTCAAAACTCTATACCGTTATTCGATAATTCTTATATAATTAAGGAATCGACAGCTAACGGAAAGCAGGGAATAGGTGCGCCATTTTATGAGCTATGGTTAGCGGCAGAAGCAGGGGAGTCTATCTATAAGCCATTTTTCGTTGCATGGTATGAGGTAGATGATTATACAATGCCAGTACCAGTTGATTTTAGACCTAATCAAGATGAAAAAGAAATCTTAAAAATAGAACCAAAGGTAACAAACGGCAATTTAATGTGGCGTAGGTTAAAAATGTCAGAGTACCGCAAAGATATGACCAATACGGATCATGCCCTACCAGCCAAAGAAAGATTTAAACAAGATTTCCCATTAACTCCAGAGGAAGCATTTAGAAGCTCAGGCAGACCAGTATTTGATCCTTATTACATTGCTGAATTACAGAACGGGTTAAGAAAATGCAGACCTTCAAATATCGCCCAGAATATCAAAACAGAAAACTATATGCTAAAAGATCGTATGCCAGAAATAACGATTTTAAGCCCGCCACAGGACGGACGCCAATACTTTGTAGGGGCAGACGTTGCGGAAGGCTTAGAACAAGGTGACAGCAGCGCATTTTATGTGATTGATGACCAGCTTAACGAAGTTGCCACATGGTGCGGGAAGATTGATCCCGATATGTTTGGTCACCTATTAATCGGAATCGGGACCATGTACAACAAAGCCTTATTATGTATTGAAAACAATAACATGGGGCACACAACAGTAACCACAGTGCGCAATGCTGGTTATCACCCTATCTATAAAGAAGTGAAAGAAGATAAGGTTAAAAAGAAAAAGGAGACAAAGTACGGATGGCGTACTACTGAGCTTTCAAAAACAATTATGATAAATGAACTTATAAGAGTATTCCGTGACAAAGACTGGAAACCGCGTTGGATTCCTTTACTTGTCGAAATGGGAGGGCTTGCCAGAGAGTCGAATGGTGGCGTAGTATTAAATGGCTTAGACAGGATAGTGGCGGCTTGTTTAGCAATAATGGCATGGAAACAATATAAATTACCAGTTCATGCAATCGCCAAAAAATCGAGGGAATATTATGACACTTACGACAGCAAAAAATCAGGGGGAATGTTCGGATAATGGGTTTAAGGTGCACCCTTATCAAAAAGAAGCTATGGAGAAAATAAAAGACGGAAACTTTAAAGCTGTATTGCTAACGCCGAGAGACCCATTCAAACTAACAAGACAGGTTATGCAAATATTTGATTCTTTTTGCTCAACCGAGGCACAAAAACTTTTTTTGGAAGTGACAACGCCAGACATAGAAAAACTAAGAGCAGAAAACAAAGAATTAAAAGAAAAACTAGCCAGAGCAACAGAAACAAGGAACTATTAACATGAGACTGACTAGCCTAGAAGCATTTGAACAAATTAAAAAAGACGGAACACTAAGCAAACTAAGAATGAAAGTTTACGAGTATATTGTCAAAGAAGGACCATGTACTCAGAGGGAAGCAATACAAACTCTAAGTAGATTCGACGTAGAAGCCAATGGAAGTTATAGCTCAAGATTTAGCGAACTTGAAAGACTTGGCGTAATATCAGTAATAAGAGATACAATTTCCCCATCATCAGGAAAGAGAGTTTCAGTTTATGCGACTACTGGAAACCTACCAAAAGGAAAGGCAAGAGTGACAAAGCAAAACCCAACAGCAGAAGATTCGATTGAATACAAGGCTTTGAATAGCGTTTACGAAAAGTGTAAAGAAGAAAACGAGAATCTAAAAGAATTAATCAAAGGAATAGTAAACGGGTTTATAAAAGGGGGCGGAATTAATTTAGAATTATATAAAAAATTGAAGGAGTATCTATGATCGTTCTTAAAATAATTGGGATGATTGCCTTAGCTATTATTGCCTCTTTTATAGCTTATTTATTCTGGTTTTTTATAGTGGCACTTAGGGGGTGGGAATGAGTGAAGTAAGTAAGCGGCTAAAAAACCATGAAAGTAAAATGGTTGTAAGTTTCGTATCGGAATTAGAAAAACAAATTTCCGATTTGCAAATTGAAAACGCCACACTAGAAAATAGAATCTATGAAATGACCGAAACAATCCCACATATAGATAAACGGGTTACTGAATTTCAGACGCTGAAAGAGTTTGCGAGGTTATTTTACGAAGCAGATTACCCCGTGAATTATAAATCGCAAAACGACTGTGATGTGTTTTATTATGAGAAAGTCGAAGCAATCCTAGATCGGGCAGGATCGAGCAATGATAATGTGTAGTATTATACACAATATGGGTATTTATGGGTATATTTATGGTTATTATATCCTATCGAATATACTGTAATGCGTATAACTATGATTTATACGGTATAGCGTATATTTTATGGTTGTTTTATGGATGTTTTATGGCGGTCCGGTTGTAACATACCTATGCCAGTCACAATTAGTGGGTGCTTTTTGTGACAATCATGCCACAGATCAGTACCATAGGTAGTGAATCGTGACAATAAAAAACTAAATCGTCTCTAAGTTATGAAATATCGGCGACATAAACCGAGATAACAGATAAAAATTAACTGAAAACAGTTAAAAAATGATAGTTACTGGCTAGAAAAGTATGTAAATCAGGAGTTGAACTCCTATATAGCATATATACACTACTTTTTAACAAAATTAAGGAATTAAAATGAACGATATTTATGATATAACAGAGCCGGAAATATATTACTATATTCTTCTTGTTGCCATGTTTATAGTCATAGGATTTTTTAGGGGTGCTAGGTGAAATACTTTCTTAAAAGATTCGCAATGATGATAACAATGGGGGCAATGGCATTTTGTTTTGCCTATTTAATAGCGAGGTATCAGTGAAAAATGAATTTGCAATAATAATTTTCATAGTAGTAATCGGAATAGTTGCCCAGATATTAGAATGGGTTCAATTAGTTAAATGGGTTAATAGTGCAGAATCAAGGCTTGAAAAGTCTATAGTCAGACAAGGGCAGTACAATTACAAGCAGTTTAAAAGGCTGTCAGAAGGTCAAAAACCTGAGAAACCTTCCACAGTATCGGAAGCACCAAGAAGGACCAAACTAAAAGTGCAAAAAGCCGAAGTTTATAATCCATCAAAAGATAACCTTAGAATAATGGAAGGCAAAAGCGAAAGCATGTTTTAATCGTCAATAACGATCAAGTCAAAACCAGCAGAAACACCAGCCACATTTGAGTCTGTATTAGCTCTCATTTCAATATCCGACTTGGCGCTAATTTTTTCAGGAACCATATAGGGATGAATAAAGTGACCAACACCATTGGCAATAATAGAAGCAACGTGCTTAGTCTGAAAAACTTGACCAAACGGTCTGACTTTAAGTCTAATGATATGGGCACTTGTTTTAATTGCGCTTGATGTTGATGCATAGAAAGAGCAAAGATAACAGGTTTTATTAGCCGGACAGGTATAGAGCGCCATTAAAGTTTGATTTTCACCGATACTTAACATTGCCCTAATTTCATTGGCAGTATCAGGAACGCCAGCAGCAGCATAGCCAGCACCGGAAACAGTAAGATAGACAGTTCCTACCATATCAGCTGAGCCAATATTTTTCATTCTAAAAACTCTAATTAACGGAGTTTCAAGAATTGCAGCAGTAGTGCCCGTTAAGGTTACATTTTGGATTACAAGCTCATACGCAGAATTTAAACCCTGTACCTCTATGATTTCAGTATCAGATGCGCTACTTGATGTTATTTGTGTAATGTCAGCCGTAGCAGAATAAGTATAAGCGAAGGCCAGACCTAGTGCATCGTTTGCACCGTCCCAAACCGTTATAATTCCCGCATCTATATCGAAATCACTTGCACTACCGAATTTATGAACGAAGGAAGTTTTTGGCGATAATCCACGCGCTATATTTAATCCACTCCCATTTAATAATTGATTAACAGCATCAACTTCCGGTATGGCGTAAGAATTAACTGATAAAAGTAATAATATAACTGATAGTAAAAACTTTTTCATGCTGATTCCTCGTTAATTTCTTTGTTAAGCCCTTCCATTTCTAGCGGGCTAAGAGATATTCCATGTTTTTGGTTTAATTGTCTGCATAGATCAGGAGTGAAGAAAGGCTCAGAAAACTTCCTATCTTCTGTTTTTTCGTAGCCAATTTCTATTAATCCCATATTTTTTAAATGTGCCTTATATTCCGCATAAGTGTTGCAGTATTTCATTATATTTCTTTGAAAGCCAGCCTTGAAGCCATCATCTGCCACTTGCTTTGATTTCATCACGACCATTTTAGGGAAGCCGCAATCAAAACAAGCTATACCTTTATATTCACCATTAACCGTATTGTATTGAAGCGTTTCGTATTCGTCTTTAGGCCAGTACCGCAAAAACTCATGGCTACAATTTTTGTTTTGGCATTTTAATCTATAGGACATTTTTTCAGTTAAACAGAAAAGCAATTCTTTTACCACAATTATTGGAGCATTCCCAAGTACACTGGAATAAATGGAAAAAAGGATTATCTTGGAACAATGCAAGAAGAAAAACCTATCAAGATAGTTGAGAAAGTAAAAACTGACTTAACTAAATACGCTAATCAATTCTTTACCAAAAACCGAGAGCATGAAAGAGCTTACTATGGCGATGTTTGGGAAAATGATACTCAATACAAGCCAGTAGAAAATCTTTTGTTTAAAGCTATCGAAACGGAAGTGCCAATTCTAACGGATGGCTTACCGTCAATGACGGCTACCTCGGATGATCCAGCTTACAAAGCGCAAGCCGATAATATGGGGAAAGCTATTGGATATGTTAATAAGCAACAAAATCTAGCCGTTATGATGCCTGTATTGGTTAGGCAATCTTTAATCGGTGGAAATGGCTGGGTACATGAATTTTTTGATGCAAATGCAAAAAATGGAGATGGTGAAATTTGCCGTGAAGTCGTTCATTGGGAAGATGTAATGGTAGACGGCGCTTGCATGTTAATTGAACAAGCTAAGAAAGCTAGGTTTATTGTTCCGAGGTCACGCCAATGGTTAATGATGACATTTCCAAAGTATGCAAAAAAATTAAAAGAGATGAAAGGGAAAGATGTTCAAGAGGGACCAATAGACAACGAAGGGCGGGAAACGGTAGACATAAGAGGACGAGGAAAGAGAAGGCGTCCGAATAAATATTCTGATGAAGATACGTTACAATTATGTCACACATATGTAAAAGATTACACGATGGTAACAATTCCAGAGGAAGTCACAGCCGAGGAATTAGAAAAAGAAGCGCAAGCATTAATGGGCGGTGGCGCTCCAGATATTAAGAAAACTCAAAACCACATGGCGCATAATATTCAACACCTTAGAGAAAGAGGGATGATTTTACAGCCTTTTGGATTACCGCCAGAAACGCCTTTTGAAGATGTTGCGGAATATATCGGGCAATTAAGTGAAATTGATCCAAACGCAGATTTTGGACCATTGATGCTAACTCTTAAAATTTTAGATAACCACATGGAGGAGCATTTAGTTTATTACAATGAAAATCCACAATCTAAAATGTTTAAATTCAAAGATAATTGGAGAGTAATTAAGACCGTAGGAAAATTGGTAGTTTCAGATGAAGCCAATGAGTATGAGCATGGGGAAATCCCACTGACCCCATTTTATTGTTACAAGGATGCAACAATCTACGGCTTTAATGAAATCGAAAACTGCATTGATTCGCAGAGAATGATTTCAGAAATGACGTTTAAAGAACATAAAGGACTTCTAAGGGTAGCTAATCCTTGGGTATATGCCAACGTAGCATCAGGATTAAAGAAGGAAGATATAACGAACGATGACGGGTTAATCTTTATTTTACCAGATGATGGGGAAATAAAACACGTTGAGCCCGGACAGATTAGCCCGCAACTCTCACAATTTGCAGATGGTAGAGCAAGAAACATTGAAGATATTTCAGGGAATAACGAAGTATCTCAAGGTAAAATGCCAAGCCCTAATGCTTCTGGGGTAACGGTTGAGAGATTACAATTAAGAGCAATCGGAAGGCACAGATTAAAAATTAGAACAAATATGCATTATTCACTAGCAAGAATGGGGCGATTAACTTACGGAAACATCACGCAATTTTGGACAACAGAGAAAAAAATAGGCATTGAAGAAGTAGACGGATTTAGCCAACAAATTCTTTATAATCCATTAGATATGCAAGATATAGAAATGAATATTGAAATGGACGAGGATACAATGGCAGGGACCGACAAGGAAGCCTTTACTGGTTTAATGTATGCCATGTTAGCGAATCAGCAAATTGATTTAGTTACATTTCTAACAGTAACAGATATTCCAAAGAAAAATCAGTTATTAAAAATGGTTGATGATAGTCAACAGAAAGCACAGATCATGCAAGAGCTTCAAATACAAAATCTAATGATGCGATATGAGCATGACCCAGATTCAATGACAGAGGAGGAAGCAGAACAAGCAGAACAGATAATGGTTCAACAATCAGGAGTCGATCAAGACCAACCTGAGCAACCACAAGGTTAATATATAATGAGCAAGAAGAAAAACAGTTTTTTAAATTTTTTACTTTTATCCTTGAACAACCATCGCGGAGAGATCGGCGAGGATTCCGAAAGTCAACCAGTTGATTTAGTGGATAAGTACGACAATTTTTTAAGCGACCAAGAAAGTGAAAGCGCAGACGATGCAACCGATTCGGACATTGAAAACGTAGAAGCTAAAGAAAGTAACGAAGAAGAAGGGGAAGATAAGGATAAAACCTTAGAAGAACAACTAGATTCGTTAAAGTTAGAAGATGAAGAAGGTAAAGAAAAATCCCTCTCCGATTTAGTAAACTCACTAGGAATAACCCGAAAAGGGACTCCAGTAGAGTTTAAAGATGACGATGAAATTAAAGAAATGCTTTCAAAAGAATCTGACTACACCGTTAAAACACAGGAACACGCAGAAGCTGTGAAAAATTGGGAAGCTGAATCCACAAAAAAAGATGAAGCTTTTAATTCAGAAATTGAGGAATTTAATACTTATAAGGATAGCGTCCAGAATGAGATATTAAGTAATCAAGTTATGCAAAATCTAATGGCAGACCTAAAAGAATCAGACCCCGAATACTTCGAGGAACTGGAAGGAAGGTATAACAATGCTATGGAAACGCATTTTGCATCTCAAGATAACCCAATGATTAACGGATTGAAAGAAACCATCGCGGCACAAGATGAAAAGATTAATCAGATCATTAAAAAAGATGAAGAGAAAGAATTTCAATTTGAACAAAAAAAATACGATGATGGTATCTCAAACATTCAGAAACAATGGGGAGCTAAATTAAAAACTTTAGGCGTTTCTGTAAATTACGATAAAGTTTTAGAATCGTACAAAGCAGCAGGGGGCAAGCTAGACGTTAAGCAAGCATTCCAAGCTGTTAATGGCGAATCTATAACTAAAGCAATGGAATCCCACAAAAAACTAATAGAAACCAAGGCGAAATCTAACCTTAGAACAAACGGACAAAATGCCGTTCAAGATGAAGTTGATGACGGGCAACCGAAAAAACATGAATCAATGTTCGATGCAATCAAGAGGATTGCAGCAGGAAGAGACAACGCAGCCTAGGAGGGCAAAGAAATGAAAACAATTTTAAAGAATCTGTTTTCCTTTTTATATTTTTCAGTTGCCTACTTACTGAAAGATAGTAGAGGGGTTTACACATTTAATGAGCTTCAAGCGATTACCCACGACTTGATTAAAGACAAATTAACTATGGGTGTATTTAATTCTGATTATCTTTTACAGAGATTCAGAGAGAGACAAGAATTAGAAGATGGCGGCGATAGGATTAAATGTCCGTTAGCAATCATTGATGAAACGGGGACTCCAGGGGGATTTTATTCTAAAGGTTCAGCACTTTCATTACAAACCGTTGAGCATCTAAGTGCTTCTTTCCATTCGTGGAGACAAGTTGAAGAGCCAGTAGTAGTTGATAAACTAGACATTGCGAAAAACGCAAGTAAACATGGTCAGCTAAAATTAGTTGCTGGAAAGGTTCAAGTTGCTAAAGGTGCAATGGCACAGAGAATGCTGAAAGGTATTCTTTCTGATGGTTCCGCAACTTCACAAAATAATGATACCGATCAATTTGACGGTTTTGATTCTTTTGTTCAAAGTTCAGGTTCTTACGGTGGAATTAGTTCTACTGACTTAAGTACATGGGCGGCTACTGTTACAGCGGCTGGTGGTGTTTTGACTAAGGCATTGTTAGACGCATCTTTTGATGCAACTTTTTATGCTGGCCAAGGTGGCGCAACTATGGGCGCGACTACAGTTGGTGTGTTTACTGCTATTAAAGGTTTACTGCAAGGTAATCAAAGAACACAAAACGAAATCAATTCGTTAAGTGGAGCAGGTAACAAAGGGCAGTCATTAGTATATAACGGGATTGATTATTTCACTTCCCAAGATATTACGGCTCAACAACTTTACCATATTGATGAAGGGCATACTAAGCTGCACGTTCATAAAGACCACAATATGAGAGTTCAATCAATCAAAGACCTTGAGACAGTTGATGCGATTCTGGAACGTATTTTTCTATATGGAAATATTGCTTGTTCAGAATTAAAGTACAATTCAACTTTAACAGGTATAACAGGATAAGGGGTAAACAAGTTATGAAAAATTTATTTTTAGTAATTCTTCTTTCTTTATTTGCTTCAATTTCCTTTGCGGATATTGGACCAGTAGGAAGAAGTTTTCAACAAGATTCAAAGGGAACAGCGGTTAGCGGTTCTATTGAAAAATGGTACATTTACGTCAAGAATACCAGCGGCGGCGGTGTTAGTGACGGCTGGTTAATGGTTCAAGAAACCACAGAAGATGACGGCTATAGTTCAACGACTTCAACAAGTGCAGGGGCGCAACCACTTTGTATTATTGCAAAGGCAGACGCCTCTGACTGTGCAGATGATGAAAATTGTAGATGTCAAACATACGGGATTAATACCGGCGTAGTTTTTGACGTGACTAATGATGCTGCAAGTGCAGGAGATAAAGGTTATGTTTCAGAAAATACAGCGGGTCAAATTCAATCAGAAGCTTTCGGCTCAGTAGTCGCTACTGACATTCCGGTAGGTGTTTTCTTAGACGATGAAAGCGCAAGTGCTGACGTTGACTTTATGATTTTGCTCAAATAGCGATGAATAAAGAAAAAATGTTTCATTTTTTTTGGGGAGGGGCGTTTATCGCACTCCCCCTTTTTCTTAAGGCTGGTAAACAAATAGCTTTGCCTCGTCACGCCCATGAAATGGGATTTCTATTTTTAGTTTTTATATCAGTTTTTTTATTTGGTTTTTTTTCAGAAACAAACCCAAAAGAAAGAATAATCTTCGGAGCCTTTCTTTCATTAGTTTTTTTTAACACTGTAAATTTTACAGCATACACCTATATATCTCAATTCTTTTCAATAGCGGCAACGCTTGCCCTTGGCCTACAGTTTAGGTCAGTGAAGAAAGATTACTTATATATAATATTAAATGGGATAGCTATTTCTTGTATAATCCAGTGTATTTTTTCGGTGTTACCGAATTTCAATATATATTTATTTGATTTTTATTCAATGGATGTAAAAGTTAACTACCAGCCGTTTGGATCAGTTGGTACTTTTGATAATCAGGGAAGTTTAGGGTCATACCTAGCAATTTCCTTACCTGTATTTTTCAGGAAGAAGTGGATCTTTTTTACTCCGGTGATTTTAATTTGCCTGTACTTCACTAGTGCAACGACTCCTTTTATCGTCTTAGGAGCGATCCTAGGAGCCTACTTTTTCAAGAATATAGCAAAATTCTACTGGATTCTTCCTATTGTGGGGGTTTTGGGAACTATCGCCCTTGTTAAGTCGGGATTAGTAGAAAATCACAGAATTCAAATATGGAACTTAATAATTCATAGAACGGGACTAAATAATCTATTTATAGGAAGCGGAACAGCCTACATAATTGAAAACTCCCTGCTATGGAAAACCTACGGGATGAAAGCAAACCAAGCCCATAATGAATATATAGAATTGTTCTATCATTACGGTTTATTGGGATTAGGAATTGTTACAATCTATATTAAAAAATTCTATAAACAAACTAACCCGCTTTTAATTGCTATGCTACTAGGTTCTTTTGTTTCATCATTAACGCATTTTAATTTGCATATAACAGGCACGGCAATGCTTTTCATTCTTGCCTTATGCTACAGAACAGAAGGGGCTAAAAATGTCTAGGTATTGGAATTGTAAAAAAATGCTAGATAGAGCCTTAGATGAAGGCTGGAGTTCATCGACAAACTCAACTATGTTAGCGCGGGCTATTCGTTGGGGTAATGAAATTCAAAATGATATTGTAAAAAGTTTACCTTATGACGCTTTTAATTTTAAGCTTAAAAAACTAATACCAGCAAGTCAGGAATTTATAGACCTTGCAATAGATATTCCAGCGGCTCCAAGTACAGCGTTGGGCGGCGGTGGAGCATTAACGGAAACTAATACTTATAAGCCCTATATAACTTTTGTTATCTATGACCCAGATACAAAAAAATATATGGAATCAGAGCCAAGCCCAGCGGGAACAGGCGTACTAATGACTTCTGGAAACCTAACTTTACTTGTAACAGATATTCCCACATTTGACGGCGATGATTCTTACGAGCCAAAAATAATTTATAGAAATGTATATGTTGCAGAATTAGCAGCGGGTGAAACGGTTTACGGTCCCGCTTATTATTCTTCACAAATAACGAATAATGGAGATACTACGGCAAGCGTTGCGGCAGTACCAGCAAGCACAGCACCAACGCCGCCAAGTTCGTCAGAAATAGATCAAATTTCATCTGACCACATGTATTTCCCAGAAAGCGCAGTATTTTTAGATAGAAGAAACAATAACAGAACAAGACGATACGATGTTGCAAGCAGCGAAGGGACGCCACGATCTTTTGACTGGCACGGACTAGAAGGAATTTCTATCTATCCACAAGTATCATCAGGAGCAACAGACAAAGCTAGGACGATGCTTTACTCAGTACACAGACGCCCGCATGAAATGTTTTATAATATTGAAAGAGAAATGGATTTACCTATCCAGTGCGAAGCCGCTTGGATGAAAGGGATGCTCTGGAAAATGTATGAGTTTAGAGATAGGTCAGGGGCAGAAAGCAAACAAAAAAATTATGATGAAGAAAAGAAAGAACTTGAAAAGGTATTAGGTAGAAACAGAGGTAGACCGTCAGTTGTTCGGGATGTTGTTGGCGATTACGCAGGGTACGAGGTATAAAATGGCAAACAAGGACAATAGAAAACCATTCAAGGGTAAAAGCGGTAAAGCATTTAGCGATACCGTGGAAGATGATCGGGCGCACTGGGAAACATACGCTCAGGCAGCCAAAAGGATTGCCGAAAGACACGAAAGAAAGTGGAAGAAAAGAAAAAGAAAGCTACAAAAAATACGTTCAGAAACCAGTAAGATGGAGGTAAATCCGGGCGTAAAAAGAGAAGGGGAAAGCTAATTGCCACAGTTATTTAGAAAGCCATTCAAGTGGGACATTCCCTACATGCCAGTAAGCTACAAAGTTTTACAAGAAGGTAAAATGGCTGATGCTTTGAATGTTGCATCTGATGAAAATGTATTAATTACGAGGAACGGCTATACTAGATATAATTCTACCCAGTTGCATTCAACGAAAGAAATAAATTCAGTTTCATATTTTAAAGATAATTCTGGAACTATTAGAGTTTTAGCAAAAGTTCAAGAAGATGTTTATTCCGTTTCTACAAGTGGTTCCCATGTTTTAATAGAGGGTGGTTTTTTATTAGATGTTGATATTTTAGACGAAGATGAATTATTGGATGGAAGTCTATTAACTGCAAGTAACAAGCATAGAGCCGTAACAATTCGAGGAAGGCACATAGTTGCAATGGGAAGCAACGGTTTATTTTCTTGGGACGGTACGACTTGGAGTAAGTTGGGTCAATCAATACCAGCAGCGTTGACGGCTACAGTTTCATCAGGGGGCAGTCTTTTAGCTGATACAGCTTATAATCTAGCTTATACTTTTTACGATTCAACAAACGGCTTTGAAACAAATATAGGCGCGGCAGTAAAGAAAACTACGACAAGCTCTAATAAGACATTAAGCTCTATCAGTGCAGTAGCGTCAGACGCAGATAATAATAATATAGATAAGGTTAGGGTTTATTTACAAGATTCCACGAATAACGGCAGTTATCTTTTTATAGAAGAAATAGCACTTGGGGCAACGCCTACAGATATTTCAGCGGTTCCAACTTCTTCAAATACTCCCCCAACTAAAAACGCAGAGCCACAGACTACGGGCGGAATGCAGTACCTTGCGGTTTTTGGTAATAAAATAGCAGCATCAGGAAATAGCACCTTTCCGTCAGACGTATTTTTAAGCACGGCAGACATACCGGACGGCTGGGACGATACATCATCAGGCCTCACTATTCAATCAGCCGGACAGGGACCAGTAACAGGCTTAGGCGTTGGATTCTATAGCGGGCAGCAATCCTTAAAGGTTCCCTTTTTATGTATTTTTAAAAGAACTTCTATTGAGGTTTATGATGCTACAAATGGAGTTTCTACAATATCAAAAGATGTTGGATGCGTTGCCCACGATACGATCCAAGAAATTAATGGCGCAATTTATTTCATGTCAACAATTGGCTGGCACGTTATAGTTAATGGTAGAATGCAAACCGATGAAAATCTTGATGCTTACCAATTGGCAGATGGTGATTTAAAATCCATTTTTACACAAACGGGCTTCAAGCATCAACTTAGTAAAACAAATATAAAAAATGCTTTTTCTGTTTATTACCCTACTCTTGACCAATATATGACCTTTGCTTCTACAGCAGGACGCACTGATTTTGTAAGATCGTTTAATTATGAGTTAGATATAGGCGGTTTTAGACCCTATGAATTTCCTATAAACATTATAGACGCTGCGCTTGCCGAGGATTCAGCAGGGGAAGATATTATTTTATTCGCTACAGCGGGCGGATATATTATGAAGCATTCGATTAAAGAAAATAGAGCGGATACACTGGAAGATAATACGACCCAAGCAATAGACGCCTTTTTTCATTTACCTTGGATTTACGGGGAAGATTTTGATGCAACTTTTAATTTTGGATGCGTGATATTTAAAGCATTGGAATCAGGCAGCACAATAACCGCAAGATATTTTTTAGACTACCAACTAAGTGAGCCTACGCTGCAAACATTTGATTTTGATTCAGATGATTCTGGCTTTGTTTTGGACCTCTCCAAGTTAGATGAAGGCGTTTTAGGGGATGGCAGAACCGTGGTAAAATACGAAGGTGAAGTTTTAAAAACAGGTCAATCTTTATTGGTTGGCTTTTATCAGAATGTATTAAATGCAAGTATGAACATGATTAGGGGGCAAATTGATATTAGTAAAAACGGAAACCCAAACTAAAAAGGAAAGGATATGAAAAAGAAAATTTTAGCTTTATTAATGTTGGCTTGCTCAGCTGGTTGTCAGGTTTATGCGGGAACGTGTACCAGTGACACATACACGGCAAACTCTGCTAATACGGTACTAACATCAACCAAGTATAATGGGGATCATAGTACGATCTATGACCGCCTTGCTGGCTCACTTGATGCAGGGTGTCTAGTTGACGGTACTCTTGAGGATGGGGCTTTAAATACAACAGATTACGCCGCTTTACTTAATGGCGTTAGGGATGGATGCGCTATATCTTGGAGTGACGCCGCAACCATATCTATGGGCGATTGCATAATGTCGGTTAATGGAAATTTTGTTAAAACCACTACTGCAAACACTGTCACATGGGGCTGCACGGGTTGCTCAGCAGAGGCAGCAAGTACAGATTATTATGTTTATGTAAAAACGGGATCAACGGGAACAACGCTAACGGGATTAATTACTACTACAGCACCGGATCCAGATGGTTATGATTCTTCAGGAAATAAAATCCTAGGTAGATTTTTTAATGATGGATCGAGCGATATAAATCAAAATACTGTTAAAAGTTGGGCTAATGGAGTTTATAAAGCACCTTATGGGGCAGGGCTTTTGGCTAGTGTCACATGGGCAGAGACCACTAATTGTCAGTGGATAGGCTCAGGGACTTCATGGACTAATTTTCCAGATGATGACGACTGCGGAGATACTGCGCGCACTTGTTACGGTGGCGTTAATGCAACAGATTGCGCAGCAGATGGCGGGACAACAGGAACAGACGGAGCTAAAATAAAAATTGTTATGAGTTTTATTCCAGCAGGAACAGTAAGGTGCTTTTTAACTGGTATGATTTCTGTTAGCACGGCAGGGGATCAAGGAATAAGATTTTACGATGGAACTACGGGAGCTTCTGCAGTTGTACAATACGACGGCTCGGCGGCGGACAATGGGGTAGGTATTTTAACGGGTGAATTTACCTACGCCACAGATCAAACAAACGTAACGATACAAGTGCAGCAAAATGTTTCGGCTGGCACTGCTAATATTAGCCAGACAGTTAGCGGAAGAAAAAGTGGTCAAAATTTATCATGCTACTACTTTCCACATATCTATAATTAGGAGATAAAATGAAAATATTATTATTAATTAGTTTTCTAGTTTCTTTTTCAGTCAACGCTATTACACAGGTAGAGTTTAATCGGCGTATCGGTAATGTCATAAATATTGAAAAGATTTTAGAAGATGAGGGGGACCCAGATACTCTTGACACGTCTTTAAAAAAAATAAGACAAGCTAAAAACCTTGCAAGGCTTATTGAACTCGAAGGCAAAGAAGTCACAGAAAGGCAAAAAAAGGAAAATAAAAACAAGGACAGGAAAAAGTCTTACAAATTTCTAAGGAAATTCGACAAAGCCGATCTTTCCGATCCTGTAAAGAAACAAAAATTTCTTGAAAACGTAGCGGATTATTTCAATAGATAAGGGTTAGATATGGGCTTTTCGTTAAAAAGAACAGTAAGCGGGGCAGTTAAGGCCGCAACGGTTGGAACCGTCAACTTAGGCGGTGGCTCAGTTTTCCGAGGGCCGAGCTTAAGTAGAGCAGCAAAAGGCTGGGGAAATTTTGCATCAGGCGGAGCTATCAAGGATATGTTCGGCGACGTTGTGGACCCAGCAAGCCCAGAGGCGGCAGAATTAAAAAGAATTAAGTTGGCGGCTGGCAGAGGCGAAGGGAAAGTTCTTGAGCATTACAAGCGAAGAAGTAAAGACTCTGACAAAATTGCAAAAGGCGATATTGAAAGAGAAGATAGAGGCCTAGCCAAGCAACAGAAGTCAGCAGAGGAAGGCGCAACACAATCTGTTAGGGGCGCAGGGATGCAAAACACTTCACAGGGTTTACTTGCGGAGAGTGGAACGTCTAAGGGCGCATCAGAGGCTAGACTATTAAATAAGGCATCTTTTGAAAGAAGAAAAGACGATATTGCAAAAGAATACGGAAACATGGCAAGGCAAACTTTAAATACTACAGACATAGGGACGAAATTTCACGCAACCACTAAAGACAGCTTCGGGAAATCATTACTTAGGGGCGGAGTAACATCGTTTACGGGCGGCTTAGCTAAAGGCTTAGGACAAAAAGCGGGAGGGTCATAACCATGGGTTGGTTTAAAGATAAAACATTAAAAGCCGACCTTGGGGCAGCCGATCTTAAAAAAATCAAGATGGATGCGGCAAAGGGTGAAGGCGAAGTTTTTCAGAGATTCGCCAGAAGAAACCAAAGGGTTGACGATAGAGTAAAGGAAGATATAGGGCGCGATGATAAAACGCTAGTGCAAGCCGAGAAAGACGCTAACATGAAAATGGCAGATAGAAGAAAACAGCGTGGATCGGCTGGGGGTGCAACTTCTATTTACTCAAGCGCATCGAGAAATCTTGGTAGAGATACGGCAGAAAAAAGAGAATTTAATAGGGGTTCATTTGGCAAAAGAAAAGATGCGATGATGGATGAATTTGGAGCCGTTTCAAGATCGACCCTTTCAGGAACTAATGTTGGAATGAGATTCAATGACGTTAAACAAGACAGCTTTGCTAAGTCATTATTTAAAGGATCGGCAACGGCAGCAGTTGGGGGCTTTGCTTCTAGCTATGGTCAAGCAATGGGTAAAAGAAATTGGTCCAGTGGAGGCGGCGGAAATGCAGAAGGCTATCTCGCTCCCGGCCAGCAAGGTCCACCAATGCCGCCAAGGGTAGGATATGGATCAAGAGCGCGCGGATATATACAGCAAGGCTTTCAAAGTTCAGGACATAATTATGTTAGAGGTTCAGGCACAAGAGGAAGGCAACACATTCAGCAGGGCTTCCAAAGAAGATAAGGAAATAATATGAGCTTTTTCGATACATCACAAGCAGAGCAAGCGAAGTTAGACGCAGAATCAAGGCGGATAGAAGATAATATTTCTAAGAACTTTGCTAAAGGATTCGATCAAGCAACTAAGCAAAAATATGCGCTTGAATTAATTAGGGCAAAGAAAAAAGGTGCAGAAGGGGACGATAAAGGAAGCGCAAAAGAAAAAGCACTAATGAGAAAAGAAAGAAGAAAGCAAGTAAAAGACTTGCTAGATGATGGTGCAAAAATGAATCTTGGATTTTCTCAAAGGGAAATACAGGAAATGGAAGCTTATACTGTAGACTTAAGAATACCTATGGGCGCAATAACTGGCTATATTGCTAGGCTAGACACAGCTTACAAAGACAAAGATTCTAAAGATATGAAAGCCGACATAGACAAACTAGATAACGGTTACAGAGGATTAAGAAAAATACATTTAGGCGTACAAAGATTAAGGCGTCAATGGATTAATACCCCTAAAAATTTCCCAGCAGCGGATATGTGGTCATTAATGAGGCAAGTGGTTCCAATGACAGAAGAGAAGCCCGGAGTCGTTAGAGAGGCAGAAGAAAGAGCTATAGAAAATCTTGATAGTTGGATGGGGAAATTTAAACAATTTTTTGTAAAAGGAAAAACTGGTAGGAAATTTTCAGCACCTGTTATGAATCAGTTATTTGATGCAGCCGAAAACTTAAGACTTGCAACGGCTCAAAACTTTGCTGGAGAGATAGAGAAATATGACGGAAGGTTAAAAGAAAGAGGGTTAGACGATAGACGATTAAGCATACTAGGTGAAAGAAATGTAAACCTAATCAATAAGCCGTCGCATTTTGGTAAAATTATGATTCAAGATGAAAAAGAAGATAAATATTTCAATCAAAAATTATATAAAGGTGGAGATTACGGGCTAGAACAAGAGGCCGAGACAATGAGCGAAAATGTTATTAGAAAGGGCAAGGCGTTTGCTACAGAATACAATGAGCCAATAAAGCAGAAATTAATGGAAGTGCTTCTACCCGGCCAGCAATGGAACAAAAAAGGAAAGAAGAAATATACTAAAGAAGAAAAAGAGTTTTTAAGATATAAAAAGCTGAGACAAAAAAGAATAAATGACGGAAGATTTAAAGTACCAAAGGCTAAATAGTTGAAAACTACAAGACAAGAAAGACTTAAAGAATTTCCAAAAAAAGTACCTATTGGTTATGGTAACAGCGGCGGCGAAGAATCCAGAAAAAGAGTAAAAAAATATTACGAAAAAAGCAATGATTCTATAGAAGCTCCAAAAGTTGATAGGGAAATGCGGACAGAGGAGCCAGAGACAGAGACAGTAAAAACTGCTGTATTTGAATTAACAGATGGTGAAAAATCCAGAGTAGAGAGTTTATGGAAAAAACATAAGGCCCTAGGTATGGATAGAGAGGTTTTTGATAAATTTATAATCGGTGAGCCAGAAGATATAAGGGAAATAATAAGGGCATATAGTATCCCATTAGATCAATATATTGAAAGACCAATGACCCATGATGAAAAATGGAGGCATGAAGATAACATAAAAAACGGTTTTACACCGAAAGAATCCCATAGACAATTAATAAAAGAAAGAAAAGCCGATCATAAAAGTATGGTTAATGTTGTCACAACAGAAACAGATTACAAAGGAAGAATACCATCAGGAGAAGATGAGGAGCCTTATAGGTCACCTCAGTCAGCGGCTGAAGGCATCACATCAACGCCAGCAAGAGAGCAAGATTATTCAATATTTCAAGATCAGGATTTTGTATTTAAAAGAGGCAGAGAAAAGGGGTTAGATGGCGGAATGAGCAGGGAAAGAGAGCTTTACCCACATGAGAGAATGAGCCTCCCCAGATATGAATCAGAGCCAACGGATGAAGATGTTAAAGAAGAAATTGGAAGGATAGCAATAGAAAATGAAAGAGACAGAAAAGAATTAACAAAAGATATTTTAGAAGGCTCAAGGAGTATTGAAGAATATAACGAAAATCAATTAATCAAATTAAAAGAAAAAATAAGAAAAGGTGATTTTCAAAGCAAAGAAGAACAGGCGGAAGAAAAAGAAAGAATAATGAATGATTCCAATTCTAAGGCGAGATCGTTAAAAGTAATTAATGATAATTATGAAAAGCTGATGAAAGAATTACAAGAAATGGAAAATGAAAGATATAAAAACGAACAAGAAAAAATAAACAAGAAAGAGAAATTTTTAAAAGAACAAGAGCTAGACGAACAGGACCCTATAGAAAAAGATGAAAGAGACCCCCTAGGCGTTCCAAGAAATTATAGGAACGACCCTAGAAGAGAAACGGCAAGTAAAGAAGAAGATGCAGAATATGCAGCCTTAGATGAAAAATACTCAGGACAAGCAGAAGCAGAGGAAGCAGAAGAAAAAGAGTTTAGAAGGCTTCATAAAAAATTTAAAGACAAGGTAGATACTCCAAAATCGTTAATACTAGAAGATGGTTCAGAAGTATTAATTTCAGACACAGAGGCAGATTTAGGAGATTTTCAGGAGAATCTAAGGCTTAGGCATTCGATAGAAGGTGAAAAGTCAAATAGGGCGGAGCTTTTAAGGCGAAGTATTCCAGATGGAAAATTAACCTATGATGAAAGCTCAGGTGAATTTTATGTATTCCAAGAAGGAGAATGGCGCCCAGTAAACAAAGACGGGATTTCAGTAGCAGATTTTGCCGAATTAGTTGGCGTACTTCCTTATGTACCATTTGAGGCTATGGCAATTTCAACGCTTGGACCTATAGGGCATCCAGTTGGGGCAGTTGCCGGAAACAGATTTAGAAAAGTTTTATCGACAATGGCAGGGAATCCACAAGTAGCATCAAAAGAAGAAGAGTTAAAATCACTTGGATTTGATGTTGCGCTTGGATTAGGAAGTTCAGCAGTTTCAAAATATGGGCCGGGAGTTGTTAGAGCAACAGCAAAAAGGGCAACACCTTATTATTTTAAAGGGATTAAGAAATCACTTAGGAAAAAGTATTTTTATAAGCCTTTGAGAATGTTAAGAGAGTACGATCCTTGGAAAAAAACAAATATGCTCAAGGAAGCTGCAAGAGATTTTGATTTACCAAAACCAACAAGAGGGCAAAAGTCAGGCGATAGGGGAATGCTAGAACTTGAAAAGATCGTAGCAGAGCAGAATCCTTGGAGTTGGGGATATAGATATAGAAAGAACGTAGAAAAGACATTGAAAGGAACAAGAAAATACTTGAAGCGACATTTTGGGAAAATATCAAGTGAGGGATTCGACCCAGCAACAGCAGGAAAGGAAGTAAAAACTAAGGCAAAAGTTTTAATTGATACAGTAAGGAAAGAAGCAGGAGATTTATTCGAGAAGGTTGAAAAATCTATGCGCCAAACTGATGTTGATATGGAAATTTATCACGACGAATTGGCTGGGCTTGCTCTAAGATATAATATTTTAGATATTCCAGAAACATTAACAAAGAAAGTTAAGGAAAAAATTCCTTACGGTGGTGTAAAGACTGTTAAGAAAATCCAAGAACTAAGACGGGTTCCACATAAAACGACAAAGGAACTTGAGCCGGAAGCATATAAACAAGTTCAAGAGGTTCTATTTAATGTTATTTCAGACGTAAGGGAAGGGCTTAGAGGAAAAACTAGGTTAAGTATTTTAGACGTAAGAAAGCAATATAAACAAGTGGGGGAAATAGCCCAGAAGGTGCTTGATTCAAATGGCGGAAAAGTTAATAAACATTATAGGGTACTTAGAAGGGTTCAAGATGAAATGCTTGGAGCTATGGGTGCATCAATAGAGGAAACAGTACACACACAAAAAGAGATTTTAAAAGGTGCTAGAGTTGGTTCATCGGTATACACAAAAGCCATAAGGAATGTTAAAAAATATACTAAAATAATGAGTGAGTTTGAAGAAGCAAGGGTTAAATGGACTTGGAGCGAAAGAGCAATTAAAAAGATGGCAGACTTAGGGCTTGATAAAAAAGGCTTAGATGCAGCCGATGATAAGTTTTTGCCTTTAATATTTGGTAATTTAGAAAAAACAAAAATGCTTGAAGAAGTTGTAGGCAAAAAAGAAGTTAGAAACGCAGCAGTTAAAAACGTCAATAATTTCATATCAAAAAAAATGTCAGGCCAAGGGCCTACGGAATACGTTACGGCTGGCAGTATAAAATCACATTTCCAAACAAACAGGGGAGTTTATAATCACGTTTTCGGCTCCAAAAAAGTTGGAAAACTTGTCAGGCTATTAGAATTTGATTCAACTTTAAAATTTAAGCAAAATACTTCTGGATCAGGTAGGGCAGTAAATCAGACAGTTGGCGATAAAATGGGAGCATTTCTGGGCGGCTTTATAAATTGGTCACAATTAAAATTAATGGGTGGAGTAGAAAAGAGTACAAATTTAGTAAGAAAGCAGGGTGTAAGAGCATTAACCCAAGATGAAAGGCGGCAAATATCGGGACCAAAGGACTTTAAAAGGCAGAAAAAATGACCGAGAAAAGAAAAGAGGAAATTAAGCTAACCTTTACCCAAGCTGGGAAAAAAATAGGTGCTGCTAGTATTATTCTTGCAATAGTTAGCGGCTTGGGAGCTTATTCTAACAGTATTTTCAGCGGATATAAGAAAGATTCCAAGGGAGCGCTATCAAGAAGCAACGATAAAAGAATCTCAATTCTTGAAAGCAAGTCAAAGGATAGTGAAAAAGGTATGGTTCGAGTATATCGTAAGCTTGACGGAATAGACCGTGACATTAAGACCATATTAATTTTAATTAAAAGGTAGCTATGGATGATTTAGATAAAAGAGAAAAAGAGTTAAAGAAAAGAATCAAAAGGCTGAAAGATTCTATAGGGGAAAATCGAATAGAAAAAGCCGAGAGTAATTACAATGAAATACAGGTTATCAAGAAAATGAAAAAAGATTTGAAAAAAGATAGAATCAAGGACGGGATAGAAAAAGCCAAAACTATGTTAAATGACTAAAAAACAATTCACGCTAAAAAGCCCAGATGTTCAACCGAAGGAATTACAAGAAATGCAATTTGCACTAGGTATAGTTTTACATTATATAGTAGGTTACGCAGAGCTTCACAGCTTGCCGCTAGATATAACGTCAATAACGGAATATTTACCGGATAGGGTATCAAAGGGGCATGAAGAGGGAAGAATGCTTGATTTCAGCTTACGAGGATGGCCTGAGCAGCGTTCAAATGATCTAGCTCTTAAGGTGAATAGCGTATTTCAAGCATGGGCTACAGGACCGATTAATAAGCCTAAAACGGTTATGATTATTCATAATATTGGCAGGGGCAACCATGGACACGTTCAAGTTAAAAGAGGTATAACGCTAGATGACATTGGAACAAAGAAGATTTTTGGTTTAGAATAAAAGTAAACATAAACGGATCAATACCGGACTATCCTGGTCAAGTAAAAGATCCCAAACAAAAGGATAAATTATGGAGAAGAAATGGTACGAGTCTAGGACAATTTGGTTTAACTTATTTATGGGTATTGGTGGAGTAGTTATAGCTGTCATGCCTAAATCAGCGCCAGTGCTTACAGAAGCAGTTTTCGGCGTTGTATGGTCTTTAGTTGCTATTTTTCTAAGAAAAGATACTGTTGCCAAGATAGAATAATGGAATTAGCGTTAGCACTACTCGGAACTTTGCAGCTTGTGGGCAAGATTTGGATTCACAAGCTAGGCACTGGCTGGGCCGATGAAGTCGAGAAAACCAAACACGATTTATGGTTAGAAAGTAACAAGGAAATAAAATACCCCGATGATCCAGATGTTCACTTAGGACAGGACCAAGGGCGAATAATTGACCTATTACAAAAGACAAAAGAGCTTGATGAAAAATTTAAAGCATTCGCAAATAAAAAACTACTTGAGGGTACAGCAAAATGAAATTAGAGACACTATATAAAATTAAGAGTTTTTTACGTTATTTTAAAGCCGTTCTTATTGGAGTATTTATAGGTGTTACCCTAACGGCTTGCGCCTCTAAAATAAGACAGTATGCGGAAGATAACAGAATCTTAGTTATTGAAAGAGATAGAGCGGGAATCCTATTTTTTCCTTATTGTAAAAAAGGGAAATTCTGGAACAAAGACGAGTGCAAAAAGAAAAACTTTCAAGTTGATGTCTATGACCTAGCAAATAAAGAGACAAGAATAGGTCTAAGAGATTTTAGGTGCGTTCACAAGAAAAGGCTAGGTTTATAGCCTAGCCCTTCTTTCATAACTAATTTTTAGCGGTATTGCTAAACTGTTTTAATACTTATCAATGATTTTAATTAGCCACATCATTATTTTCATAACACCAAAAATCAAATGCCCCAATATTTGAAAAAATAAATATGCCTTTACTACCTCGCTCATTTCTTCACACAAGAGTAAGTATTTCTATTTCTTGAGTCATAGCAAATTACTTCACTATTAGCACACCTATAGACGTTTCCAATATACCCATCAACCGCAACCATGCTACATGACATATCATAACCATGATTAGCTTCAACTTTTGATCCGCAACTTGTAATTAGAGCGGCAATTGCCCCAAGCAAAATTGCACTAAATAAAACTTTACCTAATTTTTTCATTTTTTAATCTCCTTACATTGATATAAATTAGAGCCCAGCTTAACCGTGCCTTCTTTTTCAATTACTAGATTACTTGTCATTATTAGACCGTCAAGAATAAACATAATACCGAGGCCAACAAATAGGCCCGCTATAAAGCCGGACCCAAGAGTGGTAAAATACCATTTCATTTAAACCGCCGCCACTGATTCATCTTCCCAAGGCTGGCTTATTTCCAGATTAGTAAGATAATTAACCATTGATAGATGTTGCTCTCTGTATTTTTCAGTAAGATCATTTTTAGCTAGTTTTTTATCGAAGTATTCTATTCTAGCTTCTATTTCATCAAGTTCTAAATCTTCTAATTTTTTGCCTCTATGTTTTCCGTGTTGGATTCTATAAAGCCCTGAGCCTATTTCTTTCTCTTCCTCTGGGATAGGGTGTTCTTCATCTAGTTCTTGTTGAACTGTTTTAATTTCCCTGATTTCTTCCCCTGCTACTGTTTCAAATTCCATAGGGATATAAAGCCCTAAGATAATATCAGGAAATGTTACCCTGCAAGCTTCAGCAGTTGCCCGCCATTTCAGCATGTTAATTAGTTGCTTTTTATAGTTATCCTTTCCTATAAGCCCCATAGCGGTAGCTTTTTCCACGTTCCAAGTTGCGGTATAGTGCATTTCTGCGGTGTAAAGCTCAAGGCTCCTAGCAGTAGTCACCTTTACCACTTTGTTTTCCTCGTCTATTTCAGTCTTAATTACAGCGTTTGGCATAGCTCTAAAAACCATTCCTAGCATCATCTGAGGGGATACTGTAGGCTTACCCTGAATTACGCTTATATTCTGGACGGCAGCCATCGGCGGAATATTTAACTCATGCCCCATTAAAATAATGGCGTAAATATCAACAGCCTTTCCTGCTAATCCGTAAGGGATCATTTTAGACTGAGCCAAAGACGTGGCCATTTCCTTGGCATTCTGATTTGTTTCTGGGTTAAGCATTAGTTCATTGTTCATAGTTTTTCCTTGTTGTTGTTGTTGTTGTTAAGTTATTTTCGCTTAGTTTTTACTACTACGTCAATTTTTATATTTTCCTTTATCCATTCATCAACGATCTTTTGTGGAGATGTTTTAAAATCATTAAGTATTACCCGCTTAATTTCCTCGTTTATTCTTATACTTGCGGTTTTATTTTTTTTCATTTAGCCGCCTCTGGGAAGAGAATATCCCCCCAGTTTTTGTAAAGCAGACGCATTCCAAGCAATTCACTGTGAAAATTTTTATATTTTGTCCATCCTTCATCCGTGTCAATCTCGCAATCTTTCATCTTGGCTAGTATCTCGTTAGATGTTTGAGTATGCGCCGATTGCATAGCATCAAAAGCTTCTTCATTATTCATTACATTCTCCCTTAAGCCACTGGCTTTTCTGTGTTGTTATAAACTGCATAAGCATAATCATTGAACAGGCTAAAAAATTCTTCATTTTGTTCTGAAATTTCTTTAGCTCTTTTGTAACCTTCTTCACCTTTGCAATAAGCACACATATCATCAGTCATCTCATAATACCAATCGACCTCAGATAATATTTTTAAAAATTCTTTTGTTGATGTAACCATTACTTACCTCCTAGATTGTCAAGGGTTGATATAACTGTGTTATCCCAAAGATACATTTTACCCTCTGGGATAGCGTTATATCCTCCAAATTCTTTTCCTGTTTTAAAATAAAATATAAAAAATATTTCTAAATCTTTTGATGTCACGGGATTTTCAGATTTAGCTAAAACCTCAAAGCTAAACGACTCCTTCCCGTGCTTCTTAATGTCGTATCCTAAAATAGTTTTACTATGGCAATGTTGGTAAAACCTTTTCTTGGGGTTTTTTGAGATTCCGACATATTGTTTTTTGTTTTTTAAATTGGTGATTAGATAGATAAATGTATACTTTTTTAAAACCTCTTCTAGGCCGAGATCAATAGCCGCCTGTAATCCGCCGAATTTCTTTTTCAGCATTTCTTTTTCTTCTGTCTTAATTCTTATGCTTGCTACTTTTTTTGTCATATACAATCCTTTGATACATAGATTGTGTATTACGGATCGTATTACGTCAAACTATATTATTATAATATATATTCAACTTCATATTTTGAACAAAAACAGGAGGTTAGAGGGTTATTTTATATTCATCTAGCCCATTATCTACGATTGATCCTTTTAAACAGCCGCAATTTTTATTAAATTTGCTTTTAGGAAAAAATCTCCTATCGCACCTATTACAGGCTATCTTAGGGAGCCTTTCTATTTCAATGAAAGATACAGCGTATATAGGTTTACCGTGCTTAAAAGCGTAATCAAAGGACTCTAAGCACGATTTACAGGTCACATCGTCGCGCCTCTCTGAAACGTCCCTGATTCCTGAATTATTTACTATATCCCTTCCACACCATGTAGTGCGCCCAGTTTTTGGGAAATGTATTTTCGCAATTGAAACCATTTGGTATCCTCCGTAAGCATTCTAGGCAAAGCCCGTCCGTTGTTGCTGTTCTTCTTCCACAATTTCCGCAATTCAAAATAGCCCCCTGAAAAAGTTAATAATTCTTTTAAAGAAAGAAGGCTTTTTTATTTCTATTGGCTTTACGCCTTTATATCCATAATTAACATTTGCTTCTGTATAAATTGGATTCTTAAATAAATCCTTCTTCTTGTTATAAATATTTAACACATTAATTTTTGACTTAGCAAATTCCTCTTTCCAAAATTCACGATCTTTTTTAGGAAAACATTTCTCGAAGTGATTGATTCCAAAGAATCCCTTACCGCCAAAACAAATGCACTGAATAGGCACGATATTATTAATGTCTTTTCTGAATTTTACAACTTGATTTATTAGACTTCTTCTTCCCATAGTCGTATCTATTCTTTTTAACTCTACCATTAATGGCTTGTTTAATTCCATTCCCATAAATTTCGCGCCATTGAGTTTAACAAATTCCGCAAGAAGTTCTTGAAGAGTAACCCTCCACGGCTCATGCCCCAGAATTTCTTCCATAGTTAATTCTTTAACCTTCATTC
>Ga0255047_10000394_pt1 | contig 35467 bp, 40 predicted proteins | sample JV7_2_1_MG_FD_183640 | JGI IMG/M metagenome (GOLD analysis project Ga0255047, IMG submission 183640) | Seawater microbial communities from Jervis Inlet, British Columbia, Canada - JV7_2_1 | ecosystem: Environmental > Aquatic > Marine > Inlet | place: Canada: British Columbia | collected 2016-10-06
CGGTGATGAGACGTTGACTCGTTGGCTAGAAGCCGATACAGGGGGCAGATTCGCCGAGTTGGTCTTCAGGGCCGACGGTGGCCAGACCGCAGCAGAGGATGTGAGCGCCGCCGGATCCACTGCGAGCCGGTCGCATCGGCTTGCCATCGTCAATGTCGAACTGCCGAGGGGCGGTGAGAGTCTGGCGTTCGTCGACGATCAGTTCCTTGGTGAGGTGGTCGCCGGGGCGGTGGCTGCGGCGAGGGAACACCCAGAGGTAGCCGTGTTCCTCGACGGCTTCATGGATCATGATCGGGGCTACTACCCACACCACGGTCTGATCGATCGGCACCACAATCCGCGCCCGGCTCTCTACCGATTGATGGTTGAGGCGGCGCGAGAACCTCGCTGAGCCCATAGTCAGATCATGTGAAGTCGGCCCAGGGCTCCAGTTGGACGTTGAGGCCGTCAGCGATGCGGTTTACATAGGCGTAGTAGCCGACAACCTCGGCGATATGCAGGATGTCGACGTCGGAATGACCGGCGGACCGCAGCGCCGCTACATCCTCCTCCACCATCTCCGAGGGTGTTCGGGTGAGCTTTAGCGAATAGCGCAACATCGTGAGACGTCGTTCATCCAGACCCGCCGTCTCGAAGTCATCTTCGATCCGATCGAGAAGGTCGTCGTCTTTGAGGAGCCGGCGCAGACCGCGCCGATGATGGGTGACTCAGTAGTGGCATTCATTCACTTCACTGACCACCAGGGCGATCATTTCTCGGTCGACCTTGCGGAGGGTCTTGGTGCTCTTCATCACCTGGGCGTAGAGCCCCTGATGTGCCTTGAGACTTCCGACGTCGAGGCCGTGGATTGCCATGATGTTGTCGACTCGGTCGTGGTCGCGGTCTACCACCTGATCGCGATACTCGGCCAGTTCGCCGGCCCACTCGCGGTCATCCGGCATATCGATCCAGGTCACAGAAACCTCCGCTGGTCGGCTTCTAGTCGACTCTAGATTCTGCGGTGGTGCGGCCGGTGGCCCTAGATCAACTCCAGCACCAGGGGTGATACCCAGGTGTGGAAGGCGACGGCTCCTGAGAAGAATCCGGCGAGGTAGACCATCGACCCACCAGTGCCTTGGGCGGCGAGTACGTGTTGTCGGAACGGGCAGCCGTTGGCGAGAATCGATACCCACCCGACGCCAAAGCCTCCAATCGCCGTGAGTAGCACTGCCGAGATGATCGGCGAGCCGAAGCTGCCCAGTGCCTCTCCTCCGGCGAGAGCGGCGAGGGGGAAGGCAACCCACGACACGAGAACGAATGCCACCAGACCCTTTAGGAGGAAGGTGTCGCGCACCAGGATCCAGTCGCGGATCCCACCGACGAAACACATCCGGGAGCGCTGACCGACAAAACCGATGACGATCCCCACCACCAGGCTGGCGATTGCGGCAACGGTCATCGCTGTGCGACCTTTCTGATCCAGAAGGTCGCGAGCACGATGCCGACCACCATGGTGCCGAATCCAATCGCCCCGAGCGGGTCTCCGGCGCCGAGGCGAAGGGCCAGCCGGGTCGAGCAGCCGGCGGCGAGCAATCCGAAGTTCATTACCAGTGCTCCGTGAATGAAGTTCTTCAGGGGTTTGCTCGGCTTGCGGAACCGGAATTCGCCACTCGCCACCGCAGCAATCCAGCCGCCGATGACTACCCCCACCACTGTGAGGAGAGGGAAGACAAGCGAGGCGGGGGCCGCGGTGAGGCGCCACCCGGTCAGGTCGTTTACAACCCAGTTGACGAGATCACGTCCGTGGCAGGCCATGCAGATTCCGTAGGCGTCAGGGGGACGAACCTCGAAGAACGACCCGGCAGCGACAGCGCCGATCGCCATCACAACACCTGCCTGGAGTCCGGTTACCGGGAATCCTCGGCGCCGGGTCCTTGCGGCGGCGTCACTGGCACCCATGCTCAGCCCTTACGCAGAAATCGAGAACCGCGCCGCCTGTTTCTGCCGGGGTTCCACGCGTCTGTGCGAGGTTGATAGCGGATGATCTCGTCGACCTGCACGTTTTCCTCGGCAAGCGTGGTGGCGGCAATATCACGAAGGTCGTATTCGATGCGGAGCGCCACTCCACAGTTGGGACTCAACTCCTTTGGTCCCGGGATGAGCTCGACGGGAAGATCGACTCGGCCGAGAACCTTCTCGGCTCGTATCGCGTGGTGGGAGGCATAGAAGGTGATCAGTCCGTCAAGCATCGGGTGCCACCGGATCGGGGTGGTTCGAGGCCCACGCCGCAATCTCGGACACTGCGGCGATCCCATCGTCGATTTCCTCGGGCGTGTTTTCGAGAGAGAAGCCGAACCGCACTGTCCCGGTGGGGAATGTGCCAAGGGTTTGGTGGGCACCGGGGGCGCAATGCAGACCCACCCGACACATGATGCCGTATTGCTGGTCGAGCAGGGTGCCGACCTCGGAAGAGGTGAGTCCGTCGACGTTGAACGAGAGGACACCGCATCTCTGCTCGATATCCGCTGGGCCGTGGACGACCACGTTGCCCAGATCGGCCACGCCGCTTCGAAATCTGTCCACCAGGGAGCGTTCGTGGACTGCAACGTTGTCGACGCCGACCTCGAGTAGGTGTCGTACGCCCGCAGCCAGTCCGGCAAAACCGGCGACGTTCAGGGTCCCGCTCTCGTAAGCATCGGGCAGGAAATCCGGCTGGTGTTCCACATCGGAGCGGCTTCCGGTACCGCCGCGCATGAACGGTCGGGGAGTGACTCCTTCACGCAAGTACAGGCCGCCCGTTCCCGTCAAACCGAGCAGAGCTTTGTGCCCCGTGAAGGCGACCATGTCGATCCCGAGCGCCTCGACGTCGAGCGGCAACGCGCCGGCGGTCTGGGAGGCGTCAACGAGGAAGGGAATGCCACCGTCGCGAGCGATGCTGGCGAGTTCGGCGATCGGAAGGAGCGTCCCCATCACGTTGGATCCGTGCAGGGTCGTGATGAGTCGGGTGTTGGGCCTGATCGCGGCGCGCACCGCGTCGGGGTCGAGGGTTCCGTCTGGGGCATTCTCCACCACGGTGAGTTCGACACCCTCGGACTCGAGGTGGCGCAGTGGGCGCATCACCGAGTTGTGCTCTATGTGTGATGTGATCGCGTGATCACCAGGCGCAAGGGTGCCGTAGATAGCCACGTTCAGTCCCTCGGTGGCGTTCTTGGTGAGAATGATTCGAGCTGAATCGGCTGCGTTGAGTATCTCGGCCAGCAGGTCCCGTGCGTCTTCGACGATCCGTGCCGCCGCGATGGACATCCGGTGCCCCGATCGACCCGGATTTCCGCCGCCTTCTCCGAAGTAGTCATCCAATGCAGCCCGAACCGCGGGGGGCTTGGGCCATGACGTAGCCGCATTGTCGAAGTAGATCGTCGATGTCATGAAGCACCCGCGTAGCGGCTGAGGATCCGCTCGTCGTTGAGAACCTCTGGTTGGTATTGGGCGGTGTTGAGGAGGTTGGCGCACTGCCCCAACCCCAACGCGTTGTGACCCTCGAAGTCGAGCAGGACACCTCCGATTTCGGGGAAGCCGGTGGTGAAGGTCGCGATGAGTCCTTCGAGCACTCTTCTTACCGAGTCGGGGTGGTCGATGGCGTAGTTCCGTAGTGAGTCGCGGAAGGTGAATTCGAGCGTCAGAAGATCGTTGCTTCCCAACTCCACGCCGATCGACTCGATGTCGGACGGCAACCCGGTAAGTTGGGCGTCGCCGGGACCCGCCAGGTATTCCGCGAGTACATCACCCGGCCGCTCCAGCGCGGTCGGGCGGGCAATCAGCATGTCGCGCCTCTCGTCGTAGAAATAGATGAGGTGTCCCGTCGACTCGATTTCGAGCGGGACACCATCAACGGTGATCTCGACTTCCTCGACGTCCGGCCACGACCGCATCGACTGGAAGAGAGACTCGTGGGTGAGGGCGAACGCCCCCAATTGGTACGTGCCGGAGAGGTCGACACGCAGGGTTCCCTCGTCGAGAACGACGGAATCGGCAACAGTGCCATCCGGGATGAGGCTGGTGAGTCCGGCGTCGGGAGCGGGGCCATCCAGCAGTGCCTGGACCAGAAATTCAGGTTGCGAGTCGTCGTGGGAAACGGCTCGGCTCACCGGGACCAGGTAGTCGCCGCCGGCGTCACCGTAGAACAGGGTGATCGAGGTCCGATTCAGCCACGGAAGCCAACGAACCAAGATGCTGTCGGATCCTTCGGTCACCAGGCCGCGACCGACCAACCCGACGACGAGAGCGCCGACCACCAGCAAGATCGTGCGGTACGGCTTCCGGTTGGTTGTGGTGTCGGTCGTCATCCGAGACCTGGCATTCGTTTCGTGGAGGGTGGCAGGACCCATGATCCGAGTGTCGGTTGAGGCTGGTGATTCGGCCACCACTGTAGGTCCCCAAGATCGGGGCCAGATGGCCCCCCCGAACAGTCACTTCTCTTCCAGTTGAAACCTCAGGAAATCCGATATTCGCAACATCCGCAGCAGAATCCTGACGAGGCGAGGGAGGTGGAGCCACACCTCGGACCGCCCGACGACCGTGACCTCGCTCATGGTGCGAATCGATCCGCCGGTCTCGCACGACCCACCACTGTGGAGCACGTTGCGAACCCAATCGGCGCCCGACCCGTAGGTGAGTGTTACGAAGAAGTTCTGTCCATCGCTATACACATAGACGGCGGTTCGATACGGCAAGCCTGTCGATCGTCCGGAGTGATGGATCACGGCAAACCGGCGAAATCGTCGGATGATCGGCTCGACAAAGCGGTTGGTAAATCGCTTGTTGAGGAGTGCTACCCACCGGGGAAGAGGCATCAGGTGACTGTGGGAGCTTCGTTCATTGAACTGCCAGTACCGCAGTCAGGGTGGCGACGAGCTGATCTGCGTGTTCGTCTGAGAAGACGAGTGGCGGGCGGATCTTGAGGATGTTGCTGTGCGGTCCGGTGGCGCCGATCAAGACGTTGCCCTCTCGCATCACATTGACCAGGCGGCGGGCCATGGCAGCGTCGGGCTCGCCCTCGTCATTGGTGATCTCAACGCCGGTGAATTGTCCCCGTCCGCGCACACGTGCGATCGACCGATGATGGATCTCGCCTATGGCCTCGCGCATGTATTCGCCTACCCGATCGGCGCGGTCCGGCAGGTTCTCGGCCTCTAATACGTCGAGTACTGCCATTCCCGCTGCTGCCGATACGGGGTTGCCGGCAAAGGTGGAGAAGTAATAGCCGCGCTCGGTGAATTTCTCTGCGATCGCTGGGGTGGTCACAACCGCAGCCAACGGATGACCGTTGCCCATGGGCTTGCCGAACGTCACGATGTCGGGCACAACGTCGGAGCCGGCAAAGCCCCACAGCTCCTGACCGATCCTGCCGAATCCCGCTTGCACCTCATCGGCGATAAAGAGGCCGCCGGCGGCCCGGACCTGTTGGCCCAGGGAAGCCAGTGATGAACCCGGGTCGAATATCCCGTCACTGGAGAACACGGTGTCGACCGCCAGGAACGCTGGTTCGGTTTGATTCTCTCGCAGGCGAGTGAGTGCAGGTTCGATCGATGGCTGTGTAAGTACGTCGGGCACCGGAAGGGTCGCCACCCAGGGCGGGTGCCTGGCGCCGGTCTCGGCCAGACCCTCCGGCGATGTGGCCATGGTGAGTTCGGTAGCTCCGTGATACGCATTGGCGGTGACGATTGCCCCCGACTTGCCGGTGACAGTTCGGGCCATGCGCCATGCCAGGTCGTTGGCTTCGCCACCTGAGTTAGCGAAGTACACGACATTGAGCGGATCGGGTAACAAGCCGGCGAGTCGCTCGGCGTATTCGAGTACTCCCTCGACCAGATACCGAGTGTTGGTGTTGAGCACGGCGGCCTGGGAGGCAATTGCCTCTACGACTTCGGGACGGGCATGTCCGACGTGGGGGACGTTGTTGTAGGCGTCCAGCAGACGGGTCCCGTCGGCTTCTGTTATCCAGACCCCGGATGCTGAAACCGGATGGACGGGTCGCTCATAGGAGAGGCTCATCCCGGGCCCGAATACACGAGCGCGGCGTCCGAGGGCATCGATCGACCTCATCGCGGCTCACAGGCATCAGAAATCGCATTGCGCAGCGCGACCGTGCCTACTTGGTCCAGACGTTGGATCGTTCGCCAAGCGGGCTCGGCATCGCTGAGGATGTAGTCGCGGTTGCTGGGGTGGAGTTGGGCTCGCCAGGCGCCGATCATGAGGGATTGGACCAGCCTTGCCGTCACCAGATCAGGCACCAATTCGATCTCGGCAGTGCTCAGCGCGGTGACCTGGTGATAGGCGCCGACGATATCCGCAGCAACCAGGGCGGGGTCTTGCTGTCCAAAGCATTGGTAGGCCACCGCAACGGCCGGGTCGATGACGCGCGCCGTCCGGATCACGTCGGCGAAGTCGATCACGCCGATGATCGACTCTTGCACGGAGGGATCGGCGATCAGGTTCGCCGAGTTGAAATCCGAATGGATGACCTGACTGGGGAGACTCGATATCCGTGGCTCCACCTCGTCATCGAAGTGGTCCAGCCAATGGGAAACGAAGTCGAGTCGATCAGCGGCCAGGTGGTGGGCCTGTCCACGGATCGCGCCCAGCTGGGCAACGTCCCACCAATACTCTCGATCCTGTTCGGGGTGCTCGAAACCCAATAGAGCCTGGTCGATACGAGCGAGGAGATTGCCAAGGTCGCGACGAAGCGCAACGGTGGAAAAACCATCGGGTATTTCACTACCGGCGATGAATGTGACAACCCGCACTGCGGCTACCCCGGTCTCGAATTGTGCGACACCAACCAACCCGCCTTCGCTGGTGAGAACCGGAGAGGGGATCGGCAATGACGGATCGATCGAGGCGATGTGGTCGAGAGCGAGCTGCTGCATTTCGAGGATGCTCGGTCGATCGGCCGGGTTTGCGATCTTCAGCGAGAAGTCACCGTCGGTTGTCGACACCTGGAAGTTGTCATCGCGCTCGCCGCCGAGCTTGGTGACCGATCCGGAGAGACCGAAATGAGTGTCGGCGATCGCTGCCGCCTCATCGAGAGTCGCACCGATCGGCGGGGTGGTGAGCAGCTCGTCAGTGGTCATGGCACGACGGTAGCGGTGAACCCCTTTCGTCAGACTCGGGCGTCGCCATCTCGACCGGGCTGATTGTGAGCAATCAACGCGGTCGGTGAGAGTTACCTGTCGTCGACCGGCGGCGGCTTGTTCGAGAGCCGGATGCGGTCGACGCGGTTGCGGTCCATCCGAACTACCTGCACGAAGAAGGCGCCGACCTCGACGACATCCCCGGCCACCGGAATCTTGCCTGCAAGATCCAGCACAAGTCCGGCGACGGTCGAGTATTCCCCTTCGGGTAGCGACGCCTTGAGCTCCTCGGCAAGGTCTTCGACGGGCACTCGACCATCGACCACCCAGACGCCATCCCCGAGGGGCTTGATGGTCGGTTCGTCCGGGTCGTACTCGTCCTGGAGGTTGCCGACCAACTCCTCGATTAGGTCTTTGGTCGTGACCAGACCTTCGACCCCACCGTGTTCATCGGTTACGAGCGAGAAGGTGAAACGCGACGCCTGCATCTCGAGAAGTAGGTCGAGTACTGACTTCGATTCGGGTACGAAGACCGGTGCTCTGAGCACTCGGTTGATGTCGCTGGCTGCGGGTTCATGAGGCATGCCGAGAAGGTCCTTCACGTAGAGCACACCCTGAACGTCGTCGAGGTCGTCCGTTATCACCGGAAAACGGCTGTGACCCGTCTGTCCGACGATGGCCTTGACCTCGTCGAACGACACCGGGGAATTCAGGGAGTGAATCGCGAGTCGCGTAGTCATGACGTCACGAACGCTGAGATCTGCAAGAGAAAAGAGCGAGTGAATGATCTCGCGTTCGGCGGCCTCAATATCTCCTGATCGTTCGGCCAGAACCGACATCGCTCGAATGTCGTCCTCGGTGACGCCCGTGTCGTGATCACCTGACCTGACTCCGAACGGTCGCAGAAGAACACGGCTGATGGTCAGGAAGAAGTGAGAAACCGGTCGCAGCACAACAGAGAGTCGCCAAACGATTGGGGCCACCACGAGTGAGTAGCGCTCTGGATAGCGTGTTGCCAAGCTCTTCGGACTGATCTCACCGACCACCAGAATCACCGAAGTGACTGCGCCGGTTGCCGCCCAGGGACCCCAATCCTCTCCAATGAGGTCGACAAAGAGAACGGTGGCCACGGATGCGGCCAGGATGTTTACGAAGTTGTTGGCGAGCAGCAGGGTGCTGAGCATGGCGTCGGAGTCGCTGAGGAGCGCGTCTACGAAGCGGCCCCTACGGTCGGTTTCTACGAGTTGGGCGACGCGCTCGCGTTGAATGCCGATCAGCGCTGTTTCGGATCCCGAAAAGAAGCCCGAGGCGAGCACACACACCGACAAGATCGCGAGATAGGCAATCTGGAGTCCGGTCATTGGTCACTCACCAGGCGAGCGATAGGAACACGATAGGTAGAAGTACTTGGAGGTTCCCCGCGATCAGTCACGAGGTATAGGGAGCGTTCGTCAGCACGTCGTCTACGGCAGTTCGCAGGTCGTCGGCGGAGAAGGGCTTACGGAGCCACCCGTCGGCACCAGATCGGCCGGCGAGGAATCCGTCAGCGTCGCGGTCGAGCAACAAAATCACGGCCGGTCGATCGGTTCCACTCGCTGCCGCACCATGGCGTACGGCTCTTGTCACGGCCATGCCGCCCATGCTGCCCACCTGGAAGTCGATCAGCAGGACGTCGGGCTTCGATTCCGCGACCACATCGGCGGCGGCGCGCGGGTCGTCAAGATCAGCGACTGAGTAACGAGCCTCGGAAAGTGCGGCGCGCACGTCGTTGACCACCCAAGGAACGTCCGCAACCAGAAGGATGTCGGCCATGTGGGGCGGAGCGTAGTCCGCCGCCGTAGCCGGGAATCTCGGTCTCTACCATTACGGTCGTGCTCCGCCGTCTCGCCATTGCTTTGCTCATCGCCGTCTCGATGCTTCTTGCTGCGCTACCGGCGATCGCCGGCGGCGAACGCGGTATCGAGGTGGTGGTTGTCTCGGGTTCACTCGACGGCAGACTGACGGACTTCGTGATCGATGCGATCGCCAACTCGGAGGCACAGGTCGTTGTCCTTCAACTCGACTCCGGTGCGACACTCAATGGCGAGATAGAGGAGTTGCTCGAACTCGTTTCCGATGCTCCCGTCCCGCTCGCCGTATTCGCCGGGCCGGATCCGGCGACCGTGTCGGGCGGTGCCTTGCGCGTGCTGGCGGCTGCTCCGATTGCAGGAGCGGCTCCCGGCGTCGAGTTGGGTCCGGCGTCTCCTACTCGGGCAGGCGACGCTGATGATGGGGCAGAGATTGCTGCCGCACATCCCGATCTTCCCGCAGAACTCATCTCGGGTGTTGTTCCCGTCGTGGACGACTTCGGTGGGTTTCTCGATCTCGTCGAGCCGTCGATAGGACAATTCGTGGTGGGTCTCGATGGTCGCCAGGTGACGATCAATGGGTCGCCGCAAATCCTTTCCACTTCGATCGAGGTTGTGGAGGATGGGGTTGTGAGCGTGACGCCGTCGGTTGGAGTCACCTTCATCGAGCCGGGCTTGGTCGATGCGACCTTGCGGCTCGGGGTGGGGCCGGAGGCCGCCTTCTTCTTCCTCGCTGTCGGACTTTCCCTCATGGTGTTCGAGTTCTACGCGGCCGGCCCGGGAGTTGCCGCCGCAGTTGCGGTTGTGTGCCTATTGCTCGGCGGCTACGGAATCTCAGTGCTCCCGGTGCGGTGGTGGGCGGTGGCAATGGTGCCGGCCGGGCTGGCGCTCTACACGATCGACTTCCAGCGCAATGATCTGGGTTGGAAGAGCTTCTTGGGGACGATCTCCCTCATGTTGGGAGGGTTGTTCTTTACCGACGCCGCCCCGCAGATCGTCCAGACCTGGTGGATCGTGTTGATAATCGTCTTGGGGACGACCCTGTGGTTCGGATTTGCCTTGACCACGGTTGTGCGGTCCAGGTTCTCGACCCAAACGATCGGGCGGGACCATCTTGTGGGCCTGACAGGCACGGCGGACACCGCGATTTCTCCCGAGGGGACGGTGCTGGTGGCGGGCGCCAGGTGGCGAGCGCGGTCGACTCGGATCTCGGGGATCGAGGCCGGCGATTCGGTTGAGGTGGTCGCCGTCGAGGGGATCGTTCTCGAGGTTGATCCGGTTAGCGAATAGCTAGCAAAATTTCCAAAAAATCCCTGGCGGGTTGCGAGCCGTGCGGTTAGGTTTCTCTCTCGCGCTGGCATCGGAGGACCTGGTGATAAACGTGGCTGCTGCGGATCGTTCCTGGCAAATGAAGGGGCTTTGCCGCGGAAACCACTCCTACCTGTTCTTTCCGCCGAGCACCGTGGAACGCAAAGAGGAGCGGGAGCGGCGTGAGATAAAGGCGAAGGCGATCTGTTCGGTCTGTCCCGTAAACGACGATTGTCTCGAGTTTGCCTTGGAGATCAAGGAGCCGTACGGAATCTGGGGCGGACTCACTGAGACCGAGCGCCGCCAGGTCATGTCACGGCGCGCCGCAGCCGGCGTCTAGGGACGGAGTCTTCTTCCATCTCCCTCGCGGATTGTCACTCCGGTGGCGTCCATCCATTCCAGAAGCGGTATCGCGTGCTTACGGGTGATTCCGAGTTTGTCGCGAAAATTTGCGACGGTGAATCCCGTAGCTAACTCGCCGATCATGCCAACGATGGTGTCGAGCACTTCGGGCAGGTAGAGCAGGTCGGTGGAGACCTCCACCAGATCCCTTCTCCGAATGAGGGCGTGCTCTACCTCGATTCCAAGTCCGAGCTCCGATCGCTTTGGCGGTCCAAAACCAGCAGCTACCAGCTCTGCCTTGGCCGATTCCCATGCCTGTTGCGCGGCGTCGCCGAGATCCGCACCGAATCCGGTACGGCGGACCTCCGCATCCACCGCTTCAAGTTCCGTCGATCTGGCGAGCAGCGCCTCCAGGTCGTCGGAGTGGAGTTTCAGATGCTCGGCAAGTTGAGCTCTCGGTATCCCCGGTCGCAGCGGGTTCCGCTCGTGAAAGAGATCAACCGCTTCGGTGGCAACGGCTAGGAGCGAGTCGACGTGCGAACCGGCAAAGGCCCGATCCCGGCTCACCAGACTCGGCTGAGGATGACCGCCACCGGTGTGGGCTTCCAGGTCGTCAACAGGTGATACTCCGCGGACTGCGAGCAGGGCATCGGCTGCGTCATCTGCCGTCTTGGCGGCGCGGAGGCTGCTCAGCGTCGATGCGGCTTGCCTAACCCGGCGTGGCGGAGCTGGATCGAGCACCCTGCCTCCGGCGACAACCGCCTGTCTGCCGACCTCGCGAAGGATGAACCTGTCGCCCCAGCGGACGGGAAGGAGCGTGTCGACTTCCACCAGCACGGCGCCGCTCCCCTCCAGAGTGTCGCTTTCGAGAAGACGAATGCGGGCCGGCCACGACCCACTCCCGAGGTGGAGATGGAAGGCTCCCTTTTCCCGTATCGGATCGCTCAGTGAACGGACGGTCGAGGCATCAGCGGTAAATCGATCGGTAAGTGACCACTCATTCCTCTTGCCCAGCATCGATCCGCGATCGACATCGTCCCGCTCGATTCCGACGATATTGAGGGCGGTGCGGTTGCCGGGTTCCACTCGATCGACGGTCTTCTCGTGCGACTGAACGGACCGAATACGGCCGATAGAGCCGGCGGGAAACATGGTCACCTCCTCGTCAACGGCAAGGGCGCCATCGACGAGCGTGCCGGTGACCACGGTTCCGGCTCCCGAGATGGTGAACGAACGATCCACCCACAGGCGGGGCCGGTTCAGGTCGGCTATCGATGATTGGCCGAGGGCGGCATCTATCGCCACACGCAACTCGTCGATGCCGCGGCCTTCGGGGGCAGCCGTCGCGATGATCGGTGCATTGTGCAGAGAGGTGCTGGCAAGTCGCTCGTCGATCTCGAGGGTGACGAGTTCGATCGTGTCCTCGTCGACCAGATCTGCTCGGGTCAAGGCGACGATGCCGCGACTCACACCCAGCAAATCAAGGATCGACAGGTGTTCCTCTGATTGCGGCATCCAGCCCTCATCGGCCGCTACGACGAATAGCGCCACCGTTACGGCGTCGACACCGGCGAGCATGTTCTTGATAAAGCGCTCGTGACCGGGCACATCGATAAATCCGGCCTCGATACCGGATGGAAGCGTCGTCCACGCAAACCCGAGATCGATGGTGAGGCCCCGTTCCTTCTCTTCTGCCCACCGATCGGGATCGCGGCCGGTTAGGGCCCGCACCAACGTGGACTTGCCGTGATCGACGTGACCGGCGGTTCCGACTATCGGCATGCGGCGGATAGTGCAGTAGCCACCGCTGCATCGTCAGACGGAACCACTGCCCGCAGGTCGACGATGAGACCGCGGTCGTCTCGCCGCCCCACGATCGGAATCGGACCGTCCAGCAGCGAGCGCCACATCGACTCGACGTTTCCGGTGACGAGGATGACGGGGCTCGGAATGCCCATACCGGGCACTGTCCCGGCGCCGGGTAATGATCGGTCGATGATGACGGTCCCGGAGATGTCGCCGGAGTCCAACACGGAGCGGCATCGAGCATCGAGCTCTTCTGCGGTGAGTGATGCCATCGCCCAAAACGGGATATCGCCGCCTCGACCGTCGGCATAGAGCTCCAGTGTCGCGGCAAGCGCGTCGAGCATTGGCCCGGCGATGCGGACTGCGCGGGCCACGGGATGCGCCCGCATTGCTTCTATCGCCTCGGCGGAGCCGACGGCGATCCCGGCCTGTGGTCCCCCCAACAATTTGTCTCCGGAGAAGAGCACGGCCGACGCACCGTCGGTCAGTGTTTGTCTAACCGCAGGCTCTTCGGCGAGCCAGGCCGGGGGAGGTCCACCGAGCCAAGGGACCCTGCCGTCGAGCAAGCCGCTGCCGACGTCGGCGATAAAGGGAACGCCGTGCTCTTGTGCCAGGGCTCCCAGCTCGGCGAATGAGGCGGCATCGGTAAAGCCCTCGATTCGGTAATTGGACGGATGCACTTTGAGAATCGCACCCACCGAGTCGTCGAGCGCTTTGCGGTAGTCCTTCAGCCGGGTGCGATTGGTGGTGCCGACCTCGGTGAGTTGGGCACCCGAGGCCGCCATCAGTTCCGGGAGCCGGAACGAACCGCCGATCTCGATCAGCTCGCCGCGCGAAACGATGACCGACCTCTCCCCGGCGAGTGCCGCCAGAGACAGCAGCAGGGCTCCTGCGGTGTTGTTCACCACCAACGCTGCCTCTGCTCCGGTGATCGCAGTCAGCAGGGCGTGGGTGTACGCACCGCGGCCGCCGCGTGCTCCGGTCGTCAGGTCGAACTCGAGGGGGGAGGCGCTTGCCGCCGAAATCTCACTGATTGCAGCTGCAGCGGGAGGGATTTGGGCTCTTCCCAGATTGGTGTGGAGCAATACTCCGGTGGCGTTTATTACCCGGCGGGGTCGCAACCCGGACAATCTCGCAGTTTCGGCTCGGGCCATGACCTCGGGTTCCGAATCCGTCCCCCTGCTCGTGTCGATGGCACGACGGGCTACCTCGACAAGAAGCGCCCTTGGCAGGGTTCCGGTATCGAGCGAAGTCGCCAGTGCGTCGACCGACGGAGGACGAGAGACCATGTTCACAGCCTACCGACGCCCCTATATTCGACTTGTGGGTGATTACTCGGCAGCTTCCGTTCAGATTCGACCCGCCGCCACCATCGCCGTTGTTCACGATGGTCCGGACGGCGTCGAGGTACTGATGGTTAGGCGCGACCACAAAGCCGTCTTCATGGGAAGCGCCCACGTGTTCCCTGGAGGTGCCGTCGACGAGGTCGACAGCGGCCCGCTCGCACGGAAGGCGATCTCCTGGTCGGGAGCATCTGAAGAATTCTGCTGGCGGGCGGCTGCCCTTCGCGAGCTATTCGAAGAAGCCGGCGTCTTGGTGGGCGCAGATGCGGCGATCGGAAGGCATCTCGAAGGCAACGACTTCTACGAGGCGGTCGTCGCTTCGGGGCAGCAACTCGACGCCGACGCACTTGAATACATTGGCAACTGGGTGACACCGATCGGTCCGCCTCGAAGATTCGATGCCCGCTTTTTCGTTGCCGCCGCAACCGGTGAAGCGGTTACAGATGACCGTGAAGTGTTCGACGCGGTTTGGGTGAAGCCGACTAAAGCTCTGGCATCAGCTGATCGCGGCGACTGGCAGCTCGAGTTTCCGACCCGCACGATTCTTCAACTGCTGGCGGATCACTCCACTACGGTCGAGCTGATGATCGCGGCGGCCGCAGTTGAAGTCACCCGGATCGCTCCTCGGATGACGGTGGCCGATGATGGTTCCGTCGGCTTTCTCCTACCCGGCGATCCCGGCTTTGACGAGGCACCGGCGTGAACATCGAGCTCGTTCTCGCCCCGAACCCCGGGCCGATGACGGGTCTGGGCACCAACTCATGGGTAGTCCGATCAGGCAGTGAAGCGATCCTCATCGATCCGGGCCCGATCATCGAGTCGCATCTTGACGCAATCCGGCAGATTCTCATCGAAGCAGAGCTGCGCGCCGTTCTCGTGACGCACACACACCCCGACCACGCACCGGCAGCCAACCCCTTCGCCGCTGAGTACGGCGTACCGGCGATCGGGTATCAACCAGGTCCAGACTTCAGGCCGGATCGCCGAATTGCCGATGGAGAGAGTGTTGGGTTTGGCGATCTACAGGCCGTCTGTTTGGTGACCCCAGGTCATACTCCCGATTCGGTGTCCTACCGGATTCGGGACGCGTTATTCGTGGGAGACCACATCATGGGGGGATCCAGCGTGATGGTCGAGGACATGGGTGACTATTTGAACTCGCTCAGAAAACTGCAATCCACCGGGCTCGAGGCCCTGTATCCCGGGCATGGCCCGGTCATCGACGCGCCCGAAGCGGTGATTGCCGAATACGTAGCTCATCGTCTTGAGCGAGAGGATCAGATCCTGACCGCCCTCGCCGCCGGCGCAGGCTCGCTGGGTGAGATCGTGTCCGATGTGTACCGCGATGTCGATTCGACGCTACATCCGGCCGCAGCCGTTTCTGTTGCGGCCCACCTCGCCAAGTTGCGAAGTGACGGCCTGATCGAATCCGACCCGGACCCGACCTGGGATTCGGAGGTGAGGCTGCGGTGAGGCGTGCCCTGATTGTCCCGATCGCTCTCACCTCGTTGGTGTTGGCCGCGCTTCCGGCGTTTGCGGAGCTCACCCCCGCCGACATCGATGATGCTCGGGAGGCGATCCGTGAAGCTGCGGGCCGGCTGGAGAATCAAGTGGCTGCCTATGAGGCGGCAGTGGTGGAGGAGGCGCAACTCCGCGATCGGCTCGATGGCCTAGTCATCTCCCTGGCGGCTCGGGAGCGAGAACTCGTGTTGGCGCGGCGCGGCGCTCGTGATCGTGCCGCCGACATGTATATGGCCGCGGGAGCAGATACCGGCACCTCGACCCTGTTGTCTGATGAGGAAATGGGCCAATACCCGGCCAGGTATGCCTACCTCGCAAGCGTCTCCCAAACCGATCTCGATGTGGTCAATCGCCTGGAGACGGCCCTGCGCGATTTCGAGCAGCAGCGGGAGATCGTCGATACGGCGATCGATGATCAGGAGGGTCTCCGGATCGAGATGGACTCACTGCTCGAAGTCATCTACGCCGAACTGGAGACTGCCAACGCCGAATACCAGGAGACTCGGGCGGCTTACGAACAGCAAGAAGAAGATCGGATTCTCCGCGAGTTCCTCGCTACCTCTACCACCACAACCACGACTCTGGCTCCGCCTCCGACGACGATCCCGGTGAGTGGCCCTGCGCCCACGACCACCGTTGCCGCTCCTACGACCACGGTTGCCGCGACCACCACCACAACGGTGGCCAGCGTTACCACGACGACCATTGTGGGTGAACCCACCACGACCGTTGCCGGGGCCACGACCACCACGGTGCCTGCCGAAACCACGACGACCACTGCAGCCCCCCCGCCTCCGCCACCTGCGCCCAGCATGGTTTGCCCCGTGGATGGCGCGGTCGTCTTCCGAGACTCATGGGGGGAACCGCGATCGGGTGGTCGGACCCACAAGGGCACTGACATGATGGCGGCGCGGTGGACACCGTTGGTGGCCATCGAGGCGGGTTACATCTACCAGGTGAGTTGGCACTCGTCCGGCGGCCTGGGCATCTATGTAAAGGGAATCTCGGGTGCCCTGTGGTACTACGCCCACTCTCAGGCGGTCGCCAACGGGATCGTGAGCGGGACCAATGTTTCCCCGGGGCAACTGATCGGATACGTCGGTTCGTCGGGCAACGCCTCGACTCCCCACCTCCACTTTGGGTACCAGCCGAACGCCAATTGGGTGTACGCCAACCCCTACCCGATCGTCGCCGGCCTGTGTAGGTGATTCTGAACCCGCATTTGCGGATCACAGGTAACCTGTCGATCCCGACCGAACGATTGATGAACCGCACTTGAAACGCCTCGTCGCCGTCGCTACCTGCCTCTTCGTGATGGGCTTTGCGTTGCCCGCACGTGCCGAGGTGACGCGTTCGGAATTGGATGCTGCTCGGGCTGAGATAAGTGCGATCAGTGCCGACCTCGAAGACGAGCTCGCCGAATTGGACGCTGCAATCGGCCAGCAGTTCGTATTCGAAGCACAGATCGGCAGGATTGAGGACGACATCGCCGCTCGGGATCGCGAGATAGCACTCGCGGCCCTGGAGGCCCGTGACCGGGCTCGATCTATGTACGTGAGTGCTGGAGGCGGTGACTTCCAAGCGGCGGTCAGCCCCGAATCGATTACCCGACTGGGAACCAAGACCGCATATCTAGAAGCAGTTGTGGACCTCGACGTAGACGTCGTCAACCGACTGGAGTTTCTCCAGGCGGATCGGGCCGATCTGCAGCAGAGGATCGAGAAGCTCATCGCGGAGCAGGAGGACCTCACTGCCGAGCTGGATGCCCGATCCAACGAGATTCTTGGGGCACTCACGGTGGCCAACGATCAATATCAGACTCTCTACGGCCAGTGGCAGATCGAGGAGGCGGCCCGCCGGGCGGCTGCCGAGGCGGCGCGGCGGCGCGCAGCAGCTGCAGCAGCCGCAGCCGCAGCCGCAGCCGCCGGCTACTCGAGCAGCGCCTACGTCGATCCGAGCGGAAGAACCTGTGCGGTCGGTGGCGCCAACACCTTTAGTGACACGTGGGGTGCGCCTCGTTCAGGCGGTCGTACCCACACCGGGCTGGACATGGTGGCGGCCATGGGTACTCCGATCGTTGCAGTCGAGAATGGCTACATCTGGAGTCCGAATTGGCACTGGGCCGGCGGCAACGGCCTCTATGTGCGTGGTGACAGCGGCGACATCTACTACTACGCCCATTTGCAGGGCTATGCCCCAGGCCTCTACGACGGTCAGCGAGTTGGTGTGGGTCAACTTGTTGGCTTCAACGGCAACAGCGGGAACGCTGCGATCCCGCATCTCCATCTCGGCTATCAGCCCGGCGGTGGACCGCTGACCAATCCCTATCAGCTGATGGTCAAGCTCTGTAGGTAGCAGGTCTCGCTCTGGTCGACCGCTACTAGCAATTAGCGATCGGCAATCAGTCCTCTGACTGAGGACTGACGACTGAAGACCGAGGACTCTTCAGCTGCTCCATCAGAACCGCGATGCGTGCGGTGCAGGTTTCGTCCTCTGCGGGAGGAACCAGCTCGATCATTCGGGCCGCAGCCTTGAGAAAGGCTGCCCCTGAAGGCGATTCGGGATGTTCGGCGGCGACCGGGGCTCCATCGTCACCGCCGCCGACCACGAGTGGATCGAGCGGTATCTGGGCAATCAGCGGAACCCCCAGGTCGGCTGCGAGTTCGGTTCCGCCGCCGTACCCGAACAGGTCGTAGTGCGTGCCGTCGTCGGCGGTGAAGCCGGCCATATTCTCGATGATGCCTACCACCGGCAGGTAGGACCGCCGTGCCATGTCGGCGACCCGGGCTGCCACCTTCTGTGCGGCCTGTTGAGGTGTGGTGACGACGACCATCTCGGCCTGGGGGAGAAGCCGGGCGAGAGCCATCTGAACGTCCCCGGTTCCAGGAGGCATGTCGATGAGCAGGTAATCGAGATCCTCTGGCCAGGCGACATCGTGGAGGAACTGTTCGACGGCCTTGGAGAGCATGAGCCCCCGCCACATGAGTGCGGTTTCCTCATCATCGATGAGTAGTCCCGTGGATACGACGTGAATTCCACCGGCTCGCGCCGGTCGTATCTTTCGATCCTCGTCGGCTTCCAGTCGACCGTCGATGCCCAGCATGCGCGGAATCGAAAAGCCCCAGATATCGGCGTCGAGTAGGCCTACTTCAAATCCGGCCCGACGCAAAGCGATCGCCAGATTCACGGTGACGGAGGATTTGCCAACGCCTCCCTTGCCTGATCCGATGGCGATTACCCGAGTCAGTGGATTGACCATGGTCGGAGCGGCGGCATCGCGAGCCGTGCGTCGTGCGACCGACATCAGCTCGGCCCGTTGGCTCTCGGTCATTGCAGTCACCTGAACATCGGTGCGATCGATCCCCGGCAGGGCGGTGACTTTGCGGATGACGTCACCTTCGATTTGATCTCGCATCGGGCATGCGGCGATGGTGAGCGCGATCCCGACGTTGGCAACTCGGTCAGCGATGGAAATGTCGCGCACCATTCCCAGCTCGACGACATCGGCACCCAGTTCCGGATCGACGACTCCACGCAAGGCCGATTCGACGTCGGCGACGGTCACTTCGGCAGTCATGGTCGCACCGTAGTGATGGACCCTGCCATACAGGAACAAGCCCTTCCGGTAGGACGTTGTGGTCTGTACAATCGCAACTCGACCACGGACGAGGAGTACGAATGCAGGCGATTTCGATCACCCCTAGGAGCGCAGCTCCAAAGGTGACGCTGACGTCGGCCGCGGCTGCAAAGGTTGCGGAACTCATTGCCCGCGAAGACGACGACGCGATGGCGCTCCGCCTTGGGGTCCGTCCCGGAGGATGCTCCGGCTTCAGTTATGAGCTCGAACTCGACAGTCGCGTTGACGACAGCGACATCGTCAACACCTTCGATGGTGTGAACCTCGTGGTCGATTCGCAGAGCATGGCAAAGGTAAACGGTGCGGAGATCGACTACCGCGACACCCTTCAGGGTGCCGGTTTCCACATCAATAACCCGAACGTCGAACGGGCGTGCGGCTGCGGCAACTCCTTTAGCTGAGGCGACGACACTCTTCTTGAGCGGCCCCGATCGGGCCGCTCAGTCGCGTCACGACCCCTGGGAGGCACGAGCCACAACCGGTCCTGGCTCGTTCGTCTTCCCTTCCGCGGTTCTCGTCTCCACAACCCCCGTTAGCCTCCGCTGCTGTACGCAAGAGGGAGTAGTCGATGCCGAAGTCAGTCCCGGCGATCACGAGCGGCCCGTCGCCCGTTGGTCCCTATTCGATCGTCACTGAGGCCAACGGATTCGTGTTCGTGTCTGGTCAGGTTGCTTTTGATCCCGCTTCTGGTGATCGAGTTGATACCGATGTGGCAGCCGAGGCTGCCCAGGTGATGAAGAACATCGGATCGATCCTTGGTGATCTCGGGCTCGACTACGAGGACATCGTCAAGACGACCATCTTCCTGACCGACATCGGTGATTTTGTACAGGTGAATGAGGTTTACGGCCGGTCATTTGCTGCAGAGCCTCCGGCGCGATCGACCGTTCAGGTTGCCGCGCTGCCGGTTGGCTTCCAGGTAGAGATCGAAGTCATTGCCGCACGGTGAGGGCGCGCCGACCGGCGCGAACTCGGTGGCTTGGGTTGGGCCCCGGGCCACTCAGCGATGAGCCGTACGGCGAATAAGCAAGAAGGAGCACGTATGACCAGGGACGAAATCTTTGCTGCCTTGGGACTCGAGGATGTCAACAGCGGCGGATACGCCGGCGGTTGGCTTGATACCAGCGGCGACGTCATCGAAGTAGAGAACCCGACGACGCGAGAGGTAATCGGCAGCGTCCTTCAGTGCTCCGAGGACGACTACGAGAAGATCATCACGTCGGCGGAAGAGACCTTCCGTGAATGGCGCATGCTCCCGGCTCCCAAGCGTGGCGAGTACGTGCGGCTCATCGGCAACGCCCTGCGCGAGAAGAAGGAAGCGTTGGGCGCTCTCGTCGCGCTCGAGATGGGCAAGATCCACGCAGAAGGGGAGGGTGAAGTCCAGGAGATGATCGACATCGCCGACTTCGCCGTGGGGCTGTCGCGACAGTTGTACGGGCTCACGATGGCCTCAGAGCGTCCTCGCCATCGCATGTACGAGCAGTGGCATCCGCTCGGCGTCGTGGGTGTGATCAGCGCCTTCAACTTCCCGGTGGCGGTCTGGTCGTGGAACACCTTCCTGTCTGCGGTGTGCGGTGATACCAACGTGTGGAAGCCTTCTTCTCAGGCGCCGCTGAGTGCGGTGGCCGTAACCAAGATCTGTCACCAAGTGATGGCGGGGACCGGGTTCGAAGGCGTTTTCAACCTGCTGGTCGGGCGTGGGAGCGAAGTCGGAGACCGACTGATCAACGACCGTCGGATTCCGCTGATTTCTGCGACCGGCTCCTGCAACGTCGGTGAGAAGGTCGGGGTTGCAGTAGCAAAACGACTCGGTCGCTCCCTGCTGGAACTCGGGGGCAACAACGCGGTCATCGTTTTGAACGATGCCGACCTGGAGATGGTGACCCGGGCAGTTCTGTTTGGCGCCGTCGGAACTGCCGGGCAGCGGTGCACCAGCACTCGCCGACTGATCGTTGAAAAGGGCGTCAAGGACGAGGTGAGCAAGCGGCTGGTTGCTGCTTACAAGCAGGTGCCCATTGGTGACCCGCTCGATCCGGCGACCCTGATGGGCCCGCTTGTAAACGAGCAGGCGGTAAACGACATGTTTACGGCCATCGACATTGCCGAGCGACAGGGAGGCAACGTGTTGACCGGCGGCAAGCCGGTCGAGACCGATCTCGGCGGGTACTTTGTCGAGCCGACGATCATCGAAATAGCTGCGGACGCCGATGTGGTGCAGGAGGAGACTTTTGCTCCGATCCTGTATCTGATCGAGGCCGAAGATGTCAACGATGCGATCAGTATCCAGAATGGAGTGAGGCAGGGCCTTTCCTCGGCCGTATTCACCGACAGCATGCACTCAGCCGAGATGTTCCTGTCCCACGAAGGATCCGACTGTGGCATCGCCAACGTCAACATCGGTACTTCTGGCGCCGAGATCGGCGGAGCCTTTGGCGGCGAGAAGGAGACGGGTGGAGGCCGGGAGTCGGGTTCCGATGCCTGGAGGTCCTATATGCGACGTCAGACGAACACGATCAACTGGAGCTCGGAACTCCCGCTGGCCCAGGGAATCGAGTTCGGGTAAGCGTCGGGCGCAATAGGGGTTAGGGCTGGGGAGCCGCGGAAGCGAATACAAGGACGGCCACTCCCACTCCCAGGAGCAGCAGCGCTATCCCCGCAGCGATGGCGCTTCGGTTCGGTTGTCCGGTTGATCGCGCAGCAAACGGATCGACCGGCACCGGCCTCGATTTGGCGGGTCGACGTTGCCGACGACTCGGCCGAGCTTCGACCGGGGGCTCCTCCTCGATCAGATCGGGTTCGTCCTCCAGATCCTCGAAATCTATCTCCAACTCAAGGTGGTCGGAGCGAGGAGGGAGGTTGAGTTCCTCCCGTGCCAGTCGAATCATGTCTTCACTGCTGAGCGGCTTGTCATCTGCCATGGGGAGACGGTACCTCAGGTCGGGAGACCTGCGCTGCCCGAGTTCGAGGTCTAGCCGAAGCGGTAACCGACGCTGCGCACAGTTGTGATCCAGGAGGCGCGTTCCTCACCGAGTTTGGCGCGCAGTCGTCGGACGTGAACGTCCACAGTGCGGGCCCCGCCGAAATAGTCGTATCCCCACACCCGGGACAGCAACTGTTCGCGAGACCACACCCGGGCCGGATGAGTCGCAAAGAACCGGAGCAGTTCGTACTCCATGTAGGTGAGGTCGATCGGTTCGGATCCCAACGTCGCCTGGTAGGTGGCGAGATTCAGCGATAGCTCCTTGAATCCGATTACCTCGTCGGAGACGGCGGGGTTTCGATGGATCAGCCTGGATACACGCACCGCCAATTCGTCGACATCCACCGGGGTGAGGACGAAGTCGTTGCACACGGCGTCTGCGAGGGCCGTTGCTGCGCTTCGGGGAGCGCAAATGAGCACCGGCGCGATCGCTTCATCGTGAACCCTGCGGGCGAGGGCAAGTCCGACCGTCGGGTCCCCGGCGACTTCGATCGCTGCTAGCGACCATCCCTCATCCGGTTCCTGGTCGACCATGGCGGCGACATCTTGCACCGGAATCGGCCGAACGCCGGCCTGGCGCAACGCCTGGTCAAGGCCCGGCGACGGGGTGGTGGAGAATATGGCGGCGAACATGTCAGCTCAGAGTATCGGCAGATACTCGACAAGTTCGTAGCGACTCACGTGGCGCTGATATCGGTCCCACTCGTTGCGCTTGTTGCGGAGGAACCATTCGAAGAGGTGTTCGCCGAGAGCCTCGGCCACTAGTTCGGAGGATTCCATGGCGTCGAGCGCTGAGGCGAGATTGCCGGGAATGCGGCTGATGCCGGCCGCGGCTCGTTCCTCCCCACTAAACCCAGATACATCAGATCTGATTTCGTCGGGTAGTTCGTAGTTTCCCTCGACCCCGGCCAGACCTGCCGCAAGGATCACCGAGAACGCCAGATATGGGTTGCAGGCCGGATCAGGTGAGCGGTACTCGATCCTCGTGCTTGTGGGCTTTCCCTTCTTGGGCGTGGGGATTCGCACCAGTGAGGATTGATTGTTCCTCGCCCAGGTGATCCACACGGGGGCGTCGTATCCGCTCACCAGTCGCTTGTAGCTGTTGACCCACTGGTTGGTGAGGGCCGTGATCGCGGTTCCGTGGTGAAGCAATCCGGCGACAAAGCCTTGGGCAACCTTGGAGAGTCCGTATTCGGCGCCGGTTTCGTGGAAGGCATTGGTGTCTCCCTCGAACAGAGACAGGTGAAGGTGGAGACCGCTTCCATCGACACCCTCGACGGGCTTTGGCATGAAGGTCGCGTGGATGCCATTTTCCATGGCGACCTCCTTTACGGCGAGCCGGGTCGTCATGAGGGAGTCGGCCATGGTCAGCGCGTCGGTGTAGCGGAGATCGATCTCGTGCTGGCTTGGCGAGACCTCGTGATGCGACGACTCGACCGGGATGCCGAGGTTCTCCAGCGCCATGATCGTCCGCCGCCGGTACTCCTGGGCCACATCGAGTGGCGTCAGGTCGAAGTAGCCACCACGGTCGAGCGCCTTCGGCTCGGGCCCATCATCTTCGAAATAGAAATACTCCACTTCCGGTCCGACGAAAAACGTATACCCGAGGTCTCCTGCACGCTCCAGATTTCGTTTCAACACCGAGCGGGGGTCGCCCTCGAAAGGCTCGCCATCTGGCGTGGTGAGGTCGCAGAACATGCGAGCCACTCCCGCTTCATCACCCCGCCACGGCAGAATCTGGAAGGTCGTTGGATCGGGATGGGCCAGCATGTCGGCCTCTTGCACGCGTGAGAAGCCGTCGATTGCCGATCCGTCGAACTGCATTCCTTCGTCGAATGCCGTCTCGAGTTCTGCCGGCGTGATGGCGAAGGATTTGAGGTACCCGAGCACGTCGGTGAACCAGAGTCTGATGAATCGGATGCCGCGCTCCTCGACGGTGCGCAATACGTACTCGGTTTGCTTATCCATGGGTGACCTCCGACGGGCATGGTACGGGCGTACCCTGGCTCTGAGAAGGGTGGTTCGCTATTGGAAACACAGCGTTCACACTCCAGCAACGGGTATGAAACGACCCTGAGGTACAAATACACAACGCCGAAACGGAGGAGTGAGATGTCGTCGCCGAGTGACGTTCTCAAGATGGTTGCTGATGGGGCCTACGAGTTCATCGACCTGCGGTTTGTGGACCTGCCGGGTCAGGTCCAGCACTTCACGGTCCCGGCCACGCAACTGACAGAGGCGGCATTCGAGGAGGGCTTCGGATTCGATGGGTCGTCCATTCGGGGCTTCCAGGAGATTCAGGAGTCGGACATGCTTCTGGTCCCCGACCCGACTACGGCTGTTGACGATCAGTTTCGAGACCGACCAACACTGATTCTGTATTGCTGGGTGCGTGATCCGATTACCGGTCAGCCATATGGCAAGGACCCCCGTTACATCGCCAGCAAGGCAGAGGCCTATCTGGCCGGCACAGGGCTCGCAGATGCTTCTGGCTGGGGCCCCGAGGCGGAGTTCTACATCTTCGATTCGGCACGGTTTCACCAGGATCAGAACTCGGGCTTCTATGAGATCGACTCCGACGAAGGCGCATGGAATTCAGGAGCCGACGAACCGGGCGGGAATCTGGCCTACAAGCCGCGCTACAAGGAGGGCTACTTCCCGGTTCCCCCGACCGATCATTACCAGGATCTGCGATCTGAGATGACGGCCCGACTGATCGATGCCGGTATCGATGTCGAGGTGCAGCATCACGAGGTGGGCACGGCCGGTCAGGCTGAGATCGACATCAGATACGGGTCTCTCCTCGAGACCGCGGATCGCGTCACATTGTTCAAATACATCGTCAAGAACACGGCGTGGATGTACGGCAAGACGGTGACCTTCATGCCGAAGCCGATCTTTGAGGACAACGGGTCCGGTATGCATGTCCACCAGAGTTTGTGGCTCGACGGGGTTCCGCTGTTCTACGACGAGTCCGGATATGCCGGGTTGAGCGATATGGCTCGCCACTACGTCGGCGGATTGCTCGCCCACGCCCCAGCGGTGCTGGCTTTCGCAGCGCCGACCACCAACTCATACCGTCGGTTGGTACCCGGATACGAGGCTCCCGTAAACCTGGTGTACTCGCAGCGCAACCGCTCCGCGGCGGTCAGAGTCCCGGTTTACAGTCGCAAGCCGGCACTACGGCGGATCGAGTTCCGCTGTCCTGATCCCGCGGCCAATCCGTACCTTGCCTTTGCTGCAATGCTCATGGCCGGACTCGACGGCATTGCCAACAAGACGGATCCCGGGGCTCCGGTCGACAAGGATCTCTACGACCTTCCCCCTGCGGAACTCGCTCAGGTGCCGACCGTGCCTGGTTCGCTGATGGAGGCTCTCGACGCCCTCGAGGCGGATCACGACTTCCTGTTGGTCGGCGATGTGTTCACCGAGGATCTGATCAAGGACTGGATCGAGTACAAGCGGACATCCGAGGTAGACGCGGTTCGGCTCCGCCCCCACCCGTGGGAGTTCATGCTGTATTACGACATTTAGAAACAGAGATCGTCGTCGGTCTTCAGTCCCAAGCGGCGGTCGGCTGAGGACTCTCGACCTACATCTCTTCCTCGGTCGTCGTGGTGCTTTCGGCCTGGGTGGTCGTTGTGGTGTCGGCCCCACCTGCCGGCGTCGGCTCTGCCGTACCTCCGTAGATCTCGATCTCTACGGCTCCTGTGTTGCCGCCGCTGGTCTCGCTCATCTCGAAGCGGAAGACCTGCCCTGTCACCGCGGTGTCGGATACGACCAGGCCGATTCCTGCATGGAACGGTCCGAGTGCCTCTCCGCCGTCGACCGACACCGTGTAGGTGTTGGTGATAGAGGTTCCGTCCGACATCTCCCGGGTGCGGAAACCGAATCCGCTCACATCCATGGAGGCGCCGAGATCGATCACGATGAAGGCGTTGTCGCCATCTCCCAGGCTCGACCACTCGGTGGAGAGTGAGCCGTCGATGGCGTTGTCACCGGCAAAACTCGAGTTGAAATCACTGCTTGTTTCCACGACGGAAGCGTCAAGCGACAGATTGATTCGGGCTGCTGTGCCGTCGGCCGCTGGCGTTACGAACTGCTCGACCTCACCGACGTAGATCGTGCCGTCGGAGGCAGTTCCTTGTACCCGATAGAGGACGGTCGTCCCAGGCTCCAGATCGGTCATCAACGGCTGGTGAACGCTATGACCCCCGCCGGCCATATCGGTGTCCGTCGCCAAACCTCCGAATTGCGTGGTCGGGCCAAAGACGACTGAGCATGCGACATCTACCGTCGTGTTGAGGCGGAGCACGGCTGAAGTTCCCGACGGATCGACCTCGACGGACAACTCACCATCGAGGATCTCGTCAATCTGTCGTACCGGGAAACCGGCCTCGTCACTGGCCGCATTGCTCGTCGAGCCGCCCATTCCCGATTGGCTGCCGTCCTCGTCTCCTCCGGAGTCGGTGTTGGCCATGAACCAGCCAACAAGGACCGGGATGAGAATGAGTCCCACGGCTCCGAGCAGCAGGAGGTTGCCCTTGCGGCTGTCGCCGCCTTGCTGATCCGTTTCGATCTGTTCCCTGTCGGTCATGCGTTGCTCCGTTTCAAAAGCTTTTGGTCGCTCAAACAGTCTGTTGGCGGGTCGCCGATAGAAGTTCACGTGCAGCCAATGTCGCCAGTCCGAGGCCGATCCAGACTGCCAGAGAGACCGAAGCTCGCTCGAGAGCCTCCGGAAGAGCCGATGGAAGGACGGGGGCGGTGATGGCCACAGCTGTGGTGGCGGCCCACCACAACAAGGAGATACCAGCCATCTCGACGGCTGCCCAGCTTCGGATGGTCGACTCCCGCAGCCACAACGCCGTAACTGCCGCAGCGATTCCAACGGCTGGGATCACTGCGTCGGTAGGCAGTCCTCGATCGAAGCTGGGTGTGGCTGCGAACTGGACGATCGAGACGAATAGTGCAAGCGTCGCGAACGCCGCCGCGGTGATAGCCACCGAACTGACCCGGTGCCGCCGATAGGCAAGTAGTGGTAGGACCCCAAGGATCCCCACCAACAAGGGACCGGCCGGGTTCGCATTTGGGAACCAGAGCAGTTCACCGCGTACTTCGGTCTCAATCCCGTTGATCGTGATGTCGAGGCTCCACGGGAAGACGACCTCGGCGCGATCTCCGGCGATCGTCGGTGGGAGGTCCGGGCTCATCCAATGGGTGCGGTGGTCGTGCCAGGAAAACCTCCCTCCGGACCCGACTTGCTCCCATTCGGCAGCGGCCTGAGCATCGGCGGTTGGTGGGATCTGTGTGATGCCGAAGCGGTCCTGGTTGATGTAGCGAGCCGGGGACCGCGTGTTGAGCCAGACGACCCCGGCATCGTCGATGAGCAGGTACGGCTCCCCGAAGTAACCGGGAACCTCGACTGTGTTGCCTTCTGCTGCGGCGACGCTGAGGAATGCATCTCCGCCGACCACCTCGACTGTGACCCCGGGGGGTTGCGGGTCGACGACGTTTACGATCGACCTGTAGTTGGTGGGCACGGCCGGATCGGCCAGAGCGGGCCCGGCGATCAAGACCAACAGAATCCCGGTGAGCAATCCGACTCGCCCTACAACACGGATGCGAGACAGGAAACCGTCGCGGCGACGGCTGCGACGGGACGGTTCGCTCACGCCTCCACGACCTCCACGGAGAAGGCCAGCACCAGCCTGCCGATGATGTCGGCGAGCGCCGACCATCCGGCAACCCCACCACCGAGGAGTTCCGCCCACTCCGTAAAGATCTCGGCCAACCTTGCCCTCAGCAAGGGTTCGCTCTCGGTGATGCTGGCTGCGAGACGACCGAATATGCATACATGCGGGTGCGAAAGGTCGGTGTCATGCGTGCTTCGGTCGAGGCAGGCATCCTTTATCGCCTGGTTGCGGCTCTCGGCGTCGGGTGCCTCGGTAACGGCGGGGTCTACCACTTCGGCTCGGAACCGTTCCCATGAGCGGTCCAGCGCAGCGAGAGTCAGATCCTCCTTCGAGGCGAAGAAGTGGTAGAAGCTTCCCTTGCGCACACCGGCAGCCTCGCACAATGCCTTTACCCCGACGCCCCGGTATGCCTGGGTGTGGAGCAGCCTGGCAGCTCCTTCAATCAGGCGGTCGCGAGTGTCGACGGACTCGATCTCAGGTGTGACAGTCATCGTTCTAGCTCCACACTTCGAAGATCCAACCGGTGAGCTTGTGGAACTGATAGGTGATCATCAAGAAGCCGAGGGCGATCATCACCGCGGCGCTGATAGCGCCGATCACCGGCCGTGCCTTTTCCACCCAACTGACCAGCGGAACCGCCTTCGACACCAGGTAGGCAGCGCCAAGGAAGATCAGCCCCACGGTCGCCGAGAAGGTGAGCATGATGAGCCCTCCGGTAACCGGTGAGCCGGTTGCGCCCGCATACAGCAGCAGGGCGGAAAGCACCGTTGCCGAGAAGCAGGAGAGGCACCCGACGGCGAAGGTTGATCCCATCATCGCTGAGCCCACTGCTCCTTGCTTGTCCGGCTTGTTGAAGCCCGGGATCTTGCAGACCATCGGTACGTTCGCTTGGGCCGCGACACGAATCCCGAGAATGACCACTGCGACACCGGCGACCATCGAGATCGGTCGAGCCCATGTACTTATGTTCTCGAGCTTGCCGATCGAGTTGCCGACGTATCCGGCGAATATGCCGCCGATTGTGTAGATCACGGTGAATCCCGCGATGAAGTACAGGGCCGTCGTCATCATCTTCTTGGTCGCTGCCGCCGTGCTTCCACCTTCCTGGGACGCCTGACCGCCCAATACGGCGGTGTAGTAGGTGGCGAGGAGCAGCAGACATGGGGACAGGGCCGTAAGCATTCCTCCGAAGATCGCAAAGAGTGCAGGAACTGTGAGGGATCCGCTTGAGATTCCGACTTGAGCGGCATCGGTGCTCATAACCCCGGCGCCGAGAGAGTCATCGAGATCCCATCCGAACTGAGCATTCAGCGTGCCAGTGAGAGTCAGTTCGATCCTGTCACCGTCCTCGACGAGGAGCCTTGGTCCGTCGTCGGCGACGAATAGCACCTGAGTGACCCGGTGGTGGTCGGCGTCGTCGATCTCGGTTATCCGCAATATGTCGAGTTGCTCGCCTGCGGCCGTTGTCACGGAGAATGTGGGGAGTGTCGTCGGCAACTCTCCGACGTGGACCGTCTCGAAGATGAAGAATCCGATGGCGGCCGTGTTGCCCGTATCCGGGAGATCCCTGGCGCTCCATTCGAAGTACCACGTCGGTGTGTACAGGGCCTCGATCTCGATGTCGCCGCCGACGGTGCGAAGCAGCCGGTCGGTGATGTCCTGCTGGCTCAAAATCGTGGCATCGGGTCGGTCGGTCTCTGGTGAGGTTCCGGTCAGCAGGACGCCTAACGCGACCCCGGCAACCACCAGAAGCACGATGGCAATGACGCCGGTACGGCGCAGTAGCGGATCCTTTTTGGGCGGCTCGTCGCCGGGACCGCGCGGGTCAAGGATCGGTACTTTGGGGTGCTGCTTCAACGTCGTCATCGCCGTCTCCTCATGGATCAAGTGGGCCATACATAAATCGATATCGAAAAGTCGATTGGATCGATCCCCGGAATGTTGAGATCGGTGTCGATCTGCCAGGGGCCGAACATGAAGAAGTCGTAGGAAACGGCATAGGTTCCGTTGGAGGCGTGAGGAACTGTCGACAGAAACGGTCCATGTCCCATGACGATCATGTCCCAGACGGTTTCGATAGCGGCATCGGTAACCGGTACGCCGTCGCGGGTGATCACCAGCTCGACATCTACTTTGAAGGTGTTCGTCGGAAACGGTGAGACGTTGACGGTCATGAGGACGTCGTTGCCGAGAGGAATGGCATCTCCGTTGTCGATCCGAACCTCACCAGTCGCCGGGGTGATGTAGCGGAGACGAGGGATTCCGGCGACGTTTTCTTCTTGCCGGGTCAGGGCCTCTTGGGCTGTCGATGGTGCGTCGCCGACCGGCACCTGGGACACCACCTGCTGTTGGGTGGTCGATTCGGTCGTGGAATCCGCCGTGGGCGGCGCAAGGACTTGAACCTGAGCGGGGTCTGGGGGGTGGGACTCTCCGGCGGATGCCACCGCAAAACCGAGTGCCGTTGGAATCACGAGGAGCGCAACAAAGAGCGCTCCAAAGAGCGCAGTGCGCGAAGTGGTCCCCTCAGTAATTGGCAGCCGCATGGCGCCGACTATGCCTTGGAGACGACCGGTCAACTAGGGCCATTGGTCACCGACAGTAGTGACCCGATTCAGGCTGAGGTATCCCCCGCAGTCGTGTCGTCCGTGATGGTGGTGTCGTCGGTGGTTTCACCCGAATCGTCGCTGCCCCCGCCTGACGCTGCGTCGCGGATCGCGGCGATGGCATCGGCTATCTCTTGCACCTCGACGGCGTACTCGGCCGTCGCCGTGCGGCGCAGGGTTCCGTCATCGGGCGCTTCCAGACCCAGGACAATGTCCTCGACCTTCAGAGCCAGATCGCTCACCTCAATGACGAGGGCCACGTGTCCGGCAGCGAGGTCCGCGGGAACTCCATCGACCTGTGCCACATCGTTCTCCCACTGATCGAGCTGGAGCTTGAGATCGTCTAGAGCCTGGCCCGTTTCAGAGAAGCTCGCCTCGCGAGAGTCCCATGCTGCGTTGATTCGGTCGGCTTCGGCGGCGAATTGGTCGAGCTGATTGTCGAAGATATCGAGGGTGACCATGAACGCAGCGACGTTTGGTGGAAACGTCGTGGTCGATGATGTTGGTGTCGTGGGAAATGCCGGATCCTGGCCATCAGCGGGTTCGCCGGTCGGGCTTACCGCCGGCTCAATTCCGTTGACGAAGGTGTAGGTGAGGATCACCATCGCCATGATGATGATGGGGAGGATCCATCGCCCATGCTTTGGGTCGTGACTCAGCACGCGCGAAACGGTAGTCGTCGCGTGGCTCTCTATGGTCCCAAATCCGGGGCTACGCTCGGAGGCTATGGAACTGCAGGGCGTGGCCGCGTTGGTGACGGGTGGCGCGCATCGCGTGGGCAAAGCGGTCGCGTTGGCCCTTGCGGATGCCGGCTGTGACCTAGTGCTCCATTACAACCGTTCCGCCGACGCGGCAGAGGCCACCGCGGCTGAGGCTCGGGCGCTCGGCCGCGAGGTTCGGCTAGTCGGTGCCGACCTCGGTGATCCCTCCCGCGCCGACGAGATCGTCGCCGGTGCCGGAGATCTTGCTCCCGTCCGGGTGCTGGTCAATAGCGCCGCTGTATTCCCGACCGACACTCTCCTTGACGTCGATCCCGACGCTTGGAATCAGACGATGGCTGTAAACCTCACCACACCGGTGTTTCTCACCCAGGCGATGGCCCGTGCGCTCCCGGACGGACTCGAGGCAGCTGTGGTCAACATCACCGACTGGCGCACCGCGCGTCCCTACCCGGATCACTTCTCCTATACGGTTGCAAAGGGGGGCATCGACACGTTCACCGCCGCGGCGGCAGAGGCGCTGGCACCCGACATTCGGGTAAACGGGATCGCTCTCGGGGCGATCCTTCCGCCTGCCGGTAAGGATTCTGCCTACCTCAAGGAGTTGGCTCAAGAGATCCCGCTTCAGCGTGTCGGAGGTACCGACCCGGTTGCCGCCGCTGTCCTGTTCCTGCTGCGGAATCACTTTGTCACGGGTGAGGTCGTCCGCCTCGACGGTGGAGCGCACCTGCGCTAGTTCGACCGCAACTAGAGGTGCCGAATCTGTAGATTCGCCGACGTGGACCGCATATTGATAAAGGACCTGCTGGTGTCCGGCATTGTCGGGATCAACCCCGATGAGCGTGTGAACCGGCAAGACGTCCTGATCAACGTGACAATGTTCGCCGACACGGCTGCTGCTGCTGTCAGCGACGAGATCAGCGACGCGGTCAATTACCGAACTGTGACCAAGGCGATCATTTCTCATGTTGAGCAAGGCGAACCGATGTTGGTGGAGCGACTCGTCGCCGAGATCGCCGATATCTGTCTCGGAGCCGACGAACGAGTGGCGGAGGTAGAGGTCACGGTGGAGAAGCCCGGCGCACTGCGCTTTGCCCGCTCGGTGGGGGTCTCGATCCGACGGTCTCGAAGCTGATGGCCACGGTCGTCATCGGTCTCGGGAGCAACATCGATCCCGGCAAGAACATCCGCCTGGCCATAAAGCTGCTGGGCAGATGCGACGGATGGCGCCTAGATGCGGTGAGCCCTCTGTATGCGGCGGAAGCGGTGGGGACCGACGGACCCGATTTCCACAATGCAGCGGTGGCCATCGAAACCAAACTCGACCCTGCTGCTCTGCGGGAACGGTTGAGGACGATTGAGGAGCGAATGGGCCGTGTCCGTACCGACGACAAGTTTGCGCCGCGCCCGATTGATCTCGACATTGTGCTTTTCGAGGGTTTCGAAGGAGTGGTGGATGGCACCGAGATACCCGACCCGGGTCTTGCCGAATCCGCCTACCTCATCGTGCCCGTTGCTGATCTCGTCCCAGAGTGGGAATACCCCGGCGGTGGTCGGACATTGAGAGATCTTGCTGAGTCGATTGATCGAGAGGGACTCGAACTAATGAACCACGAAATCGCAACGACGGGTGAGACCCGTCGCTACGCATCTGAAGCCAGCATGGAAGCGGATAACGGCGAGGTATACGACGCCGCGATGGAGGACAACGTCAAAGAGATGCTTGTTGGCCTGGGAGAGGATCCCAATCGCGAGGGTTTGGTCCGTACCCCGCTGCGGGTCGCCAAGGCGATGGACTTCCTGACCAGCGGGTATACGACATCACTCGATGAGGCTGTGAATAACGCCATCTTTGAGACCGACGCCGACGAGATGGTCATAGTCAAGGACGTCGAGTTCTACTCACTCTGTGAGCACCACATGCTCCCCTTCTTTGGAAGGGCTCACGTGGCCTACCTTCCGAACAAGAAGATCATCGGTTTGAGCAAGATCGCCCGGATCGTCGACGTCTTTGCTCGCCGCCTTCAGGTTCAGGAGCGTTTGACCAATCAGGTTGCCGATGCCATCGAAGAGATTCTCGACCCGCACGGAGTCGCGGTCGTGATGCAAGGAAGCCACTTCTGCATGATGATGCGAGGCGTTCAGAAGCAGGGTTCTTCGATGGTCACTTCGGCGATGCGGGGCGGCTTCAAGTCGAACCACAGCACGAGGTCCGAGTTCATGGAGCTCATTAAGGACTGAACAGCCGGGACGGCTCAGCAACACCGTGTTGCTGAGGCGCCTTTCGCGGTCTTAGTCGATCATCTAGAAACGCGTGCCGCGACCTCTTACGTTGCAGCTGTGTCCGGTGCCGGAGAGCAACAACGATCGCCAGCGACGTTTTTGATCATTCTGCTACTTGCCGTGCAGCTCGTCGTGGTTGATTCTGCTGAGGCTCGCGCCACTTTGCTCCCGCCCTCAATCAGGTTGGCGATCCTGTTCCAGCGGGTTCCTTGGCAGCCCTCGGCTGAGGTGACGACTCCGATCCCACCGGGCCACATCATCGAGAGATGGGAGCTCTGAGTGGAGCACACAGAAGAAGTCGAATCGGTTCCTTGGGGTGAACTGCTCGAGGAAGTCGAGCCGGACCAGGATCTCCGTAGGATCGCCTATCTAGCGGTCGGTCTCATCGGAGCCGTTGTGTTGGGAGCAGTCATCGCCAGAGCGTGGTGGTCCCCCTCGCCCCCGACCGTGATCGCACCCGGACCGCAGATCGCCATCGACTCGCTGCCTCAAGGTGATGTGACCGCCGGATTACCTACAACTACTTCGGCAAAGGCTCCTCTCTACAGCGAGGCTGATCTCATGGCGGATCCTCCGGATCCAGGGGAGCGCACGGCGATTGTGAGAGCCGAGTGGTTCGTCAGCGACTATTTCACGGCTGACTACGAGCCCGCCGGATCAGCCGATGTTCGAGCGGCCCTGCCCAGCGCGGCCGATGTCCCCGATCTACCGCAGGATGGTCGCGGCGGCATCTCGTATGTCGAGTGGGCCCGCGCTTTTCGGATCGAGTCGGCCGGTGATGGGGCCTACCTGGTGACGGTCGCCTTCCGGGCGCTGGCAGCGCCTCCGGATGGAGCCTTCATCCGTCTTCCAGTACGAGCCGTCGAGGTGCTCGTGGGTGTTGGCGTTGATGGTGCTTCAGTCCTCGACTTGCCACGGCCGACCGCCCTTCCGGTGGGCCCGGAACCTGCTCCGTGGCCCGAGCCGGGAGGAGACCCTCCCCAAGCCGTGATCGATCTTGCCGGCACTCGTGCCTCGGTGTGGGGCTCGGAGCCGAGGATCGTCTCAGCGTCGGCTATCGAAGCCGGATGGCGCATCGTGCTCACTGTTGCCGACGACGTGGGGAATCGATGGCCGCTGTCGATGGAGATTCTCACCTAAGGGCTTCAGGTACCGGCGTCGACATGCCGATGCAGAAAGATGCGTATTCGTAAGGCCGTCTCCGTTGTCGCTCTTGTTGCGATCGCTGCTGCGTGTTCGACGACGGCGCCCGTGAACGATGCCGTTCCGGATGTTGCCGACCCGGGCGTTCAAACGCCTCTTGGCTACGTCGACCGGGCTCAGGACGTCGCCAATCAAGTTGAGCAGCGCCAGGCCGATCTCGAGGCTCAGCTCAACGACCCGTTCCAACAGCCCTAAGCAGACTCTCCGTTGGCGCCTCGGGCGCGGTGATTGGAGTTTCGAGTGCTGTGTGGTCCTAACCTCGGCCATGTGCCACTGAGAACCGGCCTCACGAGTCTTGTTTCTGCCCATCTCGGCTCCGGCAGCGCGATAGCTGTCGCCGGTGAGGCGGCTGCCGATCTCGCCGAAGCACTGGTGCGCGAGGGTGCGCCGCCGCTGACGGTCGAGGCGGATCGATTCGCACTGCTCTCTGCCGACCTCGCTCCTCCTGCAGTCGGGCGGGTCCGCGATCTTCCCGAAGGGTCAGTCGACTTGGTCATTCTGCGACGAGCATGGCGTTCTCATGCAGATGTCTCCGGTGCTCTTGCTGCGGCGGTGGGTGCGGTCCGCTCCGGTGGAGAAGTGGTGGCCACTGATCTCGATGTGAACCAGCTTCTTGCCGGACCGAGTCCCAGGTATCCGACACGGTTGTTGTATCTAGCCGAGCCTGAGGCGGCGACCCGCTTGGCGTCTTCGACGGCTTCGCCGGGAGTGTTGGGCAGCGAGGCCGTCAGGGCAGGCTTGCTCGATGTTGAAGGCTTCACTTACGACGACGAGATCAATTCGTATGAGGATGTCGCTGCCCTGTGGTCGGGAATCCGCCAACGGGGTTGGCGCGGCGCAGCCTGGGTGTCGCAGGACAGGGCGAGATCAACCTTTGAGGATGTCTCATCTTCGATGGCCGATGCGGTTCCGGCGGGTTGGGTCGCCGACCGTGAGCCGTGGTACGCCGTCTTCGGTCGTCGCCGTTGAATCAGGCGTCGTAGTGAGCTTCGAGGATCCTGGTCGCTTCGGGTGCGATTTCATCCCAAAAGGCGTCCGGACCTTTCGAAATGGTGACGAAATCGGCGGACATG
>Ga0255047_10000396_pt1 | contig 35215 bp, 31 predicted proteins | sample JV7_2_1_MG_FD_183640 | JGI IMG/M metagenome (GOLD analysis project Ga0255047, IMG submission 183640) | Seawater microbial communities from Jervis Inlet, British Columbia, Canada - JV7_2_1 | ecosystem: Environmental > Aquatic > Marine > Inlet | place: Canada: British Columbia | collected 2016-10-06
ATTCGGCGGCGATGCAACAAGTGCGCGAAATGGTGGATAAGGTCGCGCGAAGCCAGGCGCCGGTGCACATCTCGGGAGAATCCGGTACCGGAAAGGAACTCGTTGCCCACCTGATTCACGACAGCGGACCCCGTAAGGATGGACCGTTCGTCCCGGTCAATTGCGGCGCCATTCCGAGCGAACTCATGGAGAGTGAATTCTTCGGTCACCGCAAGGGCTCATTCACCGGGGCGGTCAACGACAAAATCGGACTGGTTCAAAGTGCCAGTGGCGGTACTTTGTTCCTCGATGAAATCGCCGATTTGCCGCTCGCGATGCAGGTCAAACTCCTGAGGGTCATCCAGGAAAAGACCGTCCGGCCCGTGGGTTCGTCCGAGGAGGAATCCGTCGATGCCCGGATTCTCTCGGCGACACACAAAGACCTTGCCGACATGGTGGCGGATGGTGAATTTCGTGAGGACCTCTACTACAGGATCAACGTCATCGAACTCCATGTGCCAGCCCTCCGGGAACGCGGCGCCGATATCCTGCAGCTGGCTGGCAACATACTTGCGAGACTGGGATCGACCGACATTCGACTGGAGGCCGGTGCGGAGACGGCGCTCTTGCAGTACGCGTTCCCCGGCAACGTGCGCGAACTCGAGAATATGCTCGAGCGGGCTGTCACGCTTTGCTCGACGGGGACCATCCGGGAGTCAGACTTGCACCTGAGGCCCGCAAAATCGGAGGATTCGAGCGATACGACGGTTGCGACCGGCACCGATCTCGGAGATCACATCGAGGACGTGCAGCGCCAGGCGATCGTCGATGCTCTCGAGAAGACCCGATACAACAAGACCGCGGCGGCGAAGCTTCTGGGCCTTTCGTTCAGGCAACTCCGCTATCGCATCAAAAAACTCGGTATCGACTAAAGAGCGTCGGCGCTTCATAGTTATCCAAGTCGGAATTCGGCGACTTCGGTGACAATTTTTGTCAGCTTGCGACAAAGTTTGCCATGAATTGCGCATGATCTTCAGATATCAGGGCAGCGCACTCGCCCGCAAAAAGAAAAAGCCTTCAAATTAACAACGGCTTATGAGCTGATACCCAATTCTGGCACGAGGCTTGCTTTATACATACTACAGGCGGAGACGCCGTCTACCGATTGAAAGCAATCTCGTACTGTAAGGAGATACAGAAATGAAGAAGGTCCAACAAGGTTTTACATTGATCGAACTGATGATCGTAGTTGCCATTATTGGCATATTGGCTGCGATCGCTATCCCTGCTTACCAGGACTACACGATTCGCGCCCAGGTTTCTGAAGGCTTGAATCTGTCTGGTGGCGCCAAAGCTGCTGTTACTGAGTACTTCCAGGACCGAGGCGTTATGCCGACGAATAATGCCGAGGCAGGACTTGAGACAGCTGGTAACATTCAGGGCAAATATGTCACGAGTGTTTCTAACGCCAGCGGTGTTGTCACCGTAACGTATGGCGGCGACGCCCATGCCACTATTGCTACAGATTCGGTTTTGATGACTGCAGACACGTCAGCAGCCGGTAGTGTGCAGTGGATTTGCACGAGCGCCACGATTGCCGACAAGCATCTGCCTGCCGCTTGCCGATAAGACTTATTTCCGGGCACGATGTTGCCTGGTAGAAGTTTAAAGAAGCCCCGGTTTATCCGGGGCTTTTTTGAAGCCCTGGTTTATCCGGGGCTTTTTTGAAGCCCTGGTTTATCCGGGGCTTTTTTTTAGGCAAAATCCGGGGAATGCAGCAACGTCACAGAGGATTTACGGTGATCGAGCTGATGATCCTGGTCGCGATCATCGGCATTCTTGCCTCGCTGGCAGTTTCGGCATACCAGACTTATACGGTCAGAGCCCAGGTTGCCGAAGCGCTCGATTTTGCGGCCGGCACCAAGGTTTCGATCGTTGACACCTTCAGGAAAAGCGGCATTCCGCCTGCGGACCGTGCGGCTGCCGGCATGACGCCGCTGCCTGCAGATACCCAGGGTAACTATGTCAGCCAGATCTCGGTAGCCAATGGCCGCATAGACATGACCTTCGGCAACAATGTCCACCAGGACATTTTCGGCGCCACTTTGTCTGTGACTCCCTACCAGACTGCCGGTGGCGATGTCATCTGGCGCTGCGGCGATGCACCAGCCCCGGCCGGAAGCTCGGAAATGTCCGGAGGTGGCGTCTCGGCAAGCCATTTGGCCCCGACCGTCGAGCTTCGTTATCTGCCCGGAGCATGCCGGCCATAAAGGCCCCAAAAAGCCGTTCAACGCTCAAATTCAAGGATTCCGACAGCTTTGACTTAATCAAATATCGTTTGTGTGAACAGCAGCACAAAATCCAGTTGATCCACGCACTTAGATCAGTGAGACTGTCAAATCCACCGATTCGCGCAGGGCAGCAATCCAAGGATTCCAGGAGCATGGTAGCAACGGCATCCAAATCAAAACTTTCAGGCCTGCCACGGCGGCTGGTTCAGGACGGTATTGTCACTGAAAAAGAAGTACAGGAAGCCGCCGACGCCGCCCGAAAAGCGAAGACGCCCCTGGTGGCTTATCTCGTGTCCAACGAAAAGGCCGATCCGCGCGCAGTCGCCGTCGCCGCATCGCACGAATTCGGCGTACCACTTCTTGATCTGGATGCTATCGAGATAGATATCGAGTGCCTGCGCGCAGTCGACCAGAAGTTACTGAACAAACATCGGGTGTTGCCGCTTCTCAAACGGGGCCAGCGCCTGTTCCTGGGGATAGCGGATCCAACGAATCTACAGGCCATCGACGACGTCAAGTTCCAGACTAGCCTTCGCATCGATCCGGTGGTGGTCGAACAAGACAAACTCGAAGAGCGTATCGTCAAAGCACTCGATGCTGTCGATACGAGCATGACGTCGCTGGAGGACGAGGATTTCGACCTCGAAAACCTGGACGTATCAAGCGGCGACGAAGAAGTCGATGACATAACGAGGGACGACATCGAAGATGCGCCGGTCGTTCGTTTCGTCAACAAGATCCTTCTGGACGCCATTAAACGCGGCGCGTCCGATATACATTTCGAGCCGTACGAGAAAGAATTTCGCGTCAGAACACGTCTGGACGGTGTGCTGTCCGAGGTTGCTCAACCACCGGTCGCCCTTGCAAACAAGGTCTGTGCGCGACTGAAAGTCATGTCACGGATGGATATCGCTGAACGCCGCGTCCCACAGGACGGTCGTATCAAGATGCGCCTGTCGAAGAATCGTGCAATCGATTTTCGTGTCAACACTTGCCCGACGTTATTCGGCGAAAAAGTCGTTCTGCGTATTCTCGACCCGAGCAGCGCGCAACTCGGCATCGATGCTCTGGGTTACGAAGATAACCAGAAAGCGATGTACCAGAAACATCTGGATAAGCCTTACGGCATGATCCTGGTGACCGGACCGACCGGATCCGGTAAGACAGTTTCACTCTACACCGGACTGAACATTCTCAATACTGAATACCGAAATATTTCCACGGCTGAAGATCCGGCGGAAATCAACCTGCCGGGCGTTAATCAGGTCAACGTCAATCAGAAAGTCGGCCTGACATTCGCGTCGGCATTGAGGGCGTTCCTGAGACAGGATCCGGACATCATCATGGTCGGCGAGATTCGTGACCTCGAGACGGCGGAGATTGCCATCAAGGCGGCACAAACGGGCCACCTCGTTCTCTCGACACTGCACACGAACGACGCACCCCGCACGCTGACGCGTCTCGTCGATATGGGCGTAAAGCCTTATGCGATTGCCACTTCGGTCAGCCTGATTATCGCTCAGCGTCTCGCAAGGCGAATCTGCGACAACTGCAAAGAAGTCAGGGACGTTCCCCGTGAAGCCCTGGAGAAAGAAGGATTCGAAGCAGAGGACATTGATAAGGGGCTCAAGATCTTTGGACCAGTCGGCTGCAAGTCCTGCAACGATGGTTACAAAGGACGTCTGGGTCTCTTCCAGGTCATGGAGGTCTCTGAGGTGATGGGCAAAATTATCATGGAAGGCGGCAACGCTTTGCAAATTCAGCAGCAGGCAGCATCTGAAGGTGTCATCGATCTGCGTCGCGCTGGACTCAACAAAGTCAAGGAAGGTGTAACAAGCCTTGAGGAAATCAACCGGGTTACGATTGAATAGCGTAATCCATCAATTAACGGAAGAAAATTACGATGGCTAATTCAGCGGTAATAGGCAACGTACCCTTTCTCTGGGAAGGTACGGACCGTAAGGGCAACAAGATCAAAGGCAAAAGCATGGCCTCCAACGAGGCGCAAGTGCGTGCCGATCTCCGCCGCCAGGGCGTTGTCCCCAGCAGAATCAAGAAACAAGGTCGGGGCTTCAAGCGCGGCGGCACCATAGGGACCGCCGATATCGCGATTTTTTCTCGCCAACTGGCGACCATGCTCGCTGCCGGTATTCCGCTGGTGCAGGCCTTTGAGATTGTCGGCCACGGGCACGAAAACGCTGCGATGCAAAAGCTGATTCTTGCTGTCAAGTCAGACGTTGAGGGCGGCAGCGCGCTTGCGGAGGCACTGTCCAGGCACCCGCTGTACTTTGACGATTTGTTTGTCAACCTCGTGTCCGCAGGCGAACAGGCAGGTGCTCTCGAGACCTTGCTCGACAAGATCGCGACCTACAAGGAAAAGACCGAGGCGATCAAGAAGAAGATCAAGAAAGCGATAACCTATCCGGCCGCGGTGCTGGTCGTCGCTATGGTCGTATCGATCATCCTTCTGATTTTCGTCATACCGGCTTTTGAAGACCTGTTTAAGGGTTTCGGCGCAGATCTTCCGGCGTTTACCAGGATGGTCATCGACCTGTCGGTCTTCGTGCGTACACAGGGATGGCTGCTGGCAATCATGGCTGGTGCCGTAGTTGCGTCGTTCTTTTACTTCAAGAAACGTTCTCGTGCGATGCGACATTTCCTGGACCGCCTGGCCCTCAGGTTTCCGATCATCGGCCCGATACTTCAGAAGGCATCTATCGCTCGCTACGCGCGCACGTTATCGACCATGTTCAGCGCCGGCGTTCCACTCGTTGAAGCGCTGGAATCTGTGGCCGGCGCCACCGGCAACATCGTCTATGAGATCGGCGTATTAAAAATGAAGGATGAAGTGTCAACCGGTCAGCGATTGCAGCAGGCAATGGAAAACACCGACCTTTTCCCGAATATGGTCATCCAGATGATCGCAGTCGGCGAGGAGTCCGGTTCGTTGGACGAGATGTCGGCCAAAGTCGCAGATTTCTACGAAGAAGATGTCGATAACGCAGTCGATAACCTGAGTTCACTGCTTGAGCCTTTGATCATGGCAATATTAGGCATACTCGTTGGTGGTTTGGTTGTCGCTATGTATCTGCCGATCTTCAAGATGGGTTCCGTTATCTAAGGACCCATCGTTATTATCGATCTATCGCTAACGGCGCCTTGCGGCGCCGTTTCTTATTGGGTATAGGTTCATTATGCAGGAGTTATTCTCAAGTTCGCCGCTAACTTTCGTTGGAGTGGTGTTCTTTTTGTCACTCCTGATTGGCAGCTTTTTGAATGTCGTAATCTACCGGCTGCCGATCATGATGGAGCGGGAATGGCGAGGCCAATGCGCGGAGCTCGCAGAGACCGAGGCAGCAGATGTACCGGCCGGGCGTTTCAATCTCGTATTTCCACGTTCGCATTGCACGTCCTGTGGTGCGCAGATTACGGCGATGCAAAATGCCCCGGTCCTGAGCTACCTGATACTGCGTGGCAAATGCAGCAGCTGCGGTTCGTCAATCTCGAGGCGCTATCCCATCGTCGAGGCAATGACTGCGATGTTGACGGCGATCGTCGCGTGGAGATTCGGCTTCGGTTGGGAGGCCGCCCTGGCCATACTGCTTACCTGGGCGCTGATCGCGATAAGCGTCATAGATATCGATCATCAAATCATCCCAGATTCTATTTCCCTGCCGTTCGTCTGGATCGGTTTGACGCTGAGCCTGTTCCACCCGATGGCGGGCACTGAAGTCCTGTTCATCGACGCGAAAACGGCTATTGTCGGCGCCCTGGCCGGTTACCTGAGCCTGTGGTCCATTTATCAGTTGTTCCGATTGATGACGGGCAAGGAGGGCATGGGCTACGGTGACTTCAAATTGCTGGCGGTGCTCGGTGCCTGGCTGGGTTGGCAGATGTTGCCGTTGATCATATTGCTGTCCGCTGTTGTCGGCGCAGCAATCGGCATCGCGATGATAGTCGTGCGGCGGCATGACAGAAATATTCCGATTCCATTCGGTCCCTATCTTGCGGCGGCGGGGTGGATTGCGATGTTGTGGGGAGCGCAGATCGTTGCAACCTATCTCGATTACATGAGTTGACGTGGGTCGGCCTCTTCGAATCGGACTGACGGGCGGTATCGCGAGCGGCAAGAGCACGGTTGCAGATCTGTTTGCCGAGCATCACGCACCGATCATAGACACGGATGTCATTGCGCGTCAGATTGTGCGGCCGGGCGAGCCTGCTCTTGACGAGATTCGCGCTGCTTTTGGCGACGACGTCCTTGATGCGCAGGGCCGACTTGATCGTGGTTTGATGCGCGAGATCGTATTCTCGGACACCGCGCGCCGCGAGAAACTTGAGTCGATTTTGCATCCCGGAATTCGTGACGAGGCGATCCGGCAGTCGGACTCGGCGGACGGACCGTATCAGATCATCGTCGTGCCTTTGCTCGTCGGATCACCCATGCAGCAATTCATGGATCGAATACTGGTCGTGGACTGTCATGAGGACACTCAGATAAGGCGCTTGCTGGCGCGCGATGCAGAGAACGAAGACCAGGCGAGGCGTATGTTGTCGGCACAGGCCTGCCGGCAGGATCGGTTGGCGATTGCCGATGATGTTATCGCCAATGATTCCGACCTCCGCAATACTCGCAGCCAGGTTCATGATCTTCACAACAAGTACCTGATGCTGGCTGACGCGGAGGACTAGTAAACTGTCGGCAAATGGCGTCATTTGCCCTGAATGACGGGCTGGCGCAGAATACCACCCATGGCGAAGCCTGCATCCCAAATTGCACCTCCATATATCGGCCGACGACTTGCCGAGTATGAGCAGCCTCTGAACGAGCGCATGAGAACATTTCTCAGGCTCGAATTCCTGTATCAGCAGTTGCTCTACAACAGCGAATTCGACGCTGACTGGGCGACCAGGGCTGCCATGTCCAGTCTGCTGGAAGTCATGGCCATCCTGACGCGAGGCGACGTGCGCAGCGATGTACACAAGGAACTCGATCATCAGATCGCGAATCTCGAGCGATTTGTGAGCCAGCCGGGAGTGGATTCCAGCAGGCTGGAGGCGTTGATGAGGAACCTGATCGAGAGCCGGGATAACGTGAACGCAGCCGGCACTCAATTCATGCAGCCGTTGAAAGACTGCGAGTTCCTGGCCTCGATCAAACACCGCAGTTCGATTCCGGGCGGCACCTGCGAATTCGATTTGCCCGAGTACAGTCACTGGCTGAGACAACCCTTTGCCAGACGCCAAAAGGACCTGAGGATGTGGCTGGACGCGATACGGCCTGTCTGCGATGCCGTTATCGAACTGCTCTGGCTGACACGGGAGAGCGCAACGACGTTCGAAGAAACCGCAAAAAAGGGCATGTATCAGTACAACATGCAAAAACAGGTTCATTCCCGTTTATTGCGGGTCACCCTGCCCGTTGAGAGCCCACTGTATCCCGAGATCAGCGGCAGCCAGCACCGCTTCACCGTGCGCTTTCTGGAATGGTCGACGATCGGCAGCCGTGCCGTGCAAACCGGTCGCGATGTGAGATTCCACTTGAGTATTTGCTGAGGGTCAGAGTCGTCGCAACGCTCTGATCACGGGACCATCAGCCGGCAACAGCAGTTCCTCGCTTAGCTCATCCGGTCTGAGCCACTTCAGGGCCTGTCCGTCCCTGCCCTCAGGCGTATTGCGCCACTCCTCGATCAAGTAGAAATCGATGGACACGAAGCGGTCGGAATATTCATGTTCGACGCTCATGAACAAGACCTGATCGACGATCTCGATGCCGAGCTCCTCATGCAGCTCCCGTTTGAGTGCTGCTTCGCTCTCTTCGCCATCTATCAACTTGCCGCCGGGGAATTCCCACAATCCGGCGAATGAATGGTCGCCGGTGCGCTGCGCAATAAGGACGCGGCCATCACTGCCAAGTAGAATGCCGGCGGCTACGCCAGTTTGCCGTGGCACTGTTTGTATTTCTTGCCCGATCCGCAGGGGCAGGGCTCGTTTCTACCAACTTTCCGTTCGCTTCTTACGAAAGGCTCGGCCGGTGGCGCCGCGGCGGGTGCAGCGCCGCCGCCCTGCGCGCCTGCGGCCTGCTGCTGCCCGAGGGCCGACGCCTCCGCGTGACGAAATTCCATTGCCTGAGCGGCGCGACGCTGCGCCTCCATTTTCTCGACATCTTCCTGACTCTGTATCCGGACTCTCGAGAGTATGCTGATGGTGTCGTGCTTGATCTGGTCCAGCATGGCACCGAACATTTCGAAGGCTTCGCGCTTGTATTCCTGCTTCGGGTTCTTCTGGGCGTAGCCACGAAGATGAATCCCCTGCCGCAGGTAATCCATGCCTGCAAGATGTTCCTTCCAGTGATGATCGAGCTGCATCAGCATCACTTCCTTCTCAACATGGCGCATTCTGTCTTCGCCGATGTCGGCTACCTTCGCCTCGTAATTGCTTTGCAATTCGTCTATGCAGCGTTCGCGAATCCCTTCTTCACTGAGTTTCGAGTCGTCCTTTAACCATTGACCGGCCGACAACTGCACGGCGAAATCATGCTCAATCGCCTGACCAAGACCGTCGGGATCCCACTGTTCCTCCATGCTGCCAGGCGGGATGTAATTATCCACAATGGACTCGACCACTTCTTCGCGAATGGCCGTCACCGAATCCGCGACCTCGTCTGCAGCCATTAGCTCGGAACGCTGGTGATAGACGACCTTTCGCTGATCATTGGCTACATCGTCATATTCGAGCAGGTTCTTGCGGATATCGAAGTTGTGCGCCTCGACCTTGCGCTGTGCCCTCTCGATCTGGCGGCTCAGCAGCGGGCTTTCTATCGCCTCGCCTTCACGCATGCCCGCCCTGGCCAGTAGCCCCTTGGTGCGCTCCGGATCGCCGAATATGCGCATCAGGCTGTCTTCCATGGACAGATAGAATCGGCTCGAGCCGGCATCTCCCTGCCTGCCCGAGCGCCCCCTGAGTTGGTTGTCGATACGCCGTGACTCATGCCTTTCGGTACCGACGATGTGCAGGCCACCTGCTTCCAACACGACCGCATGGCGTCCGTCCCAGTCGGTTCGGATGGCATCCTTGTCAGCGCCGTTACCTGCCGTCAGCTCCGCCTCCAGGTTGCCGCCCAGCACAATGTCGGTACCGCGTCCCGCCATATTGGTGGCAATGGTCACGGCACCGGGGCGCCCTGCCTGCTGCACGACCACCGCTTCACGCTCGTGTTGCTTGGCATTCAGCACTTCGTGCTTGATCTTCTTTTTCTTCAACACGGAAGAGAGCTTTTCCGACGTCTCGATCGATGTCGTGCCAACCAATACCGGCTGGCCGCGATCACGACAATCCTTGATATCTTCGATGATCGCCTCGAACTTGTCGTCCTCGGTCAAATACACGAGGTCTGCGTTGTCCTTGCGAACCATCGGCATATGCGTCGGTATGACGATGACTTCGAGGCCATAAATTGACTGGAATTCGAACGCCTCTGTATCGGCGGTGCCGGTCATCCCGGACAGGTTGTTGTACAGCCTGAAATAGTTCTGAAACGTGATCGACGCGACAGTCTGATTTTCCTGTTTGATCGTAACGCCTTCTTTCGCCTCAACGGCCTGGTGAAGGCCGTCGGACCATCGTCGGCCGGTCATCGTGCGGCCCGTAAATTCGTCAACGATGACGATTTCGCCTTCTTTGACGATATAGTCAACGTCCTTTTTGAACATGACATGGGCACGCAATGCAGCGTTGAGGTGATGAACCAGGCGGATGTTCGCGGCGTCGTATAGACTTTCGCCTTCTCCCAATAGTCCGGCCCCTGCCATCAGATCCTCAACATGCTGATGCCCCTCTTCCGTGACATGTACCTGCTTCGCCTTTTCGTCCTTCGAGTAATCGCCAGGGCCATCCTCTTCCTTTTGCTCGGCCAGTTTCGGTATCAGCTTGTTGATTTTTTGATAGAGGTCGGTGCTTTCCTCGGTAGGTCCGGAGATGATTAGCGGCGTCCTTGCCTCGTCGATAAGAATTGAGTCAACTTCATCGACAATGGCGAAATTCAGTTCGCGCTGACTTTTGGCTTCCAGAGAAAACGCCAGATTGTCGCGAAGGTAATCGAAACCGAGTTCATTATTGGTTGCGTAGGTTATGTCGGCCTGATAAGCGGCACGTTTTTCGTCCTGCGTCTGGCCGCTCTTGGATACACCAACTGTCAGGCCCAGAAATTCATAGATCGGACCCATCCAGTCTGCGTCGCGCTGCGCCAGGTATTCGTTGACCGTCACGATATGGACGCCCCCACCACTGATCGCATTCAGGTAGGCGGGCAATGTAGCGACCAGGGTCTTGCCCTCGCCGGTACGCATCTCGGCAATGTTGCCATCATGCAATACCATGCCGCCGATGAGCTGTACATCGAACGGTCTTAAGCCCAGCGCCCGGTTGCAGGCTTCTCTGGCAACTGCGAACACTTCAGGAAGCAGGTCTTCCAGACTCTCGCCGTCCGAATATCGTTTGCGAAACTCATCCGTCCTGGCCCGCAAGGCTTGATCGTCGAGGCTCGTCACGCCCTCTTCGAGCGCGTTGATCCGGGTCACTACCTTTGAATATTGCCGAAGCAGCCGCTGATTACGGCTGCCGAAAATACGGGTTATGAAGTTCGCCACTCAGGGCTCCTGGCACGGACGATCGGGATAAAGCCACAAGGGCCGCTATTTTACGGACTGTCCGGCAGATTGCACCAATGAGTAGTCCGCCATCAGCCACAAAATGTATGGCCGATGCGGTTAAAAACAAGGAGTATTAACTGCGGGCTAGTTCGCGCCCTGGCGTATGAACTTGACCGGATTGACGCGATGGCCGCGATGCAGCACTTCGAAGTGCAGATTTGGCCCCGTTGCCCTGCCCGTGTCCCCCATCAACGCAACGATTTGGCCTTTTTTGACCTCTTCGCCGACGCCGACCAGGTTTTCCGAGTTGTGTGCGTAGCGCGTTGCGTAGCCGTTCCCGTGGTTGATCTCGACCAGTTTGCCGAAGCCGTATCGAGACGATGACCAGGTTACGACGCCATCGGCGACCGCGACGATTTCTGCGCCAAGTTTGCCGGCGAAATCGACACCTTTGTGATTAGCAGGCTTACCTGTGAAGGGATCCGTGCGCCGCCCGAAATAGGAAGACATCCAGCCGGACCTGACCGGACGACCCTTCGGATAGACCCTGTCTGTTAGATTCTGACTCATCAGAACGCTTTCGAGGACACCCAGTTGTGCTTCGCGGTCTACGAGTTGCTGGTCCAGGCCTCGCATCGCCGCCAGCACCTCTGGGACCGCAACGGCCGAGCCGGAGAGATTCGGCTCTTCCGGACCGCCGATCGCGGGATCAGAATCGAAATTGAATTCACCGCCTTCCAGGCCGGCCATGCCGGTAAGCCGGCGTCCGAGCGCATCCAGACGAATAACGCGCGCATTCATCTGGCCGATGCGGATAGCCAGCGCATCGAGCGTGTCTTCCGTCTGTTGTCGGGTGGTGGCAATCGCATCGCGCTGCGATTCGAGCTCTCCGGTCAGATTCTTGACCTCGGTCATGCTGACGCCCGAGCCCGTTTGCGCCGAGTACCAATAGCCGACATAGAATGCTGCCGTCGAGAATACGCCAGCAAGAAATATTCCCAATAGAGTCGCTTTGGTGCCGGACAGGTTAAGCTGCCGGGGTCTTCCAAATCCATTGCCGAAAATGACTACATTCATCGAGTACGCTCCGCATGCGCATCATTCGAATTATTGATCTCTGCAAACCCTGTACGCGACACCCAGACCAGCTGCCATTGCTGACGCCCCATGCTTCTTGTCAACCTGCATTCACTGGTCACTTCGGTAGCCCCGCTATCATAGGAACGAATCCCTTAGATCGGTGGTTTTGCGCCCCCGTCTTTCGACAGGTATGCCTTTTCGAGCCTGTCAATATGCATAATGCGGCTTTTTATTACAAGATCAGGCACCTAGAAGCTTGATTTTGGGCTCCGAAAACCCCGAAAATCGCGAACTCCGTCACATTTCTATGTCCATTATTCGCCTCGAAAAACTGCTGAAAACAGGCGCCGACGGCGCCCTGAAAGAAATTGTCCAACATGCTCAAAATATGGACGGTCTCACAGCGGCCATTCGCAGCGTGCTGCCGGAGGAAGCACAGGCCTCTTTGCTAGCCGCCAATCTGCGCGAAAATGGTGAACTGGTGTTGATCTGCAGTTCCTCGTCCTGGGCAGCGAGACTGCGTTTCGAAAGCGAGCAACTGATCAAGGCAGCCCGCCTGACGGGAGCCGAAGTTTCCAAGTGCAAGGTCAAGATATCCCCGTCGACAGGGACTGAGTAGGCATTTCGCTACGGCCCGTCCTGACGGGCGATCCTGACTGGCGATAGGGTCATGCGTAGGCGGGAGCAGCGTAGGAAATCGGCGCTTTGCGGGAATCCTCGTAAGTCACTTCTTCCCAGGCGGTCGCGTCGTCCAGAAGTGCGCGCAACAGTTGATTATTCAGGTCATGCCCTGACTTGTGAGCCGAAAACTCCCCGATCAGGCTGTGTCCGAGAAGGTAGACGTCGCCTATCGCATCAAGGATTTTGTGAATAACGAACTCATTTGCATAGCGCAAACCGTCTTCATTCAAGATTCGGTAGTCATCCAGCACGATTGCGTTGTCCATGCTGCCGCCTAATGTCAGGTTGTGCTCGCGCAGGGTTTCGACATCACGCAGAAAACAAAACGTCCTGGCGCGACTGACTTCCTTCAAAAAAGAGGTCGACGAGAAATCAATCGAAGCGTCCCGGCTTAGCTTGTTGAATACCGGATGATTAAAGGAAATCTCGAAATTGACTTTGAACCCATCAAACGGGGTCAATTGCGCCCATTTGTCGTCGTCTTCGACGCGGATCTTTTTCTTGATGCGAATAAAGCGCTTCGCCGCATGTTGTTCTTCGATTCCCGCTGACTGCAAAAGGAACACAAAGGGTGCAGCACTACCATCCATTATTGGCACTTCGGGCGCTGACAAATCGACCATCAGGTTATCGATCCCAAGACCGGCCAGCGCAGACATCAGGTGTTCGACCGTCGCCACCTTGACGCCGTCCTTCATCAACGTGGTACCCAGCATCGTCTCGCCGACAAGTTTTGGATCGGCTTTGATATCGACGGGTTTGTCCAAATCGATGCGGCGGAAGGTGATGCCGGCATTCGCGACCGCCGGGCGCAGAGTCATATAAACTTTTTCGCCGGTATGCAGGCCGACGCCCGTCGCACGTATTGCCGTTTTTATCGTTCGCTGTCGCAACATCGCCACATAAACGTAGTCTTGGAATAACAGCCGAAAATCAAAAGTTTACGGCAGTCGTTTCACCTGGATAAGCGCGGGAGATTAGCACAATGTCGAAAATTACGCCAAATATCAGCAACATGAATGCGCAAATAAAGAAGCCGGCCCGGATGTTCCGCGGGGAACAACTCCGGGCCGGCGGAGCGGAGAGACGACGATGCCGACGAGTGAGCGTTACGATATCGTCGTTTGCTTATCTAATCTGCCTGACGCCGCAAGAATGCCGGAATGTCGAGTAACTCCTCTCGCAAGCCTGCTTCGTCCAGTCCGTCGCCAACTGCCCGTTGCCGTTGCACGGTCGGTTTATCGAGAACCTGATAGTTCGGTTCGAGTGTGGCCGCTGGCTGGCGCACGACACGCATCGGCGACCCTGCCTGTGCGGCCTGTTGGCCCAGTCCGGTTGCGACCACGGTTACGCGAATCATGTCGATCATGTCCGGATCGATAACAGTACCGACGACAACCGTTGCATTGTCAGATGAGAACTCTTTGATCGTGTTACCAACCTCCTGAAACTCGCCGATAGAAAGATCCATTCCCGCCGTAACATTGACGAGAATTCCATTCGCACCGGCCAGATTGATATCCTCGAGAAGCGGGCTGGAAATCGCCGCTTCGGCAGCTTCGCGCGCTCGATCTTCGCCCGACGACGAACCCGAACCCATCATGGCCATTCCCATTTCCGCCATGACCGTGCGGACGTCGGCGAAATCGACGTTGATCAGCCCGGGTCGGGTAATCAGTTCGGCGATTCCCTGCACGGCACCTTGCAGCACCTGGTTGGCTGACTTGAAAGCATCCAGCAGGGTTGTTTCGCCACCAAGAACACTCAGCAACTTTTCGTTCGGAATCGTAATGAGAGAATCGACGTACTTGCCGAGTTCGCCGATGCCGTGATCCGCGATCGCCATTCGCTTGGCGCCTTCCATAATGAATGGTCTCGTCACGACGGCAACTGTCAGAATACCGAGCTCCTTGGCAACCTGTGCAACCACCGGCGTCGCACCGGTGCCTGTACCGCCGCCCATGCCGGCCGTAATGAAGAGCATATCGGCCCCTTCGATGACCTCCTGAATCCGGTCTCTGTCTTCCATCGCCGCCTGTTGCCCGACGTCGGGGTCGGCACCCGCGCCGAGTCCCTTGGTGATATTGCAGCCGATCTGCAGAGCGGTGCGAACACGAGCACTGTTCAGCGCCTGCGCGTCCGTATTCGCGCAAATGAAATCGACACCCTCGATACCGGCATGGACCATATGAGCGACCGCGTTACCACCGCCCCCGCCGACACCGATCACTTTGATAACTGCGCTCTGGCTATGCGCGTCCATTAGTTCAAACATCTAATTTCCCTCCGCTAAGGAATATTTCGTCTAAAAAGTATGCTCACTCGTTTACTGCATTTGTCTTCAAATAAATCATTCAAAACTGGCCCTGAAACCAGGACTTCACCTGGCCCCACAGGTCGGCAACACTCCCGGATACCGGTGTGCTGCGTTGATTCCGGCGCACCATGTTCTCCATGCCGTAGAGAAGCAGTCCCACGCCGGTCGCGTGTATGGGGTTTCTGACTACGTCCATCATCCCGTTTACGTATTGCGGTGAACCCAGCCGGACAGGCATGTGGAAAACTTCTTCGGCAAGCTCGACCGCGCCCTCCATCTTGGCGCTGCCCCCGGTGATGACGATCCCCGCTGCAATAAGCTCCTCGAAACCTGAGCGCCTCAATTCGTCTCGAATCAGGCCGAACAATTCCTCAAAACGCGGCTCGACGATCTCGGCGAGGGTCTGCCGCGCCAGCCGTCTGGGTGGTCGTTCGCCAACGATCGGAAACTCGATCGTTTCATCCGGGTTTGCCAGTTGCGACAGAGCACAGGCGTACTTGATTTTGATTTCCTCGGCATATTGTGTCGGCGTCCGCATGGATACGGCGATATCGTTGGTCACTTGATCGCCGGCTATCGGAATGACCGCGGTGTGCTGAATAGCACCGCCCAGGAATACGGCAAGGTCTGTCGTCCCGCCACCAATATCGACGACACAGGAGCCCAGTTCCTTTTCGTCGTCGGTTAGTACCGAGTAGCTCGAAGCGAGTTGTTCGAGCACTATGTCGTCAACCTCCAGCCCGCAACGCTGAATGCACTTGACGATATTCTGCGCAGCACTCTCGGCGCCCGTGACCATATGCACTTTGGCTTCCAGGCGCACGCCCGACATACCAACCGGCTCACGAATGCCCTCCTGGTTATCGATCAGGAATTCCTGCGGCAGGATGTGCAGAATTTTCTGGTCGGCCGGAATGGCAACCGCGCGCGCCGCGTCGATGACTCTGTCGACATCGCCGCCACTAACCTCTTTGTCGCGGATCGCCACGATGCCGTGAGAGTTAAGGCTTCGCACGTGGCTGCCGGCGATTCCGGTGTGGACGGAGTGAATGTCGCAACCAGCCATGAGCTCGGCTTCCTCTACCGCCCGCTGGATCGAATGAACTGTCGACTCGATGTTGACGACCACGCCTTTTTTTATTCCACGTGACGGATGAGAGCCGATTCCGACCACTTCGATATCGCCGTTGTCACTCCAGTCACCAACGATCGCAACCACCTTGGATGTGCCGATGTCCAGCCCGACGATCAGGTTCTTGTCAGTTTTCTTCGACATTAGCCCTCGCCTCGCGATGCCAGGATTTTCGGTTTCGGGTCGACCGGGTCCCTGGCGGGCGGCCTGGAAGGTCTATTCCAGCCGATCGTGAAACCATTGCTGTAGCGCAGGTCGACGTAGTCGATGTCCGCGGCCTGGTTTGTGATAATTTTTGCTACCACGTCGAGAAACAGTTCGGTCCGTTGTTCGATTTCCCGCCGCCCGAGTCGGATGAGGACACCGTTTTGCAGGGTCATCTCCCAGGCACCCCGCGCATCCATGTGAACGCGTCGCAGATCCAGGCCGAACGGAACCAGCTGCTCGCGAACGGCGAGATACCTGTTGGCAATTTCTGCGGAGCGGTTGGCGGGACCACTAAGTCTGGGCAGCTCTGCCGGAATGTGGCGCGCATCGCTTACGAAAAGCTCACCACGCGTATTGAGCAACCCGCGTTCACCCCAACACGCGGCCGGAATCTGCTCGGTCACGCTGATTTCGAGCTGGCTGGGCCATCGCCTGACAACATTTGCTCGGTCAATCCATGGAAGCGACACGATCTGTTGCTGGATTTCCGACAGATTCGCACTCAGGAATCCGTCACTGAGTGCGCCGGAAATCGCCTCTTCAATTTGTAGTGCGCTTACGCGCTGAAACGTTCCTTCAATCGTTATTGAACGAATCGGCCGATCGAGTAACGCTGCGCTCACCAGGTAACTTAAGGCTATGATTCCCCCGGCTACGAGCGGACTGACCAATCTGGCCAGTCGAATCCTGGGCAGCTTCAGACGCTCTGCCCTTTGCCGCTTGCGTCGTTTTGCCTGTTTATGCGTCATTGGCTGCCGCCTCGACGTGTGATGTTTCCGACTGATCAGCGATGCTCGTTTCCAGAATCCTCCAGCAAAGTTCCCCAAAGTCGATGCCGGCGGCTTTCGCAGCCATCGGCACCAGGCTGTGGCTGGTCATGCCCGGTATGGTGTTGACCTCGAGCACGTGTGGGTTTCCATCGCTGTCGGTCATGAAATCGACACGGCCCCAGCCCGCACAATCCAGCACCTCGAATGCTGCAACGGCGATTTTGGCGTAGTCGGCCTCGCGTGCAGGATCGTCGGTTCCCGGACACCGGTATTCTGTGCTGTCCGCCTCGTACTTCGCGCGGTAGTCATAGAAAACACGTGGCGTGTCGATACAAATGCTCGGTAATGCCTGACCCTGAAGAATCGCGATTGTCATCTCGTTGCCGACAATGCAACGCTCGGCCATTGCCGGGCCGGAAAAACCCGTCGCCAGATCGACAGCGGCGCCTAGCTCGGCGGCTTCAAATACCTTGCTCATGCCAACGCTGGAACCCTGATTCGACGGCTTCAATATGAGCGGGAAGCCAAGCTCCTCTGCTGCCATCTTTGCGTCAGCCCTGTCTTCGACGATCAGGAAATCCGGTGTCGCTATGCCTGCCTCCATGAACAGGCGTTTGCTGCGGATTTTGTCCATCGCCACAGCAGATGCCATGACGCCACTACCGGTATAAGGCATGTTCAGCCATTGCAAGGCGCCCTGCACCGCACCGTCTTCGCCGCCTGTGCCGTGCAACGCGATCCACACGCGATCGAATCCTGCTTCATCGAAGTCGTGCATGCTTTTCTCGCCGGGATCCCAGCCCACGGCATCTACGCCTTGCGACTGAAGCGCGGCCAGCACGGCACGACCGGTGTCCAGGGACACCTCCCGTTCCGCCGAGATGCCACCGAACATGACAGCAACGCGCCCGAATTCAGCGGCATTTCGGATCACGACTCGCCGTTCCTTGCTCGCCATAGTCACAACGTCGCATTCCCCACAATGCGAACCTCGTGGATCAGTTCGACACCATGTTGCTCGGCGACGGTCTGTTGCACATAACTGATGAGTTGTTCCACATCTGCGGCACAGGCGTCGTCATAATTAATGATGAAATTGGCGTGCTTGTCCGATACCTCGGCACCGCCGATACGGTGTCCCTTCAATCCGGCCGCCTCGATAAGCCTTGCGGCATGATCGCCGGGTGGGTTTCTGAACACCGATCCGCAGCTCGGAAGCCCGAGTGGCTGCGTTGCTTTTCGGCGAGCCTGCATCTCTTTCAAGGTATCCATGCTGGCGACGGCGTCTGGATCAAAGTCCAGGACTGCTGCAAGAAACCACTCGTTGCCGGGTCCACGCACGCTGCGGTAAGCGATCTCATATTCGCCCGGAAGGCGATCGTGAATCTCGCCGCGCCGGTCTATGGTCTTGACCGACTGGATGCGTTGCCATGTCTCGCCACCGTGCGCACCTGCGTTCATTGCCAGCGCTCCGCCGAGCGTTCCTGGAATTCCCGCGAAGAATTCAGAGGGGCCGAGCCCCCAGCGAATGCACTGTCTCGCAAGTTGTGTGCAGGGCAGGCCGGCACCGGCCGTTACCTGGTAGCTGCCGGTCTGTTCGATGTCCTTCAGTATTCCCGCAACGGATATGACCACCCCGGGCAGACCACCGTCGCGAACCAGCAGGTTGCTGCCGACACCGAACCAGAACACCGGCACATCGGCGTCGAGTTCCCTGAGAAACAATGCGAGATCGTCAATATTCGCGGGCTTGAAGAAGTATTCGGCCGGCCCGCCGACCCGCCACGAGGTATGCTTGCTCATGGGCTCATCACGCCGCAGATCGCCGACTACCGATGGGCGCGTCAGTGCCGCCATCATGAGTGCACCTTCAATGCCGGTTTCTTAGCTAAAAGTTTCGGCAGAGATGCCGCAAGCGCGCCAATATCGCCGGCACCCATCGTCAGCACGAGATCGCCGTCGGCAAGCACGCCGTGCAGAACCTCAGCGAGGCCGCTGAGTTCCTCGACAAAAACAGGCTCCACCCCGCCGCGACTTCTCACAGCACGTGCGATTGCCCTGCCGTCTGCGCCGGCAATGGGATCCTCTCCGGCCGCAAATACCTCGAGCAGGATGAGTACATCGGCCTCGCACAAGACGGTCGCAAAATCGTCCATCAGATCGCGCGTTCGCGAATATCGGTGCGGCTGAAACGCCAGCACGATGCGTTTGTCGGGCCAACCGGCACGGGCGGCTTCAATTGTTGCCGCAATCTCCGTCGGGTGATGGCCGTAGTCATCGACGAGCATGACGCGGCCATTTGTGGTTTCGATTTCACCCTGTGTCTGAAAACGGCGGTCGATTCCTTCGAACCCCTCCAGTGCTCCAACGACGGCCTGGTCTGCAATCTGCAACTCTTCGGCAACGGCGATCGCAGCAAGCGCATTCCGCACATTGTGCAGTCCGGGTAGCCGAAGACTGATTTCCAGCGGCTCTTCTTTGGCAGGGCGCACTACCCGGAAACGGGTCAGGCCTTCCGAATATTCTATGTCTTCCGCACGTATGTCGGCACCGCTGTCGATACCATAAGTAACTGTCGATCTGCCAATTCGGCCGAGCACTTCACTGACGCCCGGATCATCGGCGCAGAGGATGGCGAGACCATAAAAAGGCAGGTTATGCAGGAACTTTATGAAACCGCTGCGCAGCTTTTCAATATCACCGTCGTAGGTCGACATGTGATCGGCGTCAATGTTGGTCACGATCGCCAGCATCGGTTTCAAATGCACGAAGCTCGCGTCGGATTCGTCGGCTTCGGCCACGAGATATTCGCCCTGACCGAGCCGCGCATTGCTGTCGGCACTCTTCAGGCGGCCACCGATCACGAAGGTCGGATCCAGACCGCCTTCGGCGAGCACGCTTGCAACGAGACTGGTCGTCGTCGTTTTACCATGCGTTCCCGCCACAGCGATCGAGTAGCGAAATCGCATCAGCTCCGCGAGCATTTCAGCGCGTTGCACGATGGGCAGGAGCTGGTCGCGGGCGGCGGCGACTTCCGGATTGCTTTCGTCGACAGCACTGGAGACAACCACGGCGTCCGCGTCACGAATATTTTCCTCTTGGTGCCCGATGAATACCGTGGCGCCGAGATTCTTTAACCGCTGCACCGACATGTTGTTCTTCAGGTCGGAACCCTGTACCTGATAGCCAAGACTCAGCATGACTTCCGCGATACCGGACATGCCGGACCCACCGATACCGACGAAGTGAACGCAATTTATTCGACGCATTCGCTGAATCATGAGCTTAGCTCCATCATGCGCTTAGCTCCGCGACCTCGAGGCAGAGCGCACTAATGCGGTTCAATGCCTCCGGTTTCGCCAGTGTCCGCGCCTTCGAGGCGCGCGCCAATAATTCGTCGCGGCTTTCGAGCCAGTTTCTCAAGAGTCCCGCAAGAGACTCGTCGCAAAGGTCGGCTTCCGCCATGATCGCTGCCGCGCCCGCATCGGCCATCGGCTGCGCGTTTGCCGTCTGATGATCGTCGACGGCGTTGGGAAAGGGTACGAATATCGCCGGCAATCCGGCCGCAGAGACTTCGGCGACCGTCAGTGCACCCGCGCGACAAATTACAAGATCCGCCCACGCATATGCATCCGCCATGTCGTCGATGTAGGAGACAAGTTCTGCGTCTATCGATTCATGCTCATACGCTTCTCGTGCAGCGTCGATGGTCCGACTGCCGGCCTGATGTCGCACGACCGGCCGCAAATCCCCGGGTAGCCGTGCGAGCGCGGCCGGTACAACCTTGTTCAACGCCAGCGCACCCTGGCTGCCGCCCAGCACCAGCAGCCGTAACGGGCCTTCGCGTGATGCGAATCGCGTTGCCGGTTCTGCAAGCGCCGCAATATCGGCGCGCACCGGATTACCGACTGTCTCTGATTTGATGTTGGCGGGAAAACTGCCCGGGAAGGCCTGAAGCACAACCCGGGCAAGACGCGCCAGAAGACGATTTGTTAAGCCTGCGATGGCATTTTGTTCGTGGATCAGAAGTGGCCGCCGCGTCAACCATGCTGCAAGGCCACCAGGGCCGCTGACGAAACCGCCCATGCCGAGAACAGCGGCGGGGCGGTGCCGGGCCATGACGAGCAGGGATTGAGCCAGCGCCCAGACGAGTCGGAACGGCGCCAGGATCAGCGTCAATGAACTCTTGCCCCGGAGTCCGCCGACGCTGATCCATTCAATATCGATGTTATTGGCGGGCACAATCCTGGACTCGAGCCCGCGATGGGTACCGAGCCAGACGACTTCCCGCGACTGCTTCTGCAATGCCTTGGCGACGGCCAGTGCCGGATACACATGGCCACCCGTTCCTCCTGCCATCACGAGTATCGGACGGCCACTCATCGCTTCGACCATTTGCGTTTGCGATTGATGGGGCCTGCATCGGTAACGAGTTCATGATGCACGCGAAGCAGAAGCCCGACACTGATCATTGCGATGATCAGGCTACTTCGGCCGTAGCTGATGAGCGGCAGAGTCAGGCCTTTGGTCGGCAATAGACCCATGTTGACGCCAACATTGATAAACGCCTGAAGCCCAAGCCAGGTACCCAGACCAACCGCCAGATACGCCTCGAAATACCGCTCTGCCTTCGCAGCGCGGATCGACAAATGAAATATTCGCCAGATGAAACCGAGGAACAGGGATATAAGCAAGAGTGACCCGAAGAGACCGAATTCTTCCGCGAACACTGCGAACACGAAGTCCGTATGCGCTTCGGGCAGATAGAACAGTTTTTGCACACTGTTCCCCAACCCAACGCCGATCCATTCACCGCGACCGATTGCGATGAGCGATTGCGTCAACTGGAATCCGGAATTGAACGGGTCGGACCACGGATCAAGAAAAGCGGTCAGGCGCTGCAGCCGATAGGGCGATGTTATCGCCAACGCCGCCATCGCGATTATCGTCGTGCTGAAGAACAGCAGGAAGTCGCGAACACGCGCGCCGGCAACGAACAGCATTGCCAGGGCCGTCGCCAGCAATACGATCGCTGCACCAAAGTCGGGCTCTGCCAGCAGGAGTCCGCAGGCGAGGCTCAGGATCAGCATCGGCCGCAGAAAACCGGCGAACTGTTCCCGCAGCGATTTGTTCTGTCTGACGAGATATCCGGCGACATACAGAATCATGCAAAGCCGTGCCGGCTCGGATACCTGTACGTTCATGATGCCAAATCGAAGCCAGCGCGTGCTGCCATTGACAGCATGGCCCACACCCGGAATGAGTACTACGAGCAGCAATGCAAGCGCGATTAGCAGCATTAGCGGGCTTAAGGTCCGCCACAGGTTCATCGGTATGAAAAGGCATGTAAACGCGGCCACAGCTCCGATCGCTGCCGCAATTGCCTGTCGTCGCACGTAATAGAACGGATCACCGACGACACTGTCGGAAACCGATATCGATGCCGAGGCAAGGATAACCAGGCCACCGATCAGAAGGGCAAGGCCGATTGACAGCAACACCGGGTCCATTTGCAACGGCGTCCGGAGGCGGGCCGGAAATGGCATTGTGGCGCTCGAGAGGCTCATGTCGGTAGCCCCTGAACCGCCTCGCCGAAGGCGTCGCCGCGGGCCATGTAATTCGGAAACTGATCGAAGCTCGCGCAGGCCGGGGCCAGCAGGACGGTGTCACCCGGCTCGGCGTAAGCTGCGGCCTCGACAACAGCTTCATCGATATTGTTCGCAATATGAACCGGGGCCTGCTTGCCCAGGGCGTCGGCGATCCGCGGAGCATCGCTTCCAATCAATACTGCCGCTCTGAGCCGGCGACTCAGTGCTTCCGACAGTTCCTTGAAGTCGCCGCCTTTCGCCTCGCCGCCCGCGATAAGTACGATGTTCCCGTCTATCGATTCGATCGCGGCGATGGCTGCGCTGACATTTGTCGCTTTGGAATCGTTAATGAAACTGATGCCGCCCTTTCGCGCCACCAGTTGCATGCGGTGTGCCAATCCCGGAAATTCTGCGAGCACCTGCAACATCGCAGACAAATCGAGCCCCATGAACTCACCAGCAGCCAGGGCGGCAAGGGCATTCAATTGATTGTGCCGGCCCAACAGTGCGAGCTCGGACGTTGCAAGGAGCAGCTGTTCGCCGCGGGCGAGAAACACGGTGCCCTCTTCCTCGCGCAATCCGTAGTGCCCATCCTCCGGTGCGTCCAGACCGAAACTTGATACTCGCGCGTCCTTGCGCACATGTTTGACGACGTCCGGGTCGGCACGACTGATTACGACGCTGTCTGCGTTTTTGAATATTCGGTACTTTGCCGCGCGATAATTCTTCTCACTCTCGTGCCAGTCGAGGTGGTCGGCTGTAATGTTCAGCAGCACCGCGACCTTCGCTGCTAGTGTGCTGGTACGCTGAAGCTGAAAGCTCGACAGCTCCAGCACATAAAAATCCGGCTTGTCCTGTTGCAACAGGTCGAGTGCCGCTACGCCCAGATTTGCGCCCGCCAGTGCAGTCTTGCCTGCTGCATCACACATGAGGGCCAGAATTGTGGTTACCGTGCTCTTGCCATTCGAACCGGTGACGGCAACAACCGGTGCGCGCGCCTCCTTTCCGAACAACTCGATATCGGACACGATGTCTATGCCCGACTTCCGTGCCGAGGCGAGCAATGGCTCCGTATCCGCAACCCCTGGCGACGCAATTATTCGATTGATGGTCTTCAGACCAACATCGCTGTCCTTGCCGAGAATGACATCGGCGTCCGGCAGCAGCTCGTTTAGTTCCTGGAGCCCCGGCGGTTCGCTTCGGCTATCGACGAAAACCGCATCGATGCCGTTTCGCTTCAGGTACCTGGCGACCGACATGCCAGTTAGTCCCAGGCCGAACACAAGGTGGTCGACCTTCGTCCCGACAGACTTCTGTTTCTTGACTGCGCTCATCGGATTTTCAGACTCGCGAGGCCGATCAATACAAGAATGACCGTGATGATCCAGAAGCGGACGATGACTTTTGGCTCTGCCCAGCCTTTCAGCTCGAAATGATGGTGCAAAGGCGCCATTCGAAATACGCGGCGCCCGGTTAGCTTGAACGAGGCGACCTGAATCATGACCGACACAGTTTCGACGACGAACACACCACCCATGATCGCCAGGACGATTTCCTGACGAACGACAACAGCAACGATACCGAGCGCGGCCCCGAGTGAAAGGGCTCCGATGTCGCCCATGAATACCTGTGCCGGGTAGGTGTTGAACCAGAGGAACCCCAGCCCTGCACCCGCAAGCGCCGAACAAAACACCAGAATTTCGCCCGTGCCGGCGACGTACGGGATGCCGAGGTATTCCGAGAAGTTCACATTACCGGTGACATAGGCGAAGACACCAAGCGCACCGCCGACGAGAACGGTTGGCATGATGGCCAGCCCGTCCAGGCCGTCGGTCAGATTTACGGCATTGCTGAAGCCGACAATGAAAATAAACGTTACGGCGACCTGCAACATACCGAGCGGTAGTGCCAGATCCTTGAAATACGGAATCAGGAGCGAAGTGCTGACCGGATCGACGGCCAACTGGTACAGCGCGACTGCAGCGATGAGTGCAACTATCGACTGCCACAAAAGTTTTTTTCCGGCTGACAGCCCCGCCGGGTCCTGCAGGACCAGCTTCTTGTAATCATCGACGTAGCCGATTACGCCGAATGCAAGCGTCACGAACAAAACGATCCAGATAAACCGGTTCTCGAGATTCGCCCACAACACCGTGCTGACGATGATCGCCGTCAGTATCAGCGCGCCGCCCATGGTCGGTGTGCCGGCCTTCGGCAGGTGAGTCGACGGCCCGTGATCGCGCACCGGTTGCCCAACCTGATTGAGGCTGAGCTTTGCAATCATACGCGGGCCGATAACGAACGACAGGATCAGGGCCGTCAAGGCGCCGAGGATCGCGCGCAAAGTCAGATAACTGAATACGTTGAACCCGGACTCGAACTGCGTCAGATATTCTGTGAGATAGAGCAGCATGATCAGGTCTTGCGCCCCGTCGGCAGCTTGTTGATCAGCGCTTTGACCACGCGCTCCATTTCCATGAACCGGGAGCCTTTGATCAAAATATTCGTGTTTTCAGTGGCCGAGCGGTGCAGCTCCTCGACCAGGCCATCAATATTCTCGTACCACTGTCCGCCGCTGCCGAAAGTCTTGACGGTATTTTTCGACAATTTTCCGGTTGCCAGGATACGGTCAATGCCCAGTCGTTTTGCCGCCCGGCCAACAGCCTTGTGCAACAAAACCTCGTCCTCGCCAAGCTCACCCATGTCGCCGAGAACGAGCCAATTGTGGCCGGGCTGTGCGGCCAGAAATTCGGCCGCCGCGATGACGCTTTGCGGGTTCGCGTTATAACTGTCGTCGTAAACGGTCAGGGCCGTAATCCGCTCCACCGGATGCAGTCTTCCCGAAACTGCCCGCACAGACTCGAGGCCCTGTCGGATCTGTTTGCTGTTCATGCCGAGCCCGTGGAGCACGGCTGCCGCTGCACAGGCGTTCCTGACGTTGTGCATGCCTGCAAGCGGCAATCTGATTGGAATCTCCTCCAGATGATTGTGCAGGCTGAAATTCATGGTATCGCCGTCGGCCTCGACGTCGGTTGCGAAGACAGACGCGTTGGATTCGACGCCGAAGCTGATGACGGTGTCGCCCGACAGCAAGGAATTCCAGTAGGCGAAATAAGGATCGTCGGCGTTCAGCACGACAAATATCGGCGCTACCTCGGCCTGGAGAATTTCTCCCTTGGCTCGCGCGACACCGTCGAGATCACCGAAACCCTCGAGATGTGCCGGTGCTGCATTGGTGATGAGAACGACCGCGGGATCCGCGAGTGATGTCAAATATTCGATCTCTCCCGGATGGTTCGCGCCCATTTCGATGACGGCGTAACGATGTTCCTCTGACAGGCTCATCAGCATCAGCGGCAGGCCGATGTCGTTGTTGAGATTGCCTCGTGTGGCCAGCGTTTTCGCCGTCAGCGACAGACAACTCGATATCATTTCCTTGACGGTTGTCTTGCCGTTGCTGCCGGTAATGCCGATGACCTTTGCCGGCATTCTCTTGCGCCACCAGCCGGCCAGTGCGCCGAGCGCCAGTTTCGTATCATCAACCGTGATCTGTGGAATATCGGCTTCCACCGCCTCGGACAGGACTGCTGCTGCGGCTTTCTTGTCTGCCGCGGCCGAAACGAATGCGGCACCGTCGAAGTTCGGTCCCTGCAACGCGAAGAATAGCTCGCCCTCGGCAAGCGTGCGCGTATCGGTGCTTGCACCCGAAAACCTTCGGTCGGAACCGAGAAGCGTACCGCTCATGATGTGTGCTGCCGCTGCCAAGGAACCCTCGATCATTGCCGCTGGACGTTTTTGCTACGGCGAGCGAAAACGTTTGCCAGTGCCGCGTCGTAATCCGAAAATGCAAGCCGTTGATCGCCAATGAGCTGATAGTTTTCGTGGCCTTTTCCTGCTATCAGCACGATGTCGTCGTCGTTCGCTTCGTCAATGGCATATGCGATCGCAGTTGCCCTGTCTTCGATCGCGATCGCGCCGGATTTGTCGGCAATGCCCCGTAGGACATCCGCGATGATGTTGCCGGGCAGCTCGGAGCGGGGATTGTCGTTTGTAACGACCAGGCGGTCCGCGAGTCGTGCTGCTGATTTGCCCATCAAAGGCCGCTTGCCGCGATCGCGATCGCCACCGCAACCGAAAACGCACCAGAGCGACTTCTTGCAATGCGAACGTAGCGAACGCAACGCCGCCTCGAGCCCGGCCGGCGTATGCGCGTAGTCGACATACACGGCCGGTGCCACGGAATCGGCGACCCGCTGCATTCGCCCCGGCGGCGCTGAGGCCTTGCTTAATACCTCGCAAGCATCGACGATCGGGACGTCCCAACTCAATAGCAATCCCAACACGCTGATCGCGTTGGCTACATTGAAGTTGCCGGGCAGCGGCAAGCGAAAATCGAATTTACCCCAGGAGCTGTGCACCGTTATGTTCGATCCCGCTTCGGTTGCGACGACCGAGCGAACGAATACGAAGGGTCGTCCATTGGCGATTCGGTCGAATCGCGTCGATACCGTAACGACGTTGTCACCACATCGATCGGCGAGCTCCTGGCCGAAATCGGTATCAATGCAAATAATCCGGTGCTCGACATCACGGTCGAGAAACAATTGTGCTTTGGTCTCGCCATACGCTCGCATGCTGCCGTGGTAATCAATGTGATCGCGGCTGAGGTTGGTAAAAATTGCCGAGTCGAAATGCACTCCGTTGATACGATCCTGCTGCAACGCATGTGACGAGACTTCGATGGCAGCATGGCCGGCACCATCATCACGGAACGCCGCAAGTTTTTCGTGCAGGTCAATGCAGGCAGGCGTCGTCATTTCACCATCGGATTCGAGAGCACCGATACCGAAACCCAACGTGCCGAGGTAGGCGCAAGAATTGCCAAGCATCTGCATACATTGTGCGACGAGAAACGACACCGTCGTCTTGCCATTCGTCCCGGTGACACCGGCGACTTTCATGGATTTTGATGGCACATCGAAGTAACGGTTTGCGATGTCGCCGATATGCGTAGTCAGTCCGACGACTGGAATCATGGGCACGCCTGGGTGATCCGGAGCAACGACGTCAGCGCTCGAGTCCCAGATGACGGCCTGCACACCTGCTTCGAGTGCCTCGTTGACATAGTCGAGCCCGTGACCGGATTCTCCAACCAGCGCGAAGAACACGTCACCGGGTGTCAGGACCCTGCTGTCGCTCGAGATACCGCTGAATTCGATATTCGGAGCCTCAGCAATACCACCGAGCAAATCTCTGAGCGTGCCGCGTGGTGTCAATGCTTCTGCCGGCATGTTCATTGACTCATTGCCTGCATGACGCTGTCGGAATCAAGTGCGGGCAATGCATCTGGGGGGATAGCCAGCAGGCGCAATGATTCGGCCATGATACCGGCGAAAACCGGCGCCGCGACATCGCTGCCGTAATAGAGGTCACCGCCCGGCTCATCGATGACTACGACGGCCGCCAGGCGCGGATCGCTGGCCGGTGCCAGTCCCGCGAATACCGATATGTATTTGTCTTCCGAATATCCACCCGCTGCGAACTTCCATGAAGTTCCGGTTTTCCCGGCAATACGATATCCAGTAACACTTGCTTTGGTCCCGGTGCCGCCCGGTCGTACTACTTCCTCCATCATTCGTTTTACTTCGCTCGCTGTGTCGTCGGCAATGACACGCTCGCCGCTATTGGATTGATCGAGCTTGACCAGCGATACCGGATTGCGCCAACCGTTATTGCCGATCACGGCGTAGGCCTGTGCGAGTTGCAACGGAGTAACGCTCACACCATAACCATAGGCAAGCGTCGCCTGGCTTATCTGTTGCCAATGGTTGTAATGCGTAAGCAATCCGGCCGACTCGCCCGGAAAGCCGGATGATGTCAGCGACCCGAGACCGAATTTCGTCATCGTTCCCCATAACTGATCCGGCTCCAGCGCCATCGCGATTTTCGTTGCTCCGACATTGCTCGATCTCGAAAGAATTGTCGTCAGACTGACTCGACCCAGATTTCGGCTGTCTTCAATTCTCTTCGGACCGACAATAACGAAGCCGGGTGCGGTATCGACGTAACTACTCGGGTGATACCGGCCGGACTCCAGCGCAGCGGAAAGAATTAACGGCTTGATGCTCGAACCCGGTTCGAAAATATCGGTTACTGCCCGATTGCGGTAGCGCTCCGCCGAATATTGCGCCCTGTCGTTCGGGTTGTAGGTCGGCTGATTGACCATTGCCAGGATCTCACCGGTCAGCACATCGAGAATGACGATGGATCCGGAATCTGCGTTGTGCTTCTGAATCGCCCCCTTGAGCGTCCGGTACGCCAGGTACTGCAGCCGCAGGTCAATACTGGAGACCAGATCTTTCCCGTGTCGGGCCGGTCGAATGCTTTCGACATCTTCCACAGGCCGGCCGAGTCGATCCTTCAGTACGCGTTTGGCGCCGGATTCACCCCCCAGCCAGTGATTGAACGCGAGTTCCAGCCCCTCCTGCCCATCATCATCGACGTTTGTAAAGCCCACCAGATGGCCCGCGACCTCGCCGGCCGGATAATATCGGCGGTATTCACGCAATACATTCACGCCCGGAAGTTTCAACGCCATGACCTGATGCGCCTCCTTCGGGCTCAGGTGACGTTTCAGATAGAGAAACTCTTTGTCCATGCTTCGCGTAATGCGACGCATCAGCAATCGCGAATCGAGATCAAGGGCACGTGCGAGCTGCGGGACGCTGTCCACGGCCGAGGCAAGTTCTTCAGGATTGGCCCAGACGCTGTCGACCGGCGTACTTATAGCGAGCGGCTCGCCGTGTCGATCCGTGATCGTGCCTCGATGTGCTGAGATCTTTTCTGTGTGCAGGTGACGCGCTTCCGCCTGGCGATTCAGAAAATCCTTGTCGAGTACCTGCAGATAGACAGCACGAGCAATCAGCGACGTGGACGCCAGTGCGAAAAACGTGAGGACCAGCGCAACCCTGCCGACGAATCGCCGTGCGGTTTTTTGTTTGGTTCGGGCTCCTCTGCTCATTTGCGTTCGATTACGAATATCTCTTCCGATTGTGGGCGTACCAGCGACATTTCTTCCAAGGCAACTCGTTCGATTCGAGCGTGAGTCGCCCAGGTGCTTTGTTCGATTTGTAATTGCCCCCATTCGATGTTCAACGCGTCGCGTTCGGTCGTCAGATCTTCAAGTTCCACGAACAACTTTCGCGACTCGTGTTTGGTGTAGACAATCGCGAATGCCGACAGGACGCTCACCACGACAAACACGGCCATCAGGAGGAAGGGTTTTCTGCCGCTAATTATTTCCACTACAAACGCTCCGCAATCCTGAGACGTGCACTGCGCGCCCGAATGTTCGCTGCGATTTCTTCACCGGTAGCGACGATCACCTTACCAATCAGCCTGAAGGGTGGCCGACATTCCGCCGGTATGGACGGCAAACCCCGATACTGTTCCGACTCCCTGGATGCGTTCCTCATGAAACGCTTGACGATCCGGTCCTCGATCGAATGAAAACTGATGACGCATAGGCGACCGCCGGCACGCAACAGGTGAACAGATGCCGCCAACGCGGATTCCAGCTGCTTCAGTTCGTCGTTTACCTGGATGCGAATGGCCTGAAACGTTTTCGTAGCAGGGTGTTTGCGACGATCCGGCCTGGGGACTGCCGCCGATACGATTTCAGCCAATGTATCGGTCCGCTCGATGGCCATATGCGATCGCGCTGCGACGATCGCGCGGGCAATCGGGCCGGCGAACTTTTCATCAGCGTTCCTGACGAGCGATTTTTTCAACGTTTTTTCATCCACATCGGCGAGCCATTCGGCCGCACTGATGCCCGATTGCGGGTCCATTCGCATGTCCAGGGGACCGCTCCGCATAAAACTGAATCCCCGTTCCGCCTGATCCAGCTGCGGCGATGAGACACCCAGGTCGAGTAGCAGGCCGTCCACTTTTCCGAGCAGGTTCTTTTCGAGCGCGATTTTTTCAAGTTCTGCAATTTCACCCCTTTCAATTTCGAACCGTGGATCTTCAGTTAAGGCTTTCGGAGCTGCTTCTATGGCTTGCGGATCACGATCGATCGCAAGCAAACGAGCATCCGGTCCGAGCAGTTCAGTAATCGCTTTGCTGTGTCCCCCACGGCCAAATGTTCCGTCCACATAACAACCGTCTGGCCGAATGTTTAGTCCTTCGAGAACCCGCCCTTCAAGGACCGGTACATGCTCGTGCTTCTCCACCTCCCGTCCGCATTTATCTATAGCGACAACGATTCGAGCTCGGGTGGCAATTCGCCGTCGTCATCAGTGTTAAGCCATGCATCCCGTCTCTCGTTCCAGCGTTCCTCGTCCCAGAGTTCGAATCTGTGTCCCTGCCCGATCAGCATGGCCTGTCGCTCGAGCCCGGCGAATTCACGAAGTTCTCGTGACAGCAAGATGCGTCCATGCGAATCGATGTCGATTTCGGTTGCGTATCCGACCATAATTCGTTGCATCTCGCGGGCACGTTTATGGAGACTCGGAAGCCGAACGAGTTTTCGCTCGATCTCTTCCCAGTCCGGCAATGGATAAATGAGGAGGCAATGGTCTTTGTCGACCGTGGCGACGAGTTGACTGTCGCAACGCTGAGCAATCCGCTCCCGGTAACGGGTCGGGATAGCCAGGCGCCCTTTGGCGTCCAATGTGACTTTGGTGGCCCCACGAAACACGGCATTATTGATGAGCTTTCAGCCATAGCAAACGAGCTAGCCCATCTCCTCCCACTTTTTTCCACTTTTCAACACTATATTCGGGCGATACATCAGCGTCAACCGATTGCCTAAATAATTCTTGTTGTACAGGGACTTAGGGTCTATTTCGTGGCCAAATTCGGACGAATTGTGGCGCTCAATTGGAACTATAAATCAGTGACTTAGGGTCAATTTCTCGATCTATTCTTATATATAGGTCGCCACAGCCCGACACTTCAGGGATTTTGCGGAGTTTGCGCACGGCCGGATCGGCAATGCGCCGACTATTTGACTTTTCCTGTCTTATGTCAAAAAGGGGACAGACCCCGAATGGGGCTGTCCCCCATTGAAAAGGTGAGAAAGCAAGAGCCGGCAATAAGCCGGGTTCTGTCGTGGACAACCATTCATCTGGGACGACCGTCACCGATCGCCTCTAGCAACCTACCCGGGAGTCCGCTCAGGCGCGCGGTGCAGGCCAAAAGCCCGCTCACTCCCCTATTTGGTCTTGCTCCAGGCGGGGTTTACCGTGCCGCGGTGTGTTACCACCCGCGCGGTGCGCTCTTACCGCACCTTTTCACCCTTGCCGGCACCAGAGGCGCTGGCGGTCTGTTTTCTGTGGCACTTTCCATGGGCTCTCGCCCTCCAGGCGTTACCTGGCGCCCTGCCCGATGGAGCCCGGACTTTCCTCCGCGACCACATTAGCGATCACAGCGATTGTCTCGCCGACTCTTACTTTCTCGAGCCGCGCATTATATCGCCCGTCAGGACGGGCTCCAACCAGTGCCAACAAATGCGTCGCGAGAACCCGTCCTGACGGGCGATATCAATAGGCGGGGCCCTCTTCGCCGATCGAGTCCCGCATTTCCCAGGCGGAAATCATCGGGAAGACCTTGAAGAGGAGAAGAAACACCATCAGGAATCCGGCAAACAGGCCCGCGACCAGCGTCCATTCCATCATCGATGAAAACGGCACATGGTTCTCGATTAACGCGGGCACGACGAGGAGATAGCGATTCAGCCACACGCCCACGTTAATCACCGCCGCAACGAACAGCAGGGACCACCAATTGCGCTTGACGGGCGCGAATATCAGCGTGCCAAGCGGAAAAACGAAGACGCAGAAGATCATGGACCAGAAATAGGGCGCGTAATGTCCGTCCATCTGAGCCTGCATGGGTCCCAGTTCCTGCGGGAGGTTGCCGAACCAGGTAACGAAGAACTGCGCCCAGAACATATACAACCAGAGTAATGCGAATCCGGTGATAACGATCCCCATGCTCTTCAGCTGAAATTTGGCGAAAAAGTGTTGCAGACCCAGAATTCGGGAAGTGATTGCGCCTAGTATCAGTATCGCTGCTGTGCCGCCAATCATATTTCCAAGAATGAAATACATTGGAAACACGGTGCTGTGATAATGCGGAAACAACATCATGCCGAAATCCCAGGCGATGAAGGTATTGGCAATTACAGCCACGACCAGCACTATCGGCGAATATAGAAACATGTTAGTTTTCAACGTCTTATCGTCGCGACGCTGCCGTAATGACCACAACCATTTATAGAGACTCCGACGCCAGCCGGGCCCGCTTTGTGCCGATTCGCTCGTAACATCGGGCAGCAGACCCATCAAAAAATACACGAAGGTCAGTCCGTAAAACGTCAGTTGCACCAGCAGGTTTCTGAGCAGGAAGAAGTCCGAATTCAGCCAGGGGCTCAGGTGCTCCCCGGGCTCGGGAGAAAGCCAGTAGAACAAATGCTCTTTGCCGTATGCAAAAATAAGCAGGAACAAGACGATGGCAAAGGGAAAAAACGCCAGCGTCGCAATTTCGCCGAGACGATAGAATGGCCGCCCCCAGTCCGTTCTGCAGATCCGCATAATTGCGGAGAAGGCGACGCCGAACTGACTGACGCCGAGCAGGAAGATATAACTCGCCACGAAGAAACCCCACGGTACCGATTCCGGAGCTGTGGCAAGCAGGTACGCAAAACTGCCGGCACCTGCAATGAACAGGACGCCGAGGACCAAGAGCATTGTCGAATAGCCCTTGCGCCCTGTGGGCACGCCGATCGCAATGTCTCTAACTGCACTCATCCTTCGCCGAATACTTCCTTGATGAAATTGACCAGATGCCAGCGATCCTCGGCCGGCACTGCCTGACGATAGAACGGCATCGCAATGCTGCCGTGGCTGATCGTATAAAAGAGCTGGCCGTCAGGCTGCAGCTGCACATAGTCGAGATTGAGTTCCATGGGCTGGGGCACGAATTTCTGGCCTACGGGCCCGTTTCCGCGACCCTGCTCGCCATGACAGACAAGGCAATGAAGCTCGTACATCTCCCGGCCGCGAGCCAGGGACTCCGGTGACTTTGGAACCGGATTGACCAGGGTCTTCCCGGCCTCCAGCCGCGCCCGGACCAGTTCGATGATGTCCTTCGGCGGCGGATAGTCGTCCTTGCCGCCGACGGGCACTGATGTCTGGTTGGTCTCAACCACTGAATCCTGAGGCTTCATCGACGGCTGATCCACCATATCCTTGTCCCAGGGCAGCGTCACGCCGGTCCCGGGGACAGCCAGCAGGCAGACGACACTTACCACGGGTGTGAGGCGAAGGCCTTTCATTGGTCTTCCTCCACATGCTTGATTTCATCCGCACCGGCGCCTCGAATAATTGATTCAGCCTTCGCCGTTCGCTCATCCTCAGTGCCTTCCACGACGATAACGAAGCGATCGACATTGGCCGATGGCAGGTACGGTTTATCGCGCCACGCAGGCAGCCCCGAGACGAAATGGAATCCGAGCAAAGTAAATATCACTCCGAACAATATGGTCATCTCGTAGGTGATAATGAGATACGGCGGCACGGCAATGATGGCCCGACCACCGGTGGGGAGTATGAAAACAAGAGCGGTCGCGACGCACATCGCGAACCCGGAGGCGGCGCCGATGATGGCGCCAGCCAGCGAAAAGCGCCTGACCGGGGATTTGCCCAGACCCAGTACCTCCTGTGCCTCTTCCAGTGGCAACGGTGACAGCAGCGAGATATTGTCGAAACCCGACGACTTCAGTTTTTCTGCCGCGGCCAGAAAATCCTCCTCGAACGCGAACGAGCCCACGATTGCCGTCATGCGTCCCTCCTGAGAGGTTTCAGCGTTTCCTTGACCTCGTAAATGGAAACCGCCGGCACCCACTTGATGAAGATCAGGAACAGCGTCGCGAAGATAGCGAATGAGCCCACTGTTATGGATATCTCGATCCAGCTCGGCAAGTAAAATCCGAACGCATCCGGCAGAAACTTACGCGGTTGCGAGGTGGCCACGATGATGAAGCGTTCGGTCAGCATGCCCATATTGATCAGTATCGAGACCACCAGCATCTTGTTCCAGGACAATCGAATCTTTTTCCAAAACATCAACAGCGGAACGAAAGCGCAGAAGGTAATCATCTCCCAGTAGAGCGGCCCATAAAAACCTGTGAGCCTGAACTTCAGAGCTTCCAGTTCGAAAGACGTTCCGCCGAACCAGGTACTAAAGAGTTCCAGAATATTTATGTAACTCCAGATCAGGGACAGTGCGATGAGTAGCTTGCCGAGGTTGTCGAGGTGCACCTGGCCGATGTATTTCTCGAAGCCGAGAAACTTTCGCAGGCAATACATGACGGTGACGATGCCGGCCGTGCCGGAATAGATGGCGCCGCAGACAAAATAAGGAGCGAAGATCGTGTGATGCAGACCGGGCACGATGGATAAGGCAAAGTCCCAGGACACGATGCTGTGTACGGATACCGCCAGTGGAATAACG
>Ga0255047_10000397_pt1 | contig 35164 bp, 56 predicted proteins | sample JV7_2_1_MG_FD_183640 | JGI IMG/M metagenome (GOLD analysis project Ga0255047, IMG submission 183640) | Seawater microbial communities from Jervis Inlet, British Columbia, Canada - JV7_2_1 | ecosystem: Environmental > Aquatic > Marine > Inlet | place: Canada: British Columbia | collected 2016-10-06
GAGACCTACTGCAAAAAGCACAGCTTTATCAAATGAAGATTGCAAAGCTTGCTACGGAAGCCTGTACTATCCAACGCGGCGGGCATAAGAGTAAACGAAACCCATTATATTCAGTCAAAGATTATGCAACTGATATTGGTGCAACTTATACCACCCTTATGGATTGGGTCTATACTTACCGAAACGTCGTTGAGAAGCTTGAAAAACCGCCTCAAACCCAGAAAGAATGGGCACACGCTGTTGAAACAGATAAGAGATTGGGTAGTGCAATGAATCCTACCAAAAAGAAAGGATTCGTAGGCAAGAGAAAGGCAACGAAGTTTGATGTTCAGACAATTTACAATGCAGTTTCAGAAGAAAAACCCTTTGTGCATGAATTTGACTCTGTGGTTAAATACACAAAACATGCTAAGACTTTGTTTTCTAAAAGGGATCTTAAGTTGATAGACAGAAAAAAGCTGCTAAAGTGTATGGAGCTGCTTGACGAAATAAGCGAGATTTTGAATGAGTATTTAACGAGGACGCGATGAAAAAGGAAACTTGCGCCAAGTGGTTGGATAAAAACAGAAGAAGGTTCCACTGTGCACATATGAATGACGAAGAAATTCTAAATTCCGCATGGAGCCATCAACAAGAGAAAATTAATAAACTGCTAAAAAGAAAGCCAACTAAATTAGAAGTCAGACGCTCTATTTCCTATTACAAGAGCGACAACAAAAGGCTTAGATTTAAGGTGAATGTGTTGGTAGCAAGGTTAGAGATTGCGAAGGTGAGAGAATATGAAAAGGAGCGGATAACAGATGAATAACGACTTAGACGAAAAGATTGTAACCGCATTAGAATTCCCAGAATCCCGCAGAGTTAAAGGAAAAGCTCGCATCGAGTGGATATGCGCGAACTGCAGCAACGGGAATAATGTTATTTATGGCATTTTAAAGATTAATGAGTTTGTGGGGCGGTGTAAATATTGCGAAGTGACATCTCTTATAAAGCCGGAGTGGGAAGATTGGCCTCGGATGGACGATATCTATTTGTATCGTGTGGTGCCTTTTCATGTATTGGGTTTACTGGGAAGCTAACAACTTATGAACGACCTAGATTATATCTGGAATGCGGAACACTTCCATAAAATACGGACAAAAATTGATGGCGTTCAACCCTTCGATCTAAGGCATTACCAGAAAAGATTTGTTGAGTTTGTTAATGCTATAGAGGGTCCTAAGAGAGTTGTCGTCGTCAAACCAAGACAGGCAGGATTCACAACCCTTTGTGCCTCGATATTCAGTCATAGAATGTACACGATTAAAAACGAGAGAGTTATTGCGATAGCCGATAAATTTGGGCGAACGCTAGAAATGAGTAAAATTTATCGCGATTACGTGGACTTAATAGACCCGGCGATGCTTCCAATGGTTGCAGTAAAAAACCAAGATGAAATATACTTTGACAACCCAGATGTGGAAGCCCGCAAGAAGCATCCAGGTATGAGCAGCGGTATAAGATTTATGACAGCTAGAGACAAGTACGCAGGAAGAGCAGGGACGAGAACAGGAGCGCATCTTTCAGAGGTCGGTTTCTTTATGTATAGCTCTGACATTGACGAGGGTATTCAAAATTCTATCCCATTACATAAGAACACGCTGATAATAAGAGAATCGACCGCAAATGGAAGGCAGGGGCTTGGTGCGCCGTTTTATGAATTAACCGAAGCGGCAAGAAGAGGGGAGTCTATATATAAGTTCTTTTTCGTGGCGTGGAATGAAATTGAAGATTACTGGATAGAGCCACCGAGAGACTTTACATTAACATCATATGAAAAAGAGATAATGGGCACGACTAAAGATTTAACGCACGGTCATTTGATGTGGCGCAGGCTCAAGGTAAGTGAATATTTAGGAGCTAAAGACGGGTTAAATTTTGGACTTTCCCCAGAAGAGAGGTTTAAGCAAGATTTCCCATTAAATGTAGATGAAGCCTTTCTTTTTAGTGGCTCTCCGATTTTTCCACAGGATAAAATACATAACCAGGCAAAAGCCGTTAGAGACAGAAACCCTATAAATCTAGCAGGTAAAGTTGATTTAGGAATGTTGGGTCATGTTTTAAAGAGTAGACTTGATGAAGTTAAGATACTTTCACCGCCGAGAGGTGACTCCCAGTATTTTATTGGTGTTGATGTCAGTGAAGGGTTAGCTATTGGAGATTCTTCCGCCATAACCGTGGTTGATAATAATCTTAATGATGCAGCGTACTGGATTGGAAAGATAGATCCTGATATGTTGGGACACATAGTCATAGATATAGCAAAGCTCTATAATAATGCCCATGCTGTCGTTGAGAAAAATAATATGGGTATAACAACAGTAATTACTATGAAAAACGAGGGTTATACGAATGTTTTTAAAAAGAAAATAGAAGATCATATCACAAGGAAAATAAGGACAGAGCTTGGGTGGAGGACGACAGTCAAGAGCAAGCAAGAGATGTTAAACCTTTTAATACAGACATTTCGAGATGGGGACTTTAAACCTAGAAGCCTTGAGTTATTACTTGAAATGGGCAACCTTGCAAGAGAAGAAAATGGCGACGTTTGTTTGAATGGAAAGGATTTATGCGTCTCGGCGTGTCTTGCAATTGTAGGTTGGAAATATTATTGTCGGCCCGAAGAAGAATTAAAACAGAAAAGTAGAGAGCTGTATGATCTAGGCGCTCAGAAAAAAGGTAACGATTTATTTGGTTGAGGTTAATATGGTCAGAGAATTTTGGTTTCCGGCGGTATCAGGCTTACTAGCCGCCTATATATTTTTAACCACAGCGGCTGGTTTCGCTAGTGGTATTTCCCCTCGTTTAGGTGAGGACTGAGGTTGGTGTATGTCTCTTAGGAAAGAAATTTCAATTACGCTGGTATCAATGTCATGTATGGTTTACATACTTCTGTACATTATAAATATATTCGGCCCCATACTTTCCTCTTACGTGAACTGTAACAAGAGGCATAACTTTGATTTATTAATCCCCGCTGCAAAATCAATAGGGTGTTGGCTCAAGGACGAAGATGTCTAATTTACACCGTCTTATAATTTTATTTGTATTATTTACACTGGTTATTTTAACTATCAATATTATGGTAGATTCTACAATAAGTATTTACAGAAAAATAGACGATATTGCGTTTTAATGTACGATATAAATACGAACCCCATTAACAAAAAATACCTGGACATAGAAGAATACCCCGAGGGATTTCTTGAAGTATGGAAAAACAGACCAGAAAAAGCCTTTAGATCACAAAAAGCAGCGGCATATTATATATACAGCGAAATATTTGACAGGGAAATAGAACATAATAGCGATGAGGATGACAGCGACTTTATTGGTGTGAGAATATAATGGAGGGATTGAGGGAGATAAGGAAAATGGACAGCAGAGCGATAACAAGTGTGGAACGAGATTTGTTAGAACAAATCCGCAGACTGCAAATTGAAAATTCCACTTTCCTAGATGGTGCTAGTAAAATGATAGAAGCCGAAACCAAGAGATTATTGGATAAAATTCGCGATTTGCAAATTAAAAACGCCACGCTTGAAAAGATCATCTCGCACGGTGATTGTGGTTTATGTCATGTATATCCAGACGGGAAGCCTTGCACGGGGTGTCTAATGAAAGAACTTGCCACGCTGAAAGAGTTTGCAAGAAATTATAAGAAACCTATAGTGAATAATGAATTAATGAGAAAAGTCGAAGCAATCCTAGGGGTGAAAAATGACAACGCAAGAAGCAAATAAAATTATAGCGGAGTTTATGGGATTTAAAGTTAAGCTTTACGAAACATTGAAGGGCGCGGACATACCATTAAATTTCGGCAAATATTGGAAGCAGATAGAAGGTTCACATGCACCTTATGACCAGTGGGAGCCTGTCGAATATATCTATTCCCTCGACGCCCTTGTGCCTGTTTGGGGAAAATTAGGATGGTTTAATAAAACGGTTGTAATGAGAAATAACGATTTAACCGATAATAAGTGTAGTTATGAAATAGCCGTTAAAAAAGGGTTTTTTGACGCACAGGCTGAAAATTATCAAAAAGCCGCAGCAATAGCAACAGCGAAAGCAATCCTAGGGGGTATACCCACTGAGGGTAGGCATTGCCTTTCATGCCACTTAAGTCACAAAAATTGTAAATGTGACAAGGTTGACCCGAATAAATAGGTTAATCGGGCAAGATCGGGCAATGATAAAGTGTAGAATTATACTTGGTATGGCTATTTATGGGTATATTTATGGATAATATGCCATAAAGTGCATGCTATACCCTATCGGATATACTGTAATGCGTATAATTATGATTTATACTATAAAGCGTATATTTATAGTGGTCCGGTTGTAACATACTGTTGATTAATCGTAACAATAAAAAGCTTATCGACTTATATGTTATGAAATATCGGTGCTATAGACCGAGTTAACATGTAAAAATTAACCGGAAACTATCACTTTTTAACTGTTTCTGGTAAAAATTATGTAATTCGGGAGTTCAATTGCATATTTGCATAAAAGAGGATATATGAATAAAACGATAGCCATGTTTCTTATTTTTCCAGTTATGGCGCTTGTACTATTTATTTCGTTAATATTAGAGGCAGTTTTTGGTCACGACGTGGAAACTAAGTTTGCCCAATGGGGTCCGGTTGGCTGGGTCTGTGATTTATTCGAGAGGTATTTTTAATGGTTTTAACTGTGAACGATGTGATTATTTTGCTTTGCTTAGGATACACAGGAGTTGCTTTTCTTGTAATTTATTGGACAAATAAGGATTAAAGATGAGTGAAGAAACAAGAGTCATATTGGCCTTATTATGTGGGTCGTTCATGATTATTTTTTTTGTAGCATATTCCTTTGTTCTGCAAGAAATAAATAAGGGCAACAGGAAAACCATTACTCAGCTTAACGACCTGTCGCAGTATCTATACGACAACATGAAACTAATCAACCCAAACATAAAATTACCGCCGAAAAAAGTAGTTTCCAAAGGAAAGGGATCTAGTTACATTCCGTCTAAGGACATTGATAGTGTTTTAGGAAACAGTGCGCAGGATATTTTCGATTAGTTGTCTATAACCAAAGCATCAAACCCCGCAGATACATCTAAATCAGCAGCAGAGCCAGAAGCCTGTATTTTGATAATTGCTGGACCCGTAACAACTTTCGGGACCGTGTAGTTAATTGTCAATGCGGAGGTGCCAGTTGTTATTAGCCCGAATGTGTGCTTAGTAAGAAAAGTGTTTGCGTTATCGCCCGGCTCAGGGTTAACGAGCATTTTCACATCGACCGCGCCGGAAGCACCGCCGGACTTGTTAACGTTTCCATAAAATCTAGTTATATAAAGAGATTGCGTTGAGGGAATCCCATAAATTGCCATTTGGGTTTGTCCTTCCCCTGCTCTAATAAGCGCAGTTCTGGTTCCGTCTGTATCCGCAGTTATAGCAATATCTCCGGCGTTTGGTCCTAAAGCACCGCTTGTAAGGACGCTTGCCCTATGAATAATTACGTAAGAATTTACCGTGGTTACGCCGCCGGTCCCATTCATTGTAACGGTCTCGCTGGTTTCTTTAGCGTTCCATGAAGTTAAGCCGGAAATTCTTAGAGTTCTGGCCCCGTCTGTTGCGGTGTCTCCATCGTCGCTTAGACTTGTTGAAAATATAGTATGGGTTCTTGCTTGAGTTGGCGCGGTCCATATAGCTTGGTCATCACTTGCCGTAGCATTATCCCAAATATCTGTTGCGATACCACTATCTACATTTGTACTCCGCCCGAATTTATTAATGCAGGTTTTACCTTCGCTTAAACCTCTGGCAACGTAAATAACGTCAGAGACAGCGATTTTACGCAACTCAGTGACATCATCGACAACAGGTGCAGCCTTTAAATTAAATGATATAAGTAAAAAGATTATTGATAAAAGTAATTTCATGCATTATCCCCTTCTGGAACCCACTCTTTTAGGTGTTTTATTTCGTTACCTGATAGTTTAACTCCGTGTTCTTTACATATTCTTTCGAGTTTAGCGTCTGACCAGAAAGGCTGACCCTCTTTTTGCTGTGGAAAATCCTCATAACCCATTTCGACTAATCCCATATCCTTTAGATGCTTTTTATATTGCGCATACGTATCGCAATGCTTTCTTATATTTCTTTGGAAGCCTGGCTTAAATGTGTCATCGACTGATTTTTTTGATTTAATCACGACCATTCTGGGGTATCCGCAATCGTAACAAGCAATGCCCGGCTCCCTACCGCCGTATGCTAAAAGATCGTATTCCTCTACTTTATAAAATCTGTGGTGGTCTTTTCCGCATTTAGGGTGTCTACATTTCATTCGGTAAGCTGGCATCTTTTTAATTAAACACTTAAACGGGATTGATTACACAGTTGGTAATTTTAAACTACCAGCGTTACTAAAATTTTTTTAATGTTGTTAAATATAACGAATGGCAAAAAACAAAAAACCCTTAGAACTAGTCAAAGACGTAGAAACGTCTCTTAGAAACTACAGAAGACCCTTTGAAAAACCCCAAACCGACGAAGAAAAAGCTTATTACGGGGATATTTGGGTGAATACTTCCGAGTATAGGCCTGTGGAAAACCATATCTTTCGAATTGTAGAAGGTGAAGTAGCTACGATTACGGATAGTTTTCCCAGTGTAAAAGCTGAAGCAAAGGATCCTGATAAAAAACCTCAAGCCCAAAACTTAAGTAAGGCGATAGAATACGTAAATGAGAAGCAAAATCTCCAGGGCATGCTCCCTGTCGTTGTTAGAAATTCATTAAAGGGCGGTCCTGGTTATATTCACGAGTATTACGACCCTAATGCTGATAATGGAGAGGGTTTAATTAAAAGAGAATCCCTTCACTGGCGAGATGTTTTGCTTGATGGGTCCGTGTCAGTTATAGAGGATTCAAATAAAGCTCAGTTTAGAGTTAGAAGGTCGAAGGAATGGCTTAAGCTATCCTATCCTAAATTTAAAAAAGAAATAGAAAAGGCAAAAGCTGAAGACACTATTGGAGAAGATAGCGAGGGAAGAGGTCTTGAAACAAGAGATACAGGGTCAGGTGCTAGAAATAAAAGGTCTATTCCTCCAAGATATAAAGACGAGGACACGCTCACACTTTGTTATACATACATAAAAGATTTTTCACTCGCAAAGATACCAGAAGAGGAAACATCTGCGGAATTGGAGCAGGAAAACGCTAAATTATCGGCTTCGGAGGCTCCAAACCTGACCAAATGGCAAGACCACAAAGCGCACATTGAATTCCATATTCAAGAACGGGGTAGCCTTTTAGAGAATATCGGACTTCCTCCAGAAGCGTCATTTCAAGAAGCGGCGCAGTTAATTGATCAGATATTACAAGAGAGTCCAGAATCCGGTGCAGACGTATTACTATTTCAAATAAAAGTATTAGAAAATCATATAGAAGAACATGCTATTTTATTAGAAGAAAATCCAGACTCAGCTAAAATGAAATACCCAGATGGCTGGAGAGTTCTCGAAACGCTAGGCAAAACTGTCCTTCACGATGGTAAAAGCAGATATAACACAGAAGACGGGGGCCATGGTGAGATACCTATTACCCCATTTTATGCCAATAAAGACGAAACTATTTATGGTTTTTCTGACGTTAAAAACATACTTGACTCGCAGCGTATGCAAGTTGTCATGGCATATAAAGAGTATAAAGGGCTTCAGTTAACTGCAAATCCTCAAATTATTTACGACAACGAAACGAATCTAACCGATAAAGATATTACTAACGAAGATGGAGCAAAATATAAGATTCCTCAAGGTTCCAATATTAGATATATGGAAATGGGTCAGGTCTCAGAACAAGTCGTTAGGTTTAAAAACGAGCGCGCCATTGTTATGCAGGACATTGCTGGAGCTAGAGACTTATCTGATAGTTCAGTATTTAGAGGACAACTAAGCGAAGCAACTGTGGAGAGGCTACAGATTCAATCAGTCGGCAGACAACGCCTTAAACAAAGACAAAATCAATTCTATTCACTAGCAAGAATGGGAAAAATCACGGCTGGCAATATCATGCAATTTTGGTCAACTGAAAAGACCATTGGTGTTGATAACAGCCAGGGATTCGATGCAGCTATTATATTTACTCCCGTTGAAATGCAAGACCTTGAGTTCGATATAAAAATTGATCAAGGTAGCGCAGCGGGTACAGATAAAAATTCTTATAACGCACTTTTATTCAATCTATTAAAGCTAGGTCAGATAAACGTGTCTCAATTCTTCAAACTGGCTTCCGATCTTCCAAAATCAAACGAAGCGGTCGAAATGATAGGTATAGATCAACAAAAGGACCAAGCCATTCAGCAATTGCAGGAAGAGTTAGTCTTTATGAAGGCCAGATTTGACCCTAATAGCCTAACAGAGGACGAAGCCAAGTTTGTCGAAGAAGCAGCTAATCAAGCGGGAGTCGATAACGACCAACCCGTGTAAAATAGCAGGAACATATAATGCAAGAACATGAATTTATTAACTCGCAAATGGAACAATTGGAAACAAATTCCACAGAGGAAACTACGGAGACAGAAGCAACTGGAACAACCGAAACGGAATCCAAGACTACTGAAACCGAAACAACGTCAAATCAAACTGAAGAGAGCAAACCGGAAAATGATCTGGCCTCTAAATTAGATGGGTTTGAAGAAGAGAAACCAGAAGAAGGTGATAAACCCGGTCTCTTAGGGATTGTAAACGATATGGGGATGCTCAGAAATGGGTTGCCTATGGAATTTAAGTCTGAAGAGGAAATCAGGGAGCATTTATCTAAAGGTTTTGATTATACCCAGAAAACTCAAGAACACGCCGAAAGCGTAAAAGCAAACGAAGCGGTTTTTAATGAAAAACAAGCCGATTTCGACAAAAAAGTAAGCGAGTTTAAAGAGTATGAAGGGCAAGTACAGAGTAAATTAGTAGAAAACAATGTCTTATTTGATATTCTACGCGAAATCCAACACGACGAACCGGAGCTTATTGATCAAATTGAGAGATCGTATGATTCTAGAATGAACTCATATAATCAATCAATCAATAATCCAGCCGTCAATGAACTCAAAGAACGGTACTCCGAACTTGAAAAGAAAATTCAAGGAAGGGACGACCAAGCAATCGAAAAAGAAAATGGCAACATTGTAAAGCAATGGGAAGATGGACTTGGAGAAATCCAACAAGCATGGGGCTCGAAGCTTAAGACTTTAGGCATTAAACCATCTTGGAATAAAGTCCAAGAATCATGGAAGAACGATTCGAGTAATACCATGACCGTCAAACAGGCTTTTCTTGCAATACATGGGGAAGACATCAATAAAGCAATGGAGTCAAGGAATAGCCTTGCAGAAACTAAAGCAAAGTCAAATTTGCGAAAAGGTGAGCCCGTTGAACAAGTTGAAGAAAAAGGAGCCCCGAAGATTGAGAGTGATTTGGATGTAGTATCTAGAATAGCAAGTAAATTAGGAATCTCAGCTTAAGGAGCTAAAAGATGAAAAATTTATTAACTATCCTTAAGTCTTTTTTAGCGATCTTTATCTATAAGATGAAGGACGAAACGGGCGCTTTTGAGTTCGGTCAAGTAACTGCGATTACGCATAACGCAATCAAGGAAATCTTAACCGACGGTGTATTTACATCAAGCGCCTATCTAAACAGACTTAAGCAAAAAATGCGCATTGAAGGCGGCGGGAATCAAATCCTTTGCCCTTTAATGACTGTAGACGATACTGGGTCAACCGGTAGCTTTTACAAACGTGCGGATGCCCTATCACTACAAGAGTATGACGGGATTTCTGCTTCAAAACACGATTGGAAATATCTACAAGAAACTGTTGTTATTTACAAGACTGATATTGCGAAAAACGCCGGTGCTGCTGGAGTTTTAAAGCTTGTTGCCTCTAAAGTTTCTCAAGCCAAGGGTGCTATGGGACAAAGAATGGTAAAGGGTGCTTTATCTGACGGTACTAGTTCAACAGGTGCTTTAGATTCTGATCAGTTTGTTGGTTTACAATCTATAATCGGTGCTACAGGTACCAGTTATGGTGGTTTTTCTGACTCCGATTTGTCAACATGGCTAGCCGCTGTAGATGATAATTCAGGGACAAACCGTGCCATTACTAAAGCAATTCTTGATGCAAATTATGATAACGCTTCAGAGAATGGTAAAGGTCAGCCTAGTTTAGGTCTTTGTAATAAAGCAGTTTTTTCAAAGATTAAAGGGCTGTTAACAGCGCAACAAAGAACGACTAGAGAAGATTCTATGTCAGGATTTGGTCACGCGGGGCAGGTTTTGGTTTATAATGGGATTGACGTCCTTATTGAAAATCAAATGCCAGACAACACATTTTTTCATGTAGACGAAGAACACGCTTATCTTGTTGCTCAAAAGGATAACAACATGAGACGTCAATCAATTCAGGATCTGGAAACAGCCGATGCATTGCTTGAAAGGGTTTTCTTTTACGGAAATATGGTTGCGCCTGAACGTAAATATCATGGTCGTATTAACGACATAACAGAGTAAGGGGGAATTATGAAAAAGTTATTTTTAGTTTTTATCCTTCTTATCGCCGGTATCGCACTAGCAGATATTGGTCCTGTAGGAAGGTCAGTGCAGCAAGATGCTATTGGCAACGTCATGTCGGGCTCGCAAGACAACTGGTATATTTTTGTACAAAATGGTTCCGGTGGCTCTCTAGCTGACGGTACGGTAGTTGTCTTGAAAACAGCTTCCGACGATGGTTATAGTGTCACCACTTCAACCACAGCGGGCGCAATTCCACACTGTATTATCGCAAGAGAAACAGCGGCGGCTTGTGCAGATGAGGCTATGTGTAGATGTCAGACATACGGTAGAAATACTGGCGTTGTTTTTGATATTACAAATGGTCCCGGTGGTTCTGCTGGAGAATGGGCTTTCATTTCGGAAAGTACAGCGGGATTTATCGAAGCTGAAGTTACGGGTAGTGTAGCATTAACCGACAACCCTGTAGGTGTATTCTTAGACGATACAACCTCGGGAGCCTCGGAAGATGTAGACCTATTCATAAGATTAAGGTAAAAAATTGATGAAAAGTTGCAACCTCACTTTTCATTATTATTGGGGGGGCGTGTTTATTGCGCTTCCCCTCTTTTTAAAGGTAGGAATGAATCTTGCCACGCCGAGGTATCCACAAGACTTCTTTTTCTTTTTCGCTACGTCCTTATCCTTAATTCTATTTGGTTTTTATAAACCTGTAGACTTAAAAATAAAGTTGATAGCAGGCGGATTTTTTGCTCTAGCGTTTTTAAATTCATTTAACTTTACTAGCATGATGTACGTTTATCAGATCATTCTTATATCTACGTTTTGCCTTGCTTTAGTTCAATTCAATTCACAAAGCTTAACCGATATAGACAAAAAATTAAGTATTTTATTCAACGGGATTGGTGTAAGCGCTATTATACAGGTGATTTTAGGTATTTTACAAAAGTTCGGTCATAATCCCCATCAACTATTATATTTCTTCTTAGAACTTGGTGGGAAACAGAAGTATATTTCAGTGGGCTCTACTGGTACTTTAAATAATCAAAATATCTTTGGTTGTTTCTTGGCCCTTGCTTTACCTGTTTTTTTCAGAAAAAAATGGTGTTATTTTATTCCATTTATACTCCTTGGAATATATCTGAGCGCGTCAACTGGTCCATTATTAGCAATAGTAGGGTGTGTCGTAGGTTATACGTTGCACAAAAAGGTACAAAAATTGTACTATCTTGCGCCGCTTCTTGGTTTAGTGTTTACTTATTGTGTCTATGTTTCGCCATTATCAGAGCAAAAATTTCCAAGGAAAACCATTTGGAGAAACATGATTGATAAAACAAAATCGGAACATTATTTAAAGGGTTATGGAACTGCGTTTGTCACTGAAAATAAAAAGTCATGGAAGGGTAGATATGTATATCCTGCGGATCAAGCTCATAATGAATATTTAGAGTTATTTATCACTTATGGCGCAGCGGGGGTTATACTTGTAACGGCTTATTTTTATCTCTTCTATAATACAGTAAGCCCTATTTTATCCGCGATAACCGCGGGAAGTCTGGTTTCTTCACTGTTTCATTTCAATCTACATATAAGCATAACCGCTTTAATGTTTTTAGTTTCAATTTCATACAACTATAAGAAAAAGCAGGGGGTGGACCATCACTAGACGCTGGGTACAAAAAACATTTATAGACAGAATGGCCTCCGAACTCGGAGATACCACTACAACATTTAGGGCGCATTTAATTAGATGGGCAAATGAAATACAAAACGATGTGATACAACTTTTTCCTGCTGAAGAAATGAAGTTTAAACTCAAAAAGCTTCTTCCTACTGAACAGGATTTTATGTCTTTAACGGTAGAAAAACCTTCCGCGCCAACAGCTACAATTGCTTCAGGTGGTTCTTTAACGGATGGTACAGTATATAAGGTATATGCCACTTTTGTTATTTACGACGATGACACTAGAAAATATATTGAAAGTGAATTAGGATCTGCCAGTGCAGAAGCTACGGGCGACTCTTCAAATAAAACGATAGACGTAACCGCTATTCCAACTATGAGTGGAGACACCGATGTAAATCCTAAGACTATTTACAGAAATATTTATGTCGCAGCAAAAGCCTCTGGGGAGTCAAACTTTGCAGAACCATTTTTTAGCTCACAAATAACGGACAATGTAAGCACTACGGTTTCAATAACAAGCGCACCGAGTTCTACTCAAACGCCTCCAAGTTTCAGTGAAGTTGACCAGGTAGCCTCTGACCACATGTTTATGCAGTCCGGCAATTGGTGGTTGCAACATGTTGGGAGTAATAAACTCACTAGGTTTTCAACTAATCCTGGTACTTCTGAAACGCCAAGCGCATTTGATTTTTATGGGCTTGACGGTATCAGATTATTTCCTCCGCTTGCAAGCAGTTCAAGTATAGCGCAGAGAACTTTACAATATACGGTACATCGTAGACCCCATGAAATCTTTTATGAATTAGATAGAGAAATAGACCTCCCTATTAGCTGCGAACAAGCTTTAGTCAAAGGTGTTCTATGGAAGGGCTATGAATTCAGAGATAGAGCAGGAAAAGAGTCAAAACAAATTAACTATGAACAAGAAAAAATAAGGCTTGAAAGAATATTTTCAAGGCAAAAGGGATCACCACAACCTATCCGAGATGTTAACGGCGGGTTTGATGGGTTTTCAATATAAGGGATTAGATGCCACAGAGTAAAAGTCGCTTGATAAAATGGAAGTTTCTCGATATGGCAGTGAGTTATAAACCACTTATACAAGACCGTATGGCCGATGCCTTAAATGTGGTAACTAACCAGAAGATTTTAGAGACTCGTCCAGGTACTTCAAGATATAACGCAACAGCAATCAACGCTAACGAGATCAATTCAATCACTTATTTTAAAAATAATGCTGGAACTATCCACGTATTGGCAAAAGTCCAGCAAGATATGTTTCTCGTCCCTACAACAGGAAGTGCTACGCATTTAGCTGGTAGTTTTGAGCTAGATGTAGATGCATTAGACGAAACTATACTAGACGAATCAGGAGCAGGGTTGACCGCCGCTGCAAAACATAGAGGCGTAACATTCCGTGGACGGCATATTGTTGCCGTTAAAACTAACGGTCTATTTACCTATGACGGGACCACATGGAGTCAATTAGGGCAGGCCATACCCGGGGCGCCAACAGTGGCAGCTAGTGGGTCAGGAAATACATTATCAGCTTCAGACTATAAAGTAGCTTATACGTTTTATGACTCAACAAACGGCTTTGAAACAAACCAAGGCACGGCAAGCACAACGGTCACAGTATCCTCTGGCGAACAGATAGATGTTTCTGCAATTTCAACAAGTGCAGATAATGGGAATATTGATAAAGTTAGAATCTATATAAAAGACGTAACAGCGGGAAGTGATTTCCTTTTTTGGGCTGAAATAGATTTAACAGACGGTTCCGACACAATAGATTCAGATACAACTTCAACAAGTGTACCGCCGACTAAAAACGCCCCGCCAAAGTCTGGGGGAGCGCAATTTCTAACAATGTTTGGAAATAAACTTGCTTATTCGGGTAACACGACATTTCCAAGTGACGTATTTCTTGGCACGGCTGACATACCCGATGCTGTAGATGACTCTAGTACGGGGGTAATACTTTTTGCAAGCGGACAAGGGCCTGTAACGGGCTTAGGAACGGGATTTTATAGTGGTGATCAAAGCGCAAAAGTTCCATTTCTATGTATATTTAAGAGAACTTCGATTGAGGTTTATGACACTACAAACGGAATTTCTACTATTAGTAGTGATGTCGGGGCTCCATCTGGGGATACGATCCGGGAAATCAACGGGGCGGTGTTTTTCCAATCAACTATTGGTTGGCACGTTATAGTCAATGGGAGATTACAAACCGATAAAAATAGCGATGCATATAACTTAGGCGAAGGTGATATTGATGATATATTTACCAGGACAGGATTTACCCACAGTATTTCTAAGGGTCAATTGATAAATGCTTTTTCTGTTTATTATCCGACCTTAAACCAGTATATGACGTTTAACCCCTTAGCGGGAAGCACACAATCTTTTAGATCCAACAACTATGAACTAAATATATCGGGGTTTCGTCCTTATAAATTTCCTCTTGAAATATTGGACGCCACACTAGCTGAAAATTCTGACGGCGAGGACATTGTTTTATTTGCTACAGAAGATGGTTTTATAATGCAACATTCGATTGCAGAAAGTCGAAGTGATGCATTGGCCGACAATACTACTCGGGCAATAGAAACATTTTTCCAATTATACTGGTTGAATGGTGAAGATATGGACGCCACATATAATTATGGTAGAGTTATATTTAGCGCATTAGAACAGGACACGGCAGTAGAAGCGAGATATTTTCTCGATTACAAAACAGCAGAGCCAGTATCACAGGACTTTGATTTTAGCGGAACATTAGCGGGATTTCAGCTTGATGTTTCAAAATTAGATGAGGGTGTACTTTTTGACGGCAGGACAATTATTACATTTCAAGGCAACGTGGACAAAACAGCGAAAGCGTTGTTGTTGGGGTTTTATCAGAATACAAGCGGAACGAATATAAATATGCTGGAAGGAATGATTTCTTTCAGTAAGAACGGAACTTTTAGCTAAAAGGGATAAAAAATGAAAACTTTGTTACTAATTTTTTTACTAATTGCTACACAAATTAGTAGCAATGTTTATGCAGGAACGTGTACAAGTGACTCGTTCACTTCAAATTCAGCAAACAGTATTTTAACATCAACCAAATACAACTCGGATCATTCGACAATCTACGACAGATTAGCGGGTGCATTTGATGGTGGTTGTATCACAGATGGGACAGTAGAGGACGGCGGTCTTAATACCACGGACTTCGCGGTTATGTTTAACGCCATGAAAGAAGGGTGCGAGATAACCAAGTCTGACGATAGCACCGTGTCGATTAATAGATGCATGCTTTCAGTCAATGGGAATTTCGTTAAGACAACTACTGCGACAACCGTTGCCATGGGTTGTGCAACTAATTGTGATGCGGAAGCGGCTTCAACTGATTATTATGTTTTTGCGATAACTGGAAGCACAGGGACTACACTTACATTAGGCTTAAAGACAGGCGCACCAAACGGCGATAGTTATGACGGGTCCGGAAACCGTGTCCTGGGAATTGTCACTAATGACGGTAGCAGTAACGTATCGACTCCCAGTATCAGACAATGGAAGCAAGGTGGTTTAGAGGTCGGTTGGTCCGCTCCTGCTTCATATAAACCAGTATGGACAGGTTTCGGAACGGTAACAGATGGAAACGTTAATTGTGACTGGCATCGAGAAAACTCAGACTTAATTGTAAAATGCGATGCGACCGTAGGGACATCAACAGCTACCGAAGCACAAGTGACTCTACCGAGCGGATTAGTATCAATATCAGCAGGGCCCACAAATCAAATCGTTGGTGTCCACTCACAGACAGAAAGTAGTGTCAATGATCATGGTGGTATTGTTATGGTTGAAGCTGGAAAATCTTATTTAATTTTTAGTAATACAAAAACTTGGGGTACATCTGGCGGACATATACCTTTGTCTGGCGCAAACGGAAATGTAGTTGTAGGCGCAGGATTAAGATTCAATTTTAAAGCAACTATTCCTATAGAAGGATGGAGGTAATAATGAAATATTTACTAATTTTTCTAATCAGTTTTAATGTTTATGCGCAAGAGAAGACTTATAAAATACAGGTTTTTAGAAACTCTGATAACCAACAGCTTTATGGCCTCTATGCAAAAGAACATAAAAAAGCGCAGAGAGTTAAAGAGGCTCAAAAGCTTCACATAGGCGGCGAAACCCGCATGATAGTTGAGGATATTACGCAACAGTTAGCGGACGAGAAACAGTCTCACCTTGATGCGATAGAAGAGAGAAAATCTTTTAAAGTATTAGTTAATTCAGTGAGTGATCCAATAGTAAGAAAGATTCTTAAAAGAATAGTGAAAGATTTTTATTAAGGAATAGATATGGGATTTTCAATAGGAAGAGCAATTGCGGCAGCGGGAACAGGTGGCTTATCTGAAGTAGGTAGGGCCGCGGGTCTTTTTGACAAAGGCAGAGTAACCCCAGCTGATCCAGAGGCAGCAGAACTTAGAAAAATTAAGTTATTGGGTGCAAAAGGCGAGGCAGAAGCATTAAAACGCTTTAGAAAAAGGCTAGACGAAGATACCAGTGGTATTATTCGAAGTGATATTGCTAGAGAACAGCAAGCAACTAGGGCAGGTGCAGAGGATGCTACGAGAGGTCTTAGAGCGAGAATAGCCCAACAAGGTTTGCAACGAAGCTCAATAGGACAACAAGCAGAAGCTAATCTCCAAAGAGACGTAGCGAGCGATGTTGGCAGGATAGGCTCAACATTCAGGAAAAGGTTAGACCAAGAAAAACTCAAACGCTTAACGGAATTCAGGAATGTAGCAGCGGGAACCTTGGCCAATCAAGATGTAGGGATAAGATTCCAGCCAACTAAAGAAGAGTCGTTCGGCAGGCAATTAATAAAAGGCGCAGTAACTGCGGGCGTAGGTGGCTTTTCAAGAGGCGCAGGACAAAGCGTAGGATCAGGCGGTGCGCGGGGAAAGCGTAGAGGCGGGGGTAATTCCGCCAACTTTAAACAAAGTGAGCCAGTAGCTTTTAATTTTAACCCAAGTGGACCCTCAAGTAGAACAGCATAAGGAATAATCATGGCTTTTACAGATATTTCAAGACGAGAGCAACAGGATATAAACAGAAGGCAGCAAGCTTTTCAGCAAAATATTGTGGGAAATTTCCAGAGGGGCTTTTCTGAAGGAAGAGAGGATGCCATAATTAGAAGAAAAGAGCAAAGGGAGGATGCCACAAGAAGAGAAAGAGAAAAAAATCTTGAGAACAAGGAAAGAAAAAAAGCAGAAAAAGAAGCTGACGAACTTCTTGTTAAAAACAAAAGGCAGCAAGCATTAGATTCTATTAAACTCGTGGAGTCCGGCGCCAGCCCGAAAGACGTCGAGGAGTTTAATAATGCAACAAACAAAAAGGATGATGTTGGGGCGAATAATGCTTTTACTAGAATAACTAAAAGTATAGGGAAGGTCACAGAAACAAGAGAAAAAGCTAAAATTAGTAAGATATTAATTAGCAACGCCGAGAAAGCAAAAAAACAAAGAGAATTAAGCTTAACGCCGGGGCAAAAAGTTTTTGATAGGGAAGCCGCAAAAGATTTAGCTGCGTTCTCAGTAGGTGGCGGAGCTTCGACAGTGGCAAAGGATCTTACCCAATTAAAAGAAGTAGAAAAAAACCTTTTAAAAAGCGACCTCATCACTGGACCTGTAATAGGGGCATTACCTGATTTCTTAAGAGATAGGCTATTGCCAGAGTCTAAATCAGCACAAGAGGCAGTGGAAGAGGTTGTCCAAAGAAATCTTAAGAAAGTCTTAGGTGGACAATTTACAGAGAGAGAGGGTGAAAAGTTAGTAAAAAGGGCTTTTAATATATCGTTAGGCGAAAAAGAGAATAAAAAGAGACTCGGTAGATTAATTAAACAAATAGAATTAGCGGCTGTCTCAAAACAGGAAGCACTAGATTATTTTCAAGATAATGGAACTATGGCAGGATTTAAAGGGAAAATACCAACGGTAGCAGACTTCGAGAGTGCAATAGACGGGAAAACGGAAAAAGATTTTGAGTTCGGGTTTAACCAGGAAGCCGTTGCGGGAGATATAGACCAGCAAAAGCAAAAACGCTTAGAAGAAATAGACGCAGAGCTAAAGGCTTTAGAATAATGGCAACAGAAGAAGAAAAAGAGATAAGAAGGCAAGAACTATTACAAGAAAGGGATGCACTATTAGGTGCAGATGCCAAAGAGCAAAGAAAGCAAGAATTAATTGCCGAAAGAAATAGTATAACAGGAGAACAGCCCGTTGAAGAAGGGCAAAAAGGTAGCGCCGGGGAAGCATTTAAAGTGGGCGCCGAAAGGGAGTTGCTTTTTGGTACTAGACCAACCGTGGCAGGGCCTCCTGGGGAAGCTGTTGCAGAATTTGTTATGGCATTAGATGAAGGCGAAGATCTCGGGGGGGCGCTTAAAAGAACAATAGGAGCTTTTCAAGAGGCGAGACAAAGAAAAATAAAAGAGGAAGAGGCATTAGAGAAGGAATTCCCAAAGGCAACATTGGCCGGACAGGTTACAGGGGGGATTCTCACATCCCCGTTAACGCCAATAAAGGCAGCAAAGGGCGTTAGTGTCCTCGGGAGAGCGGCGCAAACAGCAGTTCAGGCTGCTAAAGTTGGGGGAATAAGGGGTGCTGGGGAAGCTGTAGGAAAGGCAGAAAGTATAGAAGAAGGGGTAAAAGAAACGGCTAGCGGCGCAGCTTTTGGTGTCGCCGGATTAGGATTAGCAAAAGCCGTTGGTGGAACAGCATCTTTAACTGTTAAAGGGATTAAGAAGGTATTTCCAGCTAAAACCGCCCAAAAAATAGCTGAAACCATGACAGGTGTACCAGGAGAACAAATTGAAACATTCGCTAAAAACACTAAGGAAGTTAGCCGTATTATAAGACAAACCCAAGGACAATTTGCAGAAGCCACAGATATGGCCAAAGATAAGCTGGCCAAAGATATTCAAACATTCAGAAAGGGTGTTAATAAAGAAATAGGCGATGCGCTGGAAACCGCAAGCCCTGAAAAAATAGTGAACGCAGACCCCATTAGAAAAGCACTAAATAAATCAAAATCACAGATAGACGCGGATTTGAATCCAGAACAAGTCGCGGAGATAGATGAGATATTAGAGATAATAAATAAGAAATTCAAAGACGGGGATACGTTATCACTTAAGGAATTATTCGATATAAAAGATTTTTTACAAGATAGAGCGAAGGGAGCATTTAGAAAACAGGGACAAATCTTTACTTCCGGTAAGAAAACCCAAAGGGCGGCAAGATCCGCAGCAGCAGAAGCAAAGAAGATATTAGATAGAATAAGCCCGGAAATAAAAGAGGCTAATGCAAAACTCGCTAAACTCCATGCTATGGAGGAAACGATGAATAAACAGTTATTAAAAGTTGGCGGCGCAGAGGCTTCATTTTTAGCGGCTGGTTCTGGTTTAAATAAAAGAAACGAAAAGTTACTAAAAGCGTTAGATAAATTAACTGGCTCGAACTCGTTAGAGCAGGCCAAAAAACTTTCAGCTGCTAGGCAATTTACAGACCCTAGCCTAATCCCACAAGGGACAACAGGCTTAACAGCAACAAGATTGTTAGCGGGTGGTGCAATTGGTGGCGCAATTGGTGCTATTACCGGGGATGAGAGCAAGGGTATTTTAATAGGAGCTGCGCTTTCAAGTCCAGCAGCACTAAAAGCGTTAATAAAGGGCTCAGATATAACAGACGATGCTATTAAAGCGACGATAAGCGTTTTAGATAATCCTCAGGTTCTTTCTTTTATTACAAAAGAAGCGTCTAAGGGCGGCGTTAAAGTCAGGAAGATAAAGCGTAGATTAAACGATGCATTAAGGAAAGGGCGTGGCAAAAGAAACAATTAGTCTATCATTTTCAAGCGTGGGCAAAAAATTAGGGCTCATAGGCTTTTTACTCGCTGCCGTAAGTTGCTTAACAGCGGTTGCCACAAGTGCGTTTAAAGATAAAGCGCATAATACTGATAAATTTATCGAGAGAATCACCCGGGTTGAAGATAAAGAGTCGGAGAATAGGCGTAATATAGGCAAAATCGATAAAAAATTAGAAGCTATTGATAAGAAACTCGATATAGTAATATTCAAATTGAAATGAAAAAATATTATGATATAAAAGAACCTGACGTTAATCTCAAGGAGTTACCTTTTTTGCAATGGCCATTAGCTATAGTTTTGCATTATATAATCGGGTATGCCGATATGCATAGCCTTCCAGTTAAAATAACGTCTATAAGTGAAAAAATTGCTAGAAGAAAAAGCCGTAGTCATGACGAATTTCGTGCCGTAGATATTGCTACGCGTTTATGGTCTGACGAGCATTTAAGTACGCTTAAAAGGAGAGTGAACGCGATATTTTACAATTGGGGGACAGGTCCAGTGAAGGGTAAAAAGCAGGTTTTTGTTTGGGAGCCGCCCGACCATTTAAATCACATACATTTGCAGGTGCGCCGCAATATAAAGATTGACGATATTGGAAGCAGAAAGATTTTCAACTTAAACAAATGAGGTTTTAAAAATGAAAGTGTTTATCCCTACTAGGTTTGGTGTGTTTATATCAAATTACTGCGACTATATAAAAATTAAAAAAGAGGGATGGGTATTATCGCCAACAAAAAGCAAGACAGGGTATATATCACCGAGAGTTTTTAGGTGCAAAAAAAATCCAAACGGCGGTAAAACGTTAACAGAGTTCGCATTATATTCGAGGCTTGTTTTAGAGCCAAAAAAGCACGAATTAGTGGATCATATTTCTCGAAGTACGCTTGATAACACAAGAGGTAATCTAAGGATTGCAAATAAAATAACTAACGGCCAAAATATGAGAAGCACGAAAGGGAAGTCAAGATATAAAGGTGTCTGCCTCAGAAACAAAAAGAAGCCCCATCATAAAGATGCATGGCGCGCGTATATAACTGTCGATAAAAAAAGGATAGAACTCGGAACACATAAAACACAAGAAAAAGCAGCAGAAGTTTATAACACCGCAGCATTAAAATACTTTGGTGAGTTTGCTTGCTTAAACAAAATAGTTTAATATTCATTAAACAAAGGAAATTATCATGGAAAAGAAATGGTTTGAGTCAAGAACGATTTGGTTTAATGTGTTTATGGGTGCGGCCGGTGTCGCGCTGGGTTTAAAGCCCGAATTATCTAAATATGTAAATGAGACAGTATTTGACGCAATTTGGATGATTGTCAACTTATTTTTACGTAAAGATACAATGAAAGCGATTGTCTAGTGCAAATCGCAATAGGAGTCCTAGCACTTCTTAAGGTTATCGGAGAAATTTACAGTGATAAGCTCAGTAAAAACTGGTCATCTGAAATAGAAGATTTGCAAGATCGTCTCTGGAGAGAGATCAACTTGCCGGATGAGAAAAAAGACATGATCCGCATCGATAATATGCTCCAAGAAATCAACATTAGAACCGCTAAAATGAGAAGGTTTATGATAGAAAATCTTCTAAAGAAATGATATAAGAAACCAAAGGGCAAGATATTTAAGGGCTATACACAAAGATGTGATGAATAATACGCTTAAAAAGGACGTTGTCATAACCGAAAGAGACATGAAATACCTGCAATATCTAACCAGAAAACAAAAAGAGGAAGAAAATGCCAAAACCAAAGAACAAACCGCCCAGGCCGACACCTTATTCTTAATGACCGTACTTCTGTGTGAGTGTGAAACTAACAACAAAGCATATAAAATAGGCAGAAATAAACAGATAATAGGAGGCGGTTTATGCCCTGTATGCGGAGTGTTTAAAGGTTGCAACAATAACCATAATAAGATAAAAGGTAAGCGACCGGCAAAAAAACCAAAGTATAAAAACAAAAGGGGTTGATATGAAAAGAAATGAGAAATTAAGAAAGGATACAAAAAACGCAATGTATAAAAAGGGAGGCTTCAGACAGGTTGAGCTAGCTTCCATTATCGGGTGCACGGATAACATAATGTCTAAATTTTTAAATGGATGGATTAAGCTACCGGAAAAACACCATAAAAACTTAAAAGAGTGGATAAACAAGTGAAAAAGCTACTTATCGGCTTCATATCAGGAATTATAATAAGTGCCTGTGCTTCGCGTCTTGTAATCCCAACGCTTGATAATAGAACTTTATTGATCAGGCAGGACCGCCCTGGAACATTGTATTACCCGTATTGTAAAGATTATAAATCTTTCAAGAAAAATACCTGTAAAAAAGGGCAAAAATATGTGGATACATACGACTTAAATAACATAGGAACGCGCATAGCCCTAAAGGATTTCGTTTGCGTTAATCGAAAGCGCATCTTTTCTCAATGAAGTGTCCTATTTATATCCTTCATATCAACGGCTTGAGGATCTCTCTTCAGGCAGAACTTATCGGTTCTCTCTTTTGAAACTTCAGTAACCACCTGATTAAGGCACCTACCGCATTGGTATAAAGAACCTGACTTAACAACACTACCCCAAACCAAATTTTGACATCTACTAATTAGACTCATCACTTCGCGACATGGTAAACAAAATATTTTTTTCATAACTGTCCACGGTTTATAGGAGGTGTGTTAAAAGCTTTCTCTTTTGACCACCCCCAAAGAAGCCTGTTATGTATAAGCCTTGCGCCGCCCCCAAGCCTTAAGGCCTCTATTTTTTATCGGGAAATGCTTTCTTTCTGGGATTGTCACTTTTTTCCCTGGTCTTATGTGCAGATTTAGCAGATGCGCCTCTGTTTTCTTGTTTTGGGTCGTTTTTCGCGTGAAGCCTAGATATTTCATCGTCAGCTTTTTTACTCGCATCACTCCCGTGAAACGTGCTTAATATCTCACCTGTCGATCCGTGTCTCACCTGGAAACTAGTTTTACCTGATTTCTCTTTAAATGCCATGATTTATTCCTTTAAATGTCGTTGATGTTGGTATCCCCAGAATAAACCTTTTCTGTGTTATGGTCAATTATTTCAGCAAATTCAATTTGACACATAATCCCGCACTCGGGGATAATAGGCTTTTCATTTCGGCCCCTGCTTGGATCTAACTCGTCTAAAAAAACTCTTTGCCGTCCTATACACTTTTTACCTTCCATAATTTTGGTGGTCACGCAAGTGGCATTTAATTCCCTCTCAAGTTCAGCGACGTCGTCAAAAACATCAGGAAAATCCTTTCTAATGCGGTTCCAATAAGCCATACCGCCCTTAAAGCACCCTATACAGTTATTATTTAAATAGCCTAATTTATACATTTCTGGTGTTTCAATATTTTGCTGTTTTAATAGATAGAGGCAGTTTTTTTTGTCCAGTTTTTTATCTATAAGTGGATATAAGGGGCTTAATTCTGGATATTGCTGTTTAAACCGTATGGCCCTATTAATCTCTTTTTCAGTAAACTCGAAGCCCATTATGTGATGATCGTATTTAAAATCTAGGCCTTTACAATATTCAATACGGACATTTTTTTTAAGCTCCTGAGAGCATCTAGCACCCGCTGCGCCGTTTATGTAGCGAAGGGTATAGCCGACATCTAAGGGCGAAATATACCCCTTCTTGTTTCTAATTATTTTTATTCTCTTACCGTACCATTTCTCACAATCTTCTATAAATCTAGGATTGTCCTCATGTGCTGCGCCAGTTTCGATGTAAACAATATCAACATCATCTGGGTTGTATATTTCCAAAGCTATTTTGGTGGCGACAGCAGATGTCACGCCCGCAGACCACCATGAGATTATTTTCATTTACTATCCCAACCAATCTCATTACCTGTTTCGTCCATTTGTTCTATAGGAGCCGTTTCGAGTTCGGTCAAATAATTCACCATGCTATCGTGGACTTCTCTATTTTGAGCGTCGAGTTTCCCTACCTTTTCCTGTTTGTCAAAATACTCGATTCTATCCTCTATCTGTTCTCTTGTTAAATCCTGTAATTGAGCCCCAGCATGTTTTCTAGTTAATATTCTGTAAAGAGGCGAGCCTATTTCTTTTTCCTCAGGCGGGACAGCGTGTTCCTCATCAAACTCTCTGCGCTCATCTGTAACCGTTCTCATCGGTCTACCATCCAAGTCTTGAAACTCTTCTGGTACGTACAATCCAAGAATACTATCTGGAAATACAACTCTACATGCCTCTGACGTGGCGCGACATCTTAACATATTCATAAACTGCTTTTTATAGTTATCCTTGCCTACTAGCCCTAAACTCTCAACCCTGGCGCGGTCCCATTTCGAGGTGTAACCGTTCTCTGCGCTGTCCGCGCTTCTCGCACAGAAACACGTTACCGTTTCATTTTCCCAGTCCATAGTAGGTTTAATAATAGCTGTCGGTAAGTCTCTATAAACCAGACCAGTCAGTAAATAAACTGAAACGCATGGCTTCCCCTGAATAACATTTATTTCTTGTAAAGCGGTCATGGTCGGGATATTTCGCTCCATGCCCATAAGCATAATCGCAAAAATATCCTGAGGTTTACCTACAAGAGAATAAGGAATAATCTTTGATTTCGACAGGTTTTCTGCCATACGCATGGCTTGCTTAGACGTGTCCACGTTTAAAATTAAATCTTTCATATCAACCCCTTTGTTTGTTTATAGCATGTTGTTTTATTAATTCAAGTCGTTTATCTTTTATATGCACCTTTGGAAGCATCCTCTCTTAACACGACCATTATTTCCTCTACAATCTTTTCAACGTCTGTATCATTTACGGCCAAGAAAGGTACACTTATGGCAGCCAACTCCCAGCCTTCAGAGATACTTTTATCCTCCTCAAGTAGCCATTTTTGACCTTTTTCTAAAATTTCTTCTTTATCCATAATAATCTCCTGGTTTAAATAATATCAGTCAAAAACATCATTTGGATCCCCAGTCTGCCATTCAGAAAGCGTGAGGACGTTATCGCAGCCTATATTCCACTTTCCAACGTCAGCAAGGACCGTATCAGCGCAGTTAGCAAGCGCTACATTACCATTCGAACTAAAATGTGCAGTAAATTCCCCGGCTTCATCGTCGCAAGTTCCGCTAACAATTATCTGACAAGTAACGTCCACGCCACAAGTTCGATAATCAATAATTAACCCATTTGCTCTGTGAGTCCAAACGCTTGCTAGTTCTTTAGAAGCAACGCATGGAACCGTAATCTCTTCATCTTTTCCACAACCTAATAATAAAAATAAAATAAGTAAATATTTCACAGCAACCCCCTTTTGAAATATTAAAATCAGTCTCCTAATGTTAGCCTGAATTTACTTTTCTGCTCTTTTTTTAACTTCTCAGCAGCTTTAAATAAACCAAGCTCGTCAAGTTCTAAAGCTTTATCAAAGAATTTTTGTAGCCCTCCAAATTTAGTCATTATCTGAGCTAATTTTGCAGGAGTTAACCTGACCGATCTTGTTTCACTTTTCGTCTGTTTCGTCATAGATAGTCCTTTCTCCTTCTATTTATAAATATTTTCTAGTTTTTTTAAGATTTCTTTATCCTCATTATTTTTAGGGTCCAAATCGTCACCATTATTTAGTTTTTCAAGCTCTATTGCATTTACGCTTATTGTGGAGCCTTCGATTATCCCGCAATCTTCAGAACAAACGCTCACACCGTCTGGGGGAAAATTTCTTGACTCACTATAACAATAAGGACAAATGGTAAATTCTTCTTCTTTTAGTTTTTCTTTGCAATTAGAACAAATAGACCTACCTAAAACCTCTTCCAGACCATCTTCCGGAAAATGTCTATCGCAATTTTCACACTCATAAAAGTCCGATTCGCCGCTGTCTAATTTGTAATTATCGTTTTGTTTTTCTGGAAAGCGCATATCAACCTCGTTGTTATTGTATAACCATATTGTAACACGAAAACAACCATTATTGTAATGATTACACATCGAGATTACGGGTATTTAGCTATTTAATTGAGGTAAAAAGACGGGTAATTGCAATTATTTGGGAATGCTTTATCATTGTATATATGGGAAATAGCTATAAATCTGTACTTGTAATATCTGATATACATGCGCCCTTCCAGCATTATGATACAATCAAATTTCTACGTGCCTTAAAACGCAAATACAGACCTGACAAGGTGGTTTGTACAGGTGACGAAGCCGACAAACAAGCCATTAAATTTCATCAAACAGATAGTGATTTATTTAGCGCAGGGGATGAGCTTAAAAAAACGACTCAATATCTACATGGTTTATATGACGTTTTCCCGATAATGGATATTTTAGAGAGCAACCATGGAAGTCTACATTTAAGAAAAGCTAAAGCGAACGGGATACCAATCCATTACATGAAGGATTATAACGAAATTTACGATCTCCCAAAAACTTGGAAATGGTATCATGAATTAGTTTTGAAACTTAGTGACGGTCAGAAGGTTTATTTCTGCCATGGAAAGATTAAAGACAGCGCAAAGCTCTCCCAACAGATGGGTATGAATGTATGTCAAGGCCATTATCATGAGTCATTCAAAATAGAATACTGGAGCAACCCTGATAATTTATTCTGGGGTTTAAATGTAGGGTGCTTAATAGATAATAAATCTATGGCATTTGCCTATAATAAGGTCTTTCCTAAGAGGCCTATAATCGGGACCGCGATAATATTAGATGGGTTACCCAAACTGCTCCCAATGATTCTCAATGGGCGTGGAAGATGGACGGGGTATATACCATGAAGCCAATACCAGAATCTATAGATATTTGTGGGAAAATATATAAAATAAAGTATGTAAAAAATTTAAAAGATGAAGAAGGTTCGGAATTAGACGGCTGTGTTGATAAAAAGAAACCTATTATCTACCTATGCAAAGACTTAAAGGGAGGTGATCTCAAATCTACTTTTATTCACGAATGTTTCCATGCTGTAGTACGGCAATGTAATTTATCAGAGCTTGTAACCTTTAAAGACGAGGAGTGTATCGTCGCAAATCTGGAGCAATTTATAGAAAATAAATTTGTGATATATCTGAAATGAGGATAACAATGTATACAGAATTGATTATTTTGGCCTTATTACTTCTCGCTGTTGCGCATTTAGCTGAGCCAGCAAAATCAGATGTTGTTTATTGGGGTGACGCGCCCTCAACTGACCTCGTTGACGTATACGAACCACTTGACGATACATGCCCGATTTGCCCTACTTGTTTTAAGTGTGAGTGCTTTAAATATTATAGCGATATTTGGTGAAGGTTGTTTTCATATTCCAAAATGGCCATCCCTATTAGTTCCGGTATTTGAGGGACTACAGAATTACCTAATTGTTTAATCCTTTCTTTTCTATTTTTGTCCAATCCTCGGGGTAGCCCATCATCCACTCGACAAATGCCGGACTCAATTTTCCACCAACCACGGAAACTAGCGGTGGTTTTTGTCCACCACTCGGATTGTGATTCCTCGGAGGCAAAGGCTTTCCAGAATCGCGGCATGTCGGTGTCGGAAGTTTCCCCATTCTCGCAAGGCTTTCCAGTGAATAGCGTTTCTTTGAGTTTTTTCCCGGACTTTTGTTGTAACCGCCCGGTGTCGCCCTTGGGGTAGGCAATAATCCAAACCCTTTCGCGGAGGTGAGGGGCACCAACGGAGCGAGCTGAAATAATATGCCATTCACAACGAAACCCGATCGACCATAAATCTTTGATAACTTGGTTAAGGCCGAGGTTGCGCAAATTGGCAACATTTTCAATAATGGCGTATTGTGGCTTAACTTCTTTGATAATGCGCGCAAATTCTTTCCATAAACCTGATCTATTTCCATTTTTAATACCTTTTTTTTGTCCCGCCACTGAAATATCTTGACATGGGAAACCACCACAAACAACATCAATATGTTGGTTAATATGTTTCTTTTTAAGTTTTTTAACATCGTCGAATATAGGAATACCAGGCCAATGTTTATTCAAAACTTTTTGACAATGTTTGTCGACCTCACAAAAAGCAACAGTTTTCATCCCGGCTCTTTCTAGGCCGAGAGAAAAACCCCCTATGCCACTAAATAGGTCTAAAATATTCATTAATGGCACACCCCATTAACCATAAATATCTTCTCTCGAGTCCCAATACAACCACAATTCCTTATAACTTTATTGCTAGTGTAAAATTCTTTATCACACTTAAGGCAGTTTCTTTTTATTCTATTTTTCCCCATCGGGATATTTTTCCCTTCGTATTTCCTGGCAGTATCTAGGAGGCCATTTTCTTTATCGCTCTTGTAAATAAACAAACAGCTTCCGCATGTCCCTCCATAGGGTGAGCTTGTTACTCGCATATTGTCGGTTTTTCTATTACAAAACACCGATGTTTCACTTCTAAGGATATGTATTTTTAAATCATTCAACATTTAGCGGCCCCTTAACCAATCTATAAATTTTCTCCACAGACTTTTCTTTTTATATGTTTTAATATATTTTCCATGCGGCGTAATTTCATAAAGAGGATTTCCAAACAAATCTTTCTTATGATTGCCTATCTTTAATACATTGATCCCGTGAAGTCCAAACTTCTCACCCCATGCTTTTCTGTTTCTTCTGGGGAACGATTTTTTGAAATGTTTTATTGTAAATGAGTCGAAAGAAATACAATGAACCGGAACACGATTCCCGATAAGTTTTCTAAAGGCTACAATCTCATCTATAAGCTGCTGCCTTCTCTTATCGGTGTAAATTCTTTTAATCTCGACCAAAATAGGTCTACATAAATGCAACCCCTGGTACATAGCTCTATCTAAGTTTTGGAATTCTTGGAATAACTCTTTTAACGAAACCCTATATGGTTCTTTTCTTTTAATCTCACCTAGCGTTAAAACGCGGACCTTCTCGCCTGATTTTAGGTTTCTATCGTGGATAATCACAAGATCATTAATGCACTCGTTTATATCTGTTTCCCAATATTTGAAATCTTTCTCTTTTTGATGAGCCCAACCGACCATCATAGAGGCGACAGTGTTGGGTTTTTTATTCGAAACGTCTCCAAAAAGTCGATGACCTGTATTTTTACTCATTACTCGCTCCTTTCTAGCATAGCATTACTTAAATCAATTTCTTCCGGTATATTCTCAATCCCGTCTAAATCCTTCATAATGTTATCTAAACTCTTTTTAAACCAATCGTCGAAAGCTAATTCCGTTATTTCATCCATAAAACCTCCATTTAATATCTTAACCCTTTACGCATAGAAGTCATTTTCTTCAACCTCTCTGCTAAATAATATATTTCTTTATTACTCCATTCTTTGAAATCATCAAAACTATTAACTTTGCAAAAATTCTGTAGTATTTCATTTTTACCATCCCTATCCTTACCCTCACATGCATCTTTTAAGGCTTTTTTTAGCGCGTTTAAGGCATCCTGACCAGCAGACTCGACAACATCTATAGTCTTCAACCTGTTTGCATCTTTAGGTAAAATAAACCCGACTGTTTTAGCACATAAACCTCTTCTTACTAAGTAATTTTGCCATTTTGTATATGCCATACCAACCTCTAAAAGAAAGGGCCCCTAAAAACTTGGTGTAGAGTAGTAGAGGCCCAATCAATTGAATCCGAGAAGACCCAAGTAGGATATATATGTTAAATTTCACCAAGCTTAAGAAGAGTAGAAAAGAAAGTGCGGCAATGTCAACTTAATTTTAAAAGAAAAACGCTCCATTAAAAATCTCTTGACAGCCATTCGGCTAAGACCAATAATGGAGCTACGTTTAATATCTTTATACTAATTCATTATTATTCAGATAGCAAATTATTCAACTGTGCAGAGAGGGGTTGCTAGAAGCCCACCATTTAGGACAGGCTGCACTTCCTAATGGCCATTTCTAGGGGATGACTGTGCCTCAGGAGGGGGATAAGTATTTCGGTTGAATGAAGCCCTTAATTATCATTCTGAAAGCCACCCACATAACACGGCGAGTAGGTTATACCAACCCAGAAGTCCAAGGATGGAATGAGCGTGTAGGCGTGAAGGGTTGCGCGGAAGATTAGGTCAATCAGAATTGTTTAAGTTGGTTTCTTAAACAGACCTAAAGGGATTCTTATACCTAAAAAAGGGATATGTTATCAAACAAGGAGTTATATGAATATAAAAGTTTTATGTAAAAATTGCCAAATGATAATTGAAAAAGACAGGGAAAGTAGAAGAAAAAACAAACAACCGCCGCCATTTAAAAAAACTAAAGAATGGAGAATGTTGAGATATGAAATATTGGTTAAATATAATGCGACATGTTTATTATGTAGGGATGATAAGAGTATAATGCACGTGGATCATATAAAACCTAGATCGAAATACCCTGAATTAGCCCTTGAAGCGGATAACCTGCAAGTTCTTTGTGAGGATTGTAATATGGGAAAATACAACATATATGAACACGATTTTAGAAAAAAATAAACCCCCACTTTCGCAGGGGCCTATTACTTCACAGGAGACCTAACATCCATGTCGGGCTATTTATATTATACCAAGTAAAAATGTTTGCAATCAAAGGGTTGGTAGTTTAGAATTACCATAAATGGGGACATATACTACAATACAATGCACAATACCTCTTAAGGATGATGAGGGCTTAAAGGACGCACTTGAGTCAAAAGAGCATAGTTTTTTTAAATGCGAAAATTGGGAACACCTTTATTTTAAAATCAAAGAAGCACACGTTTCGATAACAGGAGAGAAATGGTGTAATTACCTGTCTGTAGATATAGAACGTAAAAGTTTGTATTCGTGGACCTATGATAAGTTCTTCGATTTTATATCCGAGTTCACAGATGAATTTATACTAGGAAGAGTAAAAACAGATGACGACGATATATGGACTTATCCGACTAATACACAAAGAAAAGTTATATTAAAAAATATGGATAAGCTTTTAAAGGATTAAATGCCAAATTTTAAAGAATCTTGTGAAAGAAACAAAATCGGTACGAGACTTCGCTGGGTTCGATCACATTTAGATATATCAGCAAGAAAAACTGCGAGAGACAATAATATAGTATGGGAAAATTACCACAATAGGGAAAATAACGGTAGGACCAGGCATTATGAAGAGTTCTTTGTTCTTTCTTATTATTTTGATAAAAGATGGCAAGAGAAATACAGAAATAGGGGCGTATATCCTGCATATTGTCAACATATAGTAGATGAGATTACAGTTTCATGGTTGATATTTGGAGTCGATAGGAACTCGTGTTGTAAAAAAGCAATGATTAAAGCTCTTAAAAGGCAGTTTAAAGAGAAGTTCGATAAGTGCGAGAAACGGGAATTAGAATTGGTTGAGAAGAAGTTTGAGCTTGAGATGGAATTACAAAAGAGAGAGGTTATAGTTGACTGAAATAGGCTCCTGCCAGGGTATAATAAATAAAATACAGACAACGCTTGATGGTGGAGTAAGATTGACTTTAGATTTGAATCCAAGCGAGAGTGATTTGATTAAAAAATTATTTGAGTTGAAAATGTCCGAGGAACCCGAGGTTTGTGTAGGATTTGCTAAGATAGAATAATATAGAATGTAAGGATACGGAATAGATGGAATTTTATTGTTATGACGATATTTTTTTTCTTACCAAAATGTCGACTCGCTTAATTGGGCAGGATTTAAATGGGTGCTGGAATTGGAGCTGTAAAAAAGGGAAATATGGGCATATTACAATAGTGCATAATAAAAAACTAGGGATACATACAGTAAAGGCTCACAGAAAATCGGCAGAAATATTTATAGGGGATATAAAAGGTAAAGAGGTTATGCACATGTGCGATAATCCTCGCTGTTTTAACCCTGACCATCTTAAAATTGGAACAACCTCCGATAATGTACAAGATATGCATAATAAGAAAAGGCACCGATGGAGTAAAGCCACCCATTGCGCTCAGGGTCATAAGTTTAATAAAGAGAATACATATATTACTAAGAGAAACCAAAGACAGTGCAGAATGTGTGGCAAATTACGTATGAGAAAAGTGTACAATAAACGACGGGAAAAAATAGGTGAAGAACCAAAAATATACGCAAACTAGTACGAGAAATGGACTAACTAACGCGCAAGATTGTACGAAGATAAGACTATGCGTGACAATATGGGGTTAAAATGAGCGAGCCTTTGAAATATAAACCAGAATACTGCCAGATGTTAATAGACCACATGAGCGATGGGAGTTCTTTTAGAACATTTGTGATCGTAACTAAATGCAGTAGGAAAGTTATGTACGAATGGGTTGAAAAATATCCAGAATTTGCACTTGCTAAAGAAATAGCGTTTGCAAAAGCGTTAGAATTCTTTGAAGATGGATTAAAACTAAAAGCGTCAGGTAGAAAACAAACTGAGGCAGAAAAAAGACTTAGAAATGTGGACAAAATAGATATGGGGGCAATTACATTCCCACTTAAAACTAGGTTCCACGAGGAGTACGGAGATAGGTTAAAAACGGAAGAAGTAGAACCTACCGAGTCGTATGAGTCCCGTATAGAGAGAGTAACAAAAGAAAAACTAGAACGAGATAGGAGAAAAGAAAATGGTAAAAGAAAAGAAAGAGACCGTGAAAAAGCCAAAAGTAAAAGTACGAAAGAAACTTAAACGAACCGCCATGCAAGAGAGTATTGCAGAAGAGAAGAAGAAAGAGCATGGGTGTGATCATGATAAGAAGTATCATGGGAGCAAATAACGAAATACCCGTAACCATGACAGAGCTTCTTATTGATATAGCCGAAAATGGGAAGGATTTTAAAGATAAAATTGGTAAATTAGTTGTCTTAAATGAAAACAATATTCTCAAGGATTACAACAATGAACGAGAAAATACTAAAACGCCGTAGAGCGGCCGGGATTATAGTTGCGTTATTAGGGCTAGCATTAGCGTATTTTGGGCTAACTACGTCTTATGAGGCGCACAAGGAACTCGGTAGGTTAGATCAGATGATATTAAAATAACATGACAACTGCAGTAACAATAATCGCCTTGTGGTGTCAAATTTTTAGGATTAACGCCGTTGGTGGTGCTTTACAAAATAAAAAAGTTTGTGAGTCTGACTTAATGGTCTGTTATACGCCCAATATGTACGAGCACAATTTTTATAAATGCATTGCTAAAAGGTTAGAGAAATTTAATAATAAACAAACCAAAGGAAGGTTATGACAGGAAGAACATCAGTAGACGAAAAAACATCCGTAAAACAGACGAAAAACAACCAAATAATGGTAGGTGATGCGCTAGGAGAGTTTGACAATTTAGTTAATGACTTCGATGTGGCGGATCTAACGAGAGATGAAGCGCAGAGAATAGTATTGATGAGAGATTTCGATAGGGCATTTTTTATCTTAAAAACTAAGGTAAGAGAAGAGAAGGGGGATGAATTTCGTAAGGTTTTACAGCAAATGCTTTCATGGGAAGATAAGGTCGGAAGATTAAATCATCATGGAGCCGAATGGTATGAGCTTAACGCAATGGATGAAGCAGATTGTACCGATAAATGTCAGTATTACAGGAAGATTTCAGCGGGTAGGTTTTCTAATGCTGTAGTGGGTGAGTCTTATGCTTATTCAAAAGGTGAGTGGAAACCTCATCCGATCAATCAAAATAAGCAGGTTAGGGTCTATAGTATTTTTCTTAAGAAAATTACTACTGGGGAAGAACAGATTGGCAGGGAATTACAGAGGAAGATTGAGAGAAATCAGCCGATAAGTGAAAGCGATTATGTGGAAGATAGGATTGATTCCGATAGGATTTACTTAAATCAGAGTGAATTTGTTAAATACTTCAGGGATATTAAATAAGGAGTTTAAATTGACTATAACTAAATCAAGCCCCTCAATAGCCGTAACAGCAGAGGGAGACTTAACAGAAGCCAATATTAAAGAGGCTGTAGAAATACTTTTAGCGGGCAATTTAATTACAGACCTCGACTTTACATCGGGGGGCGTCACAGTTACGCTGAGTATTAGCGGTTCAACAGTAACTATTTCAGATGGGACGAGTGATACAACGATGGTTAATACAAACCACGTAGGGATTGCTGGCACTATTATCGCGTTTCTGGCGCTATAATGCATTTACCGTCAGTGGGCGAAGTTCTTATATTACTAGTGTTCCTTACAGTTACGTTAGGTTTGATGATACGAGGCGTCTGGAGTTTCTTCTGAATAGATTCGCACTGCTTATATTAACCCTTGGCGTGTTGTTTTGTTATGTTTTTACGGGCATTATATTTGGTCAGACCAGTGCTTACAAAACATGTAAGAGGGTTTTAATGCATAGTATAACGCACAGGCTAAAATGAAAGAAGACGGAAAATGTTCACACGGCGTATCGTATATTTATTTCTGTTTACGTTGCCAAGAAGAGATCCATGAGACATTATGCGACCATGGTGTTTTTGGAACAGAAAACTGCCTTGAGTGTGAGGTGGAAAGAAAGAGGTTGGCTGATGAAAAAGGAAGAAGCAAGTAAAATTATAGCGGAGTTTATGTTAAAGGGAAAAGCATTTGCTAACGTAGATGAGGTTATAAGTTATGGAGAACCAAATTATTTATCCCTCGACGCCCTTGTGCCTGTTTGGGAGAAGTTGAAATTTGAAGATATTGAAATAATAAAAGGGATTGGAACAGCTAGAGGATTATTTTTCTCTACGTTAAATGTAAATCTAAAAAAATATGACGGTGGAGAACAGCCGACAATCCAAGCAGCCGCAGCAATAGCAACGGCAAAAGCAATACAAGAGGTTAGCAATGAAAAACTACAAAGAGTTGGTGACTGAAGGCAGAGACCTACTGCAAAAAGCACAGCTTTATCAAATGAAGATTGCAAAGCTTGCTACGGAAGCCTGTACTATCCAACGCGGCGGGCATAAGAGTAAACGAAACCCATTATATTCAGTCAAAGATTATGGGT
>Ga0255047_10000398_pt1 | contig 35126 bp, 22 predicted proteins | sample JV7_2_1_MG_FD_183640 | JGI IMG/M metagenome (GOLD analysis project Ga0255047, IMG submission 183640) | Seawater microbial communities from Jervis Inlet, British Columbia, Canada - JV7_2_1 | ecosystem: Environmental > Aquatic > Marine > Inlet | place: Canada: British Columbia | collected 2016-10-06
AAATCCGACTGAAAATCCTCGTGTCGGTGGTTCGATTCCGCCCCTGGGCACCATTCTCTATATAGAACGAGGCCCTTGAATAATCTTGCCAACAGAAAACGTGGTCTGTCCTCTATTAAATATTCCTTCTCGCTTGCCGATCAGCAATTCATCAGCGAATAGCTCGTACTGCGCCCGCCACCGAGATCCTTTTGGAGGGCACCCCGGTCGACAAGGTCCAGAATGTCACGGTAGGCGGTATCCTGCGAGCATTTTGCAATCTTCGCCCACTTCGATGTAGTGAGCTTTCCTTCAAAGCCTTCAAGTAGTTTGTTCAGGATTTTAATTTGACGCTCGTTTAGTGGCTCTTTTGCAAATTGATCCCAGAATTGCGCCTTGTAAAGGACGGCGCCTAATGTCCCTTGTGCGCCCTCAATGGCGCGGTCTAAACAGCTAAGGAACCACTCCATCCAGCGCGTGACATCGAGATCGCCTTTTTGGGTTCGCTCCAGTAAATTGTAATAGTCATTACGATCACGACGTATTTGCGACGACATACTATAAAAACGCTGATCTGAATTTTCCGAGCGGGCAAGCGCCATATCGGCTATGGCGCGCGCGATCCGGCCATTGCCGTCTTCAAACGGGTGGATCGTGACAAACCACAAATGCGCGAGGCCTGAGCCAATTAGCGGGTCGATATCCCATGGTTTGGCAAACCATTTTAAGAATGCTTTCATTTCTGTTGGAACTCGTTTTGCCGGTGGGGCTTCGTAATGGACTTTCTCTTTACCAATGGCCCCGGAAACAACACGCATGGGACCACTACTATCATCACGCCAGTTGCCGACAATGATACTGCTCATACCGCTTCGCCCTGTTGGGAATAGTGAGGCATGCCAGTCAATAAGACGGTCTTCGGTCAGTTTTTTGCAGTAGTTGCCAGTGGCATCCAGCATCATTTCAACAACGCCTTCGACATCGCGGTCTGCCGGCATGAGACCGCCAATATTCATACCAAGCCGTCGTGCTATCGATGATCTCACCTGGTCAGGATCTAGGTTTTCGCCTTCGATTGCGGATGACTTTACAACATCTTCGGTCAGAATTCGGAGATGCGCTTCTTTTCGGAGTTCAAAGCCCAGGGCTTCCATCCTTCCGAGCAAGTGGCCTTGTTTTCTGGAAACTTTCGCCAGCAATGTCGCCAGCTTTTTTTCATCCCAGGTAACGTTTGGCCAGTCTTTTTGTTCCCAGAGATACACTCTATAAACTCCGCACTAAATGCGGATATTATGATCGATATTCTCCGCATTGGCAAGAGTAATATCCGCTTTATAAGCGGAGTTTAAGGTTGCTATTCTCCGCATGACCAGCGTTTGTGCGGATTAACCGATGGTGTTTGTTAATTCCAAATAACAGTTTGTAAATGCCTGACCTATCCCATTTCCCCTTATATAAATAGGGGTCTGACCCATTTATTACTTCGCTTCAGCAGGAAATGTAGTTGATATAGCCGTGGGTCGAGGATTGAAAAAATGCAGCATACGGTATATCGCCGGTATCAACATCAGGGTTACTAGCATGGAAAAACTCAGACCCCAGACAATCACCACCGCGAGTGGTTGCAGCATTTCTGAACCCTCGCCGAATCCAATGGCCAGGGGCAACATACCCAGCACGGTGGTGAGTGAAGTCATCAATATCGGTCGTAAGCGCAGGCGCGCACCCTCGACTATGGCCTCGATCATCTCCCGCCCGCGTTCGCGCTCAACTTCAATCTGTTCCACCATCACGATCGCATTATTCACCACGATACCCGCCAACATGATCATTCCCAGCCAGACAGGCATGGAAATTGGCAGGGCCAACCAGTAGATACCGGCAGCGACGCCAATGGTGGTGAACGGAATACCCAGCAGGATAATCATCGGATTACGCAAGGATTCATATTGCACCGCCATCACCACGAATACCAGGAAGACCGCCAGTCCCAACAGGACATAACCCATGCGACGGCCTTCCTGCAAGGTCCTGACCTCGCCACCGTCGTAAAGACTGTAACCCTCAGGCAGGGCCATACCGGCTAACTGTTCACTGGCCAGGGCCATCGCCTGCTCCGGGCCGATGTCATCGGATAATGAGGCAGTCACCTCGACGATACGACGCTGATTGTCCCGCAATATACTGGCTGGCGCGGGGCTGAACAGCACGTTCGCGACACTGCGCAGACGTACTGGCTGGCCCTGGTGCAAGCCGACCAGGATATTACCCAGGTCATCCGGTGAACGAAAACCGGTGCGCGGTAACCGCAGGCGTACATCGTACTGGCGATCCCCTTCGATGAAATCGGATACCACCAGTCCGTCGAGTGCGGCGCGTAACGCTCGACTGATGTCCTCCACGCGAATTCCCAGGTCGGCCGCGCGCGGCCGATCTACACTGACCGACACCTCGTTGCGGGTCTCTTCATAACTGTGGCGGAGATTACTGAGTCCTCTGGTGCCTTCGATGCGGCCGACAATTTCCTCACCGAGCGCGGTAAGTATCTCGATATCCGGTCCCTGCACGCGGATGCTGAGATCATCGTCCCCCGAACTGACTCGTACACCGCGAACGCCGCGTACCCTCATGCGTACACGCATTCCGGTGAGTCGTAGCGCGGCTATTTCACGTTTCATGTCCTTGACCCATTTCTGGCTGCTGCGCTCGCGTTGGGTAACCGGTACGAGTTTTACATCCAGCGATCCGGTATTACCTGCCTGGCGTTCCGAGCGGCCGAATACCCTGCCGCCGGAAGAGGTAAAAACGGTCAACACATCGGGCTGGGCCAGGAAAAGGTTCTCAATGCGTATGATGATTCCATCGGTTTCATCCAGGCGCATACCCGACTCGCCGGTCAGGCGAATCGAGATTTCACCTTCATCCATTGACGGCAGGAAAATCTGCTTGCCTTCGAAAAATACCGGTGTGGCAATAAACAGCATCGGCACCAGTATCGTCACCGGCAACCAGGGTATGCGCAGTAACACGCGGGTGAGCGCCGTGTAACCGCGTTGCAGGGTTTGAATCAGCGCATCCATAATTCGCTGCAGTATATTTCGATTCCTGTCATGTACCCTCGAACCCAGGGCCGGCACCAGGGTCAGGGCCACGATCAGGGAAGCGGCTATGGCTGCCGAAATGGTAACAATCAGTTCTCGAAACAACAAACCCACCAGGCCGCCGATAAACAGAAACGGTAATACCGCGGCGAGATTGGTCGAAGTAGATGCGACAACGGCGCTGTTGACTTCTCGTGCTGCATTTACCGAGGCTTCGAGATCGCTCTCGCCCTGGCGTTGATGGCGGGCGATGTTTTCCAGCATGACGATGGTGTTGTCGACCAGCAGGCCTATACCCAGGGCCAAACCGCCGAGGGTCATAATATTTAAAGTGAGGCCGCCCATGTCCATAATCACAAAGGTCACCAGGATCGCCAGTGGAATGGCAGTGCCGATGATCAGCGTGCGCCGAATGCTACCCAGGAACAGAAAAACCACCAGGATCGCCAGTGACGCACCGGACAATCCCGCCATCGAGGCATTACGTAGCGCGTGACGCACGTAGGTAGACTGGTCGCCAACCCGGTCGACATGGATGTCACCAGGGATCAAATCCTGCTGGCGCAACCAATCGATACGATCATTGACCGCATTCACTACCGATACGGTGTTGGCGGCAGGTTGTTTCTGTATAGAGAGCTTTATACCGGGGATACCATTCAGGCGAATGCGTAGTTTTTCATCGCCATGATTGTCTATTACCTGCGCCACGTCTTCCAGGCGCAAACTGGTATCGGGTTGGCTGTCCCTCCACAATGGCAGGGCCGCCAGATCCGACACGTTCTGGAAGCGTCCACTGGTACGGGCGCTGATTTCCCGGCTGGCGGTCTGCAGGTTACCGCCAGGACTATCCTGGTTCTCGTTGCTTAATATGGTCGATATATCCTCGATGGTAAAACCGAATGCGCTCAGCCTTTCCTGGTCCACTACCACCTGTATTTCGCGTGTCAGACCGCCACCAACCTCGGCTGCGGCTACGCCGGGGAGATTCAGAAACCATTTGCCGAAGGTATAGTCTACCCAGCTACGCAGGGCAACCGGATCACGGTCCTTGGAGCTAACCACCATCTCCAGTACCGGGATCTGCGAGGGATCGCGTTTGTAGATCACTGGCGGATCAATAGTATCTGGCAGGAATCGCTTGGCGCGGTCCAGCCGGGTGCTGGCATCTCGCAACGCGAGGTCGATATCGCTGCCATAGGGAAAGCTCAGGTCAACCGAGCTACGGCCCTCGGTGGTATTAGACTGTACCTGGATAGCCCCCTCGGTTATGGCTAACTGTTCTTCCAGTTGCCGTGTAACAAGATCTTCCATGATACGGGCGGGAACACCGGGATCACTGATGCGTACGCGCACGTCCGGATAAATTAAATCCGGCAACAGGTTGATACCCAGCCTTTGTAACGAGCCCAGCCCCAATACCACTACCGCCAGGGCCAGCATCGACACGCCAATAGGATGATGGATAGACCAGGCCGCCAGACCGCCGCTTCGAAATCGTTGTTGCATAGCTTCGACTATCCCCGCCCTGCTGAAAACCTGGCTGATGTTACAGATACCTGTTCCAGCGGTTTTACCACACGTACCTTTTTACCGGATTTAAGACCGAGAAAACCCCTGGAAATAATTTGATCGCCGTCATTCACCCCGTCGATAATCTCGATCGACTCACCGATTTGCAGACCAATGGTCACGGCCGTGTGCATTGCTTTCGATTCTTCACTGAGCTGGTAAACGAAGCTGCCATGGCTATCGAATTGCAGCGCGTAAAGCGGGATCAGCAGCCGTGGGGTTTCTGAGGTTTCCAGGGTAACCCGGCACAACTGGCCGGGGTGCGCGTTGTCTGGAACCGGAATCAGGCGAATCTCCACCGTACCCTGCCGGGTCTGGGCGTCGACTACCGGGTGAATACGCAAAATTTTAGCGCTAAAAGTCTGGTCGCCCAGGCTGTCGATACGTACCTTGACCGCATCGCCCACCAACACTCGGCTGTGCAACTGTTCCGGCACTTGAACCGCGGCGGTCATGATGTCCGGATCAATCAGCGTAAGTATGTGTTCATTGATACTAACGATATCGCTGGGTTCCTTGAGTCGTGCGCTTATAACCCCGTTAAATGGCGCCGATATTACCGAACGGGAAAGCAGGGTGCGTTGCAGTGATTCCTCCGCCTGGGCCAATTCTACCGCGGTTCTGGCGCGGTCCAGTTCGTCTTCGGTGGCAAGTTTACGCGGTACCAGTTTCTGCAGCCGTTTCAGGTCCACGTCGGTTTGCTTACGGGAGACCGTCACCTTGGCGATGACAGCGCGAAGCAGGGCATCGTCGAGTCGAACCAAAACCGCGCCCTTTTTCACCTTATCGCCCTCATAATAAGGCAAATCGATAATCCGCCCGGACTTTTCACTGTGAATATGCACGGTGCGTGGCGCTTCCAGAGTACCGGTCAGGGTTCGCTTGAGCCGGACCGCCTGCCTCGTCACCATCACGGTTTCCACCGCGTGGGCCGGACGTTCAGTGCGCTTGTTATCGCTGCCTGGCGGTATTTTTTGGTCCTGGCCGGTCAATCGATCACAGGCTACCGGACCCAGCAGCAGTGATACAAAAACAACATACCTGATTAGATTTTTATTCAACAGTTCGCCTGAAAATGAAATCATAGGCATAACTCTATGCCTCGATAATTTTTGCGCAAGTACTTTTTGTTGGCCTTATGCATGGTAGTAAAGCAGGAGATTCTGCGGTTAAAACACTTCCCGGAAGTTGGATCTCCATTGCATGGTAGTTTCCGTTTATTGTGTGTTCGCTGGGGCTGTAAAAAAGAAAACACATATGAGTGCCAGCTCAAGGAAGGTTGGTTACCTGTATAGAAAAACTCCCCTGCATGATTTCTTATTACCTTCTATGCATTGTGGTGCAATGTTCCACAACGGCCGCCCTATAAGTTGTTGAAAAATAGGGAAATATAAATTACCGATCTTTCTGAAAACCCTCGTGTCGGTGCTGAAGGCGGACCCGTCCGATTCCACCCCTGGACATCATATTATTAGTTTCAACAGTTTCACCGCTCCTCAATCTTGTCACCTCGCAGAAGTCCCTTTCAATCACTGCTGGCTCAAGGCCCGAAAATACTCTGCGACCATTTCCTTGTGATCATCGGGTAATTCGGTTGATTCGGAGATTAAAAGCTCAGGGTATTCGGGGTCGTTGAGTTGCTTGCGCAACCTGTACTCCAGCTCCATTAGTGCGCTTAATGCGCTTTCCAGGAGCGCGGTGGTGGCCGATATATCGAGTTCGTTTTGCGCTTGCGTCAATTGTTTTATTTTGTCGAGCACGGGCCCGATGTCGCCCGTTTCGACGCCCTGGTTAATTAACTGTCCTGCGATCTCATTTGCGCGTGCCGCGACACCTTGCAGTTGGGGGCGTATGGCCTGGCTGTCATCGCCAATTGCCTGGCCGGAATTTGTAGCTCCCGAACCCCGATTTGCTCCGGCGTTTGAGGCACGGCCCTGAATATATTGTAACTCGCGTGCCAATGCTCGCATCTGCTCTAGCGAGCGCTGCAATCCCCGGTTATTTTGCTCGCCCACATTTTCCAGGGCAGTTTCGATATATTTGCGCACCCTGGCGATTCCATCGTGGATCTCAATTTCGTTGGCGATCGCCTGTTCCTTTTCACCGAGCTGCACCATGTCGCGGGTACGCCCTATACGATCGTGAAGGCGATATTCTCGCGAGGTTCGGATCGCCTGCTTCAACGGCTGGCTCGCCCGCGGTTGTTCTTCCCGCGCGGTAGTTGCCAAACTACTGATTTCGCCTTCGAGCTTATCCAGTTCCCCGGTTAACGCCTGCTTGTGAATGTCGAGTTGGTCCAGCTGGGCCTTCAGGGTCTCCCCCCATTTGTCGTCTAACCGGGCCACCTCCTGTTTTATCGCAGCCTGTTTTTTTTCTACCAGCTCTGCACGCCGCAAGGTTCGTTCGACCTCTTCGCTGAATTGGCGTACCCGGCTTTGCTCCAGCAAGCGCTGCGCCTCGCGTAAATTTCGCTCCGCCTGCCTGGCCTGGTCGATTCCACCGCCATTCGCATTACCCGCGGCACCTCGCATTGCCGCGGCCGCGCTTTTCATCTGGTTGATGGATTGTTGTAACTGTGGATTTGGCTGCTTGCGCGATAGCCTCTCCAGCTGCCGGGCCATCTCTTCCAGTTCTTCGGCGAGCTTCAATTGATTCGAGTTAGCACCTTTGCCCTGCGACTGGTCCAGTCGTCGTATCTGTCGTTCTAATTCCTGTTGCTGACGTTTCGCCAGTTCGCGCAATCGTTCCAGGGTTTCGTCGATGGCCTGTGCCGACGATTGTTGCTGCCCGCGTTGCACCGTCTCATACTGGTTGCGCAGTTTGTCCATTTCCAGCCTGAAGAGATCGGCCAGCTCTGCGAATCCGGCATTGTTGCCCGCGCCGCCGCCCTGGTTTGCCAGCGATACGTTGATTTCTCGAAACGCGGCATCCGCTTTTTGTAGGTGGAGTAATGCAACCTGGGCATCCGACAGGGACGATCCAATTTCAAGTTGATCGAGTTTTTTCTCAACCTTGATCATCGCCTCGGCCGCCAACGGTAGTTGTTTGGTAATAACCTGGAATTTTTGATCCAGTTGTACGATGCCACGATTGTTGAGCCGACGCACAATAGCTTCCACGCGGTCGCGAATACGCGATTGGGCTTTGGCAAGCAGTTGCAGATTATCCTGGTATGAATCGGCGTCGTATTTATCGCGATCGCGAATCATCTTGAACGTCGCGACGACAAATTGTTTTTGCTGGTCCGCCAGATGGCCTTGCTGCTGACCCTGCTGGGCGCCGCCACCGCCACCACCACCTCGCTGGTCCGCGCGATGGAAAAAGGTATTAAACGGGCGTACCTGGTAAAAGAATATATCGCTGGTCGCATTTCTCGACTCCTGGTCCGGGGCCTGGTCTTCGGTTTGCACGTAATAGGAAATCAGGTCTCCGGGGTGCAGATCCAGCTCCTCGAGAAAGATAATATGCTCAGCATCGAACTGGCGGTTGGCATCCGGGCTTAGGCCTGACTGCAATAGTGCTATGCGTTGCTCGGCCGCGCCGTTCACCGATAGCACCAGTTCCATCTGTGCGATGCCCTGGTCATCGGTGGCACGAAATTTCATTACAGGCTCTTCGATCATGCTGACCTTCATATCCCTGCCGGGGCTCAGGATCGAAACCGTGGGATGCATGTCGTCCAGCGCCGTGATGCGAAATTCGGACGAGGCTTCGACCGCTATGCCGCTCGACCGTTGTAGTGAAACCTTGTAACCGTCGTTTTGCGCTACAGTTATCTCGCCAACCCAGTCCTCGCTGTCGTTTTTAACAAGATCGATTCGCTCACCATTATTGAGTAGCAACGCGCCGCCGGGGATGTTCATCGTGGGTTTTATCTGCACTTCAACACGCGTGCCGCGCAATGCCGATATGTCGCCGGACCCCTCGCTGACCTCGGGTTCGAGCATGGTATAGGCCGGGTAGTGATAGCGCAGGCTGATCTTCGAAATAGCCGGGATATCTGCTACGTCGATGCGATAAGTCCCGGTTTGTTGGCCCGCCCCGCTAACGTAATAGTCCACGGCGTGATCCAGGTCGAACAGGAAGGATTCGTACAGCCCCGCGTTGTCCGACGATAACATGCTGACCTGTTGCCATGATTGACCCGCGTCATCGGAGCTAAATAGCAGCACCTCGTCGCCGTCGAAGCCGACGATGCTGGCACTGATCAGTTGATCGCCACCGCGCGCAATTTCAATGTTGCCGGGCGCAAGTTCGATACGATAAGGCGAATACTGGCTGGCGTTGGTCCAGGGCATTAACAATGCCGCAGCGCCGTGACGCAAAAAATCGGGCGGTGCGGCAGTCAGGCCGACGACAACCAGCAAAACAATTCCCAGCCTTGATGCCGCCTGGCGCAGCTTCTGCTGCTCGACGGCCTGCCCGAACTGAACTCGTGCGCAGGCATCGAGCGCCTGCTGGACGAGACCGGTCACCAGCTGGGGCGAGGTATTTTGCGCCGATGATTGTCTGGCGTCGACCGCGCTGACGATAGCCGATCTTAAGGATGGCTCGTGTTCTTCCAGGTAGAGCGCAACCCTGGTGTCACTCACCTGGCGCCGCAGCGGTTTTATGCAAAAGTGTAGCAGTAGGCAGATCAGGCTTAAGAGTGTGACAAAGCGAAAAAACCAGACCGCGTTGCTGGCGAAATGCCAATGATTTAACGACCAGGCCGAAACCAGGATTAGCGCAATCATGATTGCGAGGGTTTGACACAGGCCGTCGAGTAACAGGCGCAGTCGCCAGCGTTGCCTGAGCCGATCGATTACTGGGGATAGGTCGTGGGTTGACCCGGGCCGAGCGCCGCTTTTCCCTTTCCAGGCCGCTGCCAGGAAGGGTAATTTGACCCCGGGGTTGTCAATTCCTGTCGTTCCCATGTCGCTTTACCTGTCAGGATCCGGTTCGAATCCCGACGGATTGTTTGCTAATCCAGTTGGCGGAAAACGCCTCTACCAACAGTAGTACCAGTACTGCGCATAAAACCAGGTACCACAGCTGCTGTTGTTGATCGAGCTCAGTGGCCTGGCGCTGCGTAAGTAGCGTCCCGGTCGGTGTCGGCACGGCCAAAGCCCTAATTTCCTCCACAAATTGCTCCACGTCAAGGCTTTCCAGGTTCGCCTCGGTGGGATTGACGTTCGCCGCGAGGACCACCTCGACGTTAGCCGGGGTAGCCCTATGTACCTGGTAGAACCCCGGTTCGGTCAGGGTTAACAGCGGGGCCTGTCGGTCGAGACGTATTTCCCCGCTCGAAGGCGACTCAATCACCAGCGTCGAATCATCTGCGGCCGCGACAATTGCGTTACCCCCGGCCAGCGCGCGCGCATAAACCATCACATCGACCACCTTACCTATTTCAAAGTTGCCTGCATGGGATTTGAATGCTGCCAGGTAGCCCAGGGTTTGGTGCAGGAAGGATAAGAAACCCGGTTGTACCGCGATATCGTTCCAGTGGGTATCAAGCGTGGTAGTCAGCACCAGCACCTTGCCGGCATCCTGCGTTACTCTTTCCAGCAGTGCCACGCCACCATCGCTGTAGCGCCACACAACCCTGTCGCTGGCGTCAGGCTTAAGTTCTCGATAGCTGAAAACCCGCGCGCTCGAAAGGTCTACCCCGCCCCGGTTTGTGAGATTATTTGCCAGTGGATGATTACCGGTGATATCCGCTATACTGCGCGCCTCGCCTGGACTCGAGTCCACCCGGCCCTGCAGGGTTCCGGGAAGAAAACCATCTACAGCCGATCGCCAGTTACCATCGATCCTGTCCCCGGTGGCAACCAGTAAACCGCCCCCGGCTGCTACAAAATCCTGCAAAGCCGAGCCGAGTTCGCCCCCGGGTATCGACGCGTCGTTAATGATAATAACGGCCCAGGCAGACAGATCCTGCGGTTTTAGTTCAGCCCAGCGCATGCGTTTTATCTTGAACGCGGGGTTTCGCGAAAGTAGCAGCGCGTTCTCCAGGTAGACCGACTGGTTGTTGCGCGGTTCCGGTCCTTCGACGATTAACACCGATACCTGCTGTTTGTTCGAATAAACAAAAAAGGCCCGGTTATCGAGCGTGAGTGCATCATCTTCGAGGCGGACGACGCCTCGCACCTGGCTGCCACCGGCGCTCAAACCATCGAAACTTACCGACATAATTGCCTCGGGTTCCAGGCGTAGATCTCGCGGCGGGAGTTCGTGTCCATTTACAACGAGGCTGATCTGTTGAACCAACGCGGAGCTTGCGTGACTCGTTACTTCCACCCGCAGCGAAAATTCATCGGCTGCACCACGCGCCGACGGCGTAATAGTAAAAGACGAGATCGATGCATTTGCGGCATTTCTAATATTTACAGGAAAGGTTTCGAGCTCTATATCCTGGTGCATTTCGGGAATATCGCCCGGGGCCACCCCGACCGTCTGGAAATCTGATATTAGTAGAATGCTTTTTTCATTCGCGTTACTGGCAATCAGCAGCCGTGCTGCCTGTTCGAGGCCGAGGCGTATTCGGGTTGCTTTCAGGCCCGGTGACTGGCGCTTTATCACCGCCCGAAGGTTTTTGGCATTGGCGGTTAAGTCGCTTAAAACTTCGGTATTTTCATCGAATACGACGATGCCGATTCGATCCTGGATATCTTTCTCGCTCACCAGCTTCAACGCGATTCCCCGGGCCTGTTGCCAGTGATCAGCAAGGCGCATGCTATAGGACCGATCGATGACGATGACGCTATCCCTGCGCCCGAGGTCCAGTGCGCCGGGCTCGGTGGTGGTCAGGAACGGGCGCGCAAACGCCAATACGATTAACAGCAACAACAGGCAACGCAGCAGCAACAGTAGCCAGTTCCTGATTTCGAGGCGGCGTTTTTCGCGCAGCGGTATTTGCTTCAGAAACATCAACGACGGGAATTTTATCCCGTTTGAGTGATGCTTTTGCACCAGGTGAATCAGTACCGGCAGGGCTAGTAATAATGCACCGGTTAAATACAGCGGGCTGATCCAGGAAAGCCCCATTAGCGGCTCCGGTTTTGCCGTCCGCGGTCCGACAGGTAGCGAAACAACGTGTTATCCAGTGGCTGGGAAATATCGGCAAAAATATAATCGATCTGGCTGGCGCCGAATTTCCTTTCCAGATCGGCTTGATGAACCTGCACCAGCTGCCGATAGTCGTCACGAAATTGCTCGCTGGCAATTGGCAGATTGATTCCAGATTCCATGTCTTCAACATTGGATACCTCGCCAATATTCAGGCTCAGTTCGAGTGGATCAAGCAGATGAAACACGATTAGTTCGTTACCCCGGTAGCGCAGTTGATTCATTGCCGCCAACAGGAGATCGGGCGTTTCGTAGAGATCCGAAATCAGCACGACGAGGCTGCGACGCCGCAGGCGCTCGGCAATTTTTTCGAGCGGCAGCTGGTAGTCGCTGACGCCACCGGCACTAACATTGTCGAGGGTATGCAACACCCGGCTGAAATGTTTGATCGAGGTTGGGATGAAATCGACAATATCGTTATTGAAGGTGACCAGGCCGATGCGATCGCGTTGGCGCGTGGACAGGTAGGCCAGGCTGGCGGCTAGAAATTTTGCGTACTCGAGCTTGGTAACCGCGCCGCTACCGAAATCCATGGATGCAGATATATCCAGCACCAGGTGCAGGTTGGCATTGGTATCCGTCTCGAATTGCTTGACATAAAGCCGATCGGTGCGGGCAAAAACACGCCAGTCGATTAGCCGGACATCGTCTCCGGGCATGTAAGCGCGGTGTTCTGCAAAATCCACCGACATGCCAAGCATCGGGGAGCGGTGCAGTCCACTGATGAATCCATCGACGACGCCGTGGGCCACCAACTCCAGGTTGTCTATGCGGGCCAGTACATCCGGGTCGATAAATCGTTGTCCGGGGATTTGACCGCTAGCTTCCCTTTGTCCCAGCATCGTCTTGCCGCCTACATGCCGGAACTCGGTAACGGTACAGCCTCGATCAGGCGATCGATGAGTTCGCCGGTGGAAATTTTTTCTGATTCGGCGTGGAAGTTTCGCAGGATGCGATGCCTTAACACGGGCCTGGCGAGCTGCACGATATCGTCGAAATCGACGTGATAGCGGCCGTTGACCAGCGCGCGCGCTTTACCGCCCAACACCAGGTATTGCGCGGCACGGGTACTGGCACCGTAGGCTACCCAGTCATTTACAAAGTCGAGTCCATTTTGCGTGCCGGGGCGGCTGGCGCGTACCAGGCGCAACGCGTATTGCGATACCGCCTGCGAAACTGGTACCTGTCGTACCAGTTTTTGAAAGCTGCGGATATTTTCGCCGTTCATTGCATACTCAAATTTGACGTCTTGCACCGAGGTAGTTTGTTGCACCACCTGCAGTTCCTCCTCCTCCGACAAATAGTCGATAATGATCTCGAACATGAATCGATCGAGCTGCGCTTCGGGTAACGGATAGGTGCCTTCGAGTTCGATTGGATTCTGAGTGGCAAACACGAAAAACGGTTCTTCGAGGTGGTAGGTTGTGCCCTGTACGGTGACCTGGTGTTCCTGCATCGCTTCAAGCAGGGCAGATTGCGTTTTCGGCGGCGTGCGATTGATTTCGTCGGCCAGCACGATATTAGAAAAAATCGGCCCGGGTAGAAACTTGAGTTCGCGTTTACCGGTCTTTGGATTTTCCTGCACCAGGTCGGTGCCGGTGATATCCGAGGGCATTAAGTCCGGCGTGAACTGGATGCGTGAAAATTTAAGATCGAGGACCTGCGCGATGGAGTGAATCAACAGGGTCTTGGCGAGGCCGGGTACGCCGACGATAAGACTGTTGCCACCTGCCAGTATAGTCAGCAAGACCTGTTCGACAACAGTGTCCTGTCCGACAATAAGCTTGGCAAGCTCACTACGCACGCGCTGGTAGCGGGCTTTCAAATCATCGGCGAGTTGAATGTCATCGGTCGCCTGTAGCGATTCTACCTTCTTGTCCATCGATGGGCCTCTTATGCCTGTTATATTTTAACAGGATCGGTTGGCGATAATAGAGTACAACGTCGAATACCAGCTATTGCTGTTCAGCAGTGGCAGGCCTGGTTTTACGCAATGAAAGCAACAATTCCTGTGCGCGGAGAAAATTAGGTGCGATCTCCAGCGCGTACAGTATCTGCTCGTGTGCAGAATTTCGATTATCCGCCGCATCATAGGCAAAGGCCAGCTGGTAATGGGCCTCTGCCCTGTCGACCGGGTCCAACGCCAGCAGCGCGCGCCTTTCACGCGCAACCCTGTCCCAGGCGCCCAGGCTGGCCTCGTGCCGGGCCAGCGCCGCGTGTAATTCGAGGTCGTAGGGATAAATATAAATAGCGGCGTCCAGCGCCGCCGCGGCGGCGGCGTGATCGCCACGTTTCGTGCGTAATTTTGCCAGCTGCAAATGCGCATCATAGTGTTCTGCATTGATCGCAATCATGCTGGCTAACTGCTGCTCTGCCTGTTCATGCTTGCCCTGTTGTAAATAAACAGCAGCCAGGAGCCAGTAGCTACTGTCTCCACCGGCGTATTCCGGGAACAATTGCTGCGCTTTTTCAAGAAACAGCCCGGCCAGATCGAGTTTCCCTTGTTCGAGCAGTAAAATTCCTATTTTCAATTGGTCAAAGTATTTATCAGGCACCCGGATATCCCGGGTCAACTGGTCTGCCTTGATCGGCGGTGGCGCCTGTTGCCCGGGTTCCGGTTCCCCGCTCAATGCCTTCAGCGCGGTTGCATACTTGTTTTGCAGATAAGTATCGAAGGCGGCGTCGAGTGCTTCGGCGTCGAGTTGTAGGCGCTCTAGCAATTCTGCATCAGGGTTGTTACTGTCCCTGAACGCTTTCAAAGTATCCCTGATAACATCGAATCCCCAACGCGCCTCGATGAATTCGAACACCAGCGAGGCCTGGAAATAGGAAAAAACCACCTGTTCCGGATAACTCGGCCGAACGAAACCGTTGTTGAGCTGGCTGACCGGCAGTAAGCCACCGTCGAGGTAGGCGAGCAGAAAATCAGGGGACACATCGCCACCCCAGCCGGGTCGCGCAATGCGTTCTTCATAAACCGCGAGGCCTTCCGAAAACCAGCGTGGTACGCGGTTGTCGGTCATCGACAAATGGAATACATGGGCGATTTCGTGCCACATCGTCGAGCCCCAGTTGAATGCCCCTTTTTCACGCGCGGCCGGTGAATCCATCGCCACTACGGGGCCGAAGCAAACCCCCAGCAGGCCGACACCCGCAAGTCCGACCGTGCGCACCGAAAAATCGGCGTGGTTCGGGTAGAGCTCGAGGCGTATGGGTTTGTCGGGTTCGTGTCGGTAGCGCGTCTTGAGCTGTCGATACGATTCTTTTGCCAGCTCTTGTATATACTCGGCGAGTAACTCGTTCTCGCTGGCATGCAGGACAATCTGGAAATTATCACTGTCGATCTGCACATAGTTATTAAAGCTGTCCGCGAGCTGCAGCGTGTTTTTGGTCCAGATATTGAAGGGGTCACCTTCAAACGAGCGCTCGAGATTAGCCTGGCCCTGTTGCATCTTCCCAAGCCGCATTTGATTCATGCCCAATAGGCCATAAGCTCGCCAAGACTGGGGATCGAGTTTCACCGCTGTTTCCGCAAAAGCCTGCGCTTCCCGGTAAAGCCTGTTTTGCGCGGCCAGGTCTGCCAAACTGGTGTAGAGCTCTGCGTAACGCGGATTGAGCCCCAGCACCTGATTCTCGACGCGGGCAAATTCAATGGTATTGCGTTCAAGATGGTGCACCACGGCCAGCATGGACAGGGCTTCGAGCGAAACCGGGTTTACATCGAGCGCCTTTTGCACTTCAATTTTTGCCTGGTTGTACTGCTCGAGTTCGATATACAAACGCGCCACGAAAACCCTGGCGGGTACCAGCCTGGGGTTAATTTCGAGGGCTTGTTGTACGGTTAACAATGCCGCCGAGGAATAATCGAAGTGTTGACTCCTGGCTAGACCCAGCAGGGCGCGCGGGTGTTTCTGGTTTTTTGACAGGGCTTCACCAAAGACTTCCATCGCTTCCTCGTTATTGTATTTATCCAGTAAAAGCTCACCCAGGGCGATCTTTGCATCGAGAAAGGACGGATTCTTGCGACTCGCCTGGACGAATAGTTGCACGGCCTCCTTGAACAGTTGCGGATCGGATCTGCCCAGATTTCGGGTGGCGCTGGCGATGGCAAACAGGTCGCGAGCGCTTAGCTGCGGCTGCGTCTGGTAACCAGCACGGATTTCAGCATACAGCCTGTCGGCGAGTTGCAATTCTCCCCTGTGCTGGTGAATTTCAGCCAGATTTAACTTCGCCATGCGCTTGTCCGAGTCGGGGAGGTCGATTATCTGCTGGAAACGCCCGGTGGCGGCGGCCAGATTCCCGGTTTCAAACAGGAGGTCGCCCAACTCGTTCAGTAGCTGCGCATTATTGTTATCGGTCTCAAGCTCGCTGCGAGCCAGGTCAATCGCGTTTTGATAGTCACCCGCGAGGTGCATGACCTGAATTTGCTCAAGTGGTGAATGCGACTCGGCATAAGCGAATTGCACGCAGCTGAACCAAATTAATGCTGAAACGATTTTCAATTATCCCCCCAGCGCCCTGATTTCCCGGCTCAGCAATGCCAGATCTACGAGTAAGAGTTCGAGTTGATCGTAATAATTAACCAGCAGCATGTTGTCTCGTTGAGTTTTAATTTTGCTGATAGATTTTTCAATTTCCTGTTTTCGCTGCAGCATTTCGAGCAGTTCATCGGATGCACCGGTGGCAAGCGACAGGGGTTGCTGCAGGAAGATTCGATTCGCCAGGGCCCCGTCGGCCATGAACTCGCCAGGCTTTCGGCTGCCTTCGCCATCGCCGTTATCATCCAGCAATGCATGTTCGGTTAACAGGCGTTTATCGCTTTCAAAGCTCCGTCGAACCTCGCGCTGTGCGTAATCGAAAGCCTCTAGTATCGATATTCTTTCGTCCTTGTCCCGGTCTGCTCCCGGGGTGGCGAAGGCGGCGACAAAAAACCCGCCGAATTCCGTTGCATGATATTCGCGCGCACTCGAGGTCGCGGTAATCACGACCCGATTATCCCGGCTTAACGCCTTGACGAAGGGGCCGCTGGCAGACGCGGTATTAACAATAACAGTCGTCTGATTGTCGAATACGGCAAGTGCCTGGTCGAATTCTTCGGCGGAGATATCGGGACCGGGAAGATTGAATACCGAGCTCTTGCCACGTGGATTACCGTGACCAATTAAGACCAAAAATACGCGGTCATCGACGCCGACCCTTGCGCTGATTTCAAGTAAGGCCTGGTTGATGGTTGCCTTGTCCGAAACCCGGTGGTTAGTGGACGTATCATCTGTTGGTTGCGCGCTTAGCAAAATTATATTTTGTCGATCGATACCTGCCTTGATCGCCGATTGCATCAGGCTGATGGATGCCTCGGAAAACTGTTCGCTATAGGCTTCGATGCCGCCAATGCCGCTAATAATCAGCAGGTAATTCTGCGCCGCCCGTACCTGCGGGGCAAACAGCAGTAAAAGACAGATGACGAGTCCTGTTTTCATACCAGGCTTCGCCATCGCCGATAGCCCCATTCTGCGCTTAACAGGAATACCAGTAACAGGAATATCGCCGGCATATCCCATAGCTCGTAGCTTACCAGCGTACTGGCCCCGCGTTGATGGGTACCTAGCGCATCCACCAGTTTGTCCATATCGTCGGGTGAAAAAAATCTACCATTCGTCTCTGCAGCGATGTTGTGTAGCAGTTTTTCATTCATTTCCGACTGGTAGTATTCGCTCCCTTCATGCGACACGATGAATCGGGATTCTTCGCTGCTAATTACTTCTCCCTGTTCATCGAATTCTACGCGTAGCTGGTAATCCCCGGGATTTGCGGCAGGAATTTCAGTCTCGTAGATACCGGGCAGGGAAGAGTGGCGGGTCAGGTGGGTTACCTGTTCTTCACCAGTCGGTGACGTCACCACTGCGCGCAGATGCTGCGGGTCGTCCGTATTAGCACCGAACTTGAGCACTTCACTGCGCAGCTTTAGCGTTCCCCCGGAATGAATCTTGTGCGTCGACAGGGACAGGCTAAGTCGCGGTGGCACACCTTCGACAAGCCAGCGTAATAACTGCCGCCATAGAATTTCATGGGTTTGATCTCCAGGGTCGATATCGATATGCATTTGCCAGATCCAGGAATTTTGCACCGGAAACGCGACCACCTTGCCCCGTCCATAGCGCTGAAAAGCCATCGCCACGTAGGGAGTTTGCTGCGCGGTTGGTGAGCTGGTCAATAGCAGGGTTGCACCCGGTTTAACCTGCCGGATTGGATTGACAATGGTGAGCGGGGGCAGGGTTAGCCAGCGCGCTATCGATTTTTCGTTGCTTTCAGCGAGTAATAAAGCCGGATGCACCCAGGCGGCTTCGGTTGGCTGAATTTTAATATCGAGGCTGAATTCGGGTTGCGCCTGATCAGCCATGACCACGGGTGATATGTCGTGCAACAGGGAGTCGCGATACCCGCCTTCGGCGAAGGCATGGCGGCCGCCGAGCATGAGCAGGCCACCGCCGCGCTGGCTCACGAACTCGACAATCATTTCCTGCTGCTCACGGCTTAGCAGAGAAATTTCGACGCTACCCAGTATCAGCGCGTCGTAGCTAAAAAGCTCACTACGGGTAATCGGGAAGCCGTTGCGCAACTCTTGCTGCGACTCGATACCGACGCGGTAAAATTTCGCATCGGCGGTCCTGATCAAGCCGGTTACCGCTAGATTCCCGTCATCGGCGATCGCCCTGCGAATGAATTTTAGTTCGAACCTGGGCTCTCCCTCGAAATAGAGGATGCGCATTTTTCTATTATCAACCGATAGCATGCCCTGCCGATGATTATTCGCCGCAATTTGCTCTCCCGTTTTATTTGCCAGGTAAAACTTGAGCTGGCGCTCACCGGCGTCTTCGATGGTCAATGGTATCTTGAAAAATTGCATCCCCGCTTCAAGCCGTACTGGTTGCTTGTGAAGAATGCGGCTGTCGTCTTCGATCAGCAGGTCAACCATTTGCCCGTCATACCCCTGCTGGCTTATCGCGACTTTGGCCATTACGCGACTGCCTCGTAATACCTGTCGCGGCAACTTGACCTGCCTGACTTCGATATCGCGCTGGTATTGCACCTGTCCGACACCAATACTGTATACGGGGATGTTTTCGGCCCTGAGCGATAACAGCGGATCGATCAGTTTCTCGGGCGACTTCATCGCACCGTCACTAATCACCACCAGCCCGGCGATCGGTTCGCCTTTCAGGGCTTCCTGAACAACTTCCAGTGCCCGGCTGAGATTGCTGTCGCCGTCACCATAGTCGAGTGTCTTAACATCGGTTATCGCTTGAGTATCCTCTCCAAATTTAAACAGCCGGGTATCGAATTTTTGTTGTAATGAGCGCAACAGGCTACCGGTCTCGGTATCGAATTGCTGGCCGATAAAATCGCTACGCGGGGCCCCTGCGAAATCCCGTACTTTCATGCTAATCGAATTGTCGAGTAAAACGCCGACCACGTTGGGTTGCGGTATTTGTGTAGTGACTTCGAGCAGCGGCCGGGACAAGCTGAATAATACCAGCGAAATGGCGAGGCTACGCAACAGGGTTACTGCCAGGCGATTGTGATTTTTCGTATGACCGCGCAAGCTGGAATAACCCAGCAGGACGAAGGTGATGGCCAGTACCCCCAGCGCTATAAGCGCCAGTTGCCACCCTGGAAGAGTCAGGACATAGGAGCCCTGGGCAAATAATTCCGCGGGGTACTTGAACAGAAATTCAAACATAGTCGAACTCGATCCCGGCTCACCACTAATGGGTCATCGCGTAAATTACGAAATTAATGCCGATCTCGAAGGCGTAAGTTGAAAACTTAAGCGGATAATCGGGATGGTCCGCCCATTCCCATGCATCGCCGAGATCCGTATTCCAGTTTATTAAGACCATCAGACGGCCGTCATCGTCGAAAATGCCGCGTACATGGGGCACGATACCATCGTATTCGTGGGTAACTCCCCCGTATTGCGAGGCCCAGCCCTGGCGCAAATTCGGCACCTGCAAGATGCTATCGATATTGTAAAAAACGTGGAAGACAGGGTGTTCCAGCGGCAACTCGACGATTGCGCGGTCGGGGAAGACCAGCTGCATCTGCGAGACGAACTGATCCCAGGCCCAACTGCCCCAGAAATCATCAATTACCAGAAACCCACCGGCGAACAGGTAGTTTCGCAGTGCCAGCGCTTCCGCAACGCTAAGCGACATCGATCCCACTTCGACCGTGTATAACAGCGGGAAGTGACGCAGCATCGGGTCTGTTAATTCAATCGCATTATCCGAGCCGTAGGCGTCTACAATGCTCAATCGTTTCAGCGCTACCAGGAACTGATGGTCGGCCTTGGGATAATCGATCGCCCAGCGACCGCCTTCGTCGTAATCGTCAAACTCGCCGCTGTATATGCCGCGGGTAAAATAAAATTCATGCGCGTTGCCAGGGACACGATCCGCGGGAATGGAAACGGGTTCTGACAGCTGAGGAACTTGATGCGATTCGGCAATTGTCAGGGCCGGGTATTGCCACACCAGCAGAAAAAAAAATAGTGCCGCACCGTGTTTCATAACTTTCTTATTGATCCTGATTCGGCATATTATTTGCCCACCATGATTGCTGCTTATACTTAGTTTGGGGTTAGCACGATATCAAAACGCCCGAAAAGGATGGTTTCCCCGTTGACTGTTGATTCCTCGAGAAATATAGCATGATCCGCATTGCCCGACTCCTTAAGATATGGGTCTCCCTGGAATAAAATCCGGGATTCGTAGTATTGGTAACCCTCCTGGTAAGACCAGATATGAACGTGCCTGACCCCCATATAATTACCCGGTACTACTGATCCAAACTGGAAGCGCCCTTTCTGGTCGGTTTTCAAGGTGGTGCTGTAACGCTCCTGATAAACGCCGGTCCCATCCGCCTGGCGAATAGATACCGAGATTCCGCTTAAAGGCGTTCCATTGATACTGGTTACCCTGCCGCGGATATTCATGCGCTCGCCCGGGTCTCCGGGTTGCCACAGGTTAACCAGTTTCGGTTTATTTTCGGCGGTCGATGGTGACGTTTCTGCTTGCGCAACGGTTAAACCTAATCCGAATGCCACCCTGGAAACCAGCAGCAAAACAATTGCAAGCAATGCAGCAAATCTAAATCCGTGTTTAAACATTTTAGGACCTCGCCAGAGATGGAGTTTCCGGGAAACACATACTATTGTATTGGCGGGGATAATTAAATTGATAGAATGAATAATATTGTTAACAGCTTTGCAGATACCAATTTTTGAATTGCGATACCAGGGGTGGAATTGAATAATCAAAGAATAGATATATTCAACATTTTTTATGATATTTAACGGGTAGATACCAATCCTTTCCAAATAAGGAGTTTTGTGAGTTTCAGTTGTGCATGGTTATGCTTTATGGTGCAAAGCCCCGCAACGGACGTCCCATAAGTTGTTGAAAAATAAAAAATATAAATCACGGATCTCTCTGAAAATCCTCGTGTCGGTGCCGAACGCGGACCGGTTGATTCCGCCCCTGGGCACCACCTACTTTCGGTCCGAACCGTTCCCTATTAACTGTTGGCATAGAGATAGATGTTCCGCAGGTGAAGGCCCAGGCAATTTGTTATAATCTGGGACCCCTGACAACTCATCAAACCATAGCACCCTTCGCCGCCGCAGTTTACAAACCGGGCACTGGCGACAGGATGGCACTTTTGAAATTCGTAGAGAAACAAAAGTCACTGAACATACGTGTCGGCGGGGTTGGGAGTGTCCTTCCTTTCAGCAAGGAAGCCCTCCAGCAATGGTGGCAAAGCGTGGAGAGGAATAGCAAATAGGGGGAAGCAAACAGGCTTAACCTCTAGACTCATAAAACGGATGGATCGGCGAGTCGACGGGTCTGAACAAATGCCCCAGCAACCAGTGCCGGTAACCATTATAGTAAAAGTCACCGCTCCTCGAGATCAGATCGGTGCGATGGTCGTAATAATAATCGCCCAGCTGATACCAGGGGATCGAAGGATTTTCGTGATGCGCGAGATGGAAATTCAGGTTGAGGAACATCACTCTGAAAAACAGGCAAGGTTCCATGAGTACGGTTCTTTCAGAAACGGCGGTCCTGGCGCGGTGTTCATAGAATGACCGGATTCGGGTCAGCGAGTTGGCGAAATAGGCGATGAGTAAGTAATGCCACCAGGATACCTGGAAATACAGCACGATCAGCAGCATTAACAACACCACCGAAACCAGGTGTATACCCCAGATTTTGAGTGCCTGGGTATCGCTCGATTTCACGGCGTTAAAGGCGAGCTTGCCGAGCCCCAGTATTTCGACCGCAGGATTGAACAGCAACCTGCCGGCGATTGTCATGTTGACCCACGCAAACATCTTCCCTGTTCTCGATTTACGCTGATATTCACTCGCACTGCAGTAATAGCTTTCCGGATCCTCGCCGGGCAATGTGATGTTCACATCGTGATGGTGAGTCAAATGGGACTCGCGGTAAATAGAATAGGGCAGGAATAGCGTGAGGGGAACGCTCCCCAACAGCGTATTGAGTGCCGTAATCCGGGTCGGGTGGCCATGGATCAGCTCGTGGCACATGGAGCCGTGCAAGGCGCAAAACACAATCAACAGTGGCGATGCAAGGATTGGCCCGAGTGAATGGTAATACTGCATCAGTAGAAACCAACTCCCATAAACCGAAATAATCAGCAGCCACGTCGGCCATTCGAACGAGACCGGGAAACGGTTTTTTTCAAACGATAGGTTATCGTCGTTCACGGCTTTAGCATCAACTTAATTCGGAGTGCATCATCGGAATCCCTTGTATCACAAAATAACCATAATTATTATGTGGGAAAGTACCACATATGCGAAACATCTGATGGTTTTGGTAAACAGCTTAAAATCCTAGATTAATCGTTATCTGCAACAGCGGTATAGATAAGGAACCGAGCCCACATGGTTTTTACGACCACCGTGCTTACTGAATTCCCGCAATTAGTGATGAATTAGAGCAGCTAACTGCAGCAAACTCCTTTCCTGACAGTTGACATCGTTCGTGACAGGCCAGCCCATGTTACTTCCCGATCCCGTAACGTTTCATCTTCTCCCAAAGATTTTTTCGTGAAATTCCCAGGTGGTCCGCAGCCTGTTTGATTTTACCGTCATTTTCGGCCAATGCACTGCTGATAGCCTGGCGCTCTGCTTCTTCAATTGTTTGCTTCAATGTCGTCGTGTCTATATCGAGGTTGTCGATGTCCTCGGTCAGCAGGTCTATGGCACCGATCCAGGGGGCATCACACAAGGCGACTGCTCTTTCAATAATATTCTTTAGTTCGCGGACGTTTCCAGGAAATGACATGGATTGAAGCTGTAACTCGGCTTGTTTTGACAGCCCTTTAATTTTACTTCCGGTTTTTGTAGCCAGTTCACTTACAAACAATCTGGCAAGATAAATAATGTCTTCCGGGCGCTTGCGCAAGGGCGGTATATCCACGTGAATTACATTGAGCCGCCAATAGAGATCTGTTCGAAATTCACGCTTCTCAATAGACTCTTCCAGATTTACCTGGGTAGCGGCGATAACCCTGACATCGAGGGCGATCGGCTCCACACCGCCTACACGTTCGATCTCACGCTCCTGTAGCACACGGAGCAGTTTGACTTGTATACCAGGTGATACTTCGGCGATTTCATCAAGAAAGATGGTCCCTCCCTGAGCCTGTTCAAATCTTCCTATACGTTGCTGGGTTGCACCAGTGAAAGCACCTTTCTCGTGACCAAAAAGCTCACTCTCTATCAAGCTGGATGATAAGGCAGCACAATTGACCTTGATCATAGGTTTATTGGCGCGGAGACTGTTGTTGTGTATCAGTGTCGCGACTACTTCTTTACCAACGCCGGATTCACCGGTAATTAATATTGAACTGTCGCTCTCGCCAAGGCGAGCCACCAGCCGCTCAATCTTGCGCATTGCCAAATTCTTACCGAGGCGCCCACTGCCTGGTTTGAAACGGTTGTCATCGCCCGCGTCCAATGTCAGGCGAGTATCGGCTATACGGGATAGATGTTGTTCCACTTTCTTAATGAAGTCGCTGATATCAAAAGGTTTGATCAGATAATCGAGTGCGCCGGATTTAACCAGTTTGACCGCATCTGATACATCACCGTAGGCTGTCATGAGGATCACCGGGATGCCGGGGAAGTAGTTTGAAATATCGAAAAACAGTTCAATACCCGTGCCATCCGGCAAGCGGATATCGCTAATTACGAGATCGATATCTCCTTTCTTAAGTTCCATTCTGGCACTTGCTGTGTCACACACGGCCCGAACAGTGATCCCATCGAGGAGCAGCCTGTCTTCGAGTGACATACGCATGATTTCATCATCCTCGACAAGGAGCACACAATAGTCACTGAAATCGTTATTATCTAACTCTTGCTTCAGCTTGTTTTGCATCAGGCTACCTTTGCTCTTATCACTGGTACAGCAACGTGGAACGTGGCTCCATGACCCTTCTGACTCTCTATTTCAATGATTCCCTGCATACCCTGGACCAGACGATACACCACCCAGAGTCCTAATCCGGTACCATTGGGTTTGGTTGTGAAAAAAGGGTCGAATAATTGATTTCTTATACTCAAGGGAATGCCAGGACCGCTATCGCTGACTTCGATATTCAGGAATTCCCCTTCTTGATACATGTTGAAAATGATTCTGCCGGTATCAGGAAGTATTTCCAACGCATTTTTCAAAAGATTAATAATGATCTGTTCCAGTTTGCCGGGGATATTAAGATCTTTGTCAGTACGGTTGTTCCAGATGATCTCTATATCTCTGTCCCCAATTTCCGCCGCTAAGAGGTCCTGTAGTTTATCGATGTGTTCCATATTTACATTTTCATCGCTCTCTTCAATTCTAAGCCCGACAAGCAGGCTATGAACGATGTCCTTGATTCTGTGCAGGCCTTGATCGATTACCGGCAGATAACGATCAATCAGCGCTTGATCGTTAGGATGTTTTTGCAATGTGTCGATACAGTTCAAGAGTCCGGCAAGTGGGTTGTTAACCTCGTGCGCAACACCAGCCGTGATGCGACCAAGAGCAACCAGTTTTTCGCTCATAGCGATTTCCTCTTCAAGCATCTTTTTTTCCGCCAATTCCGACATAATCTGATTGAAGGTGACGCTGAGACGGCCGATTTCATCCCTGTCCTTTACCGGTATCGGTGCAAAATCGGTCATTTCACCTCGACCGACCGCTTCCAGTCCCTGGGTGACTGCCGCGAGAGGTTTGACCATGCGCCTGGAAACGATGGTACCCAGAGCACTACCGATAATAACGAAACAGAATACCAGGAGAAGAACGATGAGCGCGGAGTTTTTAGCCTTTTCGTATAATCGGGCGACTGATATCCGGACACGGGCCACACCCATATATTTTTGATCGGAGAAGAGTGGGACAACACCCTCCACAAAGCCTGTTTCCGAAAAACCGCCTCTGCTTAACACGATGGGCTTTCTTGCGTTCATGGCGTGCCTTAAGAGTTCCTGTTCAAGCTTGCTTGTGGGTGAAAATATAAGGCCTAATGGATTTTCAGCGGGTTGAAGGTGCGCCTGAATGAGGCCTTCTGCATCAAGTATCATCGCCGTAATGATTTCATGACCTCCACCTGTTCCTGCTCTTCTGGCTGCTATATTCTTCAGGCTTAGATAGAGTGACCAATAATTCTTGCGTAGCATTGCCCTGGGGGCGGTGGTGGCAACGGATTCAGACAATAGAAGAGCCTTTTCACCCAATTCATCGTGAAAACGGGTCCAGTCCTGTACTACTATCACCGCACCGATCATGAATCCAACCGTAGCCACAACGACCGTGATTGTGAGCGGTAGCTTTATCGCCAATGACCAGGTTCTTGGGCTAAGTATTGGCATTTATACTTTGCAATTAGTCAATTGGTAACATCGGGTACAACCGGAGCACTCCTTTGGATAGCTTTTGCGTTAGCGCGAATTCCGTTGAATAGCGAATCCGGATAATCACCAAAGCCATCCAGCTTGAGTCTTGCAAGAAATGCTTTTCCGTCCACATCCTGATTCATATTTTCGAGTGTACTTTTCATCAACTTGACCGTGTTAGCGTCCACTCCTAAACCTGAAACAATAGGCGGGAAGCCAAAACTGGGAGATTGTTTTATTATTCGAGTCTTTTCTGTGACCTCCGGTTTGATGGCGGCAAGAGATTCCCATATATACGAGTCTACCGCGCCGCCATCTGCTACCTGCTCGGAAACAGCCTGTACCGTCTCTGCATGATTGAAGGTGAAAAATGTTTGACGAAAAAATGTCTCAGGTTTATCACCTTTCTTTACCAACAAGGATAGAGGATAGAGGAAGCCGGAATTCGAGTCAGGATCGGAGAAGGCAAAAATCTTTCCTTTCAGGTCGTCAAGTCTTTTGTAAGGGCTGTTATAAGGGACAATGATATAAGAGAAGTAACGTGGCTCCCCCCGGTAAACAGGCACCGTCATGAGTTGAAGAGATTCCGGTTTTCTTGATTGCACGTAGGGGTAACCACAGATCCAGGCAAATTCGATAGCGCCCGAGTCCAATAGATCCATTACCTCTCGATATGACCTTCTGAGCACAAATTCGACCTTACGACCCATTTTTGCTTCCAGGTACTGACTCCATTCATCGAGAAACCTGATGTTGTCAGTCAGTATCACCGCGGTTAAGCCAAAGCGGATAGGTGGTTCTGCGCTGACCGCAAAACCTGGAGTAATCCAGAATATCAAGAAAAGACAAATCAATCGCACTGCTGTTCCTCAAGTAAGTACTTCACAGGGATACTGTCTAGCTATGCCCGACAAGATCATTATTAACCCCTTTCCTGGAAAAAGTGAAGTGATCTTCTCACTTAAAATTTTCCCATTTGACGACTTGTTACCCATCGGTAACCTATTGTACCGGTTTAACATCCTAACTACATGAATTTAGGTTTCTAATTAGAAAAGCTACGAGTTTCTAATAAAAGTTACCGCCAGGTAACAAATTTGAAGTTTCTATTGCTGTGTCGTTTTAATCCTTTGTTATTTCAAGTAGATATGAGCGTGGCATGACCTTTGCTCAGTATTTATGTGCCTTAGAGCATATATCGCAGAATAATATTCGACTAATGCCGTTAATCGGAATTAGCAACAAACAAGGCAGTTAACTTGCGGTGAGGAATTAAATATTATAGTTAACTGGCGGCTGGCTGCGTTTTTATTCACTGGCGCCGTTCTGTTCCTGATGGCCAGCTGGGGCGGTATCGAGTATTACACTGCGCAGCCTGCTTTTTGCGGTGGCAGCTGTCACACCATGACCGAGCAGTACGATGCCTGGAAGGCCGATTATCACCACGCAGACAATAATCCGGATGGAATGCAGGCCGATTGCGTCGATTGCCACTTTCTACCTGGTGAACACTCTTCACTAAAAGCCAAATACGAGGGTTTACGTCACCTCGCTGCCTACCTTTATGACCCGAAAGCACCACTACCCATACGCCCGGTCATAAAAGACGGCGCCTGTTTACAGTCCGGTTGCCATGATCGCGACAGCCTGGCTCAGACGGAGTTACAGTTCGCCGAAAAGGTTCGCTTCAAACACGAGATCCACTTCGGTGATAAGGCCCTGGACGGACACCAAATCACCTGCGATACCTGTCACTTCAAGGTAACAGCAGGCAAACATTTCGAGGTACCCCAGGACATCTGCTACCTGTGTCATTTAAAACTGGAAAAACCCATGCTTGAAAAGGCAGTAATGATCAATGGAGATTTCAAGAAAATCAGCTTCGCTAGAAGACCCACTATCGATTTCAACCAGGGGGCATCGCGCTGTGATATCTGCCACACGATTCCAACAAGATCGTTACAAAGCCAGTTAGAAGTAGGTGATAAGAGTTCAGTCAAGGAGCCGATTACCCATCAGACAATGCAGGAAGCAGGGGTTGCCTGTGAGAGTTGCCACTTTGAAGTGGTAAAAGGTCACGGAGAGGTTGATACCGGGAATGTGGTTTCTAACGGATGCCTGACATGCCATAACCGGAGTCAGACGCTGCTCGCAACCGCTGGTGACCGGGCTCTCATGCACGATAAGCATGTACCGAACAAGGCTGACTGCTTTGATTGTCACAGCGTAATCGAACATCGAAACAGAACCGATCATCTCGATTTTGTACGTGAAGATTGCCAACTCTGCCATGTCGATCAGCATAAATATCAGAAGCTGCTGCTCGCGGGTGTTCCGGTGAACGAGGAAATCTCCGGTGCCCCTCATTTGATGTATGAAGTCAACACCAATTGCATGGCCTGTCATCTCAAAAAAACTTTGAGCAAGGGGCATGATGTGCGAACCGCATCCGGTGATACCTGTGCTGCGTGCCATACAGAACAGCATATAAAAATGCTCGATAAATGGACGAAAACACTTGAGAGTGAAGTTTCAGCCGCGGAAGAAGTCAAGGCAGAAGTGAGTAAGCTCCTGGTTGAATTAAAGAGCAACCTGAATGTGGAGCAACTAGGGCAGGCAGAGTCGATGATCGCAGAGGGCGTTGAGCTACTGGACATTGTGCGATTTGGTAATGGCGTACATAACAAGAAGTATGCGATCACGATTCTCGATGGAGCATTCGGCAAGTTCGAAGACACCATCGACCTGCTAGAGGAAACAAGAACAACTGACTAAAGAGACAGATCTATCCAATCAACAACTATAGAGACTAAAGAAAATGAATAGGAGAGAGAAAAATGAGTGACCAGCAAATACCAGAAATCAGTCGGCGTAAATTCCTGGGTGGGGTCCACTTCTAATAATGGGTTGAAGTCTTTTGATGCCGCTTTTCTCGGAAGGTGTCCAGGTATCTGCTTGATCACCGCAGGTTCTTCGATACTGCGGTCCGGCGCCCCGACGAACACGTCTTCGAATCGAGTCAGGTTAACCCCGGGCGTCGGCACCGGGGCGGCAAGCTCGTCTATTAACGAAATTAAATGGTGGTTACTTGTTCGTAACATTAATTCGATCCAATCGCTTTGTGCAAGTTACTGATTGGTAACGCCAAGTGGCCTTCGTTGTCGTGAAGATAATTTAGTTGATTGAAAACGTTATCATTATTTTTGGCGGTGCGATATTTGCTTACATTATTGTTTTAATTATTTCCGGTCAATGCCGGTTATTCAAAATCAATTCCAGGGGTCTTAGATGCAAGATAAAGCCAGGCAGCGTTTTTTCGGTGTACGGGCCAGCGTAATTACGCTGGCGAGTTGGGTGCTTCTAAGCGCGCCTGCATGGTCGGCAGAGGTAGAGACGATCGATTGGGATTCGATTTCTGACGCCAGCCCCCGACTGTTTTACCCAGGCCAATCCAGTTATCAGTGGTTACGTATCGAAGACCATAAAAAGGCGAGCAATGAGGTCAAGTCAGGGGAAGCCTGCCTGCAGTGTCATAAGGGCGAGCAGAAGTCTCTCGGGGGGCTCCTGGTGGTAGAAAACAGACTCGAGCCAGATCCGATTGAGGATAAAGAGGGTTATAAGCGTCTCAAGGTCAGGGCCGCGCACGATGCCACCTACCTGTATCTGCGTTTTTCCTGGAAGAGTGACGGAGATCGTGCCGGCGACCAGGGCAACTTCATGCGCTTTGATGGCACAGAGTGGAACTGGTATGGCAATCACCGACAGCATGAGGCGGTGATCGATGACGAGCAGCCGGCCATCTACCCCGACCGCCTGGGGATCATGATGGGGGATAGTCGGGTGCCGCTCTACTCCGAACAGGGGTGCTGGATGACCTGTCATGATGCGTTGGTCGGTATGCCTGAGGAAGCCGACGAGGACGAAGTGGCTGAACACCCCGTCATCAGTCAGCTCTATAAAGCATTCGGCATCACCAATCGCTATGTGCGTAAGTATCTCCCCGGTTCTCGTACCGAGGGTACCGACTGGGACGCAGTAAAGACAGCTGATGAACTGAAGGCGCTGCGCAATGAGGGAGGGTTTCTCGATCTGATTATTTGGGATGCAGCGCTAACCAATCCAGGCGGCTTTGCTGCAGATTTTAATGTGCTAGAGATGAAACAGGTCGATGCAGGCAATAGTGCGCTGCTGCCCAACGGTAAGATGCTGGCGGGACCGGCACTGATGTTTGATAGTGCCAAGCTCGGTTACAGCGTATTGACCGAGGCAGATCTTGATGATGCCTCCAAATCGAAGCATTTGGTGGTTGGCAGTTCCACGGTACCGGTGTCGGGTACCTTCAAGGAGGGGGACATTTTGCCCGCCCATATCATCGATAAGACCACGGCGGATGGTTCGGCGGCGGATGTGGGTTATGCCAGGGGAACGTGGGAGGACGGGATATATACCCTCGTTATGCGCAGAAAGCTGGATACGGGTCATCCAGAGGATGATCTCATTATGCAGCCTGGTGGCATCTACTCTTTCAATTTTTCAATTCATGACAATGCCGCAGGAAAACGCGCGCACCTTGTCTCCTTCCCAGTGACGGTCAGTATTGGGCCTGGTACGGCCGATATACAAGCAGTGACGCTTCCGTAGTGCTCAGTGCCGGGGTCTTCTGGGAGGTCTCGGTCAGTGGAAACAGTAATGAGTTGTAAAAGGGGAAGCTGGGTAAATGTTTAAACAACGTGGTGTCAGAATAGCGGTTGCTGTATTTGGATTGGTTTTTATTCTGGGTCTGTTCCTGTTTGAGCCAGTCACCCGGCAATTTGTGGCGAATGACGATCTTTGCTCCTACTGCCATGTGGATCAGGAGTATCGCTCGGAGGCGCGACTCTCTTTTTCAAAGGCCCACCCGCTACTTGTTGCGGACGATGTGAAGACAGATAAGGTGTCAGAACAGGCGGCCTGTTTCGAATGCCATATGCCCACGGGCTTTATTAACACTTTCTACGCCTATACCCACTTTGCCAGTCTTACCGATCTGTTCGGCCATTTTCGTGATCGCATGAGTGAGCGTGCAGGGGCATGGATTCCTGCCCGCCAGGCGGCGGCTTTCCGGGTGCGTGACCGGTTATTCGAATATGACAGTCCGACCTGTCGTGACTGCCATATCGAGGAAGAGATCGAGCCCAAGCGGGAGCGTGGAAAGAACGCACACAAAAAGGCATTGGACGAGCAGATGACCTGCGTCGAGTGTCACTATAACGAAACACACCAAAGCGTAGACCTGCGTGAAAATGCCTTTGTCCGGGCTGAGTCCAGGTGAGGTTGTTATGCTATCGGAAGCGAAAACAGGTCTGTGTGGTTGGAGTCAGCTATGAGTGATCACCCCGAAGAGAAAAATGAGCGCAGGGAGTTTTTAAAAACGGCCGGCGGAGTGGCGGTAGGCACGGCAGTGGCGGGTGTTGCCCTGTCACAAGCCGGGAGTGCCGAAACGAAAACCGAACCGGTGGCAGATGGTGCCGACGGCCCCGGAGTGCAGTACGGGATGCTGATCGATTTACGGCGTTGCATTGGCTGTCATGCCTGTAGCGTGGCCTGTAAGGCCGAGTCCGATGTGCCACTGGGTGTTGCTAGAAGCTGGGTTGAGTACACCGAAAAGGGACAGTATCCGAATGTCAGCCGAAGTTTCCTGCCGCGCCTGTGCAACCAGTGCAGCGAACCGGACTGTGTACGCGTCTGTCCGACCGGGGCCACCTACAAGCGCCCGCAGGATGGCATCGTGGTGATTGATCAGGGCGTCTGCATTGGTTGCCTCTATTGTGCCCAGGCCTGCCCTTACGGTGCACGTTTTCTCAACCCGGTTACCCGCTTTGCAGATAAGTGTGATTTTTGCATTCACCGGGTAGCCAAGGGCCTGGTGCCCTCCTGTGTCAATACCTGTCAGGGACGGGCGCGTATCTTTGGCGATATCAATGACGTCAATAGCGAGATTTATCTTCAAATGTCAAAAAATCCAGTTTCGGTGTTGCGGGAGCATATTGGCACCAATCCTAATGTGTTCTATATCGGCCTCGATTCGACCGATGAAAACACCAAAAAGCCAGGCCAATATGTGCGTGTCACCACGCATAAAGGCATCGATAAAAAGAGGGGATAGCGATGGAGCATCATTTAATGTGGAGCTGGCCCGTATACTGGTATCTCTTTTTGGCGGGTACCGGTGCCGGGGCAATAGCCGTGAGTGCCTTTATCTATCTGCGCGGACCTGGAGGTAACTTTGGCGAGCGTTATTTTGCATTGGCGAAATATGGTGCGCTGATTGGCCCACTGCCAGTCATCATAGGTACGGCTTTTCTTATCTTTGAGTTGGGCAGACCCTTCCGTGCGTTTAATATCATGACCAGCAACTTCTGGTATCAGGCATTTAATCCCTCACCGATGAATTATGGTGGCTGGTTATTGGTGCTGGTCGGAGCTGTTTCTGTATTGTATGCAATGACCTTTCTGGATTGGAAGAGATACCTGGCAGGTGGTTTTGCCGACGCATTGGTCCGTTGGTCCGATCGGCTGCGCAAACCACTGGCGAGTGTCTCAGCGCCACTGGCTATTGCAACGGCTATCTATACTGCCATGCTGCTGGGCGCCATGCCTGCACGCCCGCTGTGGAATACACCGGTGCTCTGGTCGCTCTTTACCGTCTCAGCCCTGTCTACGGGTATTGCCTCGATCATGTTGGCCAATCGGCTTTTTCACCGGTCAGCGGTCGATCCGAAGCAAGATGGGCAGTTTCACAACAGCGGTTATTGGCTGACCCTGTCGGATATCATTTTGATTAGCATTGAGCTAGTGGTGATTGCCCTGTTCTTTATGTTTGCCTATGTGACCGTTCAGGATGCTAGTCATGCGATCAAAATATTGCTGCCCGGGGGTGAATTGGCCCCGTTGTTCTGGACCGGTGTGATATTTATCGGTCTGCTCGTGCCGTTAATTCTGGAATCTTTTTTTGTCATCCGTACGCAGTATAGCGGGGGGCATTTTCATGTGCCCTATCTGTTTGAAATTGCTACGCCGCTGGCGGTGATAGTGGGTGGTTTTATGTTGCGCTATGTCATTGTTGTCGGTGGTCAGCTTACCGGCCCGATCGGTCTTTGAGGAGTCGTTATGGTTAGTCGTAGGAATTTTCTCAAACTGGGCTCGGGTCTGGGATTATCCGGCACACTCTTTACTTCTGGAGCGGGGTTGGCTGCTACCGATAAGAAGGCAGTCGATGAATTCGCGTTCAAGGCGCCCAAGAGTTTTTTGCAGGGAGGCAAAGATTATTCCTATCTGCGCGGCAAAGAAAAAAAGGCTGTTCCGAGTGCCTGCTGGCAGTGTGTCTCACGCTGTCCGATTATCGGTTACACCGAAGGGGGTCGACTGACCAAGATTGAAGGGCAGCCTGACTCTATCCGGTCGCTGGGTAAAGTTTGTGCCAAAGCGCAGGCGGGCATTAATCAGCTGTATGATCCAGACCGCATCCTTTATCCCATGCGTCGTGTCGGCAAACGGGGTGAGGGTAAATGGAAGCGGATCAGTTGGGATGAGGCACTGAGTGAGCTGGCTGGACGTATGAAAAATCTACAGGATGCCGGAGAGCCGGAAAAGTTTATGTTCCACTATGGACGCATGAAAGGAGGTACCAGTAAGCTAGTGAGTGATTTTCTGGCCGCCTATGGTACCGGCACCATTGGTAATCACACCAGCCTCTGTGAGGGTGGAAAATGGACAGCGCAAGAGCTGACCTGGGGTGGTCATTATGATAATTGGGATTTTGACAAGACCCAATATGTACTGAATTTTGGCAGTAATGTGTTTGAATCCCATACCAACCACATCTCAACAGCCCAGCGACTGATTCGTGCGATGGTTGATCGTGGGGTACGCCTGGTGACCTTTGATGTCAGGCTTTCCAATACCGCGGCCAAGTCAACCGAATGGGTGCCGGTTCGACCGGGGACAGATCAGGCTGTTGTTCTAGCCATGTGCCACGTGATTATGACAGAAGGGTTGTATGAAACGGGCTTGCCTTTTCTCGATTTCTGTAAGGTCACCGATAACTATGCCGCTTCGTATGATGAAAAAATCGATGCACTGCAGCAATTCGTCAAACCTTATACCCCAGGCTGGGCAGAAGGGATCAGTGGGGTGTCGGCGGATAAAATTGCAATGATTGCACGTGAGTTTGCCATCAAGGGACCGGCTTGCGTCATTAGTTATCGCGGTGCCGTGGCGCATTACAATGGTAACGAGACCGAGCGTGCAATTCAGATGTTGGCGGCGATTACCGGCAATATTGATAACCCGGGGGGACGTTGTAAAGCCGTTGGGGCGAATTGGGTCTATCCAAAGATGAAGACCCCGCCCAAGTCACGCAAACTCGATCTTATGGATGGCTTCGCCGGGCAGGTGGCTTTTCCGACACATCATGTCAGCAATCAAGTGTTTAAGCGAATAAAGGATGGCAATGCAGGACGACCTGATATCTACCTCTGGTATTGCTATGCACCGATTTATGCTAATGGCGATTGTGCTTTTAACATAGAGGTGCTTAAGGATGAAAGCTTGTTGCCATTTACCGTTTCAGTTAACCCTTTCTACGATGAGTCGGCGGCACTGGCCGATCTGATCTTGCCGGATACCACCTATCTGGAGCGCTGGGATTGTGAAGATATGGTGTCACCCAACCAAATCGCGGAATTCTATATCCGACAGCCATTGGTTCCGCCGATGGGTGAGTCGCGTAATTTTCCGGATGTCTGTATTGATCTGGCAAAGCGTTTAAATATCAAGCTGGGTGCCAAGCGTGTCAAGTCGATGAAAAAGTTTGTTGAAAAGACATGCAAGCTAACACCGATAATAAAGAAAAAGGCCAAGGGCTTGCGCGGTATGCAAAAGCGCGGCGTGTTTCATAATAAAAAAGAGAAAGCACGTTACTACTCTTATCGTCAACCTGTACAGGCAAGCGCGCTGGATAAAGCAGGTGTGATTTTTGATTTGGATACCGGAGTATACTGGAACTGGAAAAAGGCAGGCCTGGCAACTGAGGCAGAGGCGGTTGCTAGCGGGTATACCCGTGCCAGTAAATCCTACAAGGGGTATGTGGGGCAAAAGGTGGGTGATCACGTCTATGTGGGTTTTCCACCGGATAAGTTAAATAAGTCAGGATTGTTTGAAATCTACTCGGGACTGATGCGCGATAAGGGGTTGCCTCCTATGCCTGAATTTATGGCTATTCCTGAGCATACGGCCAGGCAGGATGATGAACTTATTTTGACCACTTATAAAGTCAATGTGCAGACCCATTCACGGACCATGAACTGTCGCTGGTTGAGTGAAATCTATCATGATAATCCGGCCTGGATAAATCCCCT
>Ga0255047_10000401_pt1 | contig 35047 bp, 38 predicted proteins | sample JV7_2_1_MG_FD_183640 | JGI IMG/M metagenome (GOLD analysis project Ga0255047, IMG submission 183640) | Seawater microbial communities from Jervis Inlet, British Columbia, Canada - JV7_2_1 | ecosystem: Environmental > Aquatic > Marine > Inlet | place: Canada: British Columbia | collected 2016-10-06
AGGCTGATTGCCGATTCCTTTAGACTCGTTTCGTGGTGCAAACGGCTGAACCTCCGGAACTGACCGAGGCTCCTGCGCCGGATACCGGACGTTCCTGGCTCACGGCCACCAACATCTTCCTGGCCCTTTCGTTCCTGGCGCCGATGGCCACTCTTCTGGCGTGGTGGCTCGGCTCCTTCCCCGGCCACGCCGATGCCGAAATCCGCCGGGACGTTTTCGTCAATATCCAGAGCGGCCTGGTTGCCCTCTTCTATGTCGGGGTGGCTGCCTTCCTGGGGGTGCTGTTCTCTCTCTTTGCCAACCGGGCGATGAACTGGCAGCGGGGGGCAGCCGAGTCGCGTCGCGGCCTGTGGAAGCAGCGGATCCGGGCGCTGGACCGGGGCCTGCGCATGAAGACCCTGCTGAGGGACCCGGCCGCCGGTCTCATGCATTCGATGATCTACTACGGGTTCCTGGTCTTGTTCCTGGGCACCGTCACGCTGGAGATCGATCACCTGCTCCCGGCCGATTGGAAGTTCCTGACCGGCCGGGTGTACCAGGGGTACTCGTTCGTCCTGGATCTGTTCGCCCTGGTCTTCGTGACGGGGATCCTGTGGGCGGCCGCCCGCCGCTACCTGCAGCGCCCGTGGCGGCTGCGCGGTAAGACCCGGCCAGAGGACGCCTGGACGCTCCTGTTGCTTGGTGCGATCGGGATCACCGGCCTGGTGGTCGAGGCGGCCCGGATCTCCGCTGAGGGCCGGCCGGACTTCGAGGTGTGGTCGTTTGCGGGGTACACCCTCAGCTACCTGGTCCCGGAGTCAATCGCCGGTGGATTCCATCAGGTGATGTGGGCCGTCCACGCCCTCGCCTTCATGGGGTTCCTGGTGATGTTGCCGACCACCAAGCTGCGCCACATGGTCACCTCGCCCGCCAACATGTACCTGTCGCCGCGCGAGCGGCCGAAAGGTGCGATGCGGGCAATGCCCAACTTGATGGAGGCCACCGACATCGAGACCATCGGGGCCAGCGCGGTGGGCGACTTCACCTGGAAGCAGCTGTTCGACACCGACGCCTGCACAATGTGCGGTCGCTGCACCTCGGTTTGTCCGGCCAACACCACCGGCAAGGCTCTCGATCCCCGGGAGATCGTGCTCAAGCTGGGCGAGGTTGCCTCCGCCACCGTGGGGTTCCCACTGTCGCCGCCGATCAGCGCGGACGAAGCGATTACCGTCTCGGCGGACTCGGTTTTCGAGCGAGTCACTTCAGAAGAACTGTGGGCGTGCACCTCGTGCCGGGCTTGCGACGACATCTGCCCGGTCAACATCGAGATCCTCGACAAGATCCTCGACATGCGCCGCTACCTCTCGCTGATGGAGTCGGACTTCCCTTCCGAGCTGGGTAAGGCCTATGTGGCGTTGGAGAACTCGTCGAATCCGTACGGCCTCAGCCAGCAGAGCCGGGCCGATTGGACGAAAGAACTTGACTTTGAAGTCAAAGTACTTGGCGAGTCCGGCGTGACGGCTGAGTGGCTGTACTGGGTGGGCTGCGCCGGCTCGTTCGACGACCGGAACCGCAAAGTGACCCTCTCCACCGCCCGTCTGCTGCACGAAGCCGGAGTCGACTTCGCCATCCTTGGTCCCGGCGAGCTCTGCAGCGGCGACCCTGCCCGGCGCACCGGCAACGAGTACGTGTTCCAGCAGCTGGCGCTGCAGAACATCGAGACCCTCAACGACCTCGGGATAACCAAGGTCATCACCCAGTGCCCGCACTGCTTCAACACCCTCCAGAACGAGTACCCGCAGTTCGGCGGGGAGTACGAGGTCTTCCATCACAGTGAAGTCCTGATGGGCCTCCTCAAGGAGAAGAAGCTCACTCCGATCGACGGCAACGACAAGAAGATCACGTTCCACGATTCCTGCTACCTCGGCCGGCACAACGACGTGTTTGCCGCTCCTCGCGAGGTGATCGCCTCGGTGGCCGAGCTGGTGGAGATGCCGCGCAACGGAACCAAAGGCTTGTGCTGCGGGGCGGGCGGAGGCCGGTTCTGGATGGAGGAGCAAACCGGCAAAAAGATCAACATTGAACGAACCGAGGAGGCCGTCGCCACCGGCGCCGACGAGATCGCGGTCGCCTGCCCCTTCTGTTACGTCATGCTCGACGACGGTGTCAAGGAACTCGGGGTCGACGACAAGATCCAGGTCAAAGAGATCTCAGTGATCCTGGCAGAGCGCACGCTGGAGTAGGCGCGGCTTACTGCTTACTGCTTACTGCTTACTGCTTACTGCTTACTGCTTACTGCGGGAACGCGGTTGGCGTTCCTTCCGGGTTGCCGGCAACTCGATGACTGGTCCACTGGCCACAGACCTCGGACGTGGAGCTACGAAGTACCTCCCAAGCCGGCGTTGCCCGGCGGGGGACTTGGGACTGGGGAGGTAGGTGACTCAAGCCCTCCTCGTTGTCCGCCGATAACCACCCGGTACAGGAACAAGGAGAACAATCTCGTGGAGTGCTCGCGCTGCGGCGGAGAAGCCGTCGTCAAACGTGAAAACGCCGTGTATTGCGGCAAATGCGCCCTGGCCCGCGATTGGGAAGAGGTCATTCACGTGATCCAGGCCGACCGGCTGGCTATCGACACGAAGCCGTCGGGTGGTGCCCCGGCTTCCAAGCCTGCCGCATCGAACGAAGGCGGCTCGACCGCAGCTCCTGTCGACAAGGTGGCGGCAGCGCCTCCCGCCGATCCTTTCGCCTAGTTCAGAGCCAGCCCCACTGATCGCCCCGCTCCAGTAAGAAGTCGCTGACGTCGTGGCTGCGGTCCAGCACGTCACACAGTGGCTGGCCGCCGGTGAACACCTCGGAAAGCGACAGAGTTACCTCCCCCACGATCGAGAGCCTCCGCTCGGGGCCGGCCGCCATCGCCGCGTTCGAGTCGGTGCCCGAGACCTCCAAAGGCAGCTCCACGCCGCCCACGCCGGCCAGCTCGGTTGCCAGTACCAGCAGATCGGGCCGACTGGTCATTGGAGGCAATCCCCATCGGAAGAAGAGCGGCAGGTAGAAGCGGTCCTCGGGGTCCTCATCCTCCGGCAAGTTGTGGATGTGCTCGTCGAAGTCGAGGATGACTCGCGGGTCCACTTCGAGCGCCAGATGCAGGTCGAGCGGCACGCCGCAGGCGGCCTCCGGGTGGAGATCCACCTCGAAGTTCTGCCGCAGGCTGTAGGTCTCGATGAAGTGCCGCTCATCGTGCACGTGGAAGTGGTGCTCGATGGCGTGCTCTTTGATGGCCGCCACGTATCCGGCGAAGTCCAAAGCCGCCAAGGTTTCCGGGCTCCTGTGTCGCTAGCGCCTAAGGGTGCCATATCCCACCAGCTACGCCAAGGGGACTATCGCTCCGGGTAGCGGCCTCCGGTCCGCCAGTACACGCCGTCGGCCCGGCTCATGAACTCTTCGTCCACCAGGTAGCGCCGCAGGGCGGCATAGTCGGCGTAGAACAACTGCAGCGTGAAGTTGACTTCCTTCTCCTGGTACCGCAGCCCGGGCTCGAACTCTTGTGCCAGCCGTTCCAGGACCACCCGGCGCTTGGCTTGCTGGGTGGGGATCTGCTTGAGGCGTGAACCGCTGAAGAACTTGCTCAGAGTCGTCGCCTCCTCCTCTGTCCAGCCCTGAGCGATCAACTCGGGATCGATGGGGGCATCCTGGGGAAGGCTCTGTGCCACCGCTCGGAGTGCATCGCGGTCCAGTTTCCAACTGTCGTCCAGCAAGCCGGCCGCCACCAGCTTGCCGACAACCTCCCGTACCTTCTTCTCAGGCACGCCCAGATCCTCGGCCAGGCGTGGCACGTCGACCGGGCCAACGGCCGCGTGTCCCAGCACCGCCAACCGCACCGGGTCGACCGCCACACTCAGAAAATCGCGGGGTTCGAGCATGCCGGGATGCTATTCGCCGGTTCCGATTAGGTAGCTGTCGACAGCCGTGAGCCGGTAGCTGATTGCTGTTAGCTTCTTACTCCATGCCCCGTTACGCCGACACCGTCACCGCCCACGCCACCATCGACAAGGCCTGGGAAACCCTGCAGAACGCCGGGGTGTGGGGAGCTCTTCTGGGTGCGGCCGAGATCTCAGACATCATGGTTGAGGACGGGCTGCTGCAGTCATGCTCGTGGCGGGCCAAGATCGGCGGCAGCGACCTCGACGGCACCATGACCGTGGTCGAGTCCGTCTTACACGAGCGGATGGTGATAAAGATTGGGGCTGCCGAATGGCGGGGCAGCATCGATATGCGGTTCGAAGCAGAGAACGAGTCATCCACTCGTTTGCACGCCCGACTGGGGTTGGATGCCGACGGCTTCACCGCGCTGCTTGCACTGCCGATCGTCAGCAGCGTGGTCGGCCGCCACTTCCCGTCGCGCATGCAAGATCTGGCCGAGTTCGTCGAGAACTAGCAGCCTGTGAAGATCCTCCTGGTCTCTGCCGAATTCGCCCCGCTGGCTACAACCGGCGGCCTGGGCGACGCCATTGCCGGGATCGGCCACGCCCTCGATCGGCTCGGACTCGGCGTGACAATCCTCATGCCTCGCTACCAGTTCCTGAACGAATGTGGTGAGGCCCGCCCCGGCGAGGGGCCGGCTCGCGCCGTCTATCAGCATCAGGAGAGGGGCCTGCGGATTCTGCTGATCGACGATCCTGAGGCGTTCGATCGTCCCGGTATTTACGGTCCTCAACCGGGAACCGGGTACCCGGACGAGTGGTGGCGCTGGGCCCGCTTCTGTCAGGTGGCGGGGGCATTGAGCGGCCAGTTCGACGTGGTCCATCTCCATGATGCTCAGACCGCTTCAACGGCGCTGCTCAGCTCGAGCCCCACCATTCTCACTCTGCACAATGCTGCCTATCCGGTGATGGGCCCCTTCGAGGAGGCGGTTGCACTTCTAGGGGCCGGCCCGGGCGCTTCCGAGGCGCTGGAGTGGTACGGACAGGCCAACTACCTGAAGGCAGGCATTCTGGTGGCCGACCAGGTGACCACGGTGAGCCCAGGGTATGCCCGCCAGATCGCCGAAGATCCGGAGGTCTCCTCCGGGCTCAACCAGCAAATCGCCGACCTGGAGCACCCGGTGGTAGGCATCATGAACGGCATCGACGTGGACCGGTTCGACCCCGCCACCGACACGGCCATCCCGGCCTTCTTTGATGCCGCCGACCCGGCCGGCCGGGGGAAAGCTCGGATTGAACTTCTCGAACTGACAGGTCTGGACGGGTCTGGGGTGGTGTTCGGGATGGTGGGCCGGATGGCCCGCCAGAAGGGTCTCGAACTGCTCGATCCCGTTATCGACGACCTGATCGCCGATGGCATGCGGTTGGTGGCGGTCGGCAACGGCAACGAAGATGGCCGGGTCGACGCCTGGGTAGAGCGAGCGCCCCACGCGGTATGGCACGCCCCATACACCGAGGAGTTGGCCCGACTGGTGTGGGCGGGGAGCGATTCTTTTCTCATGCCGTCCCTGTTCGAGCCGGGCGGGCTCGGCAATCTCTACGCCATGCGGTACGGGGCTCCGCCGGTGGTCCGATTCACCGGTGGCCTGGCCAACACGGTGGTCGATGCCGTCTCCGGCCCCGGCTCGGCCAACGGGTTCGGATTCGACGATTACACGCCGGGGGCGCTGGCGGAAGCGGTGACACGGGCCATGACGGTGTTCCGGACTCAGCCCCAGTTGTGGGCCGCCCTGCAGAGGGTGGGCATGACCACCGATTGGGGCTGGGATCCGGCCGCCCGTCGCTACCTTGAGTTGTACGAGAGCGTTCTCGGCCGGGCCTAGCGCTCGACATCGGTCCGGGAGCGCGTACTGTGAAGAAGGTGAGTGTGAGGAGAGACCGCGTCCGCGACCTGGAGCGGATCGACCATGCCCTGAGCGAGGCCTCGTCGGTGCTGGCCGGTTACACCCCCGGGTTCATCGACGCTACCCGCAAGACCGGCGGTGACCCGGTGACCGAGGCGGATGAGAAGGTCGACGAGTTACTGAGGGAGCTGCTGCCGGAGCCCGGCGAGGGCTGGCTGTCCGAGGAGACGGCCGACAGCCCTGAGCGTCTGGCTGCTTCCCGGGTGTGGGTCGTCGATCCCCTCGATGGAACGCGCGAGTTTGTGGAAGGGATACCGGAGTGGTGTGTGTCGATCGGCCTCGTCGAGAACGGCGTGGCGGTGGCCGGCGGCATCACCAACTTGGTTATGGATCAGCGGGTGGTTGGCTCGTTGGCGACCGGTGTCACATTGAACGGTGAGCCGGCCGCGGTGCGCCTGATCGAGCGAATCGAGGGTGCTGAAGTGCTGGCCAGCCGCAGTGAGGTGCGGCGAGGGGAGTGGGACCAGTTCCAGGACGGGCCCATCCTGGTGCGCCCGATGGGATCGGTGGCCTACAAGATGGCGCTGGTGGCCGCCGGCCTGGCCGATGCCACGTGGACCCTGACCCCCAAGAACGAGTGGGACGTCGCGGCCGGAACCGCTCTGGTGTCGGCTGCCGGCGGCCTCGTCACCTACCCCGATGGCTCCATCCCCACCTTCAACAACCCCGACCCCTTGATCCCAGGTCTGGTCGCTGTCCCCCGCGGAATCGCCACAGCCGTGAAGGGTCTCATCGGCTGATGGATCCAACAGAAGTCGCCGCCGTCGAGGCGGTCGTCGCCGATTACATCGAGGGCTGGTATCACGGCGACGCCGCCCGCATGGATAGGGCGCTCCACCCCGATCTTGTGAAACGAATTCGCGTCGTGGATGAGGAGACCGGCGAAGAAACCTTCCGGGCAGTTACGAAGGAGCGGATGATGACCCTGACGGAAGAGGGCGGCGGCGAAGACCCTGACCCCGCCTACGAAACCACCGTCGACCAGATCTCCGAGTCGATCGCTACCGCCCATGTGCGTTCGCCCGAGTACCTCGATCTTCTACACCTCGCCAAGACCGAAGACGGCTGGAAGATCGCCAACGTTCTCTTCCGAGTCCGCTAGTTCTTCCCCGCTCCCTCAATGCGAGGGAAGACCAATCTCTTAGCTCACCCGCCACACCGCCGCACTGCGAGCCTTCAACGCGATACCCACCGTGTTGCCGTCGTCGCTGATCCCGCCGGAGCCCCATAGGGTCTGGAACTCGTGCCCGTCCACTCCCGGCACCGACGCCGATTCGGCTTTGTCGGCGCTGTTGACGGCGATAACGAGGTGCTCTGAGTCCGTCTTGCGCTCGAATACGTACAGACCAACCCGGTACTCTCCTGGGTCGGGCCAAAGCCTGGTGTAGCTCCCGTGGCGCAGTGCCGGGCATGACTTACGCAGAGCGATCAGGGACTTAGTGGCTTCCAGCACCTCCTGGTTCCACGATTGTTCCTGGTCCCACGGGAAACCACGCCGGCAGTCGGGATCGCGCAGCCCTTCCATTCCGATCTCGTCGCCGTAGTAGACGGACGGGGCTCCGGAGAAGACGAACTGCAAGAAGGTCGCCAGGATCACCGATTGGGTGTCGCCTCCAAAGACCGACATCACTCTCGGCGTGTCGTGCGACCCGAGCAAATTCAGATGGCCCTTCAATCCATTGGCGCCGTAGGTGGCGTGGAGATGGTCGACGGCGTCGGCGTAGCCACCGGCATCCTCCGGTGGTCGCACCTCATAGGTGATGCCTTCCACCACCTCATCGACCACGTGATGTCCACCCACATACCGGAAGATGTGTCCGGTCAGCAGGTAGTTCATTGTGCCGTCGAACCGGGTCCCCTTCATCCAATCGCTGGCGTCACCCCAGATCTCACTGACGATGTAGGCATCGGGGTTGATAGCCCGCACCCTGGCACGGAATTCCTCCCAGAAACCTTCGGTCTTGATCTCTTCGGGAACGTCGAGACGCCAACCATCGATGCCTTTCTGAATCCAGTACTCGCCCACCTGCATCAGGTACTCACGCACTTGCGGGTTCTCGGTGTTGAACTTGGGAAGGGCGTGCAGCCCCCACCAGGCGCCGTAACTGGCCGGTTCCTCGTGGTTGTAAGCCTGGAGCGGGAACCGGTCGACGTGCCACCAGTCGATCCAGGGGGAGTCCGACCCGCTTTCCAGAAGGTCATTGAACTGGAAGAAGCCCCGGCTGGCGTGATTGAAGACACCGTCCAACACGACCCGGATGCCCCTTGAGTGGCAGGCCCGCAGCAAATCATCAAAGGCCTCGTCGCCCCCGAGGAGCGGATCGACCTTGAGGTAATCGTGGGTGTGATAGCGGTGGTTGGCGGCCGATTGGAAGATCGGATTGAAGTAGATGGCGTTTACGCCCAGGTCGGTCAACCAGTCGAGGTGCTCGAGAACCCCATAGAGGTCGCCGCCCTTGTAGCCATGGTGGGTTGGGTACTCGTCCCACGGCTCCAAATTGCGAGGCTTGGTTAGCCGATCGGAGCGAGCGAACCGGTCAGGGAAGATCTGATAGAAAATTGCATCAGAAACCCAGGCGGGCGGTTGGTCAAAAGGCGTGCTCATGGGGGGCGCAGGCTACCCGGCCGGGCCCCCGTTCCCCTGCCCTCTCCCGGTCAAGCGGGGAGGAAGTGTGTTCTCTCCCCCCAGAGGGGGGAGTCCCGGCGAAGCCGGGGAGGGGGGCGCTAGTCCGCCTTAGGCCCCCGGTCCACCCACCCCCAACTGTTGCATCATCCCGGCCATGTCCATGACCCCCCAATGGCCGATGGCTTTGTCACCCCGAAACTCGACGATGTCGATGGCGGGAACGTCGAACTTGTTATCAGTGGGGGGAACGCCCATGAATTCGCCCTTGTGGGTTCCGGAGACGCGTACCCGCGAGATCACTTTGTTGCCGTCCTGGAGCATCTCTTCGACCGCCATCCGAAAATCGGGAAAGGCGCTGCGGAACATGGTGGTGTATGCCCGCGGTGCCCCCTTACCCTGCGGAACTCCAGGTGGGAGCTCCTGGTGCTCAACGAAGTCGTCCGCAAGGAGCTCATCGATCAGTTCGATGTTGCCTTGATTGAAGACCTCGTCGTACATTCGCTGCATCGTGGCCTTGAGATCGGACATGGATCCTCCCCGAATCCGGCGTACCAGGCTGGCACCGCCTCGTGTCTCGCACCCTACTCGTGTGAAGCTTGCCGGTGTTGGGCTCCTCAATCTCGTCGAGGAATAGGAGCGGTCGACAAAGCCTCAGCGGCACCGGCGAGGTTCACCCGGAACCGAAGTGGGGGAGGGTCCGTAAACGTCGCGTTGATAGAAGACGGCATCGGCCACCCACGCCGGCGCTTTGTCGAAGGGGGTGCTCATTGTCAGAGAGGCTACCGGTCGTTGGAGCGGTCCTTTAACTCTGAGGTTGGTGAGCGAGGTTCGTGCCGTCCGAACGCGGTACACCTAAGGATTGCCGGCAGGTCGTATAGTCAGCGCTTGCTCACAGCAGCAGGGAGACCTGGTTATTGCATATGGATGAGTTCAAACAGCGAATCTCAGTTCATCCTGATCACATCCTGGTCGAGCGCCCGGACGACTACCGGGTTGTCTTGAGCGAGCAGCGGGCAAGCCTCGTTGAGATAGCCCAGGCCTGTCAGGAGGACGGCCTCCAAAAAGTGCTGATCGTCGGCCCAAGGACCGAAGTGAGGCTTTCGGTCATGGATGTTTACAACCTCGGCAAGGAAATCGCCGAGTTGGGCATACTTCAGATCGCAGTCGTGGAATCGCACGACGCAGCCAGCGAAGATGTGACACTGCTGGAAGATGTAGCGTCGAATCGAGGCGCCCTATTTCAGTTCTTCGGCACCAGAGAAGCTGCCGAACAATGGTTGGGTATCGCGGAACCAACGTCGGCGGGTTCTTAGTCGAGCGGGTGGCACTGAAGAGCCGGCCACATCCCCTTTCTCCTAGCTGAACTCGCCATCGGTGACGACGGGGAGGATCCGGTCCGAGGCCTTGCCGGCTAGCGAGGCGGGCGGTTGGTAAAACGGTGTGGTCACTCGATTACCTCGTCTCGGTGGTCCTGCCTTGATCGCGTCGATGATGTGCTGGCGATCGCCGATCGTCTGGGGCCGGAACTCGTTCGGGATGTCCTCGACCGACTCCGCGTCTGCGGGTAGATCCTGTACGAACACATCCCAGCTCATGGGATGGGCTGGCTCACGAGGCACTGCGTCATAGCCGAGCAGGCTACCGGTCGACCGGACGAAGACCGGTTCTATCCCGCAGACAGGATCGAGGTCTTTCCTTCCCTTGGCCCGCTCAGGGTCAGTCGTTTCTTGGGCTGAGGTGGTGGAGGATGCGGTGGATGGGTGGGTGATCGCCGAGGCCGGTGCCCCGGTGCACCCAGTGGGCCTCGCCCCAGGCATCGACGACGGCCGTGCCCGGAAGGTTCGAGTAGTGCCCGGTGATCTTGCCCTGCCGTCGGTTGGTGAGGAAGGCCCACAGCCAACGGGACCAGGCCCGGAGGTTGAACAGGTAGCGAGCCAGCGACTGGCCGCCCACTCCGATGGCGGTCCCCAGGTTGCAATCGGGATCGAGGAAGAGGGGATAGGGGTAGCCGTCGGCGACCAGGCGGGCGGCCTGGGAAGGGCTCTTGGGGCCGACACCGATGACAGTGGCTCCGAGTCCCTCGATCTCAGTTCGGGCCGACGCCAACTGCGTCAGCTGCTTGAGGCAAGGCGCTCAACCGAAGTATCGGACCAGGACGACGACGGTCGGTCGGTCGATGTGGGCTCCGAGAGTGGTCGGGGTGCCATCCGGGGTGTTGAGCTCGACGTTGGAGAGGTTCACGTTGGGAGGTTATCGAGGGCCCTGGTTGCTGTTTGCCCCCCTACCCCCCGATCTTCGATCGGGGAGAAGGTACCGCAGCGGCGTAAGCCGCTGGGGTAGGGGGGCAAAGCGCAAGTAGCCTTTCGGTCATGGCTGAAGTGACACTGCGTGAAGTGACCAAGGAGACCGTTCGGAAGATCCTCGCCCTGGAGGTGGCGGAAGACCAGAACCACCTGGTCGCCCCCAACTCCATCTCGATTGCCGAGGCCTACTTCGAACCGAAAGCGTGGTTCCGGGGAATCTTTGCGGATGAGGAACCGGTTGGTTTCATCATGCTTCTCGATGATCCCGACCGACCTGTCTACTACTTGTGGCGGATGATGCTGGCCGACGGTCAGCAGAAGAAGGGGTACGGGACCAGGGCTCTGGAGTTGCTGGTCGAATACGTCCGCACCCGCCCAAACGCCACCGAGATCATCGTGGGCGCCGTGCCCGAAGAGGGGAGCCCTCAGCCCTTCTACGAAGGCTTCGGCTTCGTCCCCACCGGAGAAGTCAAACACGGTGAAGTGCAGCTGACGCTGGAGCTGTAGGGGGGCATGACAGCAGACGGCTGTCGGTTAGTAGATGACTCTTTCCAGGGCTCGTTCGTACCAGGCTTGTTTTGGCTGTTTGCTGGTGTGGACCATCATCACCGGGACGTCGAGGCTGTCGGCGATGCGGTCGGCCAGGTCGCCGAAGATGCGAACCCGATGGGCTGGTGCGCCCATGACCACCAGGTCGGCGTCGGAGGCGACGGCATGGATCTCGGTGATCAGATCGGCGGCCCGGCTGACGGCGCTCTCGGTGGTGGCGTCCACCAATTCCTCCAACCGGTGGTGGTACTTCTCCACCGAGTCGGCCTGCTGGTCGCGGGCATCCTCTGGCAGCACGTGCACGAATCGCAGGCGAGAACCTTCCACCCGTGAAATCTGCTCGGCCAGGCTGATCTTCAGCACGTCGTAGGGACCACCCGAGCCCATGATCACCAGGTTGCCAACCTTGCCGACAGTGCGGTTGCGAAGGAAGATCGAATCACACGGCAAATGGTCGCGCACGTCCTTCATCTCGTGAATGAAGCGACGGGTCCCCCGCACCTCGCGCGGGAAGTCGGACACAACCAGGTCCACTCCCTGGTCCTCGACGTAGTCGAGGAGGGCCTGCTCGGGGTCCTTGCTGACGATGACTCTGACGAAGACATCGGCCCCCATGCGGGTGGCCAGTTCACTGGTTCGCTCCTCGAAGCGGCGATCGATCCCGGACGGGTGTCGATCCTTCTCCGACTCGTGTTCGAACTCGATCACTTCCACCACGCCGTCGGCCTGGCCGAACAGAGTGCCGAACCTGATCAGGTCCTCCATACGGGTGCGGCGGGTGCTTCGCAGAACCGGGACGACGACATGGGCCCGGCCGCCGGTGGCGATGGCGGTCTCGGTCATCGACACCAGGCGCCCCGTGGAGCGGATGCGGAGGGCGTCGAGCATGGCGCTGTCCTTGATGGCCCGCGACCGGCCAAAGCCCCGGTACCAGAGCACTCCGAACGCGATGATCCCCAACGCACCCAGGATGGGGACCAGGCCCATCTGGGTGAGCAGGATGCCGGCGGCCACGATGCCGAAGATCTGTATTCCGGGATAGAACGGCGATTTGAAGTCGGGTCGGTACCAGTCGAGGTGGCTTTCCCGGAATGCGATCACCGCCACGTTGATCAGCGACAGCACCAGCAACTGAAAGGCGCTGGCCAGCTTGGCTAACTCCAGCAGCGGGACGAAGGCGATGAGGGCCAGCAGGACGGCTCCGGTTGCCAGAATGGAAGTGATCGGAGTGCCGCGGCCGCCGATACGCGAGAAGAAGGCGGGCGCCAGCGAGTTGCGGCTCATGGCAAATGGATACCGGGAGGAAGCCAGCAGCCCGGCATTGGCCATGCTGGTAAGGGCCAGGGCGGCGGTGATCGCGATTACGTCCACTCCGAACGCGCCCATGAAATGTCCGGCCGCATCCGCCACCGGGACCTCGCTGGCCGCCAGCTGAACCAGGGGAGTGACGCCCACGATCACATACACGATCGCCGGGTACAGGATCATCATCAGGCCGATCGAGATGAGGATGCCGAGCGGGATGTTGCGGCTGGGGCGCTTCACCTCTTCGGCCACGCTGGCGATCTTGGTCACTCCCGCATAGGAAACGAAGATCAAGGCGGTGGCGGTCAACAGTCCGTTAACGCCGTCCTTCAGGAAGGGCTCGAAGTTGGCGCTGTCGACGTGGATGGAGCCTCGCATCACGAAGTAGACAATGACCGCCATGACTCCGGTGACCAGCAGCGCCTGGGCTCTGCCGGTGACCTTGGCCCCCAGCACGTTGAGGCCGATGAGGGCGACTCCGATCCCGAGCGCCACCAGCTTGCCGTCAACGTCGGCCAGAAAAGCCAGGTATCCGGCCAGGCCGGCCAGGGCGAACGCCGACTTGAATACCAGCGAGAACCAGACCCCGATGCCGGCCACGGTGCCCATCAGCGGTCCCATTGCCCGGTCGATATACAGGTAGGCGCCACCCGCCTCCGGCATGGCAGTCGCCATCTCGGATTGGCTGAGAGCTGCAGGTAGGACGATCACCCCGGCGATCAGAAAGGCCAGCATGACGCTGGGGCCGGTGATCTTGGCTGCCAGGCCCGGGAGCACGAAGATCCCGCTGCCGATCATCGCCCCAATGGAGATGGTGAAGACCGCGTAGAGCCCGAGATTTCTTTCCAAACCCTTGGCCATGCACTCCCTCGACGCCTTGGGTGCGGCAGTTTACGGGTCGCGACGGCCGACCGCAGCCGGCGCCGGTGTCATTTGGCTGATGGCTACGCTCGACGCCATGACAACCAAACGCCCCATCACACCCGACGACCTGTGGCGCATGTTGCGGGTCGGCGCTCCCCAACCGTCTCCAGACGGAACGTTCCTCATCGTGCCGGTCACCTCCTTCGACGTCGAGGAGAACCGCGGCACTACCCGCCTCTACCGAATGGACGCCGACGGCGATTCGGCCGAGCCGCTCACCTCCGGGGACCGCAACTCGACCAACCCGGCCATCTCGCCCGATGGGCAGACCCTGGCCTTCCTCGGCAAGCCGGTCGGCGACGATGACGCCCGCCCCCAGCTGTACTTGCTTGCCCTGTCCGGGGGCGAGGCCCGATGTGTCACCGACACGCCGTTGGGAGTGCTCGATGCCCGCTGGCTGCCCGATGGGGAAGGGCTCGTCATCATGACTGAGGTCTACCGGGACGCCCTCACTCTGGAAGAGGCCGGGAAGCGTCGGGAGGAGCTGAGCGAAAGCAAGGTCAAAGCCCGGTCGTCCGAGGACCGTATCTATCGATTCTGGACTCGCTGGCTCACACATGGGGAGGTCCCCCATTTGTTTCATCTGGACGTCGCCTCAGAGGAGCTGCACGATCTGACTCCCGGCTCAGAACGCTGGATGTACTTCATGGATCCAGCCGGCGGGTTCGACATCTCCCCGGACGGAAGCGAAGTGGCATTCGTGGCCGAGATCAGCCCGCCGCCCCACGATCGGCTCCAGACTGCCATCTTCACGGCTCCTACTAGCGGTGGGGGAGAGGAGCAGCTCATGGGCGATCTTCCTGCCTATCAATCCCGGCCCCGTTACAGCCCCGACGGGCGTTATCTGCTCTACGGGACTCAGCGGGAGTGGGACTTCTACGCCGACAGGGTCCGGCTGGTGGCATACGACCGGGCGGCCGGGACCGAGACGGTTCTGACCGAGGAATGGGATCGCTCGGCGCAGAGCTGGGAGTTCTCGACCGACGGTGGCCGGATCGTGTTGGCGGCCGAGGACAACGCCCGCACCAACTTGTACTCGATGCCTGTGGAGGTTGGTGAGCCGGAGCTCCTGGCCATAGGAGGCTTTGCCGGGGCGGCCCGTCCGGCAGCCGACGGCAACGTCTACTTCCTGAACCAGTCGCTGAGCAGCCCGCCCGAGGTTTATCGGGTGTCACTGGCGGGGAGCGAGGTCGAGGAGGTCACATCCTTCAACGCCGACGTGATGGGCGAGCTCGACCTGGGGGAGGTACGGGAGATCGAATTCGCCGGGGCCAACGGCGACCGGGTGCAGGCGTTCCTGGTTCTGCCGCCCGGATTCGTCGAGTCCCGGCAATGGCCGCTTGTTCATGCCATCCACGGTGGGCCCCACGGCCTGTTCGGCGACGCCTGGCACTGGCGATGGAGCGCCCAGGCCTTTGCCGCTTCCGGCAACGTGGTGGCAATGGTCAACTTCCATGGCTCCACCTCGTGGGGCCAGGACTTCGCGGCCCGCATCGCCGGCGCCTGGGGCGATGAGCCGGCCACCGACATCCTGGCGGCCACCGACTACCTGCTGGAGCAGGGCTTCGTCGATGCCGAAAGGATGGTCATCGCCGGAGGCTCGTACGGCGGATACCTGACAGCCTGGTTGATGGGGCAGACCGACCGGTACGCGGCCGCCATCGTGCATGCCGGCGTCACCAACTTGCTCGGCCAGTATGCCTCCGACATAACCGCCGGAAGGGAGCGGTCGATGGGCGGGAACGCCTGGGAATCAATCGACCAGGTCCACGCCTGGAGCCCCACCCAGCACGCGTCCGGTTTCGACACGCCCACCCTCGTCATCCACGGCGAGCAGGACTACCGGGTGGTCATCACGCAGGGGCTGGAGCTGTATGGCATCTTGAAGGCGAAAGGCGTCGAGTCTCGCCTCGTCTACTACCCCGACGAAGGCCACTGGATCCTCAAGCCCCAGAACTCATTGCACTGGTATCGCGAGGTGCTGGGGTGGATCGGGCGGTTCACCTCTTAGCGGCGCTCGGCACATTCTTCCTTCCCATGAGGGGGAGGCGGGGCGTGGGGCGTGGGGCGTGGGGCCTCAAGCAGGTTTCAAGAAGAGACACCCCAACCCGGGTAGATCCAGCTCGAGGCTGTAGGGGCGGCCGTGCATGGGGACCTCGTCGGCTTTGACGGTCGACTGGGAGCCGGTCCCGGTTCCCCAGAATCCGGGCCAGTCACTGTTGAGTGCCACTTCCCAGGCGCCGCCAAACGGCACTCCGATCCGGTAGCTCTCCCGCGAGACGGGTGTGAAGTTGCCGACGAACAGGACCGGGGCGCCGTTACGGTCCTTCCGGGCGAAGCTGAGCACGCTGGCGGCCGCGTCCGAGGCGTCGATCCACTCGAACCCCTCCGGCTGGTGGTCCAGTTCATGCAGGGCCGGCGTCTCCCGGTACAGATCGTTGAGAGCCTTGGTCCACTGCTGGACACCGGCGTGATTGGGATGATCGAGGACCCACCAGTCCAGGTCGTGGTCGACCGCCCACTCGTCACGCTGCCCAAGTTCTCCGCCCATGAAGACGAGCTTCTTGCCGGGCAGCGCGTACATGTACCCGTACAGGAGCCGCAGGTTGGCGAACTGTTGCCATTCGTCGCCGGGCATCTTGTTGATCAATGAGCCCTTGCCGTGCACGACCTCGTCGTGGGAGAGGCAGAGCACGAAATTCTCATCCCAGGCATAGATCATCCGGAACGTGAGAGTGTCCTGGTGATGGCGGCGATGGACGGGATCCTCCCGGAAATAAGACAGGGTGTCGTGCATCCATCCCATGTCCCACTTGTACCCAAAGCCGAGCCCGCCCCCGTCCACTGGCCGGGACACGCCTCCCCAGGCCGTCGACTCCTCGGCGATCATTGCGATGTCGGGGTGGGCCGCGTAGCAAGCCGAGTTGAGCTGCTTGATGAATTCTATGGCCTCCAGGTTCTCGTTTCCTCCGTACTCGTTGGGAATCCACTGTCCTTCCTGGCGGGAGTAGTCCAGGTAGAGGATTGAAGCGACGCCATCCACCCGCAGCCCGTCGGCGTGATAACGATCCAGCCAGTGGAGGGCCGAGGAGATGAGGAAGCTGCGGACCTCGTTGCGGCCGTAGTTGAAGATGTTGGAGTCCCAGTCCGGGTGCCAGCCCTTGCGGGGGTCGGCATGCTCGTAGAGGTGGGTTCCGTCGAACAGGCCCAGTCCGTGCTTGTCGTTGGCGAAGTGCGATGGAACCCAGTCCAGGATCACGCCCACCCCGGCCTGGTGAAGGGTGTCGATCAGGAACATGAAGTCCTGCGGAGTGCCGAACCGGCTGGTGGGGGCGAAGTAGCCCGTCACCTGGTACCCCCACGAGGGGTAGTAAGGGTGCTCGGTCACCGGCATCAACTCGACGTGGGTGTAACCGAGGTCGGTCACGTACTTGGTCAGCAGCGGGGCGACCTCCCGGTATGAGTAGGACTCGGTCTCAGATTTCTTGGCCCACGAGCCGATGTGGACCTCGTAGATCGACATCGGGCCGTCGTGGCGGTTGTGGCCGGCCCGGCTCGACATCCAATCGTCGTCGCCCCAGTCATAGGCGGGGTCCCAAACCACTGACGCGGTCTTGGGGGCCACCTCGGCGGTGACGGCATAAGGATCGGCCTTCTCGAGGTGGCCGCCGTGGCGGGTGGAGATGAGGAACTTGTAAGTGTTGCCGGCGGCGGCCTCGGCCACCTCGGCCTTCCAGATGCCGGCATCGCTTGGCATCATCGGGTGGCGTTCGGGATCCCAGCCGTTGAAGTCGCCGATTACCGACACTGCCACCGCGTCCGGTGCCCAGACTGCGAAGTGAGTTCCGTCGGCCCGGATCTGGGCGCCCAGGTGCTCGTAGAGACGGGTGTGGGTGCCCTCGTTGAAGAGGAAGACGTCATCGGGAGTGAGCAACGGGGGAGGGTTGTACGTCACACCGGGGACGTTAGCGCTCCGGCCCACTGCCGGTTCCCGGCGGCCGGTCGGGTACCGGTTAACGTGCACCCATGCGAGTTGGATATCAGGGAGAGCCCGGTTCTTACAGCTATCTGGTTGCAGATCATCTGGTGGAGGAGGCCGAACGGATCGGGTTCCCGTCGTTCGTGGCGGCCTTCAACGCCCTGGCCGACAAGGAAGTCGACCGGCTGGTGCTTCCTATCGAGAACTCGACCACGGGAAGCGTGCTGCCGGTTCTCGACCGCCTGGTAGAGGCGGAGGCGTCGATCGTCGCCGAACATTTGATAGAGGTCCGCCATGCCCTGCTGGGACTGCCGGATGCTTCGCTGGAGGAAATCAAGACGGTCCGCAGCCATCCGGTGGCCCTCGGCCAGGCGGAAGATCTGCTGCTGGAGCGCGGTTGGGCGGCGGTGCCCACCCACGACACAGCCGGGGCGGTGCGAGAGGTGGCCGAGATGCAGGACCGCGCCCAGGCGGCGCTGGCGCCCCCCGATTCGGGCCGGGCACATGGGCTGGAAGTACTGATGTCGGAGGTCATCGATCGCCATCACAACACCACCCGCTTCGTGATGCTGGCTCCGGGCGGGCCCAGCATTGACCCAGACGACGATAAGACCTCCATCGTCTTCGAGACCAGCCACACAGCCGGGGCGCTGGCGTTGGCCCTGACCGAGTTGGGCCTGCGGGGAGCCAACCTCACCCGTATCGAGTCCCGTCCGGCCGCCGAGAAGTGGAACTATCGGTTCTTCGTGGACCTGGTGCATCCGGTTGGGGAGGCAGGCCTCGGCCAGGTCATTGAGCCTCAACCCGCGACGATGACCAACCTCCATGTGCTGGGAAGCTATCGGGCCGCCGAGTAGCGCGCGTCGAAACCGGCCGCCCACAGAACGGCAGGATGGCCGTCCTAGACCGTCAGGAACTCTTCGATCTTGGTCTGCGCGGCCGCCATCACGGATGCTGTGATGTCACTCAAAGCCCGGGCGATGGCCAGCTCTTCGCCGACCACCGGCATCGGCGGGTCACCGGCCTTGCGCTTGGCCTTGCCCATTGCCTCGAAATGATCGCCACGCAGGTTCAGGACGGCGTGGGCGATGGTTTCGACATCGTCCTCGCTGAGATGCAACGTCAACGTGACGTCTTTCTCCATATGTGAACCTCCTGTCCCCATCTAAGAGGATCCGAATCGGTTTCTCTAGGGGCCAAAGGCCCGCCCAGGAATTCCGACAGAGCGCGAAAATCATCCCTAGAGTCTGGAGTCGACTTCCCCCAGGATCAATATGGCCACCGAGACATCGGGTTTCGGCTCCGGAAAACGCGAGAGCCACGACTCCAGCTCCTACTACTCCCGCCGCATGACCAGCCATGTGCTCGGGGTGGTAGGCGAACCGGTGGCCCCACCCGACGAAGTGCTCGACCAGCTCTATTGCCAAAGCTCCGAGTCGATGGATCAGTTGCCCGACAACTGCGTTTCGCTGATGGTGACCTCGCCGCCCTACAACGTTGGCAAGGACTACGACGACGACCTGCACATCGATGACTACCTGGAGTTGCTCCACAACGTATTTGCGGAGACCTACCGGGTGCTGGAGCCGGGTGGTCGGATCGCCGTCAATGTCGCCAATCTGGGCCGCAAACCGTACGTCCCCCTCAATCACTACGTGGCAGGATTGCTGGGCGACCTCGGCTACCTGCTGCGGGGAGAGATCATCTGGCAGAAAGCCAAAGGGGCGGGCGGTTCCTGCGCCTGGGGATCCTGGAAGAGCGCCCAGAACCCGACGCTGCGCGACATCCACGAGTACGTCATCGTCGCGTCCAAGGAGATGTTCGGACGGGCTCGCAAAGGCGAAAGCACCATCGAGCGTGACGAGTTCATGGACGCCACTATCTCCATCTGGTCGATGGCGACCGCCTCGGCCAAGCGGATTGGGCATCCCGCTCCATTCCCCGTAGACCTGCCCCGCCGGCTCATCGACCTGTACACCTTCAGCGGAGACCTGGTGCTGGACCCCTTCATGGGCTCAGGCACCACCGCAGTTGCCGCCAAACAGGCTGGCCGCCACTACGTCGGCTACGACACTTCCGCCGAGTATGTGGAACTCGCCCGGCAAAGGGTCGCGGAGAAAGCGTAGAGCCTCTTCCAGTCAATTCCCTCGTTTTCAGTCTGGTGGGCTGTGCCCCTGCTGAGTGGGTTTCCGGCAGGCGAGTCAGCATTCAGAGTGGGTACGTCAGGGTGAAAGCCACTCTCTGATCCACTCCGATTCGTCCCAGCGGTAGCGGACGCGGTGGTGGAGGCGGTCGGGGCGGCCCTGCCAGAACTCAACGATCTCCGGGGTCACCCGGTAGCCGCCCCAGTATTCGGGGCGGGGGATCGGTCCGTCGCCGAACTTCTCGGCGGCGGCCACGAAAGCTCTTTCCAGCTGTTCATAGTCGTGGATGACGTCGCTCTGTCGGGAGATCCCGGCCGCCAGTTGGGCTCCCCGGGGCCGGGTGGCGTAGTAGGCGTCCGATTCCTCGTCCGAGACCCTGGCGACCGTGCCTTCGACCCGGACAGCCCGGTGCAAGCCGAGCCAGTTGAAACTGAGTGCCGCCCGCGGATTGTCTTCAAGGTGGCGGCCCTTGCGGCTGCCGTAGTTGGAGTAGAAGACAAAACCGTCCTTGTCGTGACCCTTCAGAAGCACCGTCCGCACAGACGGGCGGTTGTCGACGGTCGTGGCCAGGCTCATGGCGTTTGGCTGCGGAAGGCCGGCCTCGTTGGCGGCCGCCAGCCAGTCACCGAACTCAGCCATCGGTTTGGCGGCCATCTTGGCCGGGTCGAGGGGTGCGCCGGAGTAGTCAGAGCGGCCAATCAAGAAAATCGGAACCCGTCGATGACCAGGGCAACCTGCTCTCCATCGAATTCGAAGAATTCGACCGGGGATATCAGGGTGAAGGTGGTCAGGAGGTCCTCTCGCAAGGCGGCCTCCTCGCGAATGACGCTGGGGAAACCGTCGATCCCCTCCGCATACTCGAACCAGAGGGAACGGGTGCCGTCCACCTCTCCCTCCCCGGAGCGCAGGACCCGGAAATCCGGGACAAAGAACGCCAGGTCATCCTGGATTCGCTGGATGTGGTCATCCAGGTTGAAGCCGGGCTCTTGCTCCTCGAGAAAGATGGAGAAGGTGGTGGCGGGAAGTGCCAGCGCCGAGTGGTCCTCCATGAAGCCGACGCCGAAGCCGGGAAACTCGGGATTCTCGGTCCAGGCCTCGGGGTGAGCGAGCGTGAACATGGCGTGGGTGTAGGCCACAAAGCCGGTGGGGGCGGCGATGGTGGTGGTCGTGGTGGTTGATGAGGTGGAGGTGGTGCTGCTGCTGCTGGTTGTGGTGGTGGCTGGCGCAGTGGTCGTGGTGGTGGCTGGCACGGTTGTGGTGGTGGTCGGGGCGACAGTGGTATCGGCCGAATCGTCTCCACCGCATGCCGCAGCGAGCAAGCCGAGGACGATGACGATTGCTAACCGGCGCATGGGCTGGATTGTAGGAAGGGCCGGAGGTATCAGACGCGGTATTGGTGGTAGTGCTGGAGCGTGGCTGTCGGGCCGCGTACCTTCAGATGGGTGGCCGATTCCTGGTGGGATTCCTCCAGCACTTCACAATCGCGGTGCAGTCCGGCCACGACCTCACCGTGCTCGTAAGGGACCACGAAGGCCGCCACGACGTGGTCTGCTCGCCGCGCCTCGGTCAATCGGTTCTGCAACTCATCGAGCCCGGTGCTCTGCTGAGCGGAGAGGGCAATCGATCCCTCGTGCAGCGACAGCAGCCGCTGCACGACCGAAGGGGGTGCGACATCGGTCTTGTTGAACACGAGCAGCTCGGGCAGGCCGAGGGCGCCGATCTCGGCCAGTACTTCGTGAACGGCCGCGATCTGACGCTCCGGGTCCGGGTCCGAAGCGTCGACCAGGTGAATCAGTAGGTCGGCTTCCGTGATCTGCTCCAGGGTTGATCGAAACGCTTCCACCAGTTCATGGGGCAGGTCCCGCACGAAGCCAACCGTGTCGGATAACAGGACCGGCCCCGAGGCCAGCTCTAGGCGGCGTACGGTGGGGTCGACGGTTGAGAACAGCTGATCCTCGGTGAGGGTGCCGGCGTCGGTCAACGCATTCAGAAGGGTGGACTTGCCTGCGTTGGTGTAACCGACCAGGGCGGCACCGGTGGCGTCGGCCCGGCTGCGGGCTTTGCGCTGAGTACGTCGAACCTTCCCAATGTGGGCCAGTTCCTTCTCCAACTTGCTGATACGGATGCTGATGCGGCGCCGATCGGTCTCCAGCTTGGTTTCGCCCGGTCCACGGGTCCCGATCCCGCCCGCCAGCCGGCTCATGGCGATGCCGCGGCCCCGCAACCGGGGAAGGCGGTACCGGAGTTGGGCCAGTTCCACTTGCAGCATCCCGGCCCGGGAAGTGGCGTGCTGGGCGAAGATGTCCAGGATCACAGCAGTGCGGTCGACCACGTCGCAACCGAATATTTCCTGCAAGTTGCGCTGTTGAACCGGGCTCAGTGCGTTATCGAACACCACCACATCAACGTCTGCCGCCGTCGACTCACGCTGGATCCGTTGCGCCTGGCCCTTCCCGATGAAAGTAGCCGGATCAATGCGGTCGCGATGGAGAACGGCCTGGCCCTCTGGATCCGACCCGGCGGTCAGTGTGAGCTGGCCCAGCTCGTCGATGGAGAGCTCGGCCTCGTAGTCTGTGATGCCGGGAGCCACCACACTGACCAGATAGGCCCGTTGACGAACGACCCCAAGGTCGGTTTCGGTGGCGGTCAGCCGCCGGCGCTGTCTCCCGCCCGTGGTCAAGCGGCCGCCGACCAGCAGTTTCGAGGGCGCTGAGTGCTACCGGCGGGTGACATGCAGCTGGCGTCGACCTCCTAGAAGCCGAGGCCTGAGTCGGCCCCGCCGACCCCGATCAGCCAGTCGATGTATTGCTGGAGGGTGGCCTTGTCCCAAACCCTCAAGCCCTGTAGCAATGCGTCGCCGAGGCTCTCGGTGGGACTGACATACCAGCGCCCATCTTCCTCGACTGCGATCAGGCCGGTGTTGGCCGTGCCCAGATCGCCCAGGAAGTCGGGAGTCTCCACCCCGCCCAGGTCCGGGCCGAGGGCGCCCGTCAGGTCGGTATCACACGAGTTGATGTGCTCGGGGATGGCCCCGCCGAACTGGCTCAAGGTTCCACCCTGGTCGTTGATGGTGATGTCGAAGCAGGCGCCGTCGTAAGTGATGGCACCATCGATCTCGAGGAAGAAGGAGCTGAACGATATGTCGAAGCCCTCGATCTTGACCCGCTTGGCCCCGCCGTCGGCGTCCGACACCGAAGTTCCCAGCGAGTTCAGTTCGATGGTCACGAAGCTGGAGACGGCGCCAACCGTCTCGTTGTAGTCGCTCATCACCAGCGGTATGTAGTCGTACAGGGCCCTCATCTCGGTGGGAGGTAGCAATCCGATCAAGCCCTCCAGATCCAGGCTGAGCACCTCTCGGATGGCGGCTTCAACCGCAGCCTCGGCGGAGTCGGCGCCGACCGGGGCCAGGCCTGCCCCGAAGGCGGGGGTGCCGTAGCCGGTCTCGGAGAAGATGGCGTCCATCGCGGTGTACCACAGCGACAGGTACCAGCCGCCGTCCTCTTCCACGGCCATCAGGTAGAAATCTCCGCCCGCCATCGAGTCGGACTCTGGTAACGGGTCCTCATTGAGGGCGTCGAGGGCCTCCGGCGGGAGGTTGTCCAGGACCAGGTTGCCGAGGGGAAGCTCGGCCGGATCGAGGTCGGCAAGGGCGTCACCGTTGGTGACATACACACGCACGAAGCCGTCAGCCACGCCTTCGGTCCGGTATTCGAGATCGCTGAACTCCAGGTTGATGCCACCGACAGCCGTCGGGTCGACGTCATCAGACAGCACTTCCAAGCGCTTCAGCTCACTGCCGATGGAGCCGGTGTACTTGATAACCGGGTCGGCTTCACTGGGAAGGAAGGCGTCGACCGCTGCGACCAGGTTCTCCTCCGAGAGACCATCGAAGAACTTCTGCATGGCGCCTTCGGGGCTGTCGGCGCCGTCGTTGCTGCGGCCGGCGTTCATCGTGGCGAATGCCACCGCCGCGATAGCAATCACCGCGAGGACGATCAGCCCGCCCAGCATCAACTTGCGGGCGCGGCCTCCTCCGGCCGACTCCTGGGCGATTGGGGCAGCTACCTGCCCTCCCTCGATGTGGCCAAAGGGATCTTTATCGAATGTATCCACGGCGTTACCCCCGGTCGAAAATGTCGATTCCTTCTTTTTCGACACCGAAAGCCTATACCTTGACAGTCAGTATTTGACGGCCCGATCCGCCGTCAAAGCCTGGCCCGGCGGCGCATCCGTCTAACCTCCCATGCGAGAAGGAGTTGAGTGGTTACCGGGCGCAGCGGTCGTAAACGAGTGGCAGGCGGGGGTAAGGCCTGATGGCCCGCCTTCGCCTTTTCGCCAGTCTTCGCCAGCTGGCGGGTACTTCTGAGGTCGAGATCGGTGGGGAGTCGGTCGACGAGGTCCTGGCGGCCGCGGTCGCCACCTACGGGACGGACTTCGAGCGCAGCCTGGCCACAGCCAATGTGTGGGTTAACGGCGAGCCGGCCGAAGCAGCCACCCGGGTGGGCGATGCCGACGAAGTGGCTGTCCTTCCGCCCGTTTCCGGCGGTACCTCCTCCGACCTTCATCCCGGACATGAGCACGAGGATCTAGCGGTCGATAGTCCAGCCCTCAAGACGCCGTTCCTGCCGTTGTTGGCCTGGGCGGTGCTGCTGGCCTCGAATCTCGGTTCGGCTCGCTGGTTTGCGGTGGTTGTCGTGGGGATCGCTGGAGCCTGGGTGTGGGACGCATTCGACGAAGCCGCCCGGCGGGGAAGTGGCATGGCCCGCTGGCCGGCTCTCATCTCAATCGTTGGCGCCGTCGGCGGCGCATGGGCCTGGAGCTCGGAAGGCCTGGGAGTGGCTGTGGCGCTTGGCGTCCTCCTCACTCTCACCTGGGCCGTATTCACTCCGTCCATGCACACCATCGACGCGGCTGGAGGAACCCTGCTGGCGACCGTGGTGGTCAGTGTCGGCGCGGGCTCGCTGGTCCTGATCCGGCTGGGTGCTCACGGTCAGAGCCGAATCAGCGCGTTTCTCATCATGTTGCTGGTGGCCCATACAGTCATGTGGCTTCGCCTCGGATCCGACGACGCCGGTTTTATGGATCCGCACACGGCGGCCGCAGTGGCGGCGCTGATTGCCGGTGTTGCGACCGGAATCATCTGGGAGACTTCGCTGCTGGCGATGGTCATTGCCGCCGCGGCAGTAGCGGCGGCGTTTCTGGCCGGCCGGGCCTTCGGCTCGTCTCTTCGTACCGGCGACCTCTTCCTGCTGGAGGACCTACCCGGCTTCCTGGTCCCCCTCGACGCCGGCCTAATCGCCGCCCCCCTCTACTGGGTGGTATTGGCGATGGTGGCTTAGCGCCTCGTTGTTGAGCTCTGACGGCGGTGCAGGTCGGCAGTAGGCAAGGGGCCGGTCCCATCAACGTATTGCATATTGCCTACTGCTTACTGCCGCACAAGGGCGATCCCGTTTGCTCGGCCCGGGCCCGGAAGCAACAAGTCACAAAAGATCCTCACCTCGATTGCCGATGTCCCGGATATCAGTACTCTTGTTAATCGCATGTCAGCTGTCAGAACCGGGCGACTTCTCGTTTCGCTCTCGCTAACCCTTGCCATGCTTGCCGTGACTGTTCCTGCTGTTTCGCAGGTTTCCCGCGACGAGTTGGATGAGGCACGTCTTGCCCGCGACCAGGCGAGCGCTCGACTGGACGAAGTGGTGGCTCAGTACGACGCGGTCTACAACGACCTCTCCGAAGTCACCTACCGCATCGGCCAGTTCGAGGAGCGAGTGACCGCGTATCAGAAGGACATCGGCGAGCTCCAACAACTGGTGCAGGACCAGGCAATCGCCGCTTACAAGGCGGGCAACATCACCGGCGGGGGAGTGGTGTTCGGTCCCAGCACGCTCACCGAGCTGATAACGGGCCGCGAGTTTCTAGAGCGGGCGGCGCAAAACGAGATCTCGCTGCTGGATCGGCTGACCTCGGTCCGCAACGGGCTGGAAGCCACCCAGACCAGGCTGCAAGAGGACCAGGCGGCGCTGCAAGATCTGGAACGGGAGCAGGCACAGTTCGTTGCCGAGTTTGATTTTCTATTCAACGCCATGAGCACTGAGTACGAGGAGCTGCGGGTCGAGTTCGCCGAGCAAGAGCGAATCAGGGCTGAGCAGGAGAGGCTGCGCCGTTTGACGGAGTTGGCCCGCCTGGAGGGGGCAGCGGCCGGAGCCTCTGTCAACCAGACGGTCGGATTCGTCTGCCTTTTCGATCAGCCATTCCGCTTCGTCAACGACTGGGGCAACGCTCGGTCCGGGGGCCGCACCCACAAGGGGACCGACGTCGTGGCTGCTTACGGCCAGAACGTAAAGGCAGTCGCCAACGGGACGGTCCTCAAACGTAACTCGGACCTGGGGGGCATCAGCCTCTGGCTGGACGCGGACAACGGAACCTCCTATTACTACGCCCACCTGAGTGGATACGCCGGCGGCCTGTCAGACGGAAGTCGGGTGAATGTCGGGCAGGTCATCGCCTTCAACGGTGACAGCGGAAATGCCCAGGGGGGTACGCCGCACGTGCACTTCCAGATACACCCCGGAGGTCGTGGGAATATCCCGGTGAACCCTTATCCTACGTTGGTCGAGCACTGCTGAAGGAGCCATGACAGAGCATCGCCGCCGTATCGATCAAATCGTTGAGCCAGCCTTTGTTGAGAATCTGGGCGACCTGACGCTGGACGTGCTCCGGGACCGCCGCCGCCTGTGCGACGAAGTGGAGAACGAGCTTTCCTACTACCGGCGCATGCTGCACGGCCGCATGGACCTTCTGGGCTTTGAGTTGCGCCGGCGGTCCGGCGAGGAAACCCGCAGCCTGATCGAGGCTCTCCCAGAGATTCTGACCGACGGTGCCAGCAGCTACATGCCCAGCGGGCGCCCGACCCGGGTGACCCTGCCCGAACTGCCGGATCAGAGGCGGCGCCACATTGATGAGGTGCTGGAAGCTGACTTCCTCACCCGCATCGCACTGGTTGAGGACGACGAGCTCAATGACATTCAGCGCTCCCTAGTGGAGACCGAAGCCGAGATTTCCAGCCAGCGCCACGCCGTTCAAGAGACCTTCAACAGCATCCAGTCCGAGCTCACCAGGCGCTACAAGGAAGGCCTGGCCAACTTCGACGAGATCCTCGGGCGAACCGACTGAATGCTGGCCCGGGCCGTCCGCTCCGGGCTCCCCGAGAGCTACCACGACGGTGCGATTGCCGTCGTCGATCCCAACGATGTCCCTCTCCTGGAGGTTGGTGACATTGACCGCCCGTTCTTCTTCCGGTCGGCCATCAAGCCGTTTCAAGCCACCATCAGCCTGGAAGCCGGAGCCGACCTCAACCGCGAGCAGATTGCGCTGGCGGCCGCCAGCCACGGGGGCCAACCGGTTCATCGGGCCATAGTCCGATCCGTTCTTGCCGGCGCCGGACTCGACGAAACGGCGTTGCAATGCCCGCCCGGTCGACCCACCTCCGAGTCTGCCGATCGGCAACTGGCCGCCACCGGCGAAACCGGCCCTAGCCCCCTCTACTTCAATTGCTCGGGGAAGCACGCCGCCGCCCTGGCGGCCTGTGTAGCCGCAGGCTGGCCAGTCGAGTCCTACACCGACCCCGCCCACCCCTATCAGGGGCGGGTGGCCGACCTGGTGACAGAGTTGACGGGGGAGCAAGTGACTCCCGTCGGTGTCGACGGATGTGGTTTCCCCACCCTGCGGGGCACTACCCGCGGGCTGGCCAGAGCGTTCTCCCGTTTGGCGGTGGACCCCCGATTCGAGCGGGTCCGCGCCCCCATGATGGCCATGCCGGCCTTGACGACGGATGGGGGAAAGTCGGAGTCGGCTCTCATGCAATGGCTTCCGGCAGTGGTAAAGGGTGGAGCAGTGGCCTGCGCCGGCGTGGCTCTGATCGGCCGCTTCGGGCTGGCCGCCAAGGCCTGGGACGGTTCGATTCCCGCCCTCCATGTCGGGACCATCGAAGCCCTCGACCGGCTCGGTGTTCTGGAGCCGGTCGCCCGCCAGGCACTGGCGCCATATGCCCGGCCCGCCCTGCTGGGGGGCGGGGTACCGGTCGGTTCCTACGAGCCGGCCCTTCCCTGATGCGAATTCACGACGAGTGGGCGACGGCCGGCTTCGCCCTGCCCGCAGCCGCCGCCGACACCTCCGTCTTCCCCGGCCGGGATTTCCTGAGTCGATGGTGGGCTCACTTTGGCACCGGCCAACCGCGGCTGCTGGAGCACGACTCTGCTCTGTTGCCGTTGTGGCACAGACCCGACGGAACCCTCAGCCTGGTCGGCGATGAAGATCTCACCGACTATCACTCGCCCCTCGGGGCGGGGGCCGGCGCGCTGCTCGGTGGGTACTTGAACGATCTGCCGCCGGGTACCCGGTTTCGGTTTGACTCGCTGCCGAGCGAAGCAGCCGCCGAATTGGCGGCAGGGATCAACGGAGTGGAGGCGGTTCGCCACGGCGCCGCGTTCCGGATCGACCTTCCCGCCAGCTTCGACGACTTCCTGGCCGGACTCAGCAAGAAGGAGCGTCATGAGCTGAGGCGCAAATACCGGCGCTTTGAGGAGGTTCTCGGTCGGCCACGTCTGTTGGGGGGAACACCCGACCCGGTGGGGGTGTTCGTGGAACTACATCGCCTGGCCGCGGGAAGAAAGGGGAAGTTCATGACGGCGAAGCGGGAGAGCTTCTTCCGTGAGCTGGCGTTATTGCCGGCAACACGCGTTGACATCCTGGCCGGGGAAGCGGAGACCCCGGTTGCCGCCTCCATCGGGTTTCAGGACGACCGCGCCTACTACCTCTACAACTCGGCCTATGACCCCCGGGTGGCCGCTTCCTCACCGGGAATGGTTCTGCTGTGGAAGCTGTTTGAGTCGGCGATCGAAGGCGGGTCGGTCCTCTTCGACTTCCTGAAGGGCGACGAGGACTATAAGTTGCGTCTCGGCGCCCAACCGCGGCCGCTCTACATATTGGAAGGACGGACATGATCCGACGGGTCGCATACCTGTCGATGCACACCACGCCACTGGCCCAGCCGGGCATCGGGGACGCCGGCGGCATGAACGTCTACATCGATCGGCTGGCCCGCACGATGGCCGCTCGCGGCATCGAGGTGGAGGTTTTCACCAGGCGCACCGACCCGGCCCAGCCTGAGGACGTGGTGGTGGCGGAGCGCTACAAAGTGGTTCACATCACCGCCGGCCCCGAAGAGCCGCTTCCCGCTGGTGCGCTGGCCGATGGAGTACAGGAATTCGCCCTCGGGGTAGCCAAGTGGGCTGGGGCAAACCGGGCCGACTACGACGTTGTTCACTCTCATTACTGGCTGTCGGGTTGGGCCGGGGTGATCGTAAAGCAGCAGCTCGGGATCGGACTCGCCCACTCGTTTCACACGTTGGGTCGGATCAAGGACGCCAACCGGGCCAGGAGCCAGGCTCCCGAGAGCCTGTTGCGAATTGCCACCGAACAAGAGGTGATCGAATTCGCCGACTGCGTGATCGCCTCAACGCCGTTCGAGTTCGAGGATCTGGTCGGTCATTACGGCACCAAGCCCGAGTCCATTTGCATCTCTCCGCCCGGAGTCGATCACAAAATGTTCCGGCCCGGTTCCCGGGCCGAGTCCAGAGACAAGCTTGGTATCGAGTTTGGGCCACTGCTGCTCTTCGTCGGGCGCATCCAACCGCTCAAGGGTGTTGACGTCGCCATCGAGACTCTGGCGGAGGTTCGGCGCGAGCATCCGCTGGCCCGGCTGGTGATCGTGGGCGGACCGAGTGGCAGCGACGGTGAGGCCGAGATCGCCCACCTCCGCCAACTGGCAATGCAGCGGGGCCTCGAGAATGCTGTGGTGTTCCGTCCGCCTGAGACACATGAGGTCCTCGCCGACTTCTACCGGGCTTGTGATGTGCTGCTGGTGCCGTCCCGCTCCGAGTCGTTCGGCCTGGTGGCGGTAGAAGCACAGGCCTCCGGACTTCCGGTAGTGGCGGCGGACGTCGGGGGGCTGGCTTACGCAGTGTCTGACGGGCAGAGCGGCTTTCTCATCGACGACTTCGACCCGAGGCGGTGGGCGACCGCTGTCAACAGCATCGTCGGTGATTCCGGCCTCGCCGATCGCTTCTCAGAAGGAGCTGTTCGGCACTCCGAACGATTCTCCTGGGAAGCAACCGCCGATCGCCTGTTGGAGCTGTACTCGGGGATCGGCCCGACTTCGTCGGGCTTGGGAGTTACTTCGTAACTCCACCTACCGGCCCCCGCCCCAGCCAGAGAGATCGGTGCCGGCCCTCCTCGGTGAGGTAGGCGAATCCTGTTGGCTGTTGGCTGTTGGCTGTTGGCTGTTGGCTGTTGGCTGTTGGCTGTTGGCTGGTAGCTGATCTCACGCGCAAGAGCCCGAGTAACTTCGGTGATTCCTGATCCCCGCACTTCCCCAAACGAGGTCCAGGAATCACCTTGGCTTCTCGGGCCCTTACCTTGTGGAAGCTACTCAAACGACCCGTCGGGGTCAAGGTGGGAAAAACCCCTGTTTCTAAAGGGTTTTGACCTCTTCCTGTCTATGTAACTGCTGCTAAATGGGCATATCGCACGATCTGATTGCCCGGTTATCCACTTTTCCACAGCAATCCACAGGCGGTTGTGCACAACCCCCTGTAGACAAGTTTCTTAGGGGTTTTTTCGCGTGTGATGCCTGTTGACAGTCGTCGGACGACAGCCGGGACGAATCGGCGGGTCTAAAGCCCGAACATCACTTCCCGCAGCCGAACCGGAGTGACCGCCAGGGAGTCCAGGTCGATACGCATGGAACCGAGTCGTAGTCCGCGCATGCCCTCACCGTGGTTGGTGAGCACCCGCAGGATGGCGTCCTCCTCCTTGAGGACGCCAAGGCCCAGGGTGGCTCCGGTACCGTCTTGCAGCCCCACCAGCATGTTGTCGAGACGGGACGGATCCAGGCCGGCCGGCAGCGTGGGGGCGAAGACCGTCGAGCGCACCCGCCACGCCTGCAGGGGAGGCGCCAGCTCGGCGGCGAAGTGTTTGGCTCGGTCGGCGCTGCGCTCATGGGGAGTTGCCGAGATGATGCGCGGCGAGACGGGAGTTTCCTCGATATCGGCCCCGAAGAAGCGGCGGAGCATGCCGACGATCGGGGCCAGCTCCTCGCCGCGCTGGAAGGCCACGATCACCTCGGGGCGGGTCAGCTCGGTCTTGTGATACTTCAGGGTCTGGCCGGTAACGCCGGAAACCGCATCGGAAGTATCAACCACGACGAGGTCGGCCTCGGAACGGGCTTGTTCGACGAGGGCAGCGGTGGCCACCACCTGCTGCAGGACCAGCCCACTCGTTTTGATGGATCCGACGAACTGAAGCCGGTCTGCCCTGGCCAGGTCGTCCAGGTCGGCCGGATCGTTGATCCACTTCAAACCGACGCAGGTAGGCGGACCAACGGTCGACTCTGCGATGTCGGCATCTACGAAGGCGGCCCGCTTGCCAGCGGCAATGGCGGCCCCCAGCAACTGGCGGGCGAAGGTGGTCTTGCCGGTGTCGGCGGCCCCCAGCAGAAGCACCACGCCACGCCGGCGGGTGAGGTCCTCGATCAACGGTGCATGCACGTCGTCCATGGCCATCCTCTTGCCGCGGTCGGAGACGTACCATACCCTGATGGCCGTGGAGCGAATCACCGTTGAGCTGGCGAAGGAGTGGCTTTCTGTCGCCGATATCTGCGAATACATGGACGTTTCGGCGTTTGTGGTCACCCGCATGCTCCGCGACGGTGGCATGCCGGCGGTCAAGTTCGGGCGGGAGTGGCGGGTGGCTCGAGCGGACTTCGAAGACTTCCTAAATCAACGGCGGGATGCGGCCCTCACCTCATGACCACGGCCCCAGTTGAAGTTGAAGAACCATCGATAGATGAAGCCGACCTCACCACCCGGGGTTGGAACGTCATTGTGTGGGACGATCCCGTCAACCTCATGTCTTACGTTGTCTACGTGTTCCGGAAGTTATTCGGGTTCACCGAGACCGTGGCGACCCGCAAGATGCTGGAGGTGCACCACGACGGCAAGTCGGTGGTGGCGACGGCTCCCCGTGAGAAGGCGGAACTCGACTGTCATCAACTTCATCACTACGGCTTGTGGGCCACGATCGAGCAAGCGTGAGGCGTCCCTTCAAAACCCACCGGGATGGCGTCGCCGTCCGGCTCTCTGCCACCGAGCGCCACTTCCTGCAGGGCCTTCCTGTCCTACTTGAGGATGTTGACGCCCACCCCGACGACCCCGCCTTCGCCCGACTGCACGTCGAGGCCTACCCCGACGATCCGGACGCCCAGTCTGAGATGGCCGAATATTCGGGATCCCAACTGGCGGAGGTCCGCGAGAGTGAGCGGGCCCAATTTGCTGCCATCCTCGAAACCGACCAGGCGGTTCTCACCCTGGATGAGGCGGAGGGCTGGCTGACAGTATTGGGGGATGCCCGCCTGGCGCTCGCCGCCCGGCTCGAGATCACCGAGCCGGGATGGGAGGAGACCAACGAGGAGGATCCGGTTCGCATCACGCTCGGGTTCCTGTCGTTTCTGCAGGATCAACTGGTCGAAGTACTGATGGAGCGGTTGTGACCGCGGCGGCGGTCGGAGTCCTGCTGGCCGCCGGCTCGTCAGAGCCACTGGGTCAGCCCGTGCAGCTGGTCGATGCAGGCGGACGGCCGCTGCTCGAGGTGCTGGTGGAGAGGTTGGCGGCATGGGTCGATCCGCTGGTGGTGGTGCTCGGATGGAGGGCCGAGGAGATCCTGGACTCGGCCGATCTGGGTTCGGCCATTGTGATTATCAACTACGACTGGCAGCAAGGCATCGGGTCTTCGATGCGAGCCGGCCTCGACCACCTCTCGCGGGAGCGCATTCACCGACCAGCTCTGGTTGCACTCGCCAATCAGCCGGGAATCACCGAGGAGCAGTACCAGGAGTTGCTTGTCGAACATGCCGGCGGCGTGACGCTCCCGGTCTATCGGTACGAGCCGGGCTACCCGATGCTCATCGACCGGAGCCAGTGGGATCGATTCATGAGCCGCGACCTGCCTCCGCTCGACATCGCCCTTGCCCACCCCGAGTGGGTGACCGAGGTTCGAGGCGACGAGCGGGCCCCGCGGAAGATTCGAGTCCCCACCGATATCGCGGCGGCGCTGTCCCGATTTGGCGCGGCCTGATAGTGGCTTGCTAAATTGCCTTCGGGGAGACGAAAGGAAATGGCGTGGGCTCAATCGATACGATCGACGGCATGAGGCGGGCAGATGCTCGAACGCTTCGCAAGTCCGGTGTTCGCACCACTGAGAAGCTTTTGAAGCGAGCCGGCACTCGCAGTGGTCGCCGCGAGCTCGCATCCACCACCGGGTTGACCGAACGCCAGATCCTCGATTGGGTGAATCGGGCCGATCTAATGCGGGTGAAGGGGATCGGCGAGGAGTACTCAGACCTACTGGAGGCCGCCGGCGTCGACACCTGCAAAGAGCTTCGCAACCGCAACCCTTCTTCCCTCCTCGGCAAAATGACTCAGGTCAACTCAAGGAGGCGCCTGGTCCGTCGTCTCCCCACCGAGGTGATGGTTAAGCGCTGGGTAGACCACGCCAAAGACCTGCCCCCCGCCGTCAGCCACTGACCTAGTCAGCCCGGGGTCCCGCTGCGCGGCGTCAGGCCTGCGTCCTCCCTCTGGTGCCGTAGTTGTTGGTTGTTGGCTGTGGACAAAATGAAGGGGAGCGCCCGCAGGCGCTCCCCTTCACGTTTGGGTGCTGTTGCTACTTCTTGGCGGTCGTGGCCGGCTTCTTGGCCGCCGGCTTGCGAGTGGCCGGCTTCTTGGCTGCGGGCTTCTTGGCCGGGGCAGTCTTCTTAGCGGCCGGCTTCTTGGCCGCGGGCTTGGCTTCAGGCTTCTCGGCCCGGAAGCTCTCACGCCAGTTGCCGAGCACGGTTTCGAGCTGATCGCGCAGCTTCTCGACCTGATCCTGGATCTGGTCGAGGTCAACCTTCTCGCTGAGCTCTTCGACCATCTTGCGATCGCTGAGCTTCTTGGCCAGCTCCTCGCCCTCCTTGACCCACACGTCGTACTCGCGTCGGGTGGCGTCGCCGAGGTCGGAAGTCATTTCAGTGACTTTCTTGGCGGCCCACACCGGAGCTCCGATGAGGGCGTATGCGGCATTCATGCCGTCTTTGGTCTTGACCATGATTGGGTCCTCCTACGTTTCGTCGTTCTGGTCCAGGAAGCTTCGGTAGATCTCGAGCAGCGCCTGGCGCTGACGGGCCGTCAACGCTGGATCATCGTCGATCGCCTCGATCACCGACGGCGTGCCGTCTGGGTGTTCGAGCAATCCGGCTCTGACGTAAAGCGTCTCGGCCGAGATGGAAAGCCCCTTGGCTATTCCTTTTAGAATCTCCGCCGACGGCTTGCGCAGTCCTCGTTCGATCTGGCTGAGGTACGGGTTCGAGATACCCGCCCGGTCTGCCAGGTGGCGAACGGAGATTGCGCTCCGCTCTCGTTGTGCTCGTATGAACTCTCCGAGTTCCGTGACCTGATCTTTCATGCCCTTGCAATAGTACGCAATAGTGCTTGCAATTGCAAGCACTATCCCCATTCGATTTCCCGGCCTTGCATGGAGCTGCTTGGCGTCGATGGCCGAGAAATGCGAGTGCTGCCGTCGGGGGGCCTTGCAATCGGACGGCCGGCGCCGCAGGCGCCAGGCCTAGCAAGCGCACATTGAGGCAGACCATCGAAGCCGGATGCTGCTGTCGCTGTGGCTGCTGCTGTGGGCTGTGGATAGACGTGGGACGTGGGACGTGAAAAACCCAATTCCGCTTTTCGCGCAATGGTGCCAGAATCGTCTAATGATCATCGTCATGGCCCTCGACGCGACAGCCGAACAGATCAACGCTGTCGTTGAACGCTTGCGCGACATCGGAGCCGATGCCCATGTCTCCCAAGGTCAGCGCCGCACCGTCATCGGAGCGATCGGTGACCGGGGTCTCATTCAGCAGCTTCCGTGGGAGGCGATGGATGGGGTGGAGCGAGCGGTTCCCGTCCTGAAGGAGTTCAAGTTCGTATCTCGCGAGTTCCAGGCCGAAGACTCGGTGATCGATGTCAGCGGGGTCCCGGTGGGTGGCGGCAACTTCGCCATGATGGCCGGCCCTTGCGCCGTGGAGAGCCGCGACCAGTTGATGGCTTCGGCCGAAGCCGTGCAGAAGTCGGGGGCCGTCATCCTGCGTGGTGACGCCTTCAAACCCCGTACCTCGCCCTATTCGTTTCAAGGGCTGGGCGAGGAGGGCCTTCAATACTTGAAAGAAGCCCGGGAGCTGTTGGGTATGCCTTTCATCGCCGAAGTCCT
>Ga0255047_10000402_pt1 | contig 34991 bp, 49 predicted proteins | sample JV7_2_1_MG_FD_183640 | JGI IMG/M metagenome (GOLD analysis project Ga0255047, IMG submission 183640) | Seawater microbial communities from Jervis Inlet, British Columbia, Canada - JV7_2_1 | ecosystem: Environmental > Aquatic > Marine > Inlet | place: Canada: British Columbia | collected 2016-10-06
TATTTCAATTCTCCAAAGGAGTTCCTCTACTTTACCTTTTATACCTTGTCTTTCCCCATCAATGCTCAATTCTAAGAACTGAGATGGAGGAGCTGTAGGCTTGGATAGCCTAGTAGGATAATGAGTTTACCCTAGTAGAACCTTCCCCCAAGAACCGACTTCTATGTAAACCCTACTCCCATATTTATATATTACCACACTTTTTACTATAATTTGTGTGGATAAACCTCTTATATTTAGTCTTAGAATATGTTATTATAATAGTTAGTAAGTGGTCGATATTAAAAAATAAACATAAAAAATTATGGATAAAGCATACGATTTTGGTAATTATAAATCAGATGAACTAACTAAACCTCGTGACCTATGTTGGGATAACTGGGCAAAGTTTGATAAAGTTGGCGATTCTGTTCAAGGGTTTATTCGGGACGTGTTCTATCGTGGTAGTGAGGGACAATTCTCTCCACAACGAGGAATCACATTAGAACAACCAAACGGAGAATTTATAAATGTTGGTATTAAGCATATCAGCTTTGTATTAGCTAAGACTAACAACCTACACTTAGGAGACCCTTTGACTGTTGTACTTGAAAAAGAAATTCCAAACGCAACTAAAGGTTATAGTCCTACAAAGCAGTTTGCTTTCTACGGAAAAGAACTTGACGAGAATCTTGGTAACAAGACTGTACTAGACCTAGAACTTGAAGACAAAAAAGCAGGAGAAATCACGGAGGAAGAAGCAGGTAGTGAGTTCACTATTGATTCTCCAAGTGAAGAACCAACTCCAGCAGAGTAAATAAAAAAAAGACCACTTACTAAGAAAAGCACCTATACTCGTTATATAGGTGTTTTTTTTATCCACAAGAATAGTTCGCAGAAATGGTGTATAATGTATTCATACATTATGAATATAAATGATACTAATAATATAGTAGATTGGTTTACTCGCAGAGGTATAACCGAAAAAACATTAAAAGATTTTGATGTTTCAGTAAACGATGTATCAATCGTAATCCCAGTTCATAATGAAGAAGGGATTTTTCTTTATAATAAATACCGAAGACTACCTCATATATACAAAGGACCAAAGTATACATACGATACAGGAGGTAAGGCTCAGTTGTACGGACAGCAGAACTTAAAGAAGTCAGACCGTTTTGTAATTACAGAAGGTGAGATGGATTGTTTAGTTCTTAACTCACACCAGATACCCGCAGTTTCTTCAACAGGAGGTGCAAATACATTCTTTCCAGAATGGGTTGAGCTTCTAAAAGATAAAGAAGTAACAATATGTTTTGATAATGATGAGCCAGGAGGAAAAGGAATGGCACGGATGTATAAACTCTTTCCAAATGCGAAGTTTGTCTTTGTTCCAGAAGACTCAAAAGTAAAAGATATTTCAGACTATTTCAATAGAGGCGGGGACGTTCATAAACTAATGAAAACAGGTATTCACTTTGATTCTTTAGTTGATATTGAAAAGAATATGAACGAAAGGAACGCTAACTGGCAACAAACTTATTTCCATAAGCAAGTAATAAAAGATAACCTACCAGAGCCAACACCTACCAAAATAACTATCCCAAGAAAGAATCTTGATGAGCTTGAGCGTGCAAAAGATATTCCAATTAGTTCTTTAATTAGTGTACCAACTCACGGAGAGAATAAGAATAAAGTTAATTGTCTTTGGCATACAGAGAATACTCCATCAATGCATATCTATAAAAAGACAAACACTTTCTACTGCTGGGGTTGTGGTAAGCACGGTGACTCCGTAGAAATAGCTATGAAAGTTCACAACATAACCTTTGTTGAAGCCTTAGTATTATTAAACAAATGAAACTACAAGAATTAAAAACTAAGCTCCGAGAAGTTCTTTATATAGAAGATGAAGGAGTTATAGACATTATTCTTGCTTCAATCATTTCAAACTCAATAGCGAAGACAGACCCAGTCTGGCTTATGCTTGTCGGACCATCCTCAGGAGGTAAGTCTCAGCTTCTAAGACCTTTTGCTGTAGCAAACCCAGACTTTATCCACAGGGTAGACGACTTAACAGAGAACTCACTTATTTCAGGACAGAAGACAGAAGAAATCTCAATCCTAGCTAAGATAAAAGAGAGAGGAATAATTCTTATTTCAGACTTCACAGTTATTTTCTCAAAATCACCAGAGACAAGGAACGCAATACTTTCACAACTACGAATGGTATTTGATGGAGAATATACAAGACACTTTGGAAACAGAGCGCCTTACACATGGAAAGGACATCTCGGAATAATCGCAGGAGCAACTCCAAGTGTTTATAACAGGATGTCAGAAGTAGCAGACATGGGAGAGAGGTTTATCTATTACAGATTGAAACCTTACGACCAGAAGAAAGCTATGGATAAAGTTAAGAAAAACACGCTTACTGCGAGAGAAATAGACGAAGTTGTATCTGAAAGTTACGAAGGATATATAAAAGCGGTAGTAAATACTTTCAATGAATCATCTGAATCAATAGTTGTAGAAGAAAGCGTAAACGATATGTTATCAGAAATTGCAAGTTACTGTACGCAGCTCAGGACTCCTGTTCATCTTGATTACAAAGGTTTAGTTGATGAGATACCAGTACAGGAAGCGTCTTTCCGTGTATTCAAACAACTAAAAGCACTTGCGCACTCCCTAACTGCTATGCAATTCAATGAAAACGGAAAGACTAGCTTATCAAAGGATAAAATAGAAGCATTACAGTGGACAGCTTATTCTTTAGGAAGTGAGGAACGAAGAAAAATGGTGAAAGCAATTCTTGAAACAGAACAAGCTCAGGTAACTATCAAAGACATAGCTTCTTATGTTGGTTTAGAGTTGGAACCTACAGAAAAGTATTTGTCACAATTAACAGCCATTGGAATATGTAAAATGCACGGGTCGTTAGATGAAATATCCTCCACTACAAAAAGGTATTCTATCAGTAACCCAGACTTTGAGAAGTTTGTTAGTGGTATTGAGTTTAGTTCAGATGATGTAGAAGAGGGAAGTATTGAAGAAGACATTATTAGTAAATTAGAAGGATAATATGCATATAGAAGATTTTGGAGTTCATGAAAAGTTCTTGGAATGGTTAGAAAAACAATCAGACCGAGACGACCCAATAGGAGACTTGGCGGAAGATTACAAAAGAACAGAGTTAGGTTTTATTCCTTACAGGCGACTAGATAGTTCAGCACGAGGGGTGTTTGGTGACGCAGTAATTGAATTCTTAAAGAGATGAAAAACTACAAACACCAACAGGACATACTAGAAAAGAATCCTGACAAGCGAGGATTGTTTCTTGGGACTGGTTCTGGTAAGACGAGACTTGCTTCTTTATTGGCTAGAAGTAACACCCTAGTAATCTGTCCGAAGACGGTACGAGATGCGAAGACTTGGGAAAGAGAATGGGTAAATGTAGGAAATGACATTGATTATTTAACAGTAGTAAGTAAAGAACAATTCAAAAAACTCTGGCGAGACTTACCAAGATACGACACAATAATAGGAGATGAAGCTCATACTCTTGCAGGAGTGCAACCATCAGAGTATCAAAAGAACTATAAGAAGTTTCCAAAGAAGTCTCAGATTTATGAAGCAGTAGAAAGTTATCTTGAAGAACATAAACCAGAGAGAATTTATATGCTAACGGCAACACCTATTCCAAATCCTATGGTTGTGTACGGTTTGGCAACTTTACTTGGATATAAGTGGAGTTATCCACAGTTTAGAGATACGTTTTATTTTGAAAAAAGCCGTAACATTTGGCTTGTAAAGAAGACATTAAAACACAAAGAAAAACTAGCGACAGTTGTAAATCACATCGGGGAGGTTGGACGGCTCCAGGATTGGTTTGATGTCCCAGACCAGACCTATAAGACACATACGGTAGAAGTTACTAAAGGACAAAATGACTGTGTAATGGAGCTGCAAATGCTATATCCTGACCCGTTAGTTCAGCTTGGTAAAAGACATATGTTAGAACAGGGTATTTTTGAAGAGGTATTTCTGAATGAGAATAAGACACAAGCGATTGACTCTTACGTTCAGGAGTTCGGGAAGGTGGTTGTTTTTGCCCGTTATACAAAACAAATTGAACACTACGCAGAGGTGCTAGGAAAGAAATATGAGGTACTTACGCTGACAGGAAAGACAAAACACAGACAACAGTTATTAGAAAAAGCCAATAGCTTGAAAGAGGTTGTACTCATAGTTCAGAGTCAAATTAGTGCAGGTTGGGAAATTCCAGAGTTCCCTTGTATGATTTTTGCTTCCGAGTCTTACAGTTACATTGACCGTGAACAAGCCGAGGGACGTATCCTCAGGGCGAACAAGTTGAAAAAGAATTTGTATGTTACGCTTGTAGCAGGAGAAATTGACAGACGAGTAAGAACTACTATTGATACTAAAGCAGACTTCGTAGAGAAGATGCACGCAGAAAATATATGCAATCAAAAGAAGCTAATATAACACCAAAGGTAATGAAGTGGTTTGCAGGAACTGCAATTACATCTTGCCCATTTGAAATTAAACATACGTTAGGTAAGAATAGATTTACATTATCAAAACTAAGTGAACACCAACGGAACTGGTTACGTGCGTCTACTACTGAACGAGGAATAACTTATAAGTTGGTAGATGCGAACATCGGGTTTCAACCCTTTGATTGTATACACTACAAGAACTCTCCCGCTTACGTTATCATCGTGTACCCTACAACAACCTGTGCAATTCATATCAAGATGATTATGGCTTGGAAGAAGCCGTCTATCACAGAGAAAGAAGCAATAAGCATTTCAAGTTTCATACGACTTACAGAGGAGCTATAAAAAAAACCCCTAATTAAAGGGGTTTTCTTTACGCTTCTTCTGGCTCTTCTGTAGCTTCTTCTTCAACTACAGGTGCATCTGCTTGTGGTTCATCTACCATAGTATTGTTAGTTAATTGATAATTACTTTTACTCAGTAAAAGCTAAATTTAATGCTATTACTTTCTTCTCAACTGACATCGCACCCACAATAGCTGGGTCGTCAAATGTAATAGCTCGTTCTGTAAATTTTCCTTTCTTAAAATTCGTTTCTGTTATCAATACTGCTTTCGGAAATCTGTGTTCAACGTAACTTACATGACCTACTCCATTATAATTCATGATAAGTACATCTCCAACTTCCACTTCTTCAAGACTCTTATTAGGCACTTGAGTTATCGCATCTCCTGATATCTTTAACTGCTTCACAAACTGTAAATATAAGACACAGGAGGTTAATACTGTCAGCTCAGGTACTTCTTCAACTTCTATCTCTGCTGCTGCCAACGGCGATTCTAGTGGCTCTGGTAGCTCAATAGACCTCTCTATGTGGTAAATAGGTCCATATACTACGTTTGTGGCGGGAGGTTCTGGCGGTAACAACATCGCCAATAGTGAAAACATGATTATTCTTTACCAGCAACCATCACGATTTTCATGATAAGTCCTGCAAGTCCGTAAATTCCTCCTCCGACCATACCTGCGTATGATGCTAAGTTGATGATATTTGCTTGTGTGATTTCAATTCCAAATAAATTTAATGCAAAGAACATTATCAAAGATGATACTGCTGTAATTCCTCCTCTAATTGTTTGTGAAACTTTTGCTGGGTCCTGACTACTTGCTAACCATTTTTTCATATTATTATTTTCTTAAACTTTTAATAATCTGTATTAAGAGAGCGACTATCTTTTTATACGCTGAGACTTGTGCTTCTAATTCCTCCCGTGTCGGTAATTCTACTTGTTGAGGAATGATTCTTTTAACTGCGTTTATGATACCTGTTGTCGCTTTCTGTGTATCGTACAATGTCATGTCTTCATTGTTGGTAAGGTAACAAACTTCCAGTAATACAGAGTCGCATTTCAGTTTACGTAACCAACCAAGACTTCCTACCCATGTAGCACTATCGTGCCGTGGTCCTCGGTTCCTGAAGCCAGTAGCTTTCACTACTTCATCTACGAATGTTATCGCCAACTCTTTCTCTCTGGCGTTACTGTAATAAACTTCTGTACCTCCAACAAAAGAATTGTTGTGAGAATTAAAATGTATTGAAAATGCGAAGTCATGCTCCTCTGCTCTTTCGTTTACCCATTTAATACTGTCTCTTAGATTAAGATTGTCTGGTACAAATAGAACCTCTACAAACTTCTCTAGTTCTTTCTTTACAGCGTAACCAAGCTCCATAGCTAACTCACTCTCCTCATGTTCAGCATGAACTGCTCCTGAATCGTTTATATGGTGACCGTTGTTCAAAATTATTCTCATGATATAAGTCTTCTTATTAGTATTAATAGTTTACCAAGCCAAGACGCTAATGCCCATTCCTTCCTGTTGAGAAGTGTTTTTGCTTCTTCTGGTGACATATCTACCAACATCATAATTCCAAACCTATCTGCAAAGGTGTTGATTACACTCCTGCTCATAAGGTGTTTGCCTTCCTTTCCAGCTTCCTTTCCGTATGAGTTCACCACTATCAAACCGTCCTCGTTGTAACCTGTAATGAACATCATGTGACCAAAGCCGTTCTTCTCTGCACCAGTTAGTATGTAATCGTTCACGCTCCAGCTAAAGATAACTCCAGTTGCTACTGCTTGTTTACTCTCTCTGAACTTCCATATAGACGCTCTTATATTATCAAAACTATCGTATGGTCCTGTTACTTTGAAATAACTTTTCTTCTTGTGTTTAAGTGCTTCTTGTTCGTATTCTTCTGGAAAGTTCTCTAAACTTCTGTGTTCACTTGAATCAGCTAGTCTAATCTTATCTGAAACTTTTGAATCCTCTAAAGCACCGTACTTAGTATGAGCTTTCATCGCATCTCTCATAGTCTGACCCCAAGCATCTGGGTCTCCTGAGATAGCTTTGGATAGTGCGAATGAATACTCTGGGTATAAATCAACTCCTTCTTGTAGTTCTGACATTCCGCAACTAGCGTATGCAGAACAGAAGTCTGAACCTCCTTGATTCTTTATAGCTCTTGTCTCCAGTTCAAATGACTCTGGTAAATCCTCTAACTTTGGTAACGAGAATAAAGCACCGAGTTGAAAATCTCTTGGGTCTTCTTTTAATTCTCTTAATCCAAATTTATCTTTTGACATTATTTTACTTGGTTACTACAGTTAGTTGGTACTCCATACTTTTCCCAGTTATCGTGTTTGTTTTGTATCTCTTTGAAGTAGTCTTTTGATTCCTGTCGGAACTCTCTGGCGTTTCTGTTATGCTCCTTCATTTCTTTCAAGATATCTTCCAGAACAGGTGTAACTTCATCGTTATAGTGTGTTCTTAACCATTTTATCTCATCAAAAGTTTGTCCTGCAATACCTCTTGTCCACTCGTTATCTGCCTTTGCTTCTCTTCCATGTCCGTTAAGCCGTAGTGCTTTGCTTACTATCTTAGTGAGAGGTAACCCCATACGTTCTGCTAAAGCCCATATTAAAATAAGCGAGAGTATTTGAGTAATCGGCGTGTTTAAGATTGGTCCTAGTATTTCCATATTATTTTGTTTTATAAGCTTTATCTATTAATAGGTCGTGGGCACTTGTTCTCTTCTTAACTTTAGTGTCTGCACCCATTTTCATCAAAAGAGAAGCATATCTCGCTGAGAGTTCTTCTATATCAGTGGCAGTAGGGTCTACAAGTTCTACTTTCTGCTTATCTAAAACTTTATCTAAGAGTACGTCTTCTTTCGTAGTTAGGTTTTTACCTTCTTTCACCTTCGTTTTATCTGCTGCTGTAAATACATAATCCTTTGAAGGTTTTTCTGTTTTTGATGGTCCTCCTACTGGTTCTTCTGGTACAAACAAACTTACAATAAATATAAGTCCGAAGAAAAAGGTCAGTGCTAGTAATGGAATTAATATAATACGCATGATGATTTATATAGTCTTACTTCTGCTTCTAGTGCGTCTAGTCGGTATAGTGGTTTGGCGTCTATACCAAAAATATCAGCCCATTCTGCAATACATTTAGTTTCACCATCCAGTGTAATAAGTCGGTTATCTCTTTTGTTTCTCATTTGTTCGGATTTTGTAGCCCATTTACAATTAGATTTTTCATAATGCCCTTCATTGTCAATCCTATCTATGGACGTATTTATTCCACCGTATTTTTTTTCATGTAACATATACGATTCATACATATCATATCTAAACTCTTCAAAGGAGTTCCAAAGACATTTAATTCCTCTTCCTCCGTAATGTACAAAAGCTGGGTCATTCTTATTATTACATCTTCGTTTAATACCTTGCCATATGCGATAAAACTTTGTTGCGTCCATCCCATGTTTATAAGCACGATTATTATTTTTCATGTTTTCATCTCTGATACAACCACAGCTTTTAGCCCTACCAACAGCTTGAGTTAAACGCTTAGTTCCACATATACACACAACATTCCAATAGTAATTTTTATCTTTACGAAAGGCGAAACTTTCTACAAACCAGTTTCCTATTTGTTGTCCAGTTAAATCTTTCATATTGTACATTGATTAGGACTCTCTAAACTTTCAATCTTTTTTTCTAATGCTTCAATACGAGATAATAACATTTCCGTATCATCATTGTGTTTTGTGAAGAGGTCTTGTATTGCGTTTATAATTGCTCCCATAATTGCTCTTTCGTTTATATCTGTAAGTTCTCCCTCTTGGTTGTAGTCAACAAGAAGTGGGTTTACTTCTTCAACATAGTCTGCAATAAATCCCTGGTCAAATATCAATTCATCATATTCTTCTCCGTCTGTTACGGCATTATCTTTATATTTCCAATCAAAAGAATATGGTTCTAATTGTAATACCTCTTTCAAACCAACATCTAATTTATTAAGATTTGTTTTCCATTTAAGTAATGAAGAACAATCTCCCCAATATGAAGCACCTGAACTATCCCAACATAGAGGGTCTGAACCAACGGCTGCTGTTGTAGAGTTCATAAGAAAGTCTCCATCTTCTTCTATTGTCAAACGAGTAGACCATGAACTAGCTCCATCTGCTGTTGTCAAAAACTCTAACAATCCTGGCATGTCGTTAGTTCCTGGTGTTCCATCTACTTTAACTTGGAATCCTGCTGCTTGTGTATACAATGCTCCGTCATATCCTCTCATAGCAAAAGAACCAATAACATCGCCATCTTGTACTATTGTTGGAACTTGTACAGTTCCTCTTGAACGTTGAAATTCTGTTCCTGCTGGTCTGTTAGCATGGTCTCCATTGTTACGAGTAACTGCTATTTTTGACCCTGTTCCTTGTATTGTAAGTTGTTGATTTGGACTAGTCGTTCCTATACCTAAGTATCCATTAGTTGCATCCCAGTAGAAATTTCTGTAATTAGTTCCTTCTGAAAAAGATACGTCTCCTGTTACTGAGAGTACATCTGACGGTGAAGTTGTACCTATTCCTACGTTTCCAACGAATGAAGAGTCACCTGTTCCTTGAACAATCAACTCTCCGTTAGCCAGTGTCATACTGTTTGTACTGTCCATCAATACTGATTGAATCCCATTAGTTCTAAGTGTCATAGCATCGGTAGAGTGTGTATAGAAGAATCCTCCTATGTCATTGTCATCTGCATCTCCGAATAGAACTGTTTGCTGGTTAGTGTTAGGTGAAAGGAATGAAAGTCCTACGTTATATCCTCTGATTATTACATCATCACCTGATGCGTTTGGTGAACCTCCAACTGCTGCACCTGCCATTTCAAAGATAAGAGCTTCTGGTGCTGCTGTACCAACACCAACTCTCCCAGCGTCAGGGTCTACAAAGAACTTACTTGTATCTACCGTAAGTCCTCCTGCAAATGTTGATGTAGCACTAGCTGAGTTAGCTATGAAGTGTGTGGCTGTGTTTGAGCCTGTTACAACTAAGTCACCTCCTACATTTAAGTTTCCAGTTGATGTAATTGTTACTGGTGCAAATAGAACTCCGTCTACTTGTAGGTCTCCAGTTACGTGTACATTAGTTGCAGTTGTAGTTCCTGTTGGAAGTGTTAATGGTGAAGCTAGAGAAAGAGTATCTCCTGTTAGAGTTATTTGATTAGCTGTGCCTGCAAGGTTGGTGTCATCTCCTATGTCTACTATACCTCTTACAATATCCTGTCCTGATAGTGTTATGTAATCGGGTGTTCCTGACATAGTTACTGCACTGTGTAAATCAGCAGTTAAAGCCATTGTTCCATTAGCATCTGGTACTGTGAGTGTTCTTGTGTTTCCTGTAGTAACTCCTGAAACTTCAAAAGCTAATATCTTTGTAGCATCACTTTCATCTTCAATGGTGAATGTGTTGTCTATGAAGTTTACAAGATTTCCTGATGCTGTTCCTCCTGATGCTGCTTGTGGTGAAAGTCCTCTAAGGTCTACAGTTGAAACTACATCCCAAGTAGTACCCATTTGTATAGTTAATCGTGCAATCAATACTCCTGTAGAACTCTGTGTCTTAAATTCCGCAGGTATTGTTAAGTCGTCAAATCCACTCGTATCATTCTCTGCTGTTGATTGCGAATTGTAAGAACCACTAGGTAGGTTAATCATTACAGGGTCAAACTGTCCTGTCTTGTTAGCTACCGCCCAAACCGTAAGGTTAAAGTATTTGTTATTTCCAATAGATGAGCCTGTTGAGTCGTTTACAATGTCAAACAAGTTCGTAATGTTGTGATAAGAATCTCCTGACCAGTTCTTCACTAGAACAACATCGCCAGTTGAGGTGTCGTAAGCAGGAATAGTATGTCCGTGTGCTTGGTAAACAATTCCACTTGTAGACTTGAACTCTACGTTTGAAGCAGTCGGGGTTAGGTAGCCATCTGTTCCATTTGCATCTATACCAGAATGGTAAACAGCACCACTGAATCTATCTCTCTCCCCAATATGGGATAAGTGTCCTTGATTGTCACCATTGGTTGCATGGTCATTCCAGTTTTGGTTTACATAACACCCTTCTGTTTGTACAAATGTGGCACTTGGACATAGAAAGTACCCTATTTTAATATGTTCTTCTGTAAGACCACCCCAATCAGTTGTCGTTACAACGATATTGTCTTTGTTAGATTGTAAGATATACACAAAGTTTTCTGTTGGTGAAGTATCTGATCCTGCTGTAAGTATTGTTGTAGTTGCTGTTGTTAGAGTAGTATCACCATCACTAAACCTCATTGTTAGTCCACCTGTATAAGTAGCTGAGTCTGCTATCGTTAATGTGATTACTGTTCCGTTTGAAGTAGTGGTTGCATTGAAACTCTCTTTGAATGTTCCGTTATAGAAACCTGCATAGTCTGTGAGATTTTTAGTTCCTGTGATTATATCCTGCACCACAGTAAGGTTTCCTGTAGTTGTGTCATCTCCATCGTTGATTAGGAAGGCATCATCTACTGCAAAATCCGATCCTGTTAGGGTTAAATTAGTTCCACCTGTATATAAACCGTCTGCTGTAATATCCTGTCCTGCTAAAGTTAAATCTACAGTTGTTGAATCTGTAACTGTTACTAAATTATGTCCTATTGTAGTAGAGGCGTTTGCAGAGGAATTAAACCTTGCTTCTGTATAATAAAAGTTTGTTGATCCTTCGCTTAGTGCATCAGTAGTAGTTGCGTTGAAAAATGTAAAGAATTGATTACCAAAGTTTGTTAGGTTGTCTGCGTCTAGGTAATAGCTTCCCTCTTGGCCATCAAAAGTCCCCGTCCAGTCGCCTGTAGCGTCCAATGTAAGAGTAGAGTTAGTTCCACCCAATAATACTCCCAACGTCCCTGTAACAGTGATTCCTGTCCCTCCTGAGAGGGTTGTAGTAGCTATCTCACCAAGTAATGCAGGTGTTCCAGAAGTTGATGTCCAATATGGTACACCACCTGCTGTTTCTGATGTTGAAGTTGACACTGTTCCTGAGCCACCTCCACCACCACCTCCTGTACCTGAGATAGTTATTGCTCCACTTGATGTGGCGATTGTTATGTTAGTTCCAGCTGTAAGAGTTTTAACATCGTATTTGTTTGCTGTGTCTCCACCAATTAGAATCTGGTCTGCTGATGGTTTTGTTGAAGTTCCTGTACCTCCTTGATATGGAAGAGATATAGCAAGACCAAGACTTTCTTCTGCAAGATTATCCTGTCTTATGTCATGCACACTTATAAATCCCATTACGAGAGATAGTCCTATTAGTCCTGTTATTATTGTGTTAAACATAGCAAATTCTGTAACTTGTACCTGATAATGATTCGTCTAAGGCGTTGGTCATTGTGAACCCTTTACCTGTGACTGTATATTCGTCGTCGGTGATGTTCTGTCCGTTTATCACCAGTGATAGGACTGAGTTGATAGTTCCTTTTGTTGTGTAAATTTTGTTTGAACTGTTTATCAATCCACTTGGTGTTTCTTTCTGTATCACTCTTCCAAGTGAGAACTTAACTGAAGCGTCTGATGTTCCTCCTCCACCTAACTTACCTCTCTTTCTTAGTCCTTCTAGTTCTTTCTTAAATGCATCGTGGTCTTTTTCTAATGCTTCTATTTGGTCAATAAGGTCTTGTGGTAATTGATACTGTTCTGGTATAAGTACTTTTAGTTTCTCTACTATTGAATCTTCATCAGCGTCTTTACCATCTTCACCATCTTTACCATCTTTTATACTTCGTATTTTGTCTCTTATGAAATTAAGTGAACTTGATTGTTCTTCAAATGCCTTATCTGCTTCTTCTTTAATTAAAGCTTTTGTATCATCAAAAATCTCTTTATGGTCTTCACGCAATGCAAACGCACTGTCAGCTAGTTTTGTTTGAATATCATTCTCTAGGTTTAAAATGGCTCTATCATTGGCTTCCTTTATCTTCTTTACAAAATTAACTACCTTTTCAAATGAAGCAACAAACTCATCTCTAGTTAAAGATTCAGTTACAAGATTCAGAATATCCTCTACACGACGAAGGCTCCTTAACTTAGGGTCTTGTTCTACTTTTTTGTCTACCTTTTCGGTATCAAGTAGATTTTGTTTTTTTTGTAAATTAGTTGGCATATTGTATGTATTATATCATGCTATTAATGCTATTAACTTGTCGTAATTAACTCTGTGATTTCTTCAAATATATCGTTATTTTCCATATTATTATTTCATTTCTAAAATTTCTACTGCTGTTGTTCTACCCTCTTTAAACTCGGTAATTAAGCGTTGTGCTTCGTCTCCTTTTATTTTACCATTTCTTAATAGCTCACCTAAGTGATTCTCTATAGGTGTATAAGTTCGCCATATACCTATAGGTATAAGTTGTAAATTTTCATCAGAGTTGTTCCCTCCTAATTGAAGTGAAACTGTATGGTCTAGTCGTAGTTCATCCAAATCCCTTCCTTTCGCTAACTGCTTCCTTATCTGTTCACTATTTCTTGTATCGTCAAAATCAAGGTCAACTGATACTATTCTCTTTACAATGATTGTTCCATTATCTAATCTTCTTAGTTTTTCTCCCTTAAAGATTAACTTAAATGCTTCTATCGGACTCACTTTTATTGCATCTGCATAAACTCCTATTGTTTTTATAATATCTCCTTCAATAACATATACTGAGTTTTCTTGGTCTTCTGCTCTAAAGTATTTAGGTTTCTTTCCATTTTTAGCATCTTCTCTACGTTTCACATCATCTAGAATTTGATTATATGCCTTATACTCGTCATCAGTTAAGCCATCAACTAACTCTTGTGCCTTACTTTCCTGCCCTGCATTAACGAATTTCTCTGCTTCCTTATAGATAGGGAACACATCGCTTTTCAAAAACATTATTCTTTTTGCTTCTTCCTCCTGGGTAATCAAATTGTATGCATAATACTCGTTATCAGTTAAGCCATCTACAATAGATTGTGCTTCCTCTTCGTACCCTTGGTCTCTTAACTTATTAGCTTCTTTATATACAGGCATCATTGATGCTTTTTTGTTGTTTGATTCGGTTATCTCATCTATATATGCTTTACCAGCACTTGTACTATATGGACCCATCATCGGAGCAATTATCTTATCTGTTCCTTCAACTAGGAAAGCAAAATCTCCTCCCTTAGTCTTCTGGAATCCTTGTGTATTTGCAATCATTCCATCTATAAATCTGTTTGCTGTTGCTGCACCTGCAATACCAGCGAATCCCATACTCCATTTCAGTAGTTCTTTTCTTAGTGGATGTATATTATTATCATTTACAAAATGGTCCAAACCTTCATAAAAGTTTATCAAATCTTCTGCTGGAGCTACTGGAGCACGTCCACTTCCTTTGTCTTTTGTTTCAAATCCCATTGAGTTCACAACCTTATCTACCTGTCCTTCAACTGCGTTACCAACTAGAGGTATCGCAGCTCCCCATGAAGTCAGAGTTCTACCTGTTGCCTTTTCTGAGTATTGGTTATACATCCAAATTCCTGTAACTAACATTATTGCTTGGCTTACTCTTTGAGACTTCTCTAACGGCATACCACCTTGTTTACCTGCAAGTGTTTTTACAAATCTGTACAGTTCAAAAGTAAATGTAGAAAATGGAAATAGTGTTCTTGTAGTTAAGTCATTCAACATCAAAGGTCTTCCGAGTTTGTTATATTCTGATTGAGTAGCACCTCCCATCCAATCAGCAAATATGTCTGCATTTTTACCTTTTAATCCAAGAGCTTTGGCTTCTCTATATCCTGCTCCTATTGCAGAACCAGTTAGCCAGTATTCCATAGCATCTGTTACTTGTGATACGAAATCACTAAACTTTTCAATCTTTCCTCGTTGAATCTTGTTTGCCATTCTGTCTACATCTCCAGCCCCAGTCATTCCAATACTTGCTCCTTGTGTTTTAGATACAAATACAGGAAGTTCTTTTATCTGTTTCTTGAGTTCTTTATTTGTTGCAAAGTCTAGCATCCCTCCAAGCATGTTTTGGAATCCTCTTGTAACACCTCCAGCTCTCGGCATTGTCATTCCTAGAGTTGAAGCAGGTTGCACAACTGTTACGAACACTAAGTTTCCTGAAAGAACCCCTACGTTTCTCGCCATTACGATTTTATTTAAAACTGCTCTTCTCTTGGTTCCAGCTCTGATTCCAAGCATGTTATCAATTCCTGCTGATTTTCCTATTAAGTTCTCTCTTATAAATGTATTTAAAAACTTAGACATCTTTGGATTTTTCCGAGCAATAACTGAATCAATCGCTTTCAGTTTTTCAATCTGTGGAGCAATAAAAATATCATTGGACATACTCTCAACATAAGAACTAATCAACTTCCAAGCGTTTTTCTCTCTATCAACAAGCCCTCCCTGTCTTGGGATAGCATGTGGGTTTCTTTTTGCGTTTGGTGTTATAAAGTCAAAGTTTCCATCAATATCTGTCTTCTGTGATGTTAGTAGGTCTCTCCAAAAGTGCACCGCTTTTAAGCGTGGAGCATAATCTTCAACAAACCCTATCTCCTTCTTCCCAAGAGCTTTCCGAACTACATTGGCATCTTCTCTTACAGGATTCAATATTTCATCTCTAATCTTCCCAGCTAGTTTCAACATCTTAGGAGTACCTTCCCCTTCTAAAGCTTTTAGAAGTTCCTCTCCTGTTTCATCAGTTATTTTAACCCCAGCTTCATCTGCTAGAGTTTTTACATGTCCTCCTTTCTTTGTTGCATATGCTAATCCTTCTGCTTCAGCTCCTCTGGTTTCATACTGTTGTTCTACCATCGGACCCCAGTTCTTTTCTTTTGCTGCTTGTGGTCCTGTTACATTATCAAATGAAAGAGAAGCATCTCTAAGGTTAAAACTTTGTTCTGACAGGTTTAACTTTCTCTCTCCAATTTTTATGTTTATTCCGTATTTACCAAGTATTCCTTTTAAGTCTGTAAAGTTAAATGTTTCAAAGTCCTTTGGTGCAAAGACACCACTCTCTCTTATAGCAGGAACTTTAGCTCCATTATCGTTTATCCTCATAGCAACATAGGGAGGAGTTTTGCTTGGATTATGTCTAAAGTTTTCTGCGGTCTTCTTATCAAATGATGCTGTTCCAGACAAAGCTTCTACCTCTACACCCTCTGCTACAGTTTTCTTTGCTACGAATCCTTCCTCAGCAGAAGCTTCCGCAACAGTTTTAGTTTGAGTTTGAGGTTTTACGCCTGCCTTCTTAGCTTGATTGAAGATGTCTGTTAGTTGAGCATTTTTTTGCATCACATCATCAAAACTTTGTTGGAAATCTAACAATGTCCCTGTTCTTGGATATTCAGAATCTCCAAACTTGAAAATCTCTCCTGTTTCTCTATCAAGTGTTTGTCTAGGTAGAGTTTCTCTCATAGCTTCCAAAATATCATCTGGCACATCTCCTTTTTGGATTTTAAGTGATACCTCTTTAAGAGGTTCTCTTCCAACTACTGATTTTCCAGTTTTTGTTGTTACTAATTTTTCTTCTTTTGCTATCCAATTTCTTACTTTTACAAAATCGTCTACCTCTGGAATCTGCTTCTTAACAAACTCCTCAACAGTATTAAAATTCTTAGCTTCTTCTACTAGGGTTCGTGTTACGGTAGAAGGTTTTGTTCCACCTGTTTTAGTTTTCTTTAGAACTTCTTCAAAGTTATTCCCAGTCTTTGTAACTGGTAACCCGTCTGCTGCTTTTACTAAATCATCTGCTACTTTTGCAGTTACAGTTGGTTCTACTTGAGTTCCTGCTGTTCTGATAGCTGTTTTTAAAGAGACTGGCTTACTACCTGCTTCACTTCTCGCTTTCTTTATTGCATCTCCTAGTGATAGTGACTTGTTCTTAACTGCTCCAGCATTTTTAGCTTCTTTTAAAATTAACTCTGTCCTATTAAGGACTGTTTGAACATCATCAGTTTCGTCTATATTTACTAAAATTTTACTAAAAACACTTCTAGCTTCTTCTTTCAGTTCTGGTAATTCCTTTGCAAGAATATCTATTATGTCATTTGTAACTTTACTCTTAGCTATTCTTTCTGCTGCTCCTCTTGTAATAGGTTTAAGTGTTCCCAAAGAAACAAGGTCTATAGCTCCGAATACTTTGTCCAAAGTTTCTTCAATACGCACTGGTCTTAATGCTCTCTTCTCAACATCTGTTAGAGCAAACTTCTCTTTTACTATTGGTTTTCCAGCTTCAATCCTTTCACGTGGAGCTGTCGGTTCTAAAACACTTCTAGCAATTTCATCTGCTCTTTCTTGTGTTATTATTCCTTTCTCAACTAAAGGTCTTGTTAAATCAATTCTGTCTGAAACTTTTTCTTCTTTTGTTTTACCTAAACCAAATGGTCTTAGAAATGTTAAAGCTCCATCACCAAAATGTAATCTTCCAGATAAATCTACTTCTTGTCCTCTACCAAATGCTCCTTCCTTCAAAAAAGAACCAATCTTTTTTAGTGGTTCTGGTGCTTTATCAAAAAATCCAGCAAGACCAGCAATACCAGTCTTCTCAGGTGTTTTCGTTATAACCTGAGTTCTTCCTCCTCTAGCACGTCTAATAGACTCTCGTAAAGGTTCTGCTCTAACAGATGTTGAAGTTTCTCCTCTTACTTTTTTTATTGCATCTCCTAAAAAACTCATATTTTATGTTAATCTTCGTCTTTCTTCTCAATTCCTATTTTCCTTTCTGTTGTTTTTTTTGAACTAGAACCACTTATTCCTACCTCCTTCTTCCATTCTTTTAAGAACTCTTTTGGCTCTAGGTTTATTTGTAATTCATCTTGGACTGCTTGGAAGTCTCTTATAAACTCTGTTAATTCTTCATTGTTAAACTCAAAAATAATTTGGTTGGCAAAATCTTGTGCAAACATTCCCTTAACCCGTTCATTTAATTTTGTTGAAGAACCCCCACCACCATATAGGAAGTCTAGTTGTTCTTGCCTAGAAGAGTTAAGTAAACCTGCTTGTTCTAATTTCTGTGTTTGACTCGTAGTAAAGTCTCCTTTCTGTGAAACAAGTCCTGATTCTGCAAGAAGTCTCTCTGCTTCTATTGGGTCAGGGTTTCCATCTTCATCTACTGCGTTATCTATTGCTTTAAGTAATACTGCGTCTGCACCTAGAGATGCTGCTTCTATTCCTACGTTTTTAACTGCTGTATCTAAGTTTGCTGTCTCTCCTATCTTTTCTAATCTTATTCTGTCTAATTCCGCCAGTTTTCTAGCTTGATTCTTTTCTTCTAAATTGGCTTTCGGTGAGTTAATAATTCTGTCGTAGTTAGCTAGTTTAATTTCTAGCTCTTCTTTAATAGGGTCATACTTCTGAGATACTGCGTCATCAACTGCTTTCTGTGCTGATGCTAAGTCTCCTTCTGCTGCATATAACTGTCCTTGTACTATTAACATTTGTGAACGAACTCCTGCTCGTTTAAGATTTACTTTTCTTTGAGCTGAAGCTGTAAGTGGTGCTGCTCCTCCTGCGGTAACACCTCGTCCTGCTACATTCTCTTGAACAGCTTGTGCTGCTTCACCAACTTGTAGTCCTAAGTCTTCTGACTCTAAACCAAGTGCTTTCATTTGATTTCTTAGGCTTGTTGTCAGAGCTTCTTTCCCTGAAATATCCTGTTCGGTTTCTTGTCCAGTTGTAAACTCACTTTCACCAAGTAGTTGATTGGTCAGGTCTTGGATTCTCGTGTCCTCCTCCTGAGCTTTTTCTTGTTCACCAGTTAGGGTGTCTTCAGTAAGTGGCGGCGTAGACCCAACATTCACAGTAGGTGAACTCTCAAGGTCAATCGTGTTCTCCTGAAATATCTGCGAGTTGACCGTATCAACACCTGTACCCAAAGCGTTCGCTCTGTTGAAGAGTTGTTCTTGTTCCTTTGTGAAGTTTTGTAAATCTACTGCCATAATAATAATTTTATTCTATTAAACGAACCAAAGCCCTAAGTTGGTGTGCTGGTTATGTGCATTTGTAATCCATGCCCTTGCCTGTGTGTCTATCACCGAACCTCCTGACGGAAGTGCTGGTGCTGTGGGTTGAATGATTGGTGTCTTCCCCCAGAACCCTATCTTCTGGTCTGCTTCTCTTCCTATATAGCCACCAGTAGCTGTAGCGAACTGAATACCTCTTCCGTCAAAGAACTCTAAGTCCCTCTGGAAAGTATATCGGTCAGATTTCACTAGTAATTCTAGTGTCTTCTCTATCTTTTTTAATCTTTCTTGTTCTTCTGGTGTCATATTAAATTTGTGAATCTTGTAAGTCGTAACTATATTTAAGCTCTATAACCTCTCCACCTGAAGTTATGCTTTCTATCTTAAATTCGTATTCTCTTCCTGAAGCGAACTGGTCTCCATTTGAATCAATAACTGCTTCTGTAACTCCAGATGCTGGAGTGGTAATAATACTTACCCAACTTCCTGCATCTACCCTATAGTATACCTGAACATTAGCTGCTGAAGCGTTAATTGAGATTGATTTAAGTTGTTTTTCCTTACTTCTGTCTGCTTCTGTCATATTCGGATTGATAGTTGTATCTCTCCTAGCTGTTGAAGAATAAGTTGCTGAACTGCTTGTAAGTGAAACTGCGTTGTTAGGTGTTACGTCTTTATATGCTTGGAATGTGTAACTTCCTACTTTCATAAATGCTAGTAAAGCTACGCTTGAAGCACTAATGGCTGTATCATTCTCACACGTATTCTCCATTTGGAGAGTAAAGGTTGCTGCGTCATCATCCCACCCGATACTCCATACTCCCTGCCGTATTGTTCCATCTAGCGTAACACCCATCATAAAGTAAAGTCTGTTGTCAGTTATTTGCTTTCCACTATTTAGTTCTTCCAGTCCAGCATCATCTGATGTTATCTCTAAGAACTTTCTAGCTCTGTTACCAATTAAGTATCTAAATGTTATTCTCGGTTCAAACCTTGTTGTTCCTATTGAAGCTCCAACAAGTTGTCCATCTACCTCAGCGATTATCTTTAGCTGTCCATCTCCCCATTGAATACTCTCTGAAAGAGTTGTAAGTGAGTCATCTCTATTCCAAAGATAAACAACTGCTTTCCCAAATCCTGAAAGAGGTGCTGCTGCTATCGCTATGAAGTTTCCGTATTCAGCTATTGAAGTAATCTTGAAGTGTGAAGGGATAGTAATTACTCCCTGTACCCAAGTTCCATTATTGTTGGACATTATCTTATTGTCGTAAGGAACGTAAAGAATATCGTCCTTAGAATGAACAAGTCCTTCTGCAATGTTTGTGTAAGTCCATCCATTAAGGTCTTCACCTCCTGCTGATTCCACATCATCATCCCAAGCAGTACCTGTTGGACTGAAAGCCCATATTAAGTTACCTCCTCTAGCTCCGTAGATAAGTCCTGTTTTTGCGTAATAAGTAAACAAATCCATACTGGAAGTTCCAGTTGAAGAAGCATTATTACTTGGTGCTGCCCAAGTACCGTCACTTAGGTCGTTTGTTGAATTGTCTGTTATTGCTTTAGATAGAACTTCTGCTTTACCTGACCCACTCACAACACCTAATCCGTATACATTGTAGTTTCCACTTCCGTCTAGTGCCATAGCAAAATTGGCTTTCTTACTGGTTGTAGAAGAAGTATCTCCATCAATAGAACTTCTATAAGGTGTTAGTTTATGTGGATTCGTTAAGGCGTCAAAACCTTGAGAGAAACGACAAACTCCTTCACGTGTATTACGTGGGTCATTTACCATTCCATCACTCCATTTATTTATTGCTACTGTTGGCATATTATATATCTTCGTTAGTTATTGTTGTTGAGTTCTTTGTGTCGTTGTTCATAGCTGATACAGACCCTATAGTCTTATTAGTAATTGTATCTGAGTTCTTTGTTTGGTTTGTTATATTTTGAAAAGTCCCTTTGAATCTATTAAGAAGACTTGTTAGTCCTAGTGCTGATGATACTGATGATACTGCTACTCTAATCGCACTTGAAAGTGTACTTGCTAGTCCTAGTGCAGATGAAACAGAGAAGTATTGTAATACCCAAGCTGAATCAAATGTGCTGGTTAGTCCTAGTGTACTTGATACTGAGAAGGTAATAGGTTGAACTTCGTTAAGAGCAACTAATAAGTTAGCTTTGTGGTTTCCGTCACTACCTGTAAAGGAAGCTGCGTTTGAAGCTGCTGAAACAAATAATTCATCTGAAATACCCATGTAACTTTGTCTTGAACCTATACCTCTTAGTCTTTCTGTTTGACCAGTACCAAATCCTGTAATTGTAGATGTTGCGTTCTCACAAAAGTAAACACCCATTGTATTAGCATTAGTTGTTGTTACTGAAATGGTAGCTGCATAATCTCCTCCTCCAAAGACATCCATCTTTTCAGCATCTACATCAACTGGTGTAACTTGGTCTACTCCTGTGTAAGATGCACAAATGCCATCAACTGTTGAAGCACCTGGACCAGTTATAACCACATCGTTAGCACCTGTCGCTGGAGCTACTAAATACCAAAAAGATGCATACCATCCGTAAGTTCCGTCAAGAACTTCACTTCCTATCTTTGTCATAGCAACAGCATTATATGTAACACCACTACAAGACCCTGTTATCTGTGCGTATACAATAAGAATACGACTAGCACCTGTACAGGTATGCGAAAAAGTCTTGGTTGTTGTTCCTGATGCTCCTCCGTCTGTTGCTGCGTCAAATGCTACTGCCATATATTAACTAATTACTATTTGGTACGTTGCTTGGAGTTTTTCTCCGTTTACTACTGACTTTGTTGTTGTTAGCTTTCTTCCTAACATTGTTCCTGCTGAAGCGTCATTAAATAGACCAACTTCTTCAATTGCCTTTGTTCCTGTTACTGTCCATTCTTTATAAGCCTGGAGTGTGTCATCTGTCTGTGTTGTTGTTACTTGTGACATTGTTCCTGAAGCTCTGGCAAGACCTGAGTCTGTTATCTCAGCTTGTAGTGCTGTATGTGCTGCTGATTCTGCTGTGCTGGAAGTTCCAACAGCTAGGTAGTTAAATGCTACTTCTGAACCTGTGTTACCAATCAAACCACTGACTATTCCTAGTCCTGCGTTTGTGATTGTGTTCTGCATTAAGCCTGTGTCCCATTTAAGTGAACCATCTGCTTTTAGGCATCTTAGCCTTGCGAATCCCTTTAATGTTATTTCTTTTTTATCCATATTATTATTAATTATTAACGGTGATTAACTGAACCCATTGTCATTTTTATATCAGTTGGATTTCTCATGTCTATGAAGTTTTTTAAGTTCCTCTCCAACTCTTCTATCTGCAAACGTATTTCATTTCTAAGAGAAGCATCGTTTGTTCTATTCACTGCTGTCCAATCCTTTGCTGCGTGTAATACAAGTAGTTCATCAAATATCTTAGGTATACCTGATGTCTTTGTTGTGTCAGTACTTGCAAATCTGTCATGTTCTCTTTGGAAGAATATCTTAACTCCATCTGTTACGCTGTAGTTAGGTTCTGGTGTAAAGAATATGCTGTTTCCATTCTCTACATAACCATCTGGTATTCCTGCACTGCTAGGGTTAGGACTCATAGCATCAAGAACTCTTGAGTCATCTAACTTAAATCTATTTAAATCTTCATATTCTGTTGCTGTAGCACTTGTAAGAATCCTTACGGCTGTAATGTTTAAAATTTCTAAACTGTTTTCATCAACAGCTATTGTGTAGTCTGACTGACCTGAAACAATATCAAATGTTCCAATAGGTCTATCTCCATGTCCTTTATCATCCCATCTAATGTAATCACTATTAGACAGCAAGATAGGCATGATTCTTTCATACGCTACGTTAATTCTTGATGTTACCTGTTTAAGGAGTGTTCCTGTTACAGCTCCATCTTTCATTCTAGTCCAGAACTCAAATCTTTGTACTAGTCCGTCTTTTGTTCCCGTTGTGTCGCTAAATACTGCCATAATAATTTAATATAAGTAGTCGCCTAAATGACCGATTGATAATGTTGGGTCGCAATAAATGTTAAGTCCTGCCTTTCTCGCTTGTTTACAGAACCAAGCATCTTCCCCATCTAACGTCATACCATTTGGGTAAGTTGTGAACTGGAAGTATGGTTGCTCTATCTTTTCAAATACCTTTGTATCTATAAGCATTACTCCTGTTCCTACGTGACTTACTTCAAATAGTTCTTTTGGTATATCTTCTTTCTTCAAAACCTTGCCGTCTAGTAGTGCAACTGTTGTATTGTCTGTAATCATTCGTGGACTTGCTACTACACCGACTATTTCTTTTTTATTACTCAAAAGTTGTTCAAGTGTTTCTGGTGGAAATGTCATGTCATCGTCAATGTACAGTAAGTAATCGCTTTTATTCTGGACTGCCTGTGCAGCACAATAAAGTCTGTTCTCTGCAATCGTGTAACCATGCTCTGCAATAACAATGTGGAAGTCATAACCTCCATTTACTATCATCTCAAGCAAACAAGCCATAGTCTTTGGTTTAACTACCCTGTTACATGCGATACCTACTGTGACTTTAATATTCATATTCTCCTATATGTTTAAGATGTATTGATGGGTCACACCATACGTCTAGCCCTGCCTCTCTCGCTTTCTCACAGAACCACCAGTCGTTGCTCATCTCAACCATTCCTACTTTCAGTACCTTATACCAGAAGTATGGTTGTTCTACTCTCATTACTGCCTTCAAATCTAGCAACAGAAGACCTCCTCCTAGTGCTTTGCACTTGAATAAATCGTTACCTTCCAGTAGTTTCATGTCGTTTTCTTCGTCAAAATACTCAATTACGTTGCCGTTTATACCTTCTTCTGTCAGTCGTCTTACGTGATAAGTTGCACCTACGATGTCTTTATCGTGGGCAACCAACCTCTCAATAAGACCTTTCTCGTAAACCATGTCGTCATCAAGTAGCAATAAGTGAGTACAATCTGCTTTTATTGCTTGTGCTGTAATATAGTTTCTGTTTTCTGCTGTGTTATATCCTTTGGTTGATACAATTATGTGAAAATCTAAGTCTGAACCAGCTACCATCTCCATTAGAGATTGTGCAGTAAGAGTTTTAACTCCTCTGTTTGTTGGCAATCCGATTGCGATTTTAATTTCCATATCCCCACTCTCCGTAAAGAGCAGAGTATATAAACTAAACTACGTTTATATCGTACAGAATTGAAGTCAATCCTGCTGGTGCGTTTAGACCATAGTCAAGTCGTGAAATAATACCTGTTCCAGACTGTTGTGCTGGGTCAGCAGTTACTACGATTTGTCCGTAAGTAGTCTTTAGAATACCTACTTGGTAAACCTTTTTAACTCCAGCGAACACGTGGTTTGCTGTGTGTGAGTTAGAAACGTAATGGTCAGCTCCTAATAGGTGGTAACCGAAGTCAATACCTGTCTTAAGTGCTGAGTCAGCTAGGTTGAAACCGTTAGCTTGTGCAAATTGCTCAAGTGCTTCAAAGTCTGCTGGTCTCCAAACGAAGAATAGACCATTTCTATTCATAAGGTCTGTACCATTTGCTACGTTCACGATTCTTCGTACACCTCGTACGATGTCATCGATATTAGTTGCTGATACTGTAAATTGTGTAGTGTTTCCTGAAGTAACTACTCCAGAAACATCTCCAACATCTGTCCATGTAGCGTGGTCTGCAAGAACTGCAGCTTCTACTGTTTCGTTGATTATGTCTGCCTGACGACCAGCCAATTCCATCTGATTAACATAAGTAATTTGTGCCATATCTGCTCGGTCTACGAACACTGGTACCATTCTCTTGTTGTTAACTGTAATTGTGTCGTTAGTAAGAGCAAAATCAGAGAAACCGTACGCTGTTCCACGAGTTCCAGTTTGTGCTGTGAACTCAGTAGACATGTAAGGAGCATTGATGATGTAGTTATCTGAGTAGATAACATCACATACTTCCTTCCAGTTTGTTGGCTTATCCAGTCGTTCTTGAAGAGTTGTAAGCCAATCTTCTTTATGAACTCCTGTATTAAATGTGTTTGCCATATTAATACTGATTAAATCTTAATAATCAGTCATTAGGTCTATGCTCCTTGGGCTGTGTCAACGATACCTTGCGATGCGAACTTCTCTTTGTTTTTTTCAATAGTAGTTCGTCGGCGAACAACTTCTCGTCTAAGTTCAGTGTTTTCAGGGGTATTTTCAGGTAGTTCACCTCTATTTATCCAGTGTTCTACTTCTGTTCCCGCTGCCTTCTTAGCTCCTCTAGTCCCTGATGGGGTAGCTGCTTCGTTGGCTGCTTTGTCCCTTCTGTCCTGTAACTCTGATTTGAAGTACCCGTTCTCTAGCAAAGTGTCCATTTCCATTCCACTTTCTTGCATTTGGTCGTGTACAAAATCAAACTCTGCTGACTCTATACCTTCGCCCTTCAAGTAAGCTTTTTGCCCATAGTCTAGTCCTTCTGACTGTTTTGTTTCTTCTTTTTGTAATTTAGGCTCTGGCTTATTTGCTTTCTTTGCTTCCCTCTTTTGTCTTGAAAGATTCGCAATTTGTTCATCTTTGGCTGCTAACTCTGCTCTCAGAGTATCAACTTCTGATGTGTCGGCTACAACTTCTTCTGCAGCCTCGCCTTCACCTAGTTCGTTTTCTTCAAGTTGAACATCTTGCAAATCATTTTGTTGAATTTCATCCATAGATTTATGATAACTATTAATACTTTTTAAGGATAAAGTAGAACCTTGAGCATTTTTTAACGAGAATGATAACTCATACTTTAACTAGTCAGCCACTTGCCATGGTGCTACGAGCATCATGATGTCTGTGTTTGCTTTCTTGATGAAAGTAAGTGTTGCTCCTTCCAATAGGTTAGATACAACTGTTCCTCCTTCCATTTCCTGTAGGTCAACTCCTGTTCCTGCTGCAAATGTAATTGCGTTAGCAGTTGTTGATGAGTTGTAGAATGTCTGTGTAAACATTTCGCCAACTTTCATACCACTGAATGGTGCTGATGTTGATGCCATTGTAGTAAGTGTAAGTGTTGGTCGTCCATTGTTCCATGTAATCAATGAGTTCTTCTTACGAAGTTCTGTTGCTGTAAGAACGTATGTTGTTGCTGTTGATGTTGTTGCATACCTTGAACTTGCATCTCCACCGATTGTAAAGTTAGCGAAGAAGTTTTGTGTATTAGTATGGTCTGGTCCTACACTTGCTCCTACTCTTCCGTCATCTCCCTTCGGTCCTCTTGGTCCCATATCTCCACCGAAGAAAGATAACCCTGAAAGTAATAGTGCTACGATAACTGCTCCTGTAATTAAATTGTCCTTAGTCATAATTTTATATTATTGGTTATTAATTCTTCTTCGACCTCTTTAGTAAACTCCCTTCTGTTTTTGCAGCCTTCTTTTCCTTCTTCTCCTCTCTCTGCGAACCTCCGTAAAGCTTATCCGCTAGGCTCGTCATCTTAATATCTCGTAGTGACATAATTCTATTGGTTATTTAATAATTACCTTGTTTCTGTTGCCGTTACTTGTTGTGTTGCATAACTGTAGATTTTTACATCTCCACAACCATACAATGCTCCATCAAATACTGCTGTTGAACTTGCTGCTACCTCCATACCTTTTGTTGCAGATGGTGTACCACCTCCTATTGTTACCTTAAGAACACCTCCCTGTGGAGATAGTATCCTTGAAGCACAGTTAGCACTTGCTGGAATAACTGTTGTTACTCCTGTTGCTGTAACTGACAATGAAGATGAAGTAGCTACTGTTGATGCTAGTCCTGATGGTGCAGAACCTAAGTTTGTTGACCCAGTTAGCATCATTGCTCCTGCTACACCTAACAAAAGAACTATTCCAACTGTCATTACTTTTCTATAAGTTTCCATATTATTTACCTTTGTTTACTACCTCTTTATTTTCGACCTTGACTGGTTTACATTTCTCCAACTCTCCAAAACCTGTTTCTATCATTCCAACTGCATCAATCATGGAACGAGCCAATGCACCCATGTGCCTATCATCGTTCATCATTACTTGCTGTTGTGAGAGTTTGCCTAATACAAAGTTCTTTAGTGGGTCATGAGGTTTCCCAGCTTCCATCGTTCCGTCAAAATATACTCCACTAAGTATTACCTTCTTAACTGCTTCTCTCATTATATTGTCCTCCAGAAACAACTCTACTTTCTGTACCTCAATCTCTGATAAATAATCTAATGCCATTTTATTGTAAGTTAGTTGTTAATGCTTGTGCTTGTGCTTGTTCAGGCTGTGCCTGAGGTTGTTGAGGTTGTTGAGGTGCTTGTGCTACTGACTCTGTCAATCCTGCATACATAATTGGTGACAGTCCACTTGATTCTAACATTGTATTGAATGTTTTTGCCATACCTGGAATCTGCATAGTCTGTTGGAATCCTTGAGGATTTGCAATTATCTGTCTGAAGATGTTTGTCATCTTGTCTGTAAGTAATGAAAGGTCTTTTGAAGCTCCCGCAATATCTACCTTCACCCTAAGTGGTCGTTTCTTGAATTCATCCTTTAGGATTTCAATGAACTTCTTGTTTCCTTTATCAACGAACTCTTGTCTAACCAGTTGTTTGTAACCTTCTATCTCCTCATCTGTAACTAATTCACCATTAAGCATCTTATCAAAAGCGAATCTCTTTGCCTTATTTTTAACTAAAGCATCCGATACGAACTTCATTTCATCTGTGGATAACTCTGAAAGGAATGTGGCTCCCTGTGTAATCTTTCCTTGAATATAAGGAAGAATCCATTGTTGGTGTATGTCCTCTAAAAATCGTGCATACTTTTCCTTTCTATACTCATGAATTCCCTTACCCTGTTCTATCTGGGTTACTACTGACCTAAATGGTGTTCCAGATGGTGCTTCTTTACCTAATAGTGGGTCCTGAGCTGAACCCATGGTCTGTGCGTGTTGCTCCCATTGTTGGGCTGACTGCTGGAACAACTGCATATTACGAGGAAATGTGTCTACTTGTCCAAGGTCTTCACCTTCGTTAAGCTCTACAATCTGCAAGTTATCCATGTTCTTTAGTCCATTTGGATATCTTGATTTCAAATCTGCACCTACTGATTTTAATATAGTCTTACTGGCACTATCCAACATGTCATTCATACGAATAACATCTAAGTTAGTCCAAATCTGGTCTTCAAATAGTTCTTCTGCACCTCCCCAACCACAAGCACGACTATAAATCTTATCTCTAAGTAAGAACATGAATGGTGACTCTTTTTCCTCTTTCCTGTACAGAATCATTGAACGTCGTTGGCTCTTTTCATCTGTATAGAAAGCTACAATCTGTATTTGTTGTACGTGTTGAGTATCAGTATTGTCATCGTACTCATCAGTTATGAATGATTTAGGCAAAACACCGTGAACTTCATAGATTTCTATGTAAGCTCCTGGTGTTGAAATCTCTACGTTAGTCGCTTCATCAATTACCTTACTCGGTTCTGACTTTGCTATAACTTCATCAATCGTTGCTGTTGCACCATTTGAGGGGTTACCCCAACCAACCTTCTCCATGTCTTTTAGTTCTGCTGGATTATAATGATGTTTAATTCCTATCGGTCCACTCTCTACGTTAGTCTGGTCACAGAAAGCAATTGACTGTAAATCTACAACATCTGGTTTTGCTCCCTTCATCTTCTTGGCAATACCTAGTCCATAGTCAATCATTGACTCCTTAATCTCGTCAAAGAATGTATCTAAAGTGTTATCTACTGCAAATACATCCTCATAGTATTTCTTTACTAAAAATGACAGATGATATGCTTGTGGGTCATCTACGTAAATGTTTACCTCCTTCACGTCAATATCCAATGCCCTGTATTGTAGGTTTAAAATCGGCTTTGTTATGTTCTTAACAGGTGTGTTCTCGTCATTTCCTCCCAGCAACCTTCCATGTTTATAATAAAAAGAAGTCTTAACATGTTCTGGCATATTCCATTGCCAACCATTTATATCAATCGGTTGCTGATAGGAATTCTCTTGTTCCACAATGTAATCGTGTATGTTTTGTTTCATATAAGTTTGTGAGTTACTCCCATGAATTTATTGCTGTTAAAACTAAGTCCGTTTGCTTTAGCAAAAGACTTTAACTCCTCCATTTGTTTAACTGACCAAGTAAATTCAGTCTTTCCTTCTCTTTTACCTTCTCTAATTAAATCATCAATCATATAAGAGTTTTAAGCCGTTTTATGAATAATGCTTGTTCTAGTGGTTTTTCAAATAGACGTTGTGTTTTAATAGGTACCATTTTAAAAGGTATACGGCTTACCTTTTCACCTCGTGAAACTTCAATGGAACCTACTCCCATGTAGCTCTTAGGTTTAATCTTCTTTATTGCTTCCTCAAGAGTATTTCCAGAAGAATTATAAACTTCCTTTCCTATGCTCCACTTCACTTTATAATTGGGTTGTTTAGGCTGTTTTACTGTCATAGATTTTTGTTAAGTATATCATGGTTTATGTCAATCGGTGCCTGTGGACAACTATCTTCCTCTATTCTGTGCCTTTCTGTTCTTTATAAAGTCTGGTAAGTTTATCACCATCTCCTTCTTCCTTATCACAGGTACAAGTGAGTTCATCGCATATCGGACTGCGTCCATAAGGTGGTCCTTTCCGCCTTCTGGTTTGTTTAATTGCTTCCCGTTCTTATCTACATCCCACATATAATTCCTATATTCCTTAATGAGATTGACTGAACTCTTTGTCACAAACACTTTCTGGTCCTGTACCCCCATAATTCCATGACGTATGGAGTCTGCTCCCTTCTTACATGGTAAGACGTTAATCCCATACAATCTGACTTCCGCTATACTCTTTGGCTCTGCAGAGTCCGCTATAACAAGTGCTTTATCCATATTCTTCAGCATATTAGCCATCTCCCTGTTACTCATCTCTAACTGGTACGACACCTCATCCAGAATATATCCTCCGTTCCAGTAGTATATTGCCACTACTGCGGCTGGGTCTGGATTCCATCCGAAGTCTACCCCATACCTTTCCAGCCTTGCTTCGTGGGGAAGTTCGTCTATAATCTCCCAATCCGTATATATTCTTCCTTCCAGTCCGTCTCCCAGCTCTCCCTGACCATACACCTTCCACCACTCTGGTCTGTTCTTCCTCTTCTCTATCGTACTCACTATCTGTGGGTCCAATGCTTCGTTATCCTTATATGTGAGGATAATGAACTCAACATCGTCTCTGTCTAATACGTACTCATGTACCCAGAATTGCGCTGTCGGGTTATAGTCAAGTATTATTAAGTCTTTAGTACGGACTTCTAACTGTTCAAACGTTTCAAAAGGATTGTTATTCGCTTCGTTCATAAACAACCTGTCTCTTCTCGGTCCTCTAACTTTATGTGGCTGGTCCAGAGAGAAAAACTCTATACGACTTCCTGTTTCAAAGGTATATGTAGCCTCAGTCTTATTCCATGCGTCTGGATTGTAATACCCCTGTGTCTGCATAATGTCAAGGAAGTCTTTCATCGCACCCCTTTTCAGGTGTGGATAAGACTCTGACGTTATACTCGTCAGAGTAGGAGTTTTATCTCTCTGTGCCATGTCAATCAGGACTTGTATAGTCCCAATGGTTTTACCTGCCGAAGTACCACCCTGAATCACCCAGAGTCGTTTACTTAGCTGATGTATCTTTTTTGTCGCTGTTGTTATTGTATAAGGCATCTAATAGTGGCTTAGGCGTTGTTACTTCTATCGTAGAATTGTCCCCAAACTCCTTTTTCTTCTTCCGTTTCAGATAGTCCATAGCGTTGCTATAACTCTCTGTCATCTTCTCATTAACGGTGTTTCTAGCCTTAAGTACAGGCGTATTTCTCAATTCCTGTATCCTGTCGGAAAACTTCTTATCCTCTGCCATCCATGCATATATACTATCAGGATGTACACCGCCATATAGAGCCATTTCAGCTATCGTTCCATCCAATGCTGCAACCTCTTCTATTTTCCGTATAACTTCAGGAGTTTTTTTTGTTGGTCTTGCCATATTACTTATGATTAGTTGTTAAGAATTACCATATATGTCACAAACAATTAGGAAGGTGTTAAGCTTCGTGGCTTGTTTTCTTCCCTGTACACATAAGTGGTTTTAATTACTATAATAATAGTACCAATTGCGCTGTTGTGTCAAGTTCCATTGAAGTGGATATGTTCCTTTTTAGTAAAGTTGACGTCCTAGAAAATCTCAATTATAACAATAAATCTGCTTGACAGTATTGACACCTAGCCTTACAATATCAGTATCGCAGACCTGTGATACTTCTCTTGTAAGGTGGCTACTGTGGCATAGTTCAACGCACAACATAGCCCTTAAATCAAAAAAACCGCATTTCTGCGGTTATTTTTTTACTTTATTTCCTGATAATTTATTTTTTGGATAAACTATCCCTTGCTTTGTCAAACTCTTCACCCCCTGTTTTTATTTTAATAATAGGAAAAGTTTTTTCTTCTTGTACTTTCTTTTTCACATTCATTGTTTTTCTTTCAAGAATAATGTCATCAACAACTAACCTATCTTCACCATTAAACACCTGTATTACATTTGCCCTAGCCTTTCTATATCTAATAGTTGCATATATTTCATTTAATCTTGCATTTCTAAACTCTGTTACTATTTTATTTTTATCCATACGACAAGTATACACTATATGAACGATAGTGTCTAATAGTTTACTTATCCACAATACATTAACTTTGCCATTGACTTTGCCATAGCCTTAGTATATACTTATTGAAGTTGGTCGTAACACATTATAAATTATAAATAACAAATAATATGACAAAAGAAAACAAACTTATAAAAGACTTAGAACAGGGAAAGGAAGTTAAAGCGACAGACTTAGCACGTTCAATGGGTATTGAAGTTATAGAATTTTAATAACTTAATTAAATAATATGGATAATCATCAAAAAGAATTAACACGGGCAATAGACAAAAAACTTGCAGAATTAAAAGAGGAACTAAAAACAATAGAGAACACTATACCAGCAGTTGAAGAAGTATCACATTTAAAAGTTATCAATAAAAGACTTATCACCTCAATAAAGAAACACAACGACATAGAAGCAAGTCTTGACCTTAGCTATACACCACGATTAACACTTTATTTCAAAGAAAGAATATATACCCATGAGGAAGTAAAAGACGGAGCGCACAGTTATGACCGACCAGACTATTACGGAAACAGTAGTACAATCATATATTTTGATGAAGAGAAAGGATATACGGACATTCTAGACGGATTAAACGCAAGAATTAAAGGTATTACAACAAGTACCGAAAAACTAGAAAAAGAAAAGAAAGACATTGACACAATACTAGCAGAACACGGGGAAATAATAGAAAAAGGGAGTGCCTTCGCAAGTGCTTATAGCTACACAACAAAAGACGCTTGTAAAAAATTATATTACTAACCATGCAACATATAACAAATAATTTGAAAAATGCGTCTTATTATGGACGCAATGCACCAAACATTGACGGAATAGAATTATCAGAAATTAAATAAGTAATATGAAAGTAAAAGAATTAAAGAAAATGCTTATCCCATATCCTGATGATTTTGACATAGTATTTTCAAGTGATGAGGAGGGAAATAACATTTATAAGAAAGTTGAAATGGATATAACAATGTCTAGTGAAGTAACAGTATATCCGTTTGATATGGAAATTAAATAAGTAATATGGAACCAGACGCACAATTGATGTACCACTTATGGTGGTTAACAAAACATTTTCAGGAGTACACAGTAAAAGGTCAGGAGTTTAAGGACATTGTAGAAAGCGAGCTTGATGTGGATAGTCAAAGAGATTTAGACGAGTTAGTGGCATATATTAAATTAAATTACTAATATGGCACAACATATACCAATGGATAAAGTAGGTGTAAAAAGTCTTGTAGAAAGGGCGAAAAAACTAAAAGCGAGAAAGTTTTATGGTTTGTCTAGCTTAAAATGGGATAGTGTAGAGAAAAACAGGTTTGTTGCTTATCGTACAGTTAGGTTTGGTGGTACAGATTGTCTTGTTGAAGTAGTAACAGACGATGACAAAAATGTAGAGGAAGTTTATTTAGTAGCTTAATAAAGTAATTATGAGCGTAATACATTATGGAGATTATGGGAGCAAAGAAGACGACGAGCTTGTAACAATGCGTGAGGAGCTTATGGACTTTATAGAGAAAGGAAAGCGAGAAGAGTTTATTAACAAGTTTCACGAACTGTTAGAAGTAGAACGTGAACTAACACTAAGAGAAAATAGATAATATGAAAAAATATAAAATAGGAGTATGGGAAGAAACAGGAGGATATTACTTTATAACAGCAGAAACAGAGGAACAAGCACGAAAGAAAGCAGAAGAAATGCTATACGACAGCATAGAAATGCACAAGGTTAATCACGGAGATAGAGGGGTTATTACGTCAGACTTAATTGAAGAATAATATGAATGATTATCAAGTAGAGTTTATACGGTCAGAAACATTTATCGTTTATGTAACAGCAGAAAACGAGGAAAAAGCAGTAGAACTAGCAGATAACAAGTATGCAGAGGGTGATTATAAAGAAATGGGAGATTGTGAGGTTATTGTAGGGAACATTTATGACGTAACCGAAAAATAATATGGCACAGCAGATTTAATTGAAGAATAATCATGAGTAACAAACAAACAGACATATTTCTAGAAGAAACAAAACAAATGATTGACCAAGCAATCGTAGAAATTGACCAGAAGACGTACTTAAAAGGGATTAAGCTTCTTATCCGTAACGGGTACGAAGCAGAAGCAACAGCTATTATTAACGCACAACCAGAAAAGTAATATGATAATAAATAACGATAACATAACACCCACTTTTGTCCTTCATGCTTATAGCGATGAACAAAGAGAAAAGTCAGGAGATAAAAGAGATTTTGTTGGAGGTGTAACTTATGTTCAAACAGGAGAAAAAATAAACTTTGGTTCAGAGGAACAGCTAATTCAGTTTATTAAAGATAATAAGTAATATGTTAAATCAATGTCATTGTGATGACCCAAGTTGCCCAAATGAAGGAGAGGAAGGAGAAGTTGGAGGACATGTAGAAAATTGTAGTTGTGGAGAATGCCACGCACATTATGGGAAAATAAGTAGATAATATGGATATACAAAAATTATTAACAAGAATTGTCTGGGGAGATACCAAAGGGTGGGTTGACCCAGCATATAAACAAGAAAAATCATGCGACCAATCTTAGACCCAGAAGAAGTAGAAATGTACAAGCCACGAAGAGCCAAAACAGGGCACGGCTATGTAGTCGCACTAGCAATGCTCGTTTTATTAATTGTGTTATTTGCAAAATGGTAATATGAATAAATTAGATTTTATGATACCGTTCTGGGCAACACTGATTATAGCCAATATGTATATAGTAGCCGACAAGCACTTACAAGCTGGGGTTTTCCTCATAGTAGCTTTTCTGTTTGTGGTGTTTAATTATAAATATGAATAACGAATCAATAACAGCAAGTGCAGTGGACAGTACAGCGTGTGGAGTTTGCATCTTTGTAACAGGGAGTCGGTCAAGATGTATTGAACTAGGATATTGTTTACCCCTTAATGACCAGAGCGAGTTTGATTTCTAATTATGGGATACGAACAAGTACCACATGAGAAAAGGTGGAGTTGTAAATGCGGAATGATGTTAATGCTCTGGAGTTGGTTGTTCTGTCCTAATTGTGGTTTAGGAAGACCAAAGGAAGGTAAACAAAGAACACCAAAGCAACAAGAGAGAAGGGATAGATATGAGAAGTATGGGAGTTAATAGTTAATTAAAGGAGATATATGACAGATAAATATAAAGATGAATACGAAGAAGAAAAAAATGAAGATAAGTTTTTTGGACGAGGTAATCCTGGAATAACTAGAAGATAACTAACATGACATCACATAACGATATAGTAGAGGAACTAAAAAAACTAGATTGTATTGAATACAATTTACAAGCTGGGTCGGATTGGGAGTGTAACGATGCTTCTCAAGACTACGATTCATTTGAGAAGTGTTTAGATACTCTCGCAAACTTCATAGTTGAAGCCCTACAAGCCAAAGA